>Ga0233428_1002108_pt1 | contig 19516 bp, 21 predicted proteins | sample SI_118_April2016_4_FD_179890 | JGI IMG/M metagenome (GOLD analysis project Ga0233428, IMG submission 179890) | Seawater microbial communities from Saanich Inlet, British Columbia, Canada - SI_118_April2016_120_MG | ecosystem: Environmental > Aquatic > Marine > Inlet | place: Canada: British... | reverse complement strand
GTTTCCTGACTTTCAAGACCAGGCAGCATCTTGCGAATTTCTCTACCGTCTTTGGTTCTGAGCGCTACCACAACCGGCATTTTAGCAGCACCAATTTTATTAATTATTATTTCAGTTTCATATTTACCGTTTGGCAAAGTCCTGGTAGTTGAATCCTCAAAACTATAATCCATGGTTTGCACTGTCCTGAACCATTGAGAAAAGTACCATTCCAGTGAGCCATCTCCGTCAGCGTTGTATGGACTTTCTGTAGGCAGCGGTGGTGTCCTGAGATGAGGCAGATTAAATTTTTCAAATGCCTGCTGAATTTCTTTTATGCCTATCAGTTTTTGCTGATTATTTTCGAAAAAATGCTGAAGCCCTTGTTGAAATGCTCTATGCCCCAGCAAGTATTCCAGCATGGAAAAAACCATTGCGGATTTATAAGTCAGAGTCTGTAAATATTTCTGGGAATCAGGATTTTTTCTGAAAGAAGATAAGATGGGATATCTCAATTTTGGAGAGATACTGTTTGCCATACTTTCAAAATAGTGATCGCGGTAACGTGGATTCAACCAGTCAAATGCATCAAATATCCCGGCATCCGGTCCAAATTTGTACTGAAAATAACGTAAGCCCATAAATGCTGGAAGGCCCAAATTCAACCATTGTTGAGTATCCTCGTTACTCCAGACTGATTCTCCGAACCAAAGCTGCGCCAATCTACGTGTCAAAAATCCAAGAGCCTGCCGGTCCATTAATTCAGCACGTTTATAATTCGGCAGTGGCACCAGAACCAGGTTATTTATCACATCCACTTGTTCGTATTCAGCTTCTACTGCAACTATCCGAATTGATTTCCACGGAGATTTGAGCCCATAACGTGTCTGCATAAATTCCAAAAAAGACGCAGTCCAGTTATGCAAAAGTTCGGCTCTCCGTTCATGGCCTTTAAGATAAAATGATGTAAGTTGAGTGCCTCCTTTTGCACTAAACTGAACAGACTTTTCAGCAGAAACATCAACTCCACTTTTTCCAGCATATTGTTGATGGACTTTGCTGAAAATCAAGGGGAATTTCTTAAGCGGTTTTTTTGTAACAGGGAGAGTTATTTCCTGACGAGCCGACAATTTATAATTGCCGGGAGTCGTGATTAATATGCCCGCCTGAGCTGCTTTCCAGCTGACCTCAAATGTCGCGGGAGATGGATTATTTCCTGAAGTTAGCCAGCCTTTCTCTTTGACAGTTTGATCCGCTTGCCAGCTCAATAATTTTGGATGCCAATTCGCGGTCAGCAGCATACCGTTGACGGTGCCTTCCTGAGCATGTTCAGGAAACTTAGTTGAAAATTCCAGTTGAATTGTTGACTCTCCGGGAAAGCCCTTCGTCTCCGGGAGATCCTTCGGCAGTATAATCCGTAAGAGACCCCGTGATGTTGAATAACCAACTTCCAGCTCAGGATTTTCTTCCAGTTTGTAAGTCAACTGACGCTGTGCTGTTGCAGACTGAGGATCGAAGGAATTAACTGAGGTGATCTCCAAATTTCCAGGACTAAAACCTGTAGGCGATTTTGGATCTTCAAGATTATCCTGAAAGCGGTTTAAGGAAAAAACCGGTACAATTTTGTGTTTTCTGATTCCTCGTTCATCCGGAACTAGGAAACGGTTTCCCGGCAAGGCAAATAATAATTCATCATGCGGATATGCTTTTCGAGTGAAACGGACTTGCATTTTTCCCACAAGAAGTGTCTTATCGTGGTCATAGGAAACTTCTATTTTGTAGTGAGGAAACTTGGCAGAATTTAGATTACTTGCTTGTAAAAGCTGAGGTCTGAAAACAAAAAACAGTCCGCTAACAAACAAAGCTGCGAGCGTAAACAGAGAAACAAAACTGCTCCTGCTTTGCATTGCGGATTTTGAACCTGTAATTTTCAAACTTAAACCTGAAACCTTATAATGGCTTCGATCTTCACCAAAATAATTCAAGGTGAAATTCCTTGTGAAAAAATTATCGAAACTGATGCAGAAATTGCATTTTTAGACATTATGCCTAGTGCCTTGGGACATACTCTGGTTATCCCAAAACTTGAAGTTATGCGCTTAGAAGATCTTCCTGAAACTCAGGCCATCTCACTGATGCGTACTTTACAGCAAGTGGCGAAAGCCGTCAGTAGAGCTTTCGATGGAATTGACTACAATTTAATCCTTAACAACGGTGCAAACGCCGGACAGGAGGTGGAGCATATCCACTTTCACGTGCTTCCACGTGCAGAAGGAAGCCCCGGACCTTTTCGGAAACATATCCAATATGCTGAAGGAGAGATGCAAGAAGTAGGAGCAAAAATAAGAAATTGTCTTTGATGATCACAATTTTTGAAAAATTTTACAAGAACTGATGCAGATGAACTTTGCCGCCATTGAAATTGGCAGTAACGCGGTACGCATGATTGTGGGGGGATTAATTGATTCTTGCGAGTTGCGTGTACTGGAACGCTGGAGCGCACATTTGCGTTTGGGCGATTCAGTTTTTGAGCATGGGATGATTCCAGAAAATATTTTTAAACAACTGGAGCAGACAATTCAGGGTTTGCTGCTTGAATCACGAAATTTTCCTCAAGTCAAAGTATCGCTCTCTGCAACAAGTGCAATGCGAGATGCTGAAAATCGTAATGAGGTTGTCTCACGACTGCAAACCATGGTCGGACATCCTGTTAAAATACTTTCCGGAAAGGAAGAATCACAATGTTTACTTGAAGGAGTGAAGTCATTTTTGCCTCAAACTCTTTTCAGCAAATTTCCGTTAACACAAACTATTTTAGCAGATTTAGGTGGTGGAAGTCTGGAAATTTCTTTACTCGAATCAATAGACAACAGCAACAATAGCCCGAATGATTTTCTGCATAGTTTTGATATCGGCACACTGCGGTTGAAGAAAATTAGTCCTGTTCTGCAGCAACTGGAATCAAGTCTAAGTGAAGAGTTGACTCAGCTTTGCTCAGTGAATCCGCAAGACAGTTCTCACTTGATCTTAACAGGCGGCAACGCAAAAACATTTGCCCGTTTGTTTACTAAAGTTTCTACCAAATATGTGTCTGATAGTAGCAGCACAAATACGCCTGAAAACTGGTTGAGTATGGACTGGAGCGAATTTGAACGTATCGCGCAAATGTTCCTGCAACAGTCCGCGGAAGAACAACAGGCAAGATGGGGACTTCGAACACAACAGACTGAAATCTTCAATATCGCACTTGCAGTCTTTCGTATTATCGGTAGAAAGCTTCGAACTGAACGCTTAAGTATTCCGTTTTTTGGTTTAAAGGAATCTTTATTATTAAGTTTGGTTTCAGCAAATATTAAAAAATCACAGGACGACATTAGGCTCGTTTTGACTTCCGGACCTCCTAAAAAGTTTAAAATCAGTACATGAAAAATAACAAAGACAAACGTCAGCAAACAGAAGGCAGAAAAGAAAACGAACAACACTGTGGATTTATCGGTTTGATCGGCAGACCAAATGTTGGAAAATCAACTCTGTTGAACCAACTCATTGGTCAGAAAGTTTCCATCACTGCACACAAAGCACAAACGACCAGAAACCGTATTCTTGGGATTAGGACGGAGCAGAACTCACAGATTGTTTTCATCGATACTCCCGGAATCCACCGTCCGGAAAAATTACTCAACCGCAAAATCGTAGCATACGCAACAGAAACATTACGCGATACTGATTTGAATTTATGGATAGTTGAACCAATCCCGGAATCTTCTTTGCAGAAAGAGGAACTCTCATTTTTACACAGGGAAGATCAGGAAATCCTCAAACTGCTGTCAGGAAAGGAAAAACGTACGGTGCTTGTTTTGAATAAAATTGATACAATACCACAGGAACAGGCACTTGTCAGTATTGAAAAATTAGCTAAACTTGCTGATTTTGCGGAGATTGTTCCGGTCTCGGCACTGAAGTCTACAAACGTCGAACACCTGGTTGAAACCCTGAAAAAGTATCTTCCTGTTCATCCATTTTATTTTGAAACTCATCAAGTAACAGATGCCTCTGAACGTTTTCTGGCCAGTGAATTTGTCAGGGAAGAACTTTTTTTACGACTGCAGCAGGAAATCCCATATTCTGTCGCAGTCATCGTTGAACAATTTGAAGATGACCCCAAGTGCATTAAAATTGCCTGCACAATTTGTGTGGAACGTGACTCTCAGAAAGGTATTATTATCGGTAAAAAAGGTGAGATGTTGAAAACAATCGGTACTGCCGCACGTAAAAAAATTGAACGCTTGCTGGGAAATAAAGTCCATTTAGCACTGCATGTAAAAGTCTTAAAACAATGGTCAAACAATGCCCGTCATTTGCGTTCCCTCGGATTTAACTAGTTCCTTATCATTTTCGCAAAATAATGAGTAAGATGACTATCTGCAAAAAACACTAAGTCAACATTTATGAAGATCCTGAAAAATATAATTCTAGGCCTTGTTCTGCTTGTTTTCGAATATTCAATGTTTCAAATTTCCTTGGAATTAGGACTTTCTTCACTGGTCTTAAGCTGTGCGGTGTTGTGCATCTGGATTGTGTTAAAAAGAATTACAACTATTGTTGTTCATCCAAAACTGGCACTCTCTTCGGCACCGTTTCGTGATTCCGCTAATTCCGCAAGTAATGGCATCCTCACCGCAAATCAAAGATCTTCCGCTGCTGATAATTTAATTCCGGGTGTGAACGCGAACATTTTTGAACAATTCAGAGAAAAATTAAATTTAGATAAAAATCCGGATTCTCCGCCTTCTCAGGATTCTCTTCCTGTTGAGAATTCTTCATCTGCGCCTCAAAACAATGGAACCCCGGATTTGCTAACCGATGCCTATCAAAAAGCTGGCACATTCAATGGTCCCGAAAATTTTTCTGAAGAACTCGATGAAGTTGAACAAGTTAAAGTTACTTTGAGCGAAAATGCTAAAATTCTGCAGGAAAAAGATGAAGATGAGCTCGAAGAGAAACAAGAGCATGAATTAGAGGATAACCATGAAGATGAGCTCGAGGAGAAACATGAGCTTGCTGAGGAAGTAGAGCCGCGGGAAACAGAAAAACAGGCAAATATAAACAGTGCTAACGTTGAAACTGAGAAAAAGCTCGGTGCAGGTGAAGCAGCACTGGAATTACTTTCAGCTAAACATCAGGCATTAAAAGAACAAACAGCAAGTTTAGCTGTGGAACCACTTGTAGATTTCGATGAAGATCTTTTCGCGGATGAGCTGATTCCGATTCCGGGAGGTGAAACTTATGTAGAAACTGATAGTGAAATATTCAGAAATGAAGAACCTTACCCACCTTTAACCGATGCATACAGGCTGGAGGATGAAGAACATTTCGACTCTTCTTTACAAAGTACAACTCCTCTTGAAGAAAAATATGCTGAAGCTGAAGCATTGTTGAAACTTGCTACAACAGCTTGTGAATCCGGTAGAATGAATGAAGCTAAAGCTGGTCTTGATAGTTATCTCAATATACTCAAAGAACTCGGACAAGCACCAAGCTCCGACGTGTTGCAATTAGCAGAAAAACTTGAACTTCCGCTGGATTCGAGCAGTAAAAAAGCAGATGTTTCAATAAAAGAACTACCTAAAACAGCAGTTGTAAAAAAGCAGGAATCACCGCTCAAAGACCTTCCTGAACAAACTAATTATGCGAACGTCATGGATGGAATTGTAAAGTCTCTAGAAGAAAAAAATGCATACGAAGAAGCATTGCCGCTGCTGAAAGATCTGCTCAACTATAATCGTCAGCGAGTTAATATTTCTGCAATGGATCCACTCTACGACCGGATCGAACAAGCTCATTCATCGATGCAGAATGATGAAGAACTTGTTGCCGCTTATAAAGAACACCTTGCAATCAAGCAGCAACTGGGGGACCTTGAAGGTGAGCTGCACCTGCTTGATTTGATCAGTTACTATTATGCAAATACAAGTGATCAGAAAGCATCGGAACGTTATCAGGCAGAAAGCAAAAGGATAAAAGCCAGTCTGGACAACAAAATGAAGCTGGAACAATAAACTTTTTAAGAAGCGTAAACCAGAAGGATAGAAGCCGGTCTGGACAACAAAATGGAGCTGACAAAACGAAGTAATTGAGAAACGGAGAACACCTCAGCTGCGCTGAGATTTCCCTGCTAAAAATAGATACAACCATCAGGAGTATTTGAACTGAGTTGATGACCGTGATTACTGGCTGCAAACTGTAGCTCCGCCAATAATCGGCAACTACGTGTACGTCGTTCACGAACCACATAAAACTCACTGATACGTGGAGAAGTATCAGATTCAAGGTGTCTGAACAATTTAATGGCGGTAATTGTGTGCCTTTCCGCCAGCTTCAAATATCGCGGCTGCAGACCGTTCTGCCAGCTGTCAAAATAATTTATACTCCATCCCATATGACTGTCTCCTTCACTCAACCTGCTGCGGAAGGACTGACTAGGAAATTCAGTTGTTCTGCTTGAACATGCAGTCAGTATAATTATTATTGCAAACGGGAAAATAAATAATCGTATTAACATTTTAATTGATTCGCTGTTATGTACTGGATATAGCATTTCCCACCCTTGAATGACTTGTTCATTAGCTTGATTTTCAAGAGCTGGAGACCCATCTGTGTTGAGTATCGGCTCTTCTCCGAAAATCTTTAATGTACTCTAACACTTTGCACCAGCTGAATAATTTAGTTGTTTTACTCAGTAGTTTAAGTTACTAATATCAAAAACTATATGCTGAAGAGCTAATCTTCTAAAAACATAATTGGCCGACAACTTGCAATTTAAGTTTTGAGAACAAGATAACAAGCAGCTCTAATTTTAAGACTCGAACTGGTTATGGACAAAAAGAATATTTGGGCAATTGGCGGAGGCAAAGGCGGCGTAGGCAAGAGTTTTGTCGCAGGTAACCTTGGTATTTTGCTGGCTCAAAGCGGTTACAAAGTCATCCTTGCCGATTTGGATCTAGGCGGAGCAAACCTGCACACCTGGCTTGGAGTTAACAGTCCTTCAAAAAGTCTTTCCGATTTCATCGGCAGGGAAACTCTCAACATTTCCAAATTATTAATTCCCACCGAAATTCCAGGATTGAGCCTGATCAGTGGTGCTAAAGACGGAGTTGAAATCGCGAATTTAAAATATACACAAAAACGCCGTTTCCTTTCTGCTCTGAGAAATCTGGATGCGGATTATATTGTGATAGATTTAGGTGCAGGAACATCCTACAACACAGTTGATTTCTTCCTGCTGGCTGATTCTCAACTCATGGTTGTGATTCCGGAACCGACTTCGATTGAAAACGCCTATCGCTTCATTAAGAACTCATTTTTCCGTCAAATTTTTCATAACAGTAAAAACTTTGGTTTGAAATCCGTATTAACACCGATTCTCCGGAAAGACAATCCATACAAAGTAAACACACCAAAAGAACTCATTGATTATTTAAACAAATTAGGTGGCAGCAGCACGGTTTTTATTGAAGAACAACTGCAGATCTTCTTGCCTAAAATAATCCTCAATCAGGTACGTACAGAAAGGGATCAACAAGTTGGTCCGGCAATGAAAGCTGCCTGTTCAAAATATTTTAATCTGAATATGAGCTTCCTTGGTTATATTTCAGAGGATGAGTCCGTCTGGAAATCTGTGCTGGATCGTAAACCCTTAGCAGTGGCTTACCCTGATGGGGTGCCTATGCAGCAGTTGAAATCCATCTGCAGCGATATTTTACTGGAAGAGACTGAGCTGGCCGCTAAAAACAATCTCTTGTCACAGTTGGCGCTATGATTACTCAAGAAAACTCTCCCATGCCTGAAGAAGCAAACTTTTATCAAACTCTTAGTGTTCCGAGTACGGCTACTTTAGTTGAAATACGTAATGCCTATGAGGAAAAATTAGAAGAGGCACACCTCGAGGCAATTGCGGCTTATTCGCTGTTTCCGGAAGAGGAAACTGAGAATAAATTACTGCAGTTCGGTCATGCTTTCGTCACCCTGGCAAATCCAATCGCCAGAGCAAAATACGATGACGAATTACAGCAACAGACAATTGATGCTGAACAGCAGGCTGATGTTCAAGAAGAAATTGTTCCAAGCTCTGAATCACAGCTTGTTGAAAAATCTGCAGGTGGAAAAACTAAAACTGCTGACCTTCCTCATAAAACAGAAAATAAACAAACTGAAGAAAAGCTTGAGATCGCGAAAAGCGCGCCCAAGGAAGTTGTTGGACAAACACAGGAAGAGAGACAGGATTTTTACCTCAATCTGGCAGTTAAAAATGAATTAACAGCAGAAAGTCTAGAAGAATATTACTCAAAGCTGAGGGCACATGGGGGGAAAGTTTCTTTCAATGGCGCAGTCTTAAAACAAATACGAGAGTTAAAATCAATTACACTGGATGAACTCGCAAAAATAACCTGTATCCGCAGCACATATCTTGAAGCAATTGAAGCAGAAAATTTTAAAAAATTCACCTCAGAGATTTATTTAAAAGGTTACTTAATATGTTATGTTGAAGCCATGAAATTACCTGCAGAGCAAATCATAGCAGAGTATATCAACCTTTACAAAATTCAGCTTGAAGCTGAAAAAGGTTGAAATGTTTTATGAAGGCATTTTACAATTGAAGATCATCATGTGGGCTGCTGAATTAAAAGCAAACCATTTTTTTGGAAAAATCAAAGCCGGAAATAAGCCGGGTTCTGTTCTCACAGCAGTGAGCCGTGACCATTTATCTGGGACTACCGTTACCGATAGCCTCTAGCGTCCTACCCGACCGCCAGGCGGGCAGCCTGATAGCGGTCCTATTTGGACTTGCAACGGGTGGGGTTTACACTGCCAGTTTTGTCACCAAAACTGCGGTAGGCTCTTACCCTGCCTTTTCACCCTTGCCTGTGTTTCCGAAGAAACCATCGGCGGTATGTTTTCTGCTGCACTTTCCATCGGCTCGCGCCGCCTGGCTGTTAGCCAGCACCCTTACCCTGTGTTGCCCGGACTTTCCTCCAGCCTTCAGGAATCGCGAACGATTCTAAAAACAGGCGGTCACGTATCCGACTTTGATGATTACTAAACTAGCAACATTTTGAATAAGATCAAGTAAACTTCTTTTTAACACTCAATTTTAAACTCAGATGGAAAATAAAGTAACAGATATTCAGGCCATAGACACAGTTAAAAAAAGACACAAACGTATAGGTGGATTCAGTTTTATTGAAGTGATGGTTGTGATAATTATCCTCGGACTGCTTTCCAGTATAGTCGGCGTATATCTTTTTGATTCTGCAGAACAGGCAAAAGCAGATGCGACAAAAACCCAGATAAAAGGTCTGGAAACTGCGCTCGATCTATACCGTCTGCACAATTCACGCTATCCCTCAGCGGAACAGGGACTTAAAGCCCTGCTAGAAAAACCGGAAGTAGGAGTTATTCCAAAAAACTGGAACGGCCCATATTTACGCGGAAACAATTTGCCTGAAGACAGTTGGGGCAGTCCATACCGTTATCTAAGCGTGAACGGTAAAAATTATGAAATTATTTCACTTGGCGCAGACGGAACTGATGGCGGAACGGATTTGGATGCAGACATCAATTCAAGCGAGCTCTAGCACGCTTTCAAAGCACAAGACTGATAACTCTGCGAGGGGCTTTACCTTTCTGGAAATCCTGGTGGTGATAACTTTGGTCGTGCTGCTGATGGGCATGGCTGTACCTCAGTTTTTCGCTCTGTTTTCCAAAGCACATGAGGTCGAATATAAGCATCTCAAAAGTGTACTCAAAATGCTACGCAATGATGCAGTCCTTAGAAGTACTTCATACTGCCTGCTCTTTGATTTAAAGAAGCAGCAAATGATGGTATCTGCAGAGGATCCAACAGGTAAATGCGGCGAAGAATATTTGCAAGAACCTAAGGTGCTAAAAGCACATGTTTTTCCGGAAGACCTCAGTTTGCGTGAAGCAAAACCGGCAGAATCGAATTACCTTAGTTCAGGAGCTGCAACTGATTTACTCGAAGTTCATATCAACAGTTCCGGATTTGTAACACCGTTTTTTCTGCTTTTCTCCCTGCCTGATTCTTCAAAGTCCTGGCTAATTGAAAGCAGGGGTATTATGGGTAAGTTGGAACTGAGGGAAAGATGAGTAAAAGCCAATTCGAAACATCTCCGGAACTCAGCACTTTAGAAGAATGCACAAAACACTCACCGCAGATAATACCGCACAACGCTGCTATTTCGGCTAATTATATAAGTCCTGCTGTTAACAACAGACGAAAATCAAAAGTACGCAAAAATGGTTTCACTGTGCTGGAGGTGCTGGTTTCACTTTCGATTCTGGTACTCACATTGATGGCGCTTTACCAGTCTTTTTCCACCTCGATCTTTGTCCTTTCTTCAACCACAAACTTGTGGAAAGCGATGTCTCATGCTCAAAATGAATTATTAAAATCAGAACGCGCAACCATCTCACCTCCTGTTTCACTCAGTCAGGGCGAGTTTGAACTGGAGCATGTTATGAACGGTTTCAGCTGGAAAAAGCATGTCAGCGATACAACACCTCTGCCTGGAATAAGGGTGCGTCAAGTCAACTATCAATTACTCTGGAACGAAGGAAAAAACGTCTATACTTATGATGCAGATATTTACGTCAATCCGAATTAAATTCCGGAAAACTCAGTCTGGCTTCTCCCTGCTGGAATTATTGATTTCTATCGCTTTGCTTGGTCTGGTGATGTCACTACTTTACGGGGCATTTTTTCAGATTTCAAATTCCACACTGCAGGTAAAATCCACCCTTGAAACGCGGCAGGAATTAAGGTTACTGATGAAAATGGTACTTGATGATCTGCAAAACGTTCAATATTTAAAACATTTCGCAGAATCCGGACAAAGCACAATTCCGCGGCGTGAATCAGGATTGATTGCAGAAACTAAACTAGGACCGGAAAATACTGATACAGGAGAGCTTGAAGAAGTCAGCAGCCTTTATTTTCACACTGCAGTCAAATCACGTTTCTATCCTGAAGAGAAAGAACAAGATCCGGAACTGCATGAAGTTAGTTATACAATGCAGGAAAATTTAGACACTAAAACTTGGGAGTTTAATCGTCGTGAAGATTTTTATCTTGATGGAAATATACGGGAGGGCGGAAAAAGCTATGTCTTGTCTGAAACAGTCACTAAGTTTGAGTTGCTGCTTCTGGAAAGCGAAACTGCTCTGGCAGGCGGAGGCTTCCAGGAAAAATGGAGCAGAGAATGGAATTCTGATGAAGAAAATTGTATCGGTACATCCCCACTGTTTGGTGAACCATTCTGTTTACCACGCGCCGTTAAATTAACCATGGCCCTGAAAGGTGAAGATGGTAATACTGTAACAGACTCACAGGTCAGTAATTTATGCGTTCCTCCCTGTAATCCTGAAATCTTTAAGTAGTAAATGTTTAAAGCAGACAGCAATTATTATCTGCTGCAGCTTAAATCTGCTCCAGCCACTCTACACTGCCTTTACCCATTCTGCTGATTTCTGGAGTTCCATGACTGAAATCAATAATGGTCGAATTTTCCGCAAAAATAACACCTCCGTCCACAACCAGATCAACCTGCTTTTTGTACTTTTCGTGTAACTCGTGAGGATCTTCGTACAATTCATCTGCAGAAGTACTTAGACTGCTGCTGAGAATAGGATGCCCAAAAGCAGAAACGATTTCGTTTGTAATAGGATGATCCGGCCAGCGCAGACCAACTGTACTGCGGGGAGTGAGCATCATTTTAGGCACAATCTTAGAAGCCTTAAAAACAAAAGTATAAGGTCCAGGCAACTTCCGTCGCAGCAGTTTAAAAACGTGAGTTGGAATTCCCTGAGTATATTCCTGTACTTCGGTTTGATTTGCGCAGATGAAAGTCAAAGGTTTTTTCTGATTCACCTTTTTAAGCTGATAGAGTCGTTTCATCGCTTTTTTACTGAAGATACTGCAACCTAAACCATATACAGTATCAGTAGGATAAATGATTATTCCATCATTTTGTAGAACATCCACGACTTGCTGAATACGTCGAGGTTGAGGATTTATTGGATTGATACTTAAAAGCATTGGTATATTTATGCAGGTGGGCTCAGCATGAAAGACTCAGAAACTTGATCTCATTAGTAATGGAAAAGCATCTATAGCTAAGCATGAGGACTTCTTTTTCATTACTGACATTCACAGGTCTTTTACAAATCATTACTCTTAAAAGTTCAGTTGCAAATATAGGCAGACAATAGCGCCTCTGAATACCCTCTATTATTCCGCAATCAAGAAACTCTGACTATTTCTAATTACCGAGAGAACCTATTGACAAAGGATAATTAATAAACAGAGTTGGCGCAATTCCGTCTTCACCTTTTGCCAGGTCAAAGCGGTAAATCAACCCTGATATAATTGCACGGAATCCAACACCAACAGAGGATTTCATTGTTTCATGCAACCCTGAAACATCATCTGAGACACTGCCTGTTTCATAAAAGAAGGAAGTCTGCAGAACCGTTCGTAAACCACCAAGAAATATCCAGTTCATCGGAGTTCGTTTTTCTGAAAAGTTTAGCCGGTATTCCAGAACATAGTTCGAACTATTTGCTGCGTAAAACCGACCCTGACTATATGCTCGCATCCGGTTAAGACCTCCCAATGCGGTTGCCTTGGATGATTGGTTCCTTTTAAGCCAGTAATTTATTCGTCTTGTTTCCGCTGTATTGCACGCATCTGTCTGCTGTTCTAATTCACAACTAAGGCTATATTTTGCTCTTAAGGAACTTTCATCCACTAAACCGTTTGTGGTGATGTTGGATCGTGACTGAAAGGCGTTAAACAACAGAGTATGAGTTTCAAAAAAGGGTACATAGGCGGTTATATTAACATCATTAACTGCATAATCACTCAATTGGTTTTGCTCATAATTTGAGTTAGTGTGCATTAAACCAATTCGAAGTCCTTCGCCGGGATCTAAATGATTATCAGTAAAATCAAGCTGAGTTCCAAATTCATAATCAATCCAACTACGTTCCGGTGATTGGATATTAGAGAAATCATTTCCGTCTACATCAAATATTTTTTCTACCTTTGTTCCTCCTGCAGAATATCTAAAAAGAAATTCAAGTCGTTGTTTGAAATACTGCGATTGAAAAGTAATAAAATTACTATTGTACTTTTCTAATGTCTGATAGTAATCTTCTTTGCCTGAATCAATGCCACGATCATAAGATCTGAATGGCATAAAAAAATCTGTAATCCCAAGAGAAAATAATAATTTTTCTTTAATCAAAGGAAATTTTGAAATAGAAAACAGACTTATTTCGAAATCACCGTCAAAGAAAGTCTTAGCCATCAGCAGGTCGGTATTTTTGTAAACATTTGAAATTGAAGCTGCAATCGGAACCCCGCTTCCAATGCCTTCAACGACTATCGGTAGAGGAGCAACCAACCAGCCAATTTCATTATCTGCATCAGATTCAGATCTCTCTGGGGGAAATTCAAAAGAAAACACTATTGAAGGCATCAAAAAACAAAAAAGAAACAACAATTTTATTTTTCTGTTTAAATACAGTCTGCTGCCACTTGCAAACTCAGTAATTAGCGGCTGTGTGCTTGAAAACAAGTTAAGCATTTTATTCCTCTTTTCACTACTTCTCAGTTAAAACATATAACAGTTTAGCCTGAATTTTCTGAATTTTAGGATCGGCGGCAATCGGTTCAAGCAGAGAAACCGCTTTTTGCATGCGTTCCAAATGATCATTTGGAACTGGTATATTAAGGCTTATATACGAGCGGTGAATTGTGTAACACAGTTGTCCAAAACGGTGAACTGCTGCTTTTTCAACAGCTTTTTCAGGAATATCACCCACCAGTTTTACTGCCCCGCCGATCGCCTTCAGTGCTTTTGAAAGGTGATCAAAGCCGATTTTTTTCGGTTCTGCTTCATTACCTGCAGACGCAATCACCAACTGAATTTGAGCAAGAACATCAAACATTTTTGCCTGATGAAAACCGACGAGTGGATTTTTACTTTCAAGGCGGTGCAGGATCTCAAACATCAACTCCAGATTTTGACTGGCCAGCGGTAGAAAAACCAAACTACGCAGCATAGGATCAAAACCGTTTTTGAGATCACCAAAAGGAATCGTTTTTTCTGCTTTTGATTTGTTTAGATTTAATTCATAAACTGTTGAAATAGGCTCTGTTTTCAGCAAAACAACACATTTTTGCACAAAATCTACTTCACCCTGCAGTCTCTCCAGTTGCTTTTGAAGGATCGTATCAACATTTCCGTTACCCTTTATTTTGCTTTGAGTTTCAGTTAAATCATCCTGCAGAAATTTTTGCAACTTCATCAGGTAAGCTGTTTGAGTTGCGAGTGCAAAATTTATTTTTTGAGTTGAAATCATTGGCATTTCAACTTCCTGCATGGCTAATAAATAAGCATCGCGGGCATTCTCCAAACTTCTGTTCTCTGCTTCCTGTAAAAACATCTCCACCAATTCCAACCGTGACTTTGAATCTTCAGGGTGTTTGTGTAGTTTTTCCGAAACTTCTTTTGCACGAGGATTCTTTAAGCTTTGACTTAGTCTGCAACCGGTGAATTCAAGCAGCTTCCCGTTGGGAACATCTCCTTTTTTCAGGTTAATACCACTCAGTAATTTGGAAGAAAGTTTGACTTTAGACAAATTGCTCATCTGTGATTTAAGTTTATCCAGATCAGTTTTTAGATGTTTAAACAGGAGCAGAGGTTTTTGAATATCCTGCAGTTCCCTGATATTTTCATTGTTAGCCGACATTTTATTCACCGGGTTTGATTATGATGGTCTCGTAATATTTTTTATTACTGTGTCATTTCATCTGAAGCGAGATATATTTTTATATCACAATGATATTATTAATTTTTATCGCATTTTCAGAAATAGTAAAATTGCGCATGGGAAATTATTTTCGCTAAATTCATTTATGTTCAGGCAAAACAAATTGCGGTTTCCTGCCTGCTATCCCTCGTAAAAGACGTCCTAATAAATCGGCTCCAGTGATGATCCTTTTTTCTGTATTCCAACATAAAATCAGATCATTGTCAATAACGTCATCTTCAGAGTGTTCCGGATGTACACGCAGTTTTTGAATTACTTCACCCAGCGGTGTAGTCGCATCTGAGACTACAATCGGACGATGACAGTAGGAATAAGGCCGAAAAGGTTCAACCCCAAAAAGCGCATCACGTAAAAACAAATCTGCATTGATCACCAATCGGGGGATGCCTTCTTTTGAAGTCAAAATCACCCATTTCTTCCCTGATTCCTGTACCTGTAGTAAAAAAGGATCATCCGGATTTCTCTGGAAAACAGGAAAGACAGGCAGGTCATATTCTGTTTCAAGAGGAATAATACTTACCGGATCAACCAACTCTCCCTCATCTCCTACCGGCAAATCATCTATACTTAAAAAATTAAGTGCGCCTGTCCCTTCAAGACGGCTGATGTCAGAATCCCGTGATTCCATATGTTTTTGCAACATAATACGGAAATCTTCCTCTTTAAAATAAAGTACACCTTCATTCCCCAGCCATTTGTCGAGGAGCATAGCAGTTGGTTTACTTACCGGATACAGGATAAATCTGTAGATTTTTATGACCGGTACCAGAATAATCCCCATTCGCAACGCATTTCGGGAAAAATACGCCTGTGGTAAAATCTCACCAAACAGAGTGATGCAAATGGATGAAAATAAAAATGCCCAAAGTCCTGCAAGGACTGAATCTGTTAAGAGGGTCAGCAGCACGTTGATGCTTACATTACCCCAAAGCAGCGTTGTCAAAAGCAGATTAGCGTCCTTTCTCAGTTCTAGGACTTGGACTGCAGCCTGATTTCCTGACTCAACTTCAATTTCAAGCTTCAATTGACTCAAACCGAACAAACCCAGAGTCAGGCCGGAAAAAAGAGCGGATTGAGTTAAACAAAAGAAAATACCTACCAAAAGGGCTAGGTCCATATAATTTTATTAAAGTAGTTAAGCAAACACACTCCATATTTGTATAAAATATTGCAGCAAACTCCAGATACTTCTGTTGAAGTTCGCATGAGCTTAACAAAGTTAATAGTATTTATCCATAAAATACTGGACTAATCCTGCTAAACTGCACTATTGCAAAAAAATATATGATGAGATTTAAAAGCATTTATGACCTTTTCAAAATAATAAAAAATGATTTGTTTATTAAGACATTACACGTTATAGTTGTTAGGATATTCAAAGACCATTGTCCGTAGTAATTTTCAATTTTTTGCATGGATCGCGAATTAGGCACCCCATTTGCAAAATTATCTAGAACGGATTATAGTTTACCGGATGGTTATTACCATCAACAAAGCCTTACAGGAGCTTTCCTGTTTACAAAATATGCATCACAGATGAGGTATGTAATGAAAAAATTATATTTTTTGATTCTTTTGGCCAGTATGGCGGTTTTCCTGGTTACAGGCTGTGCAGATAAAACGGCAGATCCTACGGATGTAACCGACAATGCGACTGAGGATACTACAGAAGATGTAAAGAAAGCTGCTGAAGAAAAGAAAGAAGAAGTAGCGAAAGCTGTTGAAGAGGCGAAAGCTGTTGAAGAGGCGAAAGCTGTTGAAGAGGCGAAAGCTGTTGAAGAGGCGAAAGCTGTTGAAGAGGCGAAAGCTACTGAAGTCGCAAAAGCTACTGAAGTCGCGAAAGCTGCTGAAGCAAAGAAGGCTGAAGTTAAAAAAGCGGAAGAAGTAAAGAAAGAAGAAGCAGTAGCCGCAGTGCAAAAGCAGGAAGTTGCCAAAGAAGAGGCTGAAATAGCAGTTGAACAAGACGCAGATAAAAGTATTGAGGCACCAAAAGCTGTCACTATCATTTCTGCACCACCTGAAGAAACTGATACTGCAGTTAATGAAATGGAACTCGTCTACTTTGACTACGACAAGAGTGCAATCAGCCCAGCCTTTGCAGAGATCATTCAGAAAAATTATGAATGGATCGCAGAAAACCCTGATGTACAGATTCAGTTGGAAGGTCACTGTGATGAGCGTGGAACCAATGAATACAACCTGGCTTTGGGAGAAAGACGTGCGAAAGCTGTCTTTGACCACCTGGTCAGTCTTGGAGCAAATCCATCACAATTTTCTATGGTCAGTTTTGGTGAGGAACGTCCAGCAGCTTCCGGCAGCAACGATGTTGCCTGGGGTAAAAATCGACGTGTAGAGTTCACCCGCCTGTAAAAAACTTTTACAACTCTGTCACTAATAGACTTCTCTTAGAATTATGCTCACCGAATGGTTAGGCGAATCGAGCATAGTCGGGATGGTACTGAGCGGGAGTTTTATCGCAAAGCTCGTCTTGCTCATTTTAGCTTTGATGTCGGCCCTTTCCTGGGCCGTCATCATTATAAAGACACTTCAGTATATAAATATCCGCAAAGATAATCAGAAGTTCTACCAAATCTACCTCAACGAATCCAGTCTTAATCAAATCAAAAAAGTTTCAGCAGATTTCCCTTATTCTGCTTTTGCATCGATGTACTCTGCCACCTATCAGGAAGCAGCCAGAATGAGTCAGCGTATACAGCGCTCAACACCTGATATCACGGAAAATACTTCAATGCTCCCGCATCTTAGTCAGCAACTGCAAAGGGTGATTGAGCAAACGATAAATGAAAGATACGCTTTCATAGAAAACCGTTTAAGCATCCTCGCAACCATTTCAAGCGCAGCTCCTTTCATCGGTTTATTCGGAACCGTGCTGGGAATTATCAATTCCTTTCAAAGCATAGGAACTTCCGGCGTTACCAGTCTTGCTTCAGTTGCTCCTGGGATTTCAGAAGCTTTGGTTGCTACTGCTGCAGGCTTACTTGCGGCTATTCCTGCTTTAATGGCCTACAATTATTTCCGTAATCAAACCCGGATCTTAGCAAATACCATGCGTAATTACGGCATGGAACTTACTAATCGTTTTGAATGGATAGTACATGGGCGGCTCCTGGGATCAGAATGAACCACTGAGTGAAATAAACGTTACTCCTTTTGTGGACGTTCTGCTTGTTTTGCTGATTATCTTCATGGTAACTGCTCCAATAGTAAACCATGTGATTCAGGTGGATCTTCCTGAAGACAGTTACAACCAGGATAAAATGAAACCCATGCAGGAACCTCTGCGGGTAGTGATTGACAAATCCGGGGTTTTGTATTTAGGAAACACCCGTATCGGAGGGAGTACTGAGGACGAGAGTCAGAGAGTGCTGGAGGATAAAATTAAACAATGGACCAAGGGTCAGAAACAACCATGGTTGGTTGATGTGGAAGCAGACGAAAAAGTGGATTACGGGTCAATTGTGCCAGTCATTGCACGGCTCAAAGAACTAAAAGTCAGCATGAACCTGGTGATTCGACCCAAAGCAAAAAAATAGCACCTGCATTCAGCTGGTTTCCTCTTTCATAACAGTGCTATCTTCTTTAATTACTGTAGTATTTTCATCAATTTTTGCTTGATCATCTTTGTTTTTCTTGGTCGCGCTTTTAAAATTAGTAATCATTCCGCCAAGTCCCTCACCAATTAGAGGCAAGCGTTTTGCTCCAAATAAAACAACGATAATTGCCAAAACTATTAAAAGTTCCCAAATGCCTAAACCAAACATAGTGTGCGCTCCTGCTTATTGTGTCATGGCCCGTTAGGCCGTATAATGTAAATTGATCTTATAGTAGATAGAATTCGTCTGATAATCGCAAGATTAATGAAACAAGTCAACCTGTGAAAATTAGCTTAATCAAATGAAACCCCATGAACGCAGAAACTACGGAGCAGGAATCAACACTGCACAAGCTTAAATTTTTGGCAGATGCGTCGCATGTGATGCAGGCAGAAATTGCTCGTACCGACATTTCCCTGAATGAGGTCATGCTCTGGAAACAAGGGACTGTGGTGATACTGGACAAGATAGTCGGCTCTACGATTGACGTTTTAATCGGCGACCGTTTAATTGCACGCGGAGAGGTCGTTGTGATTAATGACCGCTTTGGCGTCAGGATCAGCGAAATCACCCATCCTGACGAAAAACCTAAGTTAGGCTGGAAATAATAATTCTCATAATTCTCATAATTCCGCTTTATCGCCCCTCATTTAATCTTCTGACTGAATTCATTCTCCCCTTAATGCCTTTGGAAATGCAGTCGCGGTACGTTCCAGATCTTCTTCAGAATGGGCAGTTGAGACGAAAAGCGATTCAAATGCTGAGGGTGCAAGATAAATCCCCTGTTTGAGCATACTCCGGAAAAAACGGGTGAACTGCTCTGTATCAGTTTTAAGCGCCTGTTGATAATTTTGGACAGGTTCTGCTGAAAAGAATAATCCGAACATACCCCCCATAGCCTGCGTTTGCAGAGGAATTCCGGCAGATTCAGCTGCAGATTTAAACTCTCCTGAAAGCCATGCTGTTTTTTGACCAAGTTCCGGATAAGGATTCTCTTCTTTTAAAAT
>Ga0233428_1002096_pt1 | contig 19602 bp, 23 predicted proteins | sample SI_118_April2016_4_FD_179890 | JGI IMG/M metagenome (GOLD analysis project Ga0233428, IMG submission 179890) | Seawater microbial communities from Saanich Inlet, British Columbia, Canada - SI_118_April2016_120_MG | ecosystem: Environmental > Aquatic > Marine > Inlet | place: Canada: British... | reverse complement strand
CAAATGGCCAAAGTCCCTAGTGTAACCATTTTGGATGTTGATCCCGGTTCAGATACAAACCGAACTGTTGTAACTATTGTAGGCGATCCAGAATCAATTGAAGAAGCCGCATTTAAAGGTATTAAATGTGCATCAGAAATTCTTGATATGCGTCAGCATACTGGGACACATCCAAGAATGGGTGCCACAGATGTATGTCCTTTTATTCCAATAAGCGGCGTTACGGTTGAAGAATGTATAAATATTTCAAAACGAGTAGGCGCTCGAGTTGGGAAGGAGCTCAATATTCCCATCTATTTATACGAAAAATCTGCACAAAAACCTGAGCGCAAAAAATTACCAAATATTCGTAAAGGGGAATATGAAGGATTAGCAGATAAATTATTAAATGATGAGTGGTCTCCAGATTATGGTCCAAAAACGGTGCATGAAAAAGCAGGTGCAACTGTCATAGGGTGTCGAGAATTTCTTATTGCTTTAAATATTAATCTAAATACGAAAGATCATCGATTAGCCACGGATATTGCTTTCGAATTACGAGAAGCGGGTAGAAGCAAACGCATACCTAATCCAAATTCAAAAAATTTATTGGATGGAGAAATTATCAGACATGATGATGGTAGCCCAGTTAATATTCCTGGAATGTTCAAGGATGTGAAAGGCATTGGTTGGTATGTGGACACATTTAATAGAGCTCAAATTTCTATCAATTTTAATAATTACAAAGTTTCCACTATTCATGATGTTTTTGATGCTGCATGCCAATTAGCTAAAGAGCGTGGTGTTCGGGTGACAGGAAGTGAATTGGTTGGACTTATTCCATTAAAAGCTATGTTAATGGCAGGAAAACATTACCTAAAAAAACAAAACCGTTCAATGGGAGTGCCGACTAATGATATTATTGAATGTGCTGTACAATCATTAGGGCTCAATGATGTGACGCCTTTTGTTCCGAATGAAAAAATAATTGATTTTGCTGTAAAACGATCGAAACGGCCCCTCATAAGTTTAGCCAATGAAGACTTTTTAAATGAATGTTCTACAAATAGTCCTGCTCCAGGTGGTGGAAGTGTTGCAGCAATGGCGGGGTCATTGGGAGCATCATTAGCATCCATGGTGGCAGCACTCACTCACGAAAAGAAAGATATGCTCGACATTAAACCAGAGATGGATATCATTGGTATTGAAGCACAATTATTGAAGGATCAATTGGCTTTTCTTGTTGATGAGGATACAGAAGCGTTTAATCAAGTTATGTCGGCAAATAGGCTCCCTTCATCGAATGAAAATGAAAAAATAAAAAAGAGCCAATCCGTTGAATTGGCCAACCAATATGCAATTGATGTACCTATGGAAACAGCAGAACTTTGTTTCAAAGTGTTAAAACTTGCAAACCAGCTTGTTGATAATGGGAATCCTAATTCTGTTTCTGATGCGGGTGTAGCTGGAGAATTAGCTTTGGCAGGTGTTCGAGGTGCTTGTATGAATGTTTTAATTAATTTGCCAAGTGTAGATGATTTAAAGTATAAAAATGAGAAAAAAGAAGCTGTGGAAAAATTAAAAAAGGATGCAGAACAATTACACGCAATCATCCATCAACAGACCAATGAAAAAATCGAAGAGTAAAACTGAAAATGTCTAACCTTAATCCAATCATTAATTATAATTATTTTGAAATATATTTCTTTATCCTAATAAAATGATAATTCAACCTTTATCGGAAGATTTAAGAAATAAAATTTCTGCAGGTGAAGTGGTAGAAAGACCCGCATCTGTTGTAAAAGAATGTGTGGAAAATAGCCTAGATGCCGGTGCGACTGACATTTCAATCATTATTAAAAAAGGTGGACATCATTTGATTCATGTAAGTGATAATGGGTCTGGAATGTCATCTGAAGATTTAACGGCATCTGTTTTACGATATCATACAAGTAAAATCGAATCAATTGATGATCTTTTTTCCATTGATACTTTAGGTTTTCGTGGAGAAGCATTAGCTAGTATTGCTTCTGTGGCTGAAATGAAAATAGTATCCAGTCATGGACAGAAAGTAGGCCATGAAATAACAGTTGAAAATGGTGTCTCGAATTCAGTTGCCCCTGCCCCTGCAATTGGTGGCACAGAAATCACAATCCAGAATTTATTTTTTAATACACCAGCACGAAAAAAATTCTTAAAAGCTCCAAGAACAGAAATGAGAAAAGTAGTCGATATAGTACGACGTTATGGATTAGCTTATCCTGAAGTTGCTTTTAAAATAATATCTGATGAAAAAGAAATATTATCAGTATTGCCTGAATCTTTAGAAGAGCGGATTGACGCCCTATTTGACCCCACCTATGGTGAAAATTTGCGCCCTGTTAATTTTTCTAAAGGAGATTTTGTTTTTACTGGGTTTGTAGGGAATTTGAATTTGATTCGTTCTCGTCCAAGTGAACAATATTTATTTTTAAATCGACGATTTATTAAAGATCGTCTGTTGAATTCTGCTGTGTATTCCGCCTATGAAGCATTGGTGAAAAGGGGTGAATATCCATTTTTTGTAATAAACCTTATGATTCCATCAGATCAAGTGGATGTGAATGTTCATCCTATGAAAACAGAAGTCAGATTCCAAGATGAATGGCGTGTATATCATGTTCTAAAATCTGGTGTAAAGGAAGCCCTTAAAGAATTATTAGATACATTACCATCATTTGACAAGCCATTCGATTCATTTTTTCAGAAATCGAATAATTATGAAGGTAATTCAAATCAAGGATCGATTCAATTTTCTAATACGCCATTAAGTCAAAATGAAAAAGAATATCAAACATTACAAAGAGCAAAATCATACGCTTCTCAATTAGCAGAAAGTAGAGAAGATTCTTCTACATCTTTTGCGACTGAAAATATTTGGCAAATACATAATAAATATATTTTATCTGAAATAAGTAGTGGATTGGTTATGATTGACCAGCACGTAGCTCATGAACGCGTATTGTATGAAGAAGCACTCATAGCATTTGAATCAACATCTATGGCATCGCAAACATTATTATTTCCAGAGAAACTCGATTTTTCAGCTGATGAATTTGATGCACTCTTAGATGTATTACCTTATCTTGAAAAAATAGGTTTTAAGGTGAAGAAAGAAGGTGACTCATCTATTCGCGTAGAAGCGATACCATCCGAGATGGGTTGGGGTATGGAAAAATCTGTGATTCGAGATATTATAGATCATTTTTTAAATCATCGTAAAGAATATAGCTCATTTCAGGAAGGATTAGCCGCATCGTTCGCTTGTAAAGCAGCAATTAAAGCGGGTGATCCAATGACAAAAGAAGAAATGCAAGAATTAGTCAACCGCTTATTTGCAACGAACCATCCTTATTATTGTCCGCACGGTCGTCCTATTATTGTTCAAATGAGTTTGGATGAATTAGATCGACGGTTCGAAAGACATTAAAGAGCATTTCGAAAATAGAGTTAAACATTCCTTCTGACACACAATAATAATATTTATTCTTTTCATTAAATCATCATCAAATAGTTGATGATTCTAATTACGCAATAGCGTAGGTGTATCAGTTTTTGTATCATATTATATTTAACCTGAAATGTATCCCAAAAAACGTAATCCAACTATATCGTTTCCAATTTTATTAATAATAAACAGCTAAAATGTTGGCTTAGGTTAGAAAAGGGTGTAAGTAGGCGTCTCTTAGATCGCTAAATTCGTAGAAAGGAGATTTCTGAAAAATAAAAATACGGGAATCGCCATTTCACAACAAAAAATTAAAGCTTAATTTTCCTTCAATGATTCAACAAAAAATTCTAACAATTATGGGCCCAACTGCTAGTGGTAAAACTTCCTTATGTGTGGAAATAGCTCAACGAATAGACGGGGAAGTCATTGGTCTAGATTCGAGACAAATATATAAAGGGTTGCACATTGGCACAGCCCAACCTACCAGTTATGAAATGAAGGGTATTCCGCACCATTTATTTGGGTTTCAAGATCCTTCTAAACCGATTTCAGCAGGCCAATATGCAGATCATGTAAAAGAAAAATGTCAACAAATCCTTTCCAAAGGAAAAACGCCCATTTTATGTGGTGGTGCTGGCCTTTATTTTCGGGCTTTAACAAAAGGTATTTTTGTAGGGAGTGTTTCTGATCTTCCATTACGCGGTAGGCTAGAGCAAGCATACGAAGATGATCCCGTTTTATTGTATGAACGTCTACAATTAATTGATCCCGATTATAGTGAAATAGTCCATATGAATAATAAGAAACGATTAGTCCGAGCATTAGAAATATTTGAGGCGACAGGTATACCGCCAAGCGTCCATTTCAGTCGTCAGGGAATCCAAGAATCAGACACTCTTCCTGTCTTTTCATTTTTATTAACCTTAGATAGACAAACTCTCATTTCTCGTATTGAAAAGCGAACACAAGAAATGTTTGCTCAAGGATGGATTGATGAAGTCAAATTATTACTCAAACAACAGGATGATTTGGATGAAGTATTTCCTGCTCTGAATTCTATTGGTTATCAACAGATACAATCCTATTTGTCGGGGGATATTTCGTATAATGATATGGTAGAAGATATTGTTATTAGGACTCGACAATATGCTAGGCGACAAATGCAATGGTTTCGGAAAGAACCAATGGATGTTTCAATTGTCCTAGATCATCTAGATAGAACCATTCTACCTGAAATAATACATGATTTATATAATCATTGTCAGTAATTTCGGTCGCTAAATAACCCTTTAACTCGATCCTGTGAGATTGAAAAGGGCAGACGCCTAACCTTCGTGCAAGTTTTAGATGCTGCCCGGAGGTTTTTTTCATTAAGGAGAAAATAGATGAATCAAAAACAACTATTAGATGGAAAGCGTCTCGCACAAACAATTACGCGAATTAGTCATGAGATAATAGAAAAAAATACGACTCCAAAAGATGTTGTATTAATTGGGATTCATCGTCGTGGCGTTCCTATTGCTATACGTATCCAAAATCAAATTAATTCTATTACTCAAATTGAAATTCCTATTGGAACGGTAGATATTACATTCCATCGAGATGATTTTAGAGAGAGATTGGTAATTCCACAAATACGAGGAACCGAAATACCGTTTACATTAGATGGCAAAATTGTCGTTTTAGTTGATGATGTTTTATTTACGGGGCGAACCATCCGTGCAGCAATGGATGTATTAAATGCATTCGGAAGAGCATCCGCAATTCAGTTGGCAGTCTTGGTGGATCGCGGTCATAGAGAGGTACCAATTCGAGCAGATTTTGTAGGAAAAAATATTCCCACACATGAAGGAGAACATGTATCAGTTCTCATTCAAGAAGTAGATGATAAAGATGCTGTCATTTTAATATGGGGAGATGAATAATATGTTGACTCAAAAACATTTATTGGGATTAGAAAATTATCCTGCAGAAGATATTAAAACAATTATTAATACAGCATTTCAATTCAGAGAAGTATTGGATCGTCCCATAAAAAAGGTGCCTTCCCTTCAGGGAGTAACTATTGTAAATCTCTTTTTTGAAAATTCTACTCGTACACGAATCAGTTTCGAACTTGCTCAGAAACGGTTAAGTGCAGATACTGTTAATTTCTCTGCTTCATCTAGTAGTCTAAAAAAAGGGGAAAGCTTTAAAGATACAGCGCAAAATATTGAAGCGATGAAAATAGATGCTGTTGTGATGCGTCATCCTGCTCCTGGAGCTCCGCTCCATCTAACAGAATTTATTGATGCTGTTGTGATCAATGCTGGGGATGGGACACATGAACACCCAACACAAGCACTATTAGATATGATGTCTCTTCAGGAAAAATTTGGGAAAATAGCTGGATTAAAAATTGCAATTGTAGGTGATATTTTACACAGTCGAGTGGCATTAAGTAATATTCATGGTCTCCAATCAATGGGAGCAGAAGTAATTTTATGTGGGCCAACCAACTTGATTCCTCCCAATATTGATGAATTAGGCGTTTCAGTTAATTCTAATTTGGATGAAGTAATGGAATGGGCAGATGCTTTAAATGTGTTGCGAATTCAGAGAGAAAGGATGGGGTCAGCATTATTGCCGTCCGTAAGAGAGTATCGATCTTTGTTTGGGATAACAGAAGAACGATTAACCCGTCATAAAAAAGAAATTGTTATCATGCATCCCGGACCGATGAATCGTGGCGTTGAAATTGATAGTCAAGTTGCGGATGGAGATCAAGCAATCATTCTTGATCAAGTGTTAAATGGTGTTGCTTCCCGAATGGCTGTCTTATATCTCCTTTGCGGGGGGAAACCAGAGGAGAATCAAGCATAATGAAAGTGAATTCATTACCCCAAAAAGTACTTTTAAAAGGTGGCACAATTTATAATCCTGTCACAGATACAATGAATAATGAAAATTTATTCATTGTAGATGGAAAAATAGCAACAGGAAATAAAGAACAGATTACTGATGCACATATTATTGATTGCAAAGGCAAAATCATTACACATGGATTTTGTGATATTCATGTTCATTTTAGAGAGCCCGGTAGAGAGGATAAAGAAACCTTAGTCACGGGAGCTCAAGCTGCACTTGCAGGAGGTTTTACACGTGTTTGTGTTATGCCTAATACTAATCCGCCCCTTGATACACCTGAATCAATTAGGTTTATTTTAGAAAAAGCTGAATCAGTACCTGTTCATATTCATCCCATTGGTGCCATTACGCGTCAGCAGGAAGGGACAGATATAACTGAAATGGGTTTAATGAAAGAAGAAGGTGCTGTTGCATTCAGTGATGATGGATTACCTGTCCAGGATGGGTCAGTGATGCGACGGGCTTTAGAATATGGATCGATGTTCAATGTTCCAATTATAAATCATGCAGAAGATACATGTTTAAGAGAAGGTGGAGTTATGAATGAAGGAACCATGTCTACACGATTAGGTTTGGTGGGGAATCCTTCTTTAGCTGAATCATCTATGGTTCATCGCGATTTAGAGTTAGGTGCACTGACAGGTGGTCGTGTCCACGTACCTCATGTGAGTACAGCACGGGCAGCAGATCATATTAAAAGAATGAAGAAAAAAAATGATAATGTAACGGCTGAAGTGGCACCTCATCATTTGTATTTTAATGATACAGCCATCGAACATTTTGATACTCACCTAAAAGTTGCACCGCCTATTCGAAGTGAATTTGATCGTAAAGCTTTAATTCAAGCTGTAAAGGATGGCGTTTTTGATTGTATTGCCACAGATCATGCGCCACATACAATAGAAGAAAAAGAAGCTTCATTTGATTTAGCCGCATTCGGTATGATTGGTTTAGAAAGTTGTTTTGGCGCTATAAATAAAGTATTGGTGAAAGAAAATAATATACCTTTATCTTCACTCATACAAATGTTAACAGTGAACCCAAGGCTCATTATGGGGTTCGAAAGTGACTTATTCCAGGATGGAGTACAAGCAGAAGTTGTGGTTTTAAATCCGGATGAAGAGTGGATTTTTTCAAAAAATGATATTTATTCTAGATCGAAGAATTCACCGTTTACTCAAGAATCATTGATAGGTCGCCCTATCATAACAATATCTAAAAATAGGATAGCAAAGATCGCCTAAAATCTTATTTTAAAATGTTGCGAATTATCGTTGACATTGTTTAATAGTAACTTCTAATTTCTCGGGCTTTATTCTGAATGAAAATGAAAACAAAAACATTAAAACTAAACGAAATTAATAAAGACTGGTGGATCGCGGATGCCGAAGGGCAGACTTTAGGTCGATTTGCTAGTAAGATTGCGCAAGTATTACGTGGGAAGCATAAACCCGAATTTTCTCCCCACCTAGACATGGGCGATTGTGTCATTGTTATTAACGCTGATAAGATCAAAGTATCTGGTAAAAAAGAGACGAATAAAACTTATTTTCGTCATAGTGGATATCCTGGTGGTGAGAGAGAAACTAGCTTACAGGAGCTCCGGAATAAATTTCCAGAACGGATCATAGAAAATGCAGTGAAGGGTATGCTCCCTCATAATCGATTAGGACGTTCCATATATGGTCATCTAAAAGTTTATGTCGGTGAAAAACATCCTCACGATGCTCAGCAGCCGAAAGTATTGGAAGTATAGATGTCAAAAGCTATTTATTATGGAACAGGGCGTAGAAAAAGTTCAATCGCTCGTGTATATGTTTCACCAGGGAAAGGTAACATTACCATTAATGGTAAACCGTATCTTGACCATATTTGTCGCGATTCTCTTGGAATTGTGATTAGACAGCCACTAGTTGCGGTTGATGGTGAATCTGCCTATGATGTAAATGTTACTGTACGCGGTGGCGGCTTAACGGGACAAGCTGGTGCTATTCGCTTAGGTATTTCAAGGGCATTGCTTCTTGTAAATGATGATTTTCGTAGTACGTTAAAGGGAAAGGGATATTTGACTCGTGATGCTCGTAAAGTGGAACGGAAAAAACCCGGTCAACCTGGCGCACGTAAAAAATTCCAATTCTCTAAAAGATAGAAAAATATGGCTGAATTAAAATTTGAAGATTTATTAGGTACTGGTGCTCATTTTGGGCACGTAACCCGCAAGTGGAATCCTAAATTTGCACCTTACATTTTAATGGAAAAAAATGGTGTTCATATTATCGACCTTGAGCAAACGCTAAAGGCCATTGATACCGCCAGCAAATTCCTAAATAAAGTTGTTAACAAAAATGGAGAAGTCCTATTTGTTGGTACTAAAAAACAAGCTCGTGATATTGTTCAACAAGAAGCTGATCGTTGCGGTATGTTTTATATTGTTGAACGATGGTTGGGGGGAACGTTAACCAATTTTTCAACTATTAAGAAAAGTATTAAACGATTAAAGATGCTAGAAAAAGAAGGCTCTAATCTTTATGATAATTTGACTAAAAAAGAAACCCAAATGTTGAATCGTGAACGGGTAAAACTTTCTGATCAACATCGTGGTATTAAAGATATGAGACGTTTACCAGAAGCTGTTATTCTTGTAGATGCGCAATATGAAGAAATTGCAATTCAAGAAGCAACTCGCTTAGAAATTCCAGTTATTGCAATTGTTGATTCGAATACAGATCCAACGAAAGTCGCTTACCCTATTCCAGCAAATGATGATTCCATCCGTTCAATCCAACTTATCCTTAGTTCAATGGCAGATGCCATAATTGATGCTAAAGGAGGTGTTCCAGAAGAAAAACTATCCGATGCAGAATCTAAAGTAGAAGAAACAGTAGAAGAAACAGTAGAAGTAGCACCTGTCGAAGAAGTAAAAGCTGAAAAAACTGAAGAAAAGGTTGAAGAACCCAAGGAAGAAGTTGTAGAAGAAGCTGTAGTAGAAACACCTGAAGTAACAGAAGAAGTTTCTGATAATGTAGATGAAGAAGTAGAAGCATCCGAAGAGGAAGAATAATTTAATGAGTATTGATGCAAAACAGGTAAAAACACTAAGAGATAAAACTGGTGCTGGCATGATGGATTGCAAAAAAGCATTAGTTGAAACAAATGGTGATGTTGAAAAAGCAGTTGATTATCTCCGGAAGTCTGGTGTTGCAAAAGCTGAAAAGAAAGGCACACGAGCAACGAAAGAAGGAATGGTTTATTCATACATTCATGCTGGTGGTCGCTTAGGTGTTTTAGTAGAATTAAATTGTGAAACAGATTTTGTTGCAAAAACAGAAGGATTTAATGAGTTAGCTCATAATGTAGCAATGCAAATTGCTGCAACGAATCCAATCTCACTCTCTAAAGATAATGTTCCAGAAGACATTGTAGAACGAGAAAGAAATATTTATTCAGATCAAGCAAAAGCATCTGGTAAACCAGAAAATATTATTGAAAAAATGGTAGATGGTCGTATGAAGAAATATTTTTCCGAAAATTGTCTTCTAGAGCAAGTATATATTAAAGATCCTGATAAGCATGTAAGCGACTTATTGACTGAAACTGTTGCTACACTCGGAGAAAATATCTCCATCAATCGTTTCATCCGATTTGCCATTGGTGAATCAGACGGATCTAATGGTCAAGCTTAGACTTACTATATAATGTCCATCCCCATTTATCGCCGCGTGCTTCTCAAGTTAAGCGGTGAAGTTCTTGCTGGCGAACAGGGATTCGGTATTGATCCAGCTCGAGCAGATTACCTTGCAGAAGAAATCAAATCCATTTACGACCTAGGAATCGGTATAGGTATTATTATTGGTGCCGGTAATATTTTTCGAGGATTACAAGCTGCAAGTAAAGGAATGGACCGTGTTACAGGAGATTATTTAGGTATGATGGCTACAATCATGAATGCATTATCAGTTCAAGATGCCCTTGAAAAAAAAGGATGTGATACACGGACACTTTCTGCTATTCGAATTGATCAAATTGCTGAGCCCTATATCCGCAGAAGAGCAATTCGCCATTTAGAAAAAGGTCGTGCTGTTATCGTCGCTGGCGGGACTGGAAATCCTTATTTTACTACAGATACAGCCGCAGCTCTTCGTGCTACTGAATTAGGTGCTGAAATTGTACTAAAAGGGACAAAAGTTGACGGAGTATATGATAAAGACCCTATGAAATATCCGGATGCTACTCGATATGATTCTGTCACGTATGATACTGTATTAAAAGACGATTTGCGTGTGATGGATTTGACAGCGATAACTTTATGCAAAGAAAATCAATTGCCGATTAAAGTATTCAGTATTAACAATCAAGGAGACTTGAAAAAAGTAATCCTTGGCAGTAAAATTGGTACCTTGGTAATGGAGTAAGATTATGTTAGATGAAATAAAACAAGACGCAACACATAGAATGGATCAGGCTGTATCGCATACGCAAGGTGAACTAAATAAAGTTCGAACTGGTCGTGCGAACCCTGAAATGTTTAATTCACTTCAGGTAGATTATTACGGAGTTATGTCTCCTTTAAATCAGGTGGCAACGATTGCAGTTCCAGAACCAAGACTAATTACATTACAACCTTTTGAAAAATCGCTCATACCTGAAATAGAAAAAGCAATTACAAATGCTAATATGGGTTTTACACCGGGTAATAATGGTAATGTTGTAATGATTCCAATTCCAGCTTTATCAGAAGAGCGTCGCAAAGATTTAGTTAAGTATGTTCATCAATTAGTTGAAGAAGGGCGAATTGCTATACGAAATGTTCGGAGAGATGCTTTACATCATATGCATGATTATGGAAAAGAAGAGCATATTTCAGAAGATGAAATTCATTGTAGAGATGATGAAATGCAAAAATTGACAGATGAACACATTAATAAATTAGGGGAGATGCAAGAGTCGAAAGAAAGTGAAATACTAGAAGTATAAAACGGTTTCTACCCTTGAATTAAGATATAAAAAAAGCCCTTCTATAAAAGGGCTTTTTTGTTAAATAAAATTATTGAATTATTCACATTTGGACCAACCGCAATTACGGCAAGTTCTGCATCCACCTTCCTCGACAACACTTGGAGAATGACATTCGCCACACATGGTAATGCCATCAGCTAATCCTTCAATCTCGTTAGTATTTTCTACATCTTCACTTTGTGCTAAGGTAAAACGAACAGCTTCTTTCCCATCCATATCAGATACAGATGTATCATTTCGTTCTATAAGATAATCATCTAGCGATTTCCCGATAGCATCAGGTGTTGAAAGTATAAGACGTCCATCTTCCCATGTTGGGTTTGGACCACTGATTCCTTTTAACTGACGAACAATTGCATTTGGGTCAATTCCAGATCTTAAAGCAAGAGAAATAAGGCGACTAATAGCTTCAGATTGTGCAGCGGCATGACCGCCAGCTTTACCAATAGTAGTAAACACTTCACACAGCCCATTTTCATCTTCGTTAATTGTTATGTAAAGTGTTCCTTCGCCTGTACGGATACGACGAGTAACCCCTTGAGTTTGGGCAGGTCTTAAACGAGGAGCCTTTTCAATATGTGCTTCAGAACTAGCTTCACTTTCTGCGACAGTTTCTTTATCATCTTTAGGTTTATCAGAAATAAGGATCCCTTCTCGGCTTCCTTCTCTGTAGACTGTAATTCCTTTTAAACCAGATTTGTAGGCTTCCATATAAATCTCACCAACAGCATCTTTCGAAATATCTTCTGGAAGATTTACTGTGGATGAAATGGATGAATCAATAAACTCTTGAATGGCACCTTGCATTTTTACACGGAAGGAAGCATCAACGGTGTGAGCTGTTTTAACATAGTCTGGTAAATTGGTATCATCACCGAATAATTTTTCAATGATTGGATGATATACGGTGTATTCATCAAAGGCATTTCCATACCCATCATTTTTCTTAACACGACGTTTGTAGGATGTAGCAAAAATGGGTTCAATACCAGAAGTAACCCTAGCAACAATGGCTCCACTTCCAGTAGGTGCAACTGTTGTTATAGTCGCATTACGAATACCATGTTCTTTAATTTTATTTTGGAGAGATTTGGGCAAGTTTTTTACAAATTTACTTTTACTATATCCTTTCCAATCAAAATGTTTGAATGCTCCTTTTTCTTGACCAATTTCAATACTTGTAGAATAGGATGTATCTCTAAAAATTTGCATTATTTGGCTAACGGTTTGTAATGCGTCTTCACTGTCATATTGGATGCCCATCCGAACCAGCATATCGCCTAAACCGAGAATTCCTAATCCAACACGACGATCGTTCGATGCATTCTGTTTTTGATCTTCTAACGCATGTCGATCTAAGTTGTAATCTATCACATTATCTAAAAACCGAATTCCAGTAGAAATGGTATCTTTAAATTGATCAATAAGAAAACTTCCATCTTCATCTACAAATCTTTCCAGGTTAACAGCACCTAAATTGCAACATCCACCATCAGGTAAAGGTTGTTCTGCACAAGGATTTGTTGATACAAGGGGACTGCAATATTCTGCATTATGATAATCTTTCATCGTGTCCCAAAAAAGCAAACCAGGTTCGGCACTTTCATGAGCATGATTAATAATTTTATTCCATAAATCTTTTGCTGGAAGTGTTTTATAAATTTCGCCACCCCAACGCAAATTAAACTCGCTATCGGATTGGACTGCTTCCATGAATTCATGGGTGAGTAAAACAGATATGTTAGAATATTTAACCATATCCACATTCCCTGTTTTAATTTCAATAAATTTTTCTACATCTGGATGATCAATACTAATGGTTTGCATATTAGCACCGCGTCGGCCATGTTGTGCAATTGTATTTGTATTTTCACTAAATAAATTCATAAATCCAGTCGGGCCGCAAGAATTTCCGCCCGTTCCATTGATAGCATCACCTGAAGGACGGAGGACAGATAAATCATGTCCACAGCCACCACCATATTTATAAGTCATAGCTTCATTAATTATGGTTTCATAAATGGAAGAAATAGAATCATCTTTAATGGCTACAACATAACAATTATTGAGGGTTGTAGTAATATCATTGCGACCTGCACCATGCATAATTCGTCCACCTGGGACAAATTTAAAATCTTCTAATATAGAGTAAAATTTCTTTTCCCATTCTGCCCGAGCTGCTTTTGTTTTTTCCACAGATGATATAGCCACCGATTGTCTTTCCCATAACTGATAAGGGTGTTCTTCGTGTGGTGCGAGATATTTATTGGTTAATACAGTTGCGCCAAGGTCGTCATTTTTATAATACTCAGCTTTGGAATAGGGATTTACTTCCTGCTGTTCTTCAGTGGTCGGCTTTAAATCTAAAAAGGCCTGAGGGACGGATGATTTTCCGGATTCGGATCCAGTGTCCGAAATAGTTAAGTCTAATTTCATAGCTTCTGCCATAGACAAAAATTCCTAGTTAATAATTAAATTAATTATGTTTTAAAAATACATTCCAAAAGGATGCTAACAAATGAAAAGATAATGAATCGTACGGTTGGCGGTTATGAATATAGAAACCGTCATTTTATTCATCCAACAAATAAAATGAGAAAACCTGTATTCTCGTCGAGAAAAAAGTTAAAAAAAGATAATATAATTTATGATTATGAATGATGAAAAAAATAAAAATATTTCTCAAAACAGTCTAACTGACGTATGTACGAAACATAAGAGATTCTGCTTACTGCTTCAGTTTAGGGGTGAAAGATTATTTAAAATTATTGAAATGAAATTATATCAATTTTGTAAATTTTGACCTATTTGCGGGCGTCGTATAATGGCTATTACCCCAGCTTCCCAAGCTGGAGACGTGAGTTCGATTCTCATCGCCCGCTCAATCGATTTTTAAATTATGCGTTTTGCACCACTATTTATAACATGGATTATTATTTCCGCTCATTATTACCGTCAAGGTGCCATTGAATTGGCATTTATATGCTTGGTTGTCCCTTTTGTAATTTTTCTTCGTAAAACAATTATATTCAAAGGAATTCAATGGATGACATTTGCATTAGTTGCTGTATGGATGAATACCGGAGTCGATTTGGTTTCTCATCGATTATCAATGGGGATGGATTATATCCGATTAATGGTCATTATGATTGGAGTTTTAATCTTTACTTTATGGTCTGGTTGGCTTTTATTTGATAAAGAGATAGATAATAGTTAACCATTTCATTCCTTCGTGGTTGATGCTCACCACAGTAAATTCCTACCAATCATTTATCATATTATGCTACAAAAACAATCATTTCAATTAAGTCACTGTGTGGCTAACTATACAAAAGATTGGAAACAGTCTGCCTATTATTACAAAGATATTATGGGTTTGAATGTTCTAGAATTAGAATCTCATTTGGAAATAAAAAATGAAAAACTCTTTAATGTATGTTCAGGATAACCCAAATATTCAAGGTATAGTTATGGAATATATGGAACAAGCAAAAACGTATTTAATATCTAATGGATGTACCATATTGAAGCGGCACGAAAAAGGAAAAGATTGCTATATGGATGGCGCATATGGAATTGTATTTAATCTTTGGGAAAATAAAAAATGAAATCACCACTCATTGCAATTGTTGGTCGACCTAATGTAGGTAAATCAACATTTTTTAATCGCGTTATAGGTGGCCGTCAAGCTATTGTAGACGCGCAAGAAGGTATTACAAGAGACCGTATTTATGGGTCTATGGATTGGACGGGTTATACATTACGTTTTGTGGATACGGGAGGTTATATCCCAGAAGATGTGGATATATTTAATGCAGCTGTAAGAGAGCAAGCGGAATTAGCCTTGCTGGAAGCGGATATGGTATTATTTTTAGTGGATGGAAAAGAAAATCCTACTGCTAGTGACCGAACACTTGCCCAATTTATTCGTGAAACAGGAAAACCTTGTTTATTAGCTGTTAATAAATGTGATGGACTGAAAGATGACCCGAATCGAAATGCATTTTTTGAATTAGGGTTTGAAACATTAGTGTCTATATCTGCTTTGAATGGACGTTTAACAGGAGATTTATTAGACGAAATTGTCGCCCTATTGGGGTTGGAAGATTCGGATCGATTTGAAGATGAAAACCAAACGGTTCGTTTAGCTGTTGTAGGAATGCCAAACGTGGGAAAATCGTCCTTAACGAATGCTTTATTGAAAAGAGAACAATCTATTGTAACGCCCATTGCAGGAACCACTCGTGATGCAATTGATTCTCCGTTAAAGTGGCATGGGAAAGATTTTACATTGGTGGATACAGCTGGATTAAGAAAATTGTCAAAGATCACAGATAAAATTGAATATTATAGTACTGTTCGATCGCAGAAAGCGATTGATCAATGTGATATAGCTTTAGTACTCATTGATGCAGAAAAAGGATTTGGGAAGCAAGATAAGGCGATTGTGGATCATGTGATTGAAAAGGGGAAAGGATTAATTTTTGTTGTTAATAAATGGGATTTAATTTCTAAAGATACTAATACCATGAAAGATTTTGCCGATGAAATTCGGTATCAGTTTAAGGCTTTAAACCATTATCCCATTTTATTTATTTCAGCAGATACACATCAACGCATTCATAAGGTTCTTGAATTGGCAGATCAAGTATACGAACGATCCAGAAATATTATTTCTGCTCGTAAATTAAATGATTATTTAAAACAATTTGTTCGCAAAAGTCCACCACCCGCTGAGCAAGGGAAAGTCATTAAATTAAAATATTTAGCTCAAGTGCATCGTGCACCAGCTGTATTTGCATTTTATACCAATTATCCAAAATTGATAAAAACACATTATAAACGTCATGTAGAAAATTCTTTAAGAGTCGCCTTTGATTTAAAAGGAATACCGGTTCGAATATCCTTTAGGAAAAGTTGAAATATACCATTCAGAAAAAAGGGACATCAGTCTATAAAGAAAAGCAATCTGAGTTTATCGGACATATATATCCGTTCTCAGATATAACTCAATTCAGATTTTATTTAAAAGATTTAAAAAAAGAGTACCATGATGCACGACATTTTTGTTGGGCGTATCGCATTCAAGGTTCACATGAAATTGAAGAAAATACATCAGATGCCGGAGAACCAAATGGTACAGCTGGATTACCCATATTACATCAATTAAAACAGGTTGGTTTGGTCAATGTGGGATTAATAGTTATTCGATATTTTGGTGGAATAAAATTAGGGAAACGTGGATTAATCGAATCCTATGGACAATCTGCTTCTGATACAATTCAAACAGTTAAACGATATCCATTTCAAGATGTTGTATTGTATAAACTCACAGCTCCTATGGATTTCTATGGCCCACTTTCGTCCCACTTATCCCAATTAGACGGTAAAATTATAGAAGATCAATCTGCCCAATCTATTGTTTGGAAAATTGAATATCCTCGCAAACAAATAAATCATTTAATCAAAATGGTTATAGAATCAACGCATGGGCATGGAATATTGGAACCTTGGAATGGATAAAAAAAGGAGCAGGCGAACCAAACCAAGGAGGTAATCAAGGAGGGTAGTTTAGGGTAATACGCCTGCCCCATATCTCTTAATACGTAACAAAGGAAGAAAGGTTTCAAATATGTTTATTATTAATCAATATCGATGGGTACAAAAGTTTATCCCCTTTTTATTAATGGCTTCTTTGCTGGTTGGAAAAGGAAACGCATCCTTACGAATTGGCTTTTGGAATGTTGAAAATTTATTTGATGAATATAATGACAAAGGGGTAAATGATGGCGAATTTGCTTTAGGTGGGAAAAAGGAAATGAAACCAGACGTCATGACATTGAAGCTAAAAAACCTTTCTGAAATATTAACAAAAATCAATCCTGATGTATTTGGGCTATGTGAAATTGAAAACAATAGTATGTTAGTGAGATGGAACCAATTTTGCGATGTAAGGAATTATTCCATTGTTCATTATAATTCACCTGACAATCGTGGGATTGATGTAGGCCTTTTTTATGATGCATCCAAGATGAATGTTATTTCGTCAAAACCTATTCCTGTTTTATTGCCGACAGGTGGAAAAACTCGAGATATACTTCTTGTGAAATTTGAATCTAAAGGACATTCTTTCTATGTATTTGTAAATCATTGGCCATCGAAGTATGGTGGTGTAGAAAAAACGATTCCATTGAGAGCTGCAGCAGGGAAAACATTAAGAATGGAAATTGAAAAAATTCTAAACCAAGATCCAACTGCGGACATTATTGTTATGGGAGACCTGAATGATGAACCTACGGACCCATCCGTCAATATTCATTTAGGTGCAAGTATGAATCTTTCTGATCTAGGCCGTGGGAAGTATATTTTATGGAATGTGATGAAAAAATATCACAGAAATCCAGAGGGAAGTACATATAAATATGGTGGCAAAGATATGGTGTATGACCATTTGATTGTGAGTCGTGGGCTGATGGATGATCGAGGCTGGGGATTGATTTCCAATTCAGTGACCGTTTTTGATGGGAAAAAATATCGCCAACATGGTGGAAGGTATGATGGATTTCCATTCCGATTTTGGGCAGGGAGTCGTCTTCTAGGTGGTTATTCGGATCATATGCCCATTTTTCTTGAAATTGAGTTAAAGTAGTCTTGTGTAAGCGTATTAAATCATCTAATTTTCCCGGCACTTTTTAATCAACATTGAATGATTATTGAGTCATTTTATACCAGAATATCAATCAAATGATCGCGGGGTGGAGCAGTCTGGTAGCTCGTCGGGCTCATAACCCGAAGGTCGGAGGTTCGAATCCTTCCCCCGCTACTAACGAAGAACCCTGATTTCTCGAGAAGAAATTGGGGTTTTTTCTTTTTACGTGTAGTGTCGTTTGATTTCGTTTAGCCATCTTTAGTTGGTTACATTATGGTTACATTAATTACCATACATAGGTATTTTGTTTACATACTGCAATGCTAAATCAAAGTTAGGGTGAGTATATATCTTGGTTGTATCACTTGATGCATGAGCCAAGAGCCTCTGCCTATCTTCAATTTCCATTCCCAAATCGAGCAGACTTTGATTAAACGTGTGACGAAAACTATGCAAGTCTGCTTTAGGTCTACCATTAGACAGCAGTAAAGTCTGCATATATTTCCGTGGTTTACTTAAGTTGTCATTCTGTTCCTTCTCTGAATACAGTGTGGGGAAGAGAGGACTATCCTTATCACTATTAGCATCAATCATATTGACCAGTGCATTAGCAATTGGAAACTCATGTATCCTTCTACTCTTACGAACTAAACTGACAATCGATTTCTTTTTGAAATCAATATTGCCATATTTCAATGATGCAACATCGTTTGCTCTTAATCCTGTATGATAGAGAAAGGCATAAAACAATTCATATGAACATGCACCATTGAATATTATCTCCAAATCAATAGGTTGCAATGGTCGATGTATAGTTTTGTCCTTTACTATCTGTGGCAAAGATGCCAGATCACATGGATTAGTTTTCAGAATATCTTCTATGACTGCCTGTTTCATCATAGATGAAATAGATTGAAGATGATTCTTCTTTGTCTTTGTTGCTACGTCAAGGCTATCAAGGTATTGATTAATAGTCTTAACAGATACTTCACTTAACATCTTGATTCGTTTTTCATCCATAGCATCAGTAAAACGATTCAGATGACCTTGTGCAGTCTTGAGACCTTTCATACTATTTGTACGATTACTCAAGAACTGGATGTATTCATTGACGTATTGTCTTATTTGTTGATTCGAATTTGACGAAAGACCAAGGAAGGAAAGGTCGCCTAACATAAGATTCATATCCCATTGTTGAGTAATCTTTTTAGCCATGGACTTATTCGTCATTTTAGTGGACTTTGAAAAACGTCTTCCATTGTATCTTTCCATCCACCACCAGTAAGGTGAGTGGGCTCTTTTGTACAATGCAGACATCAGTTGTCTCCGTTTTTCTTTTTTTTAGGACTTCTTCGCAAGGAACTATCAAGAACCTTATTGGCGATCAATTCATCTTCAATTACTGATAGGATGTATTCATTGACACTTCGGTTTTTTCTTGATTGTTTTTCGACCAGTTTCCATATGCGATTTGGCAACCTTACTGAACGCAGGTTCGTCGGTTCGCATACTGGTCGTCCTCTTTTTGCTTTAGCCATTAGCATAAAATACTCCTATTATA
>Ga0233428_1002075_pt1 | contig 19720 bp, 16 predicted proteins | sample SI_118_April2016_4_FD_179890 | JGI IMG/M metagenome (GOLD analysis project Ga0233428, IMG submission 179890) | Seawater microbial communities from Saanich Inlet, British Columbia, Canada - SI_118_April2016_120_MG | ecosystem: Environmental > Aquatic > Marine > Inlet | place: Canada: British... | reverse complement strand
ACATGCTCTGCGCGCATAACCATTGTGGGACCTTGAGTCATGCCTGTCGCTTCTTCAAACGCGGGAAACAAAATTGCTTCTTCCATCTCAAAATGCCTCCGCATTCCTGCTTCAAAAGCGAGCATCTGCTCCCGTCCTTTTTCAAAACTTCCTGAGAGTAACTCTGCTTCACCATCTGCGTACAGTTGATCACAACGTGCATGATCTGCCGCCATATATTCATTTATTGTCTGCATCTTATCCTTGCTTAATGTGATAGGCCTCCCAATGAAAAAGTTGATGGAAAATAACTTTAACTGTTTAAATCAACAGTGAAAATTTAAAATCAATCAGCTAAAATTAGAACATAATTGAGGATCAAAATCGAGTGATTAGTCATTTTGGAGGCTATAATTTATTTAACAGAATCGATGGAAGAGGAAATTTAAACACTGAACTGAATACAGCTTGCGATAATCCGCAGGAATTTTTTTTACTGCTTTATGTAGCTTAAAAAAAACAACATATAGTTCAAACTTTCAAGGCTTCAGCTTGCAAGATTTCTGTAAACAGGGCAATCTGCAAGCGTAGCTTTGATGAGTTGCCTGCTTCTTTTTCCTGTAAAAAAACTGCTTGACCTTCAGCTCAGACATCCACTTTTAATTAATTTAACACTCCAATTCATAATTCAAATGACAGATCAGTCCATTCAGTATCGTTTTCAGGCTGCACAGGTTTTGGTGCGTGACGCAGGTTTATATGCTCTTCAGTGGTTCAGAAATCTCGAGAGTCTCCATACCGAGCAAAAAGGTCCACAGGATTGGGTCAGCGAGGCTGATCGTGAAGTAGAAAAGATGATTCAAAAAAGGCTGAAAGAATTATTTCCGGAAGATGGGTTTTTTGGTGAAGAAAGTGGATTTCAGCCGCAAAATTCTGAAGGTCTCTGGGTCGTGGATCCGATTGATGGAACAAGCTGTTTTCTGCAGGGTATGTCATCTTGGTGTGTTTCAATGGCTTATGTGGTAAATAATGAAATAGAGATCGGACTGATTTACGCACCCTGCACTGATGAATTGTTTGCGGCGCAGCGTGGAAGCGGAGCAACACTTAACGGACGTCTGATGCGGCCGAGTAAAGCAACTTCACTTTCTGAAGGTATTGTAGGTTTGGGCTATTCACCTAAAAGTTCGATCGAGGCGACCCAAAAAGCTTTTGCTTATTTATTCGAAAACGGCGGTGTCTATCACGATATAGGTTCCGGAGCCTTGATGACCGCATACGTTGCTGCCGGACGTTATGTCGGTTATTATGAATATCAGATCAATTCCTGGGACTGTCTGGCAGGTATCGCCATGGTTCGGGAAACCGGTGGTTGGACCAATGATTTTTTAGCAAATGACGGTTTACACACTGGTAATCCAGTTCTCGCGGCAGCACCCGGAACCAAAGAAGCCATGTTAAACTTATTCAGCGCAGCCGGTCATTAAGCCTGCACTTTTCCAGACTTGCCAATGTTTAAAGCAATTAAGCCTTTGTCAAATCCTGCCATGGGTGCATGCTGGCAGGGAAAAAATTTCCAGTTTGGTCTGGTTGCCACGGACGTCGTTTGCATCCGCTATTTATTCTATGCTGATCTACTTCCGCAAGCCGGAACTGAAGCAGCACTGTTGAACCTTGTGGAATTGGACAAACAGTTTCAGTTTGGTGATGTCTGGGGCTGGCAAGCAGAATATTCCGGAAAAAAGGAAGCTCCGCTGACTTATCTCATACAACTCGAAAAAAGTGATGGTACTAAGCATTTTGTGATTGATCCTTTTGCGAGAGAAAGTCGGGGTGGTGAACAGTGGGGAAGAACTCTCGGTTTTGCGGTGGATGCGGAAGATTATTCTCTTAAAGTTTTTTCACGGACGCAGGATTATTTTTTTCATGGAATACGACGATTACCGGTTCTGCGTCCGGAAACTCCAACTGTTAAAATTACTTCAAGACCTCCTGCACCTCAACATTCTTTGGAACAGAGTATTGTTTACGAATGTCACCTCCGCGGAATGACCCGCAGCCCATCTAGTACCGTCGCTAATTCTGCTTATTCCGGAACCTATCAGGGTTTGACAAATTGCATTCCGCACTTGAAAACACTTGGTGTAACTGCGGTTGAATTACTACCGGTTTTTGATTTTGATGAAAACGAAAGAGCGTTTTCTGCCGGTGACAATACTCATCCATTATATAATTATTGGGGTTATTCAACGCTTCAGTTTTTTGCACCAAAACAAAATTATGCTGCTGATGTGGAAAATGCTGTCTCGGAATTTAAAGCGATGGTTGATAAATTCCACGCAGCCGGTTTAGAGATATGGCTGGATGTGGTTTTTAACCATACTGCAGAATTCGGTGCGGATGGTCCTGTGGATCATTTCAAGGCACTTGCTCCGGATCATTGGTATTTGCTGGAAAAAGACGGAACCCACAAGAATTATTCCGGCTGCGGGAATACCCTGAAATGCGCACATCCAACCAGCAGACGAATGATTCGTGAATGTCTTATATACTGGGCCCACGAAATGGGAGTGGACGGATTTCGTTTTGATCTTGCCACAATCCTAAATCGTGACGCATCCGGAAATGTCATGGATTTTCCGCAGTTACTATGGGAATTGAGGAATGATCCGTCACTGAAAAATATTAAACTGATTGCGGAACCTTGGGATGCTTCCGGAGCTTACGAACTGGGAAAAGCGTCCGAACTTGCGAATTGGGCTGAGTGGAACGATAAATACCGTGATACTGTGCGTCGTGCTTTGCGGGGTGAGGAAAAAATGATGGAGGCGCTTAAAGCCTCAATTCTCGGCAGTCCGGAAATTTTCGGATCTGTAGATTCCGGTAGGAAATACAGCCTCAACTTTCTCACTTCGCACGATGGTATGACGTTGATGGATCTGGTTTCATACAACGAAAAACACAACGAAGCAAACGGTGAAAAAAACCGTGACGGCCATAATTCCGAATTTGCTGATAACTGCGGAATTGAAGGGCCGACTAATAATCCGGAAATGCAAAAATTACGTTTCCGCAAAGTACGGATGTTTCAATGCCTGCTCCAACTGTCAAACGGAATTCCGATGCTGCTCGGAGGTGATGAATTCGGCAGGACGCAGCAGGGGAATAACAATGCCTATTGTCATGACTCTGAGCTGACATGGCTGGACTGGCAGCTCGCGGAAAAAAACTCCGAGCTTTTGCTTTTTACTCGACGTATGATTGCTTTGCGGAAACAACACTCATCCTTTCTGTTTGCACCAAGCAGCAATTATCAGTGGTTTGATGCTTCCGGAGCTGCGGAAAAGCTTGAGCCATATATACGCACTCTGCATTACGAAGTAACAAATTCCGCCTGGCCCGAACAGATAATACGTGTACTCATCAATTGTTTTGAACAGCCGGTTGAATTTATGCTCCCCGAAGAAATCGAATGGAGGGTTCTGATTGACAGCGCTAAAGAACCTGCTGAATACATTCCTCCTCAAGCAGGAAGCGCGTGGCTGGAAGGCTTCACCGTGCAAATCTTGAGAGCTAGCGGCGTGCAAGTTTGAAAATGCAAATTTGAAAATATCGCACTTTACCAGGAAAAATTATCAAAGGAGATGAAATGTCAAAAACAAAAAATAATGCTCCTGCTCTTGGAGCGGATTACAGCGCTAAAATGAAAAGCAGATATGCAGAAAAAGTTAAGACCTCTGCTAAAATATACTCAAAAGCAGATCGACGTGAAAACCGTGTAGTGGAAAATATGTCTGACGAAGCTCAGCAGGAATCACAGCAAGAAAGCGCTTGTGATGGGCATTGTTTATGCGGCGCTGTGAGTTTTAAGATAATTGGGAAGTTGCGTCCGGTGGTCAATTGTCATTGCGGACAATGCCTTCACACACACGGACATTACGCGGCCTACACTGCGGTTGAAAAAAACAAAATTAAGTTTGTGAATGATGCCGGACTAAAATGGTTTCGTTCATCAAACGAAGCAAGACGCGGGTTCTGTCAGGAATGTGGAGCAAGTCTTTTCTGGGAACGTCTTGGAGCAAGTACCATCAGTGTTGCCGCAGGAATGCTCGATCTTGCTCAAGGAGTAAAAACGACTGGGCACATTTATTGTTCTGACAAACCTGCTTATTATGAAATTGTTGATGATCTGCCTAAGTTTCCTCAATCTTCCGGTGGAGAACTTGATGGTGATTTATAAAATAATGCAATAATGATGTAGTTGTAAAAAACCCTGAAATCGTGGCTTTTCGTGGAGCGTGAGAAATCTTGTCTAAACGTCATCGCTAATATCATTAAGATTTATCCTTAGGGTCGAACTGACAACTTTTTAATCACCATTAAGAACAACTATTTTTATGTTTATTAACCAAGAATTACAAAATTAACATACAGTCACCATAACTAAAAAAGCGGTAATTATTTTCAACAGCCTGCCTGTATGCAGACAATAAAAAATCACGTCCGCAATAAGCTGAGACCAATAACATCAATGTTGATTTTGGCAGGTGAAAATTGGTCAGCAGTCCTGACATCATCTTAAATTCGTAAGGTGTGTGAATAAAAATATCTGTCCAGCCTGAACTGACTTGGAAATTACGTTGCGCCAGAGTTTCGAGCACCCTTACAGAAGTTGTACCGAGGCAAATAATCTTTTTTTGATTTTGTCTATACTTTTTCAACTGCTCCAGAGTTTGAGCGGAAACAGAAAAAAATTCCGCATGCATTTTGTGTTGCCTGATATCTTCAACTTCAATTGATGAAAAAGTTCCCAGCCCAACATGCAGGGTAACCTCCAGGATGTCTATTCCACGCTGGCTGATTTCTGTTAGAATTTCCGGTGTAAAGTGCAAACCAGCAGTTGGTGCAGCGATGGCCCCAGGTTCTGAAGCAAAACAGGTTTGGTAACGTTCCCGGTCTTCCGTATTTTGCAAATCACTCGCTTGTCGACGTTCTATGTAAGGCGGTAAAGGCGGGAGACCAAATTCTTCTAATCGTTCTTTCAAAAGTTCCGCTTCTTCAAATGACAACAGCCATTTTCCTTCTTCAAGTCTTTCCTGGGCAACTGCCCGAAGACGTCCCCCGCAAAATTCAAGAAGCTCACCGGTTTTGATTCTTCCGGCCTTACGCACAATTGCAGACCAGAGACCTTCGCTTTTTTCTTCAACCAGCAATGCTTCAATTACTGCTCCAGTTTGACGTTTTCCGGGGAGACGTGCAGGCAGTACTTTGGTGTTATTAATAACAAGACAGGAGGATTCCGGTAACAGCGAAACTATTTCAGCAAAATTGTGATGGGTGATTTGGCCACTTTGACGTTCCAGCAGGAGCATTCGTGACTGGTCACGTTCAGCTGCGGGATGTTGGGCGATGAGCTTTTGGGGAAGTTCATAATCGTATGAACTTAACTTAAAATCTGCAGAAGGCATTTAGTATTTGAAGATAAAATATCAGCTCAGAGCAAACAGCTTTATTAAAATAGTTATCCGTTGCTAGTTACTTTGGCTGCTAATTTGTTTTATCCATCCCTCCCATTTTTTTTATCCGCTCTTCAGGAGGAATAATCTGTGTTATTCTCGCACCAAATTTTTCATTAGAAACGACGACTTCACCTTGTGCGATCAATTTCCCACTGACGAACATATCGAGGTTTTCACCAACTAATCTGTGCAATTCCAAAACAGAGCCCTGACCAAGTGAAAGGAGATCGTTGATGCTCATCTTTGCGCGGCCTACCTCAAAGGTCATGGTCAAAGGCATTTTCAGTAAAAAATTCAAATCAACACCTTCTTCACTATTGGACACTGCGTCTAAAGTGGATGAGGTATCTGTCGCTGATTCGAGCATCTCATCGAGATTTTCGTCTGTAGATTCAACAGTCTCGGTGATTAAGGAACTCAGGTCTCCACTGCCGCCAAAATCAGTCGAAGTTGAGCTGCCTCCATCCATCTCATTCATCAACGAATCCATATCGTCTTCAGGATTATCCACATTTTCAGTTTCAGCTTCAGTACTTTCCTGATCTTCTTGAACTTCTTCGTCTACCATTTGTTACTCCATTTTAATATTTTTAGACGGATTCGGTTGATTCCAGCACCCAGCAGCTGCGTAATTGCGGTTCTTCGAGGGCATCACAACCGGAAGGACTTTCAAAACCTGTTAATTTAAAATTAAATACCAGCTCATCCGGAATGTTTTTTTGTGAATCAACAGAACTTTCAGCAGCGTGTAAGACTGCAAGACAGCGAAACTTTGAGTCGATTATTTTTTCTACCTTCCGGATTTGCGGTTGACAGCGCCATTCCTGACTAAAGCAAAAATGCTGTACATGTGCTTCCGCAACTTGTTCCAAACCGGAAAGAAAAACTGATCCGCGATAAGCTCTACCGTAAACCTGTGCTGCTTTGCGGCTTGCTAAATAATTTGGAAGCTCATCCGCACTAAGATGTCCATATGCCCGGCCTGTTGGGAAATCAATCATTGTAGCTGCAAATCGGTGTCCACCAAGATGACTGCTGTCCCAGACTTCAACTGCAGTTTTTTGCCTCGAAACATGATAACGCATTTTATCAGCAAGTTCCTGCCCAAACTTGGCACAGCATTTATCATGCCTCCCGTGAGTACAAATAAAAATCTGCTCCCCTTCAATTGGGGCAGGTGAAAAAGCCGCAGTTATTCCATCGCGAAAATATGATTCCAAAACAGCAGGGATTTGACTGGGCAACACATTTGAATAACAGTATTTTTCAGGATAGATGTAAATTTCAACTTTGTCCTGACTCAGTCCTGCACGACTGACCAAGCGGATGCTGATTTTTCCATTAACTTCGCTTTGTTCTTTCATCCATTTCTTTAATCCCTGCGGAAATCCACCTTTTGCTTCAAGTGCTTCATATTGCCAATATTTTTTAGGCCAGGTGATAAAAACAAAATGCCTGGCAAAAGGCGCGCTTCCCGCCAGTGGTTCTGCGGAATTCCTGCTCAAAACGCTGCAGTAATTTAAATCGGACATTATTCAGTTTCAGCTAGTTGTTGCGCAGACATTTTCTCAGGAGGTAGCAAGAGCAGTATGAGGTTTGTAACAGGCAACTTTGTGATCAATCGTCTGCGGATTATTCTCAACACCTGCTGAAAAACCAGCTTTAATATTTTGCAGAACAGGAGAAATGTTTCTGCATTTGTCCTCAACCAGTGGACAGCGTGAAGCGTAGGCACAGCCATTTGTGGATAAGCTTTCAAAATTTGAGACCGGCATTTTCGGCTCAGAACTATTTGCTGATTTTCTCTTTTTCCTTGAAGGATCAGTACGCGGTACCGCTGCCAGTAAAGCGCGAGTATAAGGATGCTGAGCATGATCAAACAATGTTTGTGTTGGGCCCTGCTCCACAATCCTGCCGGCATACATCACGGCCACTTTTGTTGTCATGTGACGGACTATGCTGAGGTCATGACTGATAAATAGATAAGCCAATCCGTGCCGGTCACGCAGGTCCATCATTAAATTCAGCACCTGAGCCTGTACAGAAACATCAAGCGCGGAAACCGGTTCATCCGCCACAATTAAAGCCGGACGTGTTATCAGTGCACGGGCAATCGCAATCCGTTGTCTTTGTCCGCCGGAAAATTCATGCGGAAATTTAGCAGCGTCATTTGGTGAAAGTCCTACATTGTCCAGCGCTTCCGCAACCATCTCGTTCCGTTTTTTAAATGTCATTTCTCCAAGCAAAGACAACGGTTCTGCGACAATTTTTCCAACACTCTGCCGTGGATCAAGCGAGCCGTACGGATCTTGAAAAATCATTTGCAGACCACCCCGCACACGTCGTAATTCTTTAGCTTTTAGCGCATGCAGATTTTCGCCCTGAAAACAAATTTCTCCGGACTGTGGCGCTTCAAGTGCCATTACAGTACGTGCCAAAGTTGATTTTCCGCAGCCGGACTCACCGACAATACCGAAACTTTCACCGGAATTTACGGTCAAGCTCACACCATCCAGTGCACGGAAACGTTTTGCTGGAGAAAATAACTCTTGCCGGGGGAGAATATATTCCCGCACCACTTTCCGGATTTCGAGTAATGAAGTGTCCGTCTTTTCTTGATTCATACTTTTTGCTTATAAGGGAAAAAACAGGCAGCGGAATGTCCCGTGCCGAGCCGGATTTCGTCCGGAAGTTGTGAAGAACAATTTGCCTGAGACCGTGAACAGCGTTCAGCAAAGGTACAGCCTTTGGAACGCTCCCAAAACTCCGGAACACGACCGGGAATTGTTGACAATCGGTTTGTTTGCGAATATTCGGTTTGTAAGCTATTTTCAGTATTTGTGATTTCTGCATCCGGAATTGAGGCAAAAAGACCCCGTGTGTAAGGATGCGCCAGGTTTTCAAAAACTTTATTTGTAGGACCTCTCTCTACGATACGACCGGCATACATGACCAGCATCTGATCTGTGTTCTCCGCGACTACACCTAAATCATGTGTGATCAGGATCAGCGACATGTTTTCTTCATAAACCAACTCCGCGATCAAAGCCAGTATTTGCGCCTGAATCGTAACGTCCAGTGCCGTTGTGGGTTCATCTGCAATGATTAATTCCGGACCGCAGGCCATTGCAATCGCAATTACAACTCTTTGTCTTTGTCCTCCGGAAAGCTGATGCGGATAGAGAGAGCGTGAATATTGTTGGGTTGGCAGACCGACACGGTCCAGCACCTTTGATGCCTGTTGCTGTGCCTGATGGCGGGATAAGTTTTTGTGCAGTCTAAGACTTTCTGCCACTTGAAAACCAATCGGCAGGACTGGATTAAGTGCGCTCATTGGTTCCTGAAAAACCATGCTGATTTTGTTACCCCTGATTTGACACAAATCTTTTTCAGGTAAACTCAGCAAATTACCTCCGAACTGAACTTCTCCGGAAGCAGTCATATTGTCCGGCAGCAATCCCATGATGGCAAAGGCCATCATTGATTTTCCGCAACCTGATTCTCCGACAATACCGAGACTTTTACCGCGTTCAAGCTTAAAATTGAGATTGTCCAAAATGTTTATAGAACCGGACTTGTGCTCTGTACTTACAGTTAAATTATTTACGGTCAACAAATTCAAAATGGCGTGGCTCGAAGTGTGATTTCTTAAAGGTTGTGAAGATTTTAACAAAAAGTGAAACGGAAATTATTTTAAAAGATGCTTTGATTTATTTTCGCAAGTTGGCAAGCTTTTTGGAAAGCATACCTTAAAAGTGCAGTTTTTGCATGCAGAATTTGACCATTTTGAGTATTCTGTGATAAATTGTTATCAAAATGGAAATTTAATAATAAGGCTCTTGAGAGTGAGTTATATTGTTTTTCTTTTTTTAAATTAAATCAGCAAAGGTATATTTTATGAGGTCAGCATTTCAGGAAGAATTATTCGGTTCGGAGCAATACACTCGTTTATGCAGTATCTGCAGGGGCGAATTTCCACGTTCTTCGGAATTTTTCCCTGAAGGCCGTTGTCAGGACACGATGGCCTCCTATTGCCGTAAATGCGCGAATGTACGGGCGCAGACGCAACGCTCCTCAAAAGAAAGCCAAACAGAAATTTCAACTTTATATTCACTGGAGAAGAGTTGTACTGAATGCGGTGAAATTAAACAATTACGCGAATTTTACATGTCTTCGCAATTGCATGATGGAAAAACAACTGCGTGTAAAAACTGCACTAACGAAAAATATAAAGAACGTGAGATACGTCAACAGCAGCTTGCTGAGTTGGAATGGGCAGTGTATTTTATTCAGGATTCAAGAAATAATAGAGTTAAAATAGGTTCAAGTGACGATCCTGAACTGGCACTCTCGTCACTCCAGGAAGGTTCTTCAGAAACTCTTCATCTACTTGCGAATCACGAATCAGGTGAAAAAGATACTGCTGAAATGATCGTGGATTCCCTGCATTGTCTGTTTCAAACTCATCATACCGGAAACGGTTGGTTTGAAATGGTGCCTTCGCTGGAACAGTACATTTCGCTGATTCAGCATGGAGATTTCGAAAAAGCTGAGATTCTGCTTTATCCAATAGAAAATACAGAAAATAAATCCTCATTAAAACCGGTTCAAAAAGAAAGCCTAGATGGTGTGGTAGTAGTTGATGGACACAGTTTCCCCAGCATTTCAGCGGCCTCAAATGCAACCGGATATACTGCAGAACAGTTGAAAAAATACCTGCAAAATTCTGCGGATTCCAACTCTCAACTCACCCCAAAACTCCAAAAAGCAGGTTGATTGTTTGCTTGAGCAAAAAGCGTCATGAGTGGTAGTATTTATTCAAGATTTGTTTTTCCCTACCTTTGTGAATTCTTCATGTCTGGTGATTCCTTAAACGGTTTTCGACAGGACGCACTCCTTAAAACAGGAGGTGCAGTCCTCGAGATCGGTTTTGGAACAGGACTCAATCTGCATCATTATCCGGATAAAGTACAGCAAATTGACGCAGTGGATGTCAATCCAGGCATGTCTCATCTGGCGCGTAAGCGGATTGAAAAGTCCGAAATATCTGTTACAAATTATATCCTTTCCGGCGAGAATTTGCCGATGGAGGACTCAAGTTATGATTGTGTTGCCTGCACTTTTACCTTGTGCAGTATTGCGGATGTCACGAAGGCGCTGTTTGAAATAAACCGAGTGCTTAAACCTGGAGGAATATTTGTTTTTCTTGAGCACGGTTTGAGTGATGCACCGAAAATTCAAGTCTGGCAGCACCGTCTTAATCCTTTACAAAATATAATTGGCGACGGTTGTCATCTTAACCGTGATATGGATCAGCTTGTACGCGGTGCAGCTTTTGAAATGAAGTCACTAAAACGATTTCAGCTGCCTTTACTTCCGCGCTTTATCGGTCACTGTTATCAGGGCATCGCTGCCAAAGTATAGTCCTCATGCTTAATTAAGAGCAACTCCCATCATAAATTAAGCACGGCTGCATACTGATTTAGCGAACGGGAATGAGCTTGAAAAATAAAGAAAAATATGTTAGTATAATTGCTGTAAAAAAACTCCGAAAAATATTAATCTTCAAACAAATATTATCATGGACTGGTCATTTATTATCTTCCTTGCAGTTTGGATAGTACTGCAGTTTTGGGTATTCCCTAAATTAGGCATCCCTACCTGAGGCAGCCGTAATTCTTGCCGCGTGCCGGTGAACAAAAAAGAAGCTGATTCAGTTGAACTGGTTGAAAATTCCAAGAAAGACTAAAGAAATTCCCTCCTCATTCCACAAAGTCTAAGCTCAAGAATACATCCTTCTTCAGGCCGTACAAAACAAAAATCTGCGTTTTGCATGGCCTATGTTGATAAATTAATAATTCTTTTCCCGCAGCAGCACTCGATGCTGAGGTCATTTATTTTGAGATCGACATCCTGATAAAAAAGTTGACAAACGCGTAAACAGAGCTTATAACTTGCCTGATCAAGTATATTCCTAAAAGTCGAGACAGTTAAGAACGTAATAATTTTGTTGAGAGTTAAGCTGAAAGTTGACTCTGAATCAAGGGGGCATTATGCGGCATCTGTTTCTTATCCACTTATTTATTTTCCTCTTCTGCTTTACAGTTTCTGCTGAAAGCATTCCCTACGAAAAACTGGTCGGAGTCTGGACTAATTCCCAGGACGGGGTCAACCATGACCTCACTCAAAAACAGGTCACAGATCTGTGTGGAATGGGCTTCGCGATCTTTCATCCAGACCGGCAAAGTGAGCTTCACATCCGGCTCAAACAAAACGGCAAGTTGATGATGTACATGGACGTCCTCTCCAAAGAACCTTGTACTTTTGAGGACAACCAACTGAGCTGCCAAATGGAAGGGAGCATGAGTGGGAAGTCGCTGGGCGGGGGGCCGGAAGTCACCCTTTTCGAGAAAGTGCGGGATGGTGTTTATGACATGACCTCGCTGATGCCGGACGGCAAGACGGTGAACAAGGTGCAAACCGGCTATCGCTGCCCACTGACGATTGCGGAAGCGCTGACGTGGCTGGAGTCAAACTCTGGACCGGGTGAAACTGGCAAACTAACTAAGGGGATGTTTCCTCCGCACAAGGTGGAATGGCTGATGAAAAAAGCGGAAGCGGGAGATGTGCGGGCACAGGCTGGAATGGGGGCGATGTATTTGATGGCCGCTGTGCTGAACACAGGCGTGGAGCATGATCCGGTACGCGGCCTCTCCCTACTCAACAAGGCAGCGGCACTAGGGAACGTGAATGCCTTTGTGATGCTCGGCAATTCTAACTCTTTAGGCTTTCTAGCAAATCAATCGGAAGATTATGCAATCGCTCAAAAGTGGTATGCCAAGGCCGCTCAAGCCGGACACCCTGGTGCGCAAAATGCCATTGGCTTCCTGTTTTTGTTTGGTCTCCCCGAGCAAAACGTATCGAAGGCGATTGCTTTAATGACTAGTGCAGCGAAACAAGGGCATCCTTCTGCTCACTTCAATCTAAGTGTGATTGAGATATTCTTTCCGAATGACCTCCGAAAGCAGATGGGGTTATCTTTGGAAAAAGATTTTCTGAGCGGGTTGATGCACCTTAAACTTGCTCAAGAGAAACAACTAGAGGGTGCCATTACGGTTTGGCAGTCCCTTCAGTCTCAGTTTACCCCTGAATTGACTGCTCTTGTTGAAGGGAAGCTAAAGTCCTGGAAGGAAAAACATCCCATCACTTATAGAGGCTCGTATATTTATCCGAATAGTGATGTAGGGATACATTTTAAGGTCGCTAAATCTGGCCAACCTTTGCTTTCTGAATTGGATATCCGTGCAGCATTAAACATGGACACGATGAAAATGGATCCAATATACGACCTATATTCAACCTCCGAGACTCTTAAGGATCATATTAATTATTTACAAAGGTGTGCGGCACTATTTCAGGTGATGTCTAAGCGAATTAAGGCAGAAACAAAAGATCCTGATGAACCCAACTTGCAAAGTAAAATACGCCAAGCAACGATGTTTGAGAAAGAATCGGTATTTTTGGAAAAATATACTGCAGAGGTGAAAGGAGATGTGAAAAACTTGCCCGAAGAAAGTCAATACCACATTGATGAAATAGAACTGTTGTACCATCAAAGAATGGAAATTCAAGAACAAAAAACCGGAAAATATCTTTCAGAGCAGGATGCAAAAGATGTTGGCACATGCCAGCAAATCTACAACAACCTGAGAAAGTAATCGTTGAGAAAATCCTTAACCTCTTTATAAAAACAGGTGTTACTTTGGACAGCGGTGTCAAAGCCAATCAGATTGTGAGTACAACTTTAATTTAAGTTAAGATTGATGAACACCTAAAAAGTGATAAAAACGCACTCGTTTGTCATTCCCGCGAAAGCGGGAATCCATTATTTCAACTACTTACAAGTTCCTGGATTCCCGCTTTCGCGGGAATGACAACTTATTTAAGAATGAATGAATAATGATATGGTCGCTTTTGTTATAAGTTAAAGCATCATCAGAAACCCAAACCGAAAAGGTTAAGATGAAAAATACTGGAATTTTCAGCATAATCATCAGCATTTTTATTTTCGTTGGCTGCGCCAGCCTGACCAAGCAAGCGGCACTTGATAAAGAACCACCGGCTGTGGAAGTTGCTGTTGAGCAGCCGGAAAAAGCAACTATTTACTTCGATAAAGCAACCAGAAAATGGTCTTTAAATAAAATAAACTCTAAGCAACCCAGATATGAAGGTGAAATTGCTGAGGGCATTCCAAGCGGAAATGGAGCTCTTTATCTTCCGAATGGGTTCTATGAAGGAGAATTTAAAAATGGTAAATTCAACGGTAAGGGAAAGCGCTTATACTTTGAAAAAGGAAAACTTGTTGGTGAATTTAAAGACAATAAAGCACACGGTCAGGGAATCTACACTTATCTAAATGGTGATAAGTATGTTGGAGAATTCAGGTTCGGCAAAAAGAATGGTCAGGGAGCAACCTATTATATAAGCGGAAGCGTACATAAGGGTGAATACAGGAGTGGCAAATCAAATGGACAAGGCACCTACATTTCACATCAAGGCTGGAAGTATGTTGGAGAACATAAGGACGGGGATAAAAATGGATTTGGCAAATTAACTGATTCTGATGGAACTCAAATTGAGGGTGAATGGAAGAACGACCAGATTCATGGACAAGGAACCTTTACTTTTTCTAATGGTAGAAAGTATGTCGGCGCATTCAGCAAAGGGAAAAAACATGGCAAGGGAACATTCACTTGGCCTAATGGAAAAATTTATACAGGTTTTTGGAAGATTGGGAAGTTTCACGGTCAGGGAACATTAACCAAAAAAAATGGATACAAATATGTGGGTGAGTGGAAATTTAATCAAGAACATGGTTTTGGGAAAAAAACTTGGCCTGATGGTGATACTTATGAAGGAGAATTTAAAAAGGGTAATACTGATGGAGAAGGAACGTATAAATGGATAGAAGGTAATTATTACACTGGTTCATTTAGAAAGGGTGATAAGAACGGGCTAGGAACGTTTACTTTCACTGATGGACGTAAGTGGGTTGGTGAATTCAAAAAAGAAAAAATTTGGAATGCAAAATTGTACGACAAGGAAGGCAATGTAATGAAAGAAATTGTAAAAGGAAAATACAAACAATGATGGAAAGATATAAAGCCTTAAGAGCATGTCATTTCTATCGAAGCGAGAAATTTTTCATCTACTGCTATTCATTTTAAAAACAACACTTGACAAACTTCTTCTTTCACAGCTAGCCTGAATATTCATTTTCGCAAAATAAAACTTTGTGAAAAATCCACTGGAACTTGCTCTACGGGCATATTTCAAAATATTAATTCCATTTTGGAGATAAATATGAATTGGACCAAAAAAACTGTATTTAGTATTGTTTGGATGCTTGCAGCAGTCTGGATTATGGGTGTTTCGCCTCTGAGCGCAAAACCTAAAGTCGCTGCCATTTACACTCTGCCGGTTGAGCAGCAGTGGATCAGTCGTATCCACAAAGCGCTTAATGCGTCAAAAGCTCGTGGAGACATAGAGTATGTTTTCTCTGAGAGTGTTAAAAATACCGACTATGAACGTGTCATGCGTGAATATGCGGAAAGAGGAATGGATCTGGTTGTCGGAGAAGTATTTGCTGTGGAACGTGCAGCGCGTAAGGTAGCCAAAGATTATCCGGGAACAGCCTTTCTGATGGGTTCGAGTTTTGGTCCTAGTGGAAAAAACTTTTCAGTTTTTGACAACTGGATTCATGAACCATCTTATTTGACAGGTATGATTGCCGGTGCAATGACTAAAACCAACAAAATGGGAGTTGTCGGTGGTTATCCGATTCCGGAAGTAAACCGTTTGGTTCATGCGTTCATGGACGGCGTACATGCAGTTAATCCGGACGTGAAATTTATGGTAACTTTCATCGGGAGTTGGTTTGATCCGCCTAAAGCAAAAGAATCAGCTTTTGCGCAAATCGAACGTGGTGCTGACATTCTTTATGCAGAGCGTTTCGGAGTTTCTGACGCAGCTAAGGAAAAAGGAGTTTTGGCGATTGGTAACGTGATTAACACTCAGTCGGATTATCCGGACACTGTGATTGCCTCCGCAATCTGGAATATGGAAGCCACGATTGACAGAGCTGTTTCTAAAGTTGCTTCAGGTTCATTTGAAGCAGAAGACTATGGACAATTTTCTTTCATGAAATACGGTGGTGGAAGTCTTGCCCCGTATGGAACTTTTGAAAACCGCATTCCAGCTAAAGTGAAAGCACTTGTGGCTGAGAGGGCACAGGAAATAAAGGATGGCTTGTTCCGGGTCAACGTCAACGACGGTGAACCGAAATCCACGATGTGAGGAACGGTGTGAAGCGTTCTGAAATTGATATTTCGGAAAAGCAACCAGCTTCTGAGGTGGTGCTTCGCTTGCGGGGCATCACTAAAGTTTTTGGAAGTTTGCTTGCTAATGATGATATCACTCTGGAATTAAAGTCCGGAGAAGTATTGGCTTTGCTCGGAGAAAACGGAGCCGGTAAAACGACTTTGATGAATATCCTTTTTGGTCATTATGTCGCGGATTCCGGAAGTATCGAGGTTTTTGGGCAATCCATTCAGCAAGGCTCTCCGCATGCAGCGATTGAGTTGGGCATCGGTATGGTGCATCAGCACTTTACGCTGGCGGATAATCTGAGCGTGCTCGACAATGTGATGCTCGGCACAGAACCTTTGTGGTCGCTGTCTTCAAATCGACGTTCCGGACGTCTGAAACTGGAAGAACTGGGTGAACGTTTTGGTCTTCAAGTAAATCCAAATGCATGTGTCGCTGAACTTTCAATCGGCGAACGTCAACGAGTAGAAATCCTCAAAGCACTTTATCGTAATGCACAGATCCTGATTCTGGATGAACCTACTGCTGTGCTTACTCCGCAGGAAACGGAAACTTTTTTTGAAACACTCAAAAAACTGGTTTCAGGTGGACTGTCACTTATTTTTATTTCCCACAAAATGCAGGAAGTTTTAGCCATCAGCGACCGTGTTGCGGTTTTACGTGACGGACGTTTGGTGTCTGAACTGAAAACCCTTGGTGCGTCCGAAACAGAATTGGCGCAGGCCATGGTTGGACGCAACATTGAACTCCCGGAACGAAAAGCTTTGATAGCTGGAGAGTCGGTTCTGAAGCTGAAATCTGTTACGGTCAAAGCCGAGGAAGGACGCCCTGCATTGAGCAGTGTATCCCTCGATATATGCGTCAGGGAAATTGTCGGAATCGCAGGTGTTTCCGGTAATGGTCAAACTACAGTTGCGGATTTGATCAGCGGACTAGTCGAACCGCAAAGCGGAACCGTGGAATTGCATGGTGAGGTCGTTAATAATTTTACCCCCAGAAATATGCTGCATAAAAAAGTCGGTCGTATTCCGGAAGACCGACATTCTCAAGGTGTGATTGGTGACATGACATTAGCCGAAAATAGTATTTCGGAGTGTTATCAGCAACCGCAATTCAGTTCTTACGGTTGGCAGAATCAGCTCAACCGTCAGCGTTTTGCGGAAAATGTGGTGAGCAAATTTGATGTGCGCGGCTATTCGGCTAATTCTCCTGTACGTTTGCTTTCTGGAGGAAACATGCAAAAATTGATTTTGGGTCGTGTGCTTTCCGGAAATCCGCAACTGATTCTCGCAAACCAGCCAGGACGAGGTTTAGACGTGGGTGCAGTAGCCTACGTTCATGAACAACTGCTTGCCGCACGCGAGAATGGTGCTGCGATTTTGCTGATTTCCGAAGATTTGGAAGAGTTGCTCCAGATCGCTGACCGCATCGCAGTCATTCACCGTGGACGTCTCAGTGAGAGCTTTCCGCGTGAATCTATTTCCATTGCCGAATTAGGACTTTTAATGACGGGCCAACAAAAAACGCCAACTACAAATAATCAATCAACTGAAGCAAATGCGTCTTGAACCACGAACCAAAGTTCCATTTGTGTTGGTTATATTAGCTCCGATTGCGGCTATTGCGGCGAGCTTTGTTTTGTGTGCCGGCTTAGTGGCATGGAGCGGCGCATCTGTTTTGGAGGCCTACGGACTTTTGTTGAAGGGCGCTCTCGGCTCTGGCTTTGCTCTCTCAGAAACATTTGCGAGAGCCACACCGTTGATTTTTACCGGATTGGCAGCAGCCATCGCTTTCAAATCCCGTTTCTGGAACATTGGAGCAGAAGGTCAATTATATGCCGGTGCACTGATTATTACCGTTTTGGGAACCGGTATGCTGGATTTGCATCCGGGATTGATGATTCCGATTTTAGTCGTTACCAGTGCGGTTGCAGGAGCTTTGATGCTGCTGGGGCCGGTTTTGCTTAAAATTCATTTTGGCGTGGATGAGGTTGTCACTACACTCCTGTTGAACTTTATTGTACTTTTGCTGGTGAGTTTATTGTTAGAGGGACCGCTTAAAGATCCGATGGGATTGGGGTGGCCGCAAGCAGAACCGGTAATTGAAGCAGCGGAACTGCCAAGGCTTTTTCAGGGACTACGTTTACATTCCGGACTTTTGCTGGCACTTTTGTTTTCGGTTATTTTTTGGATTGTGAGCATACGCACAACTTTGGGTTATGAAATGCGTGCAGTAGGTTTTAATCAAAAAGCAGCACTTTTTGCAGGAATGCCGGTCAAACGAGTGATGATTATAACAGCGTTGATTTCAGGAGGTATTGCCGGAATTGCCGGATTCAGCGAGGTTGCTGGAATGAAAGGTAATCTGACGCTTGACCTTAGTCCTGGATTTGGCTACACAGGAATTGTAGTAGCCATGCTTGCGCAACTTCATCCGCTGGGAGTGATTATTTCCGCATCTTTTGTGGCCAGCATTTTTGTGGGTGCAGACGCGATGAGCAGATCTGCGGGAGTACCGAGTTATATTGCCGACGTGATGGTCTCGGTTTCTTTGTTGTGTATGCTGGTTTCAGTTTTGCTGGTACGTTTTCGGATTCGCTGGAGTTGAAATGGAAACAAGTTTTGCCTGGTTGGAAATTTTTCTAAATGCGAGTTTTTGGGTTGCGGCCGTGAGGATTGCAACACCCTTGATTTTTGGTACGCTTGGAGAAGTAATTTGTGAACGTGCTGGGGTGCTCAATCTGGGTATTGAAGGGATTATGACGATAGGGGCTATGGTGGGCTGGATGGCCGTTTATCAGGGAGCGGGGCTGTGGTCCGGTGTTCTGCTAGCAGCAGTCTGCGGGGGGGTATTTGGTTTATTGCACGCCATGCTGACCGTGCCTTTGGGGCTTTCTCAACATGTAACAGGTATTGGAATCACCTTGCTGGCCACGAGTCTTTCTTCCTATGTTTATCGGTTGATTCTTCCTGAAGTCAGTTCTCCGCCAAGAATTCAGGCCTTCGAACCTTTGGAAATTCCAGGATTGTCGTCAATACCGATTATCGGTGAAGCCCTTTTCAAACAAACTCCTTTAACCTATTTTGCTTTTATTTCAGTGGTTGTTGTCGCTTATGTGCTTTACCGCACTCCAGTTGGTCTGGCGGTACAGATGGTAGGTGAAAATCCTGCTGCGGCAGAAGCACAAGGTTTAAACGTCACCATTATTCGAACAGGAGCGGTTGTCTGTGGAAGTGCTTTTATGGCGGTTGGCGGGGCATTTTTAACGATGTCCGCCTTTAATGCTTTCTTTTTCAACATGATCAACGGGCGCGGCTGGATTTGCATTGCGTTGGTAGTTTTTGCCTCGTGGCGTCCAGGAAAAGCTCTTTTGGGCGCATTGCTTTTTGCCGCATTTGATGCCTATCAAATGCGTTTGCAGCAGCTAGTCGGAGCAGAAATACCTTACCAAATATTCCTGATGATGCCTTATGTACTCAGTATATTAGCATTGATAGTCATGTCCAGGCGTGTCGGTTATCCGCAGGCACTGATGATCCCTTACCGCAAAGGTGAACGTTGAACTAAGACAAGCAAAATTTAGTAGATTCCAAAAACATCTTGTATCTGTGCGTTAAATTTTGTAATTTTATAGATTGAATCCTGCTTCAGCTATTCTTCAGAGAAACTATTTTCTGGGTGAATGTTAGGGCTGAATCCCTCATCTGATTTTTCCAAAAAATATCTGCCCACATGGCAAAAAATATTACGCCTCGAAAAGAGGACTACTCTAAGTGGTATCTTGATGTAATTGCCGCAGGGCAGCTTGCAGACTATGCACCGGTCAAGGGCTGCAT
>Ga0233428_1002070_pt1 | contig 19778 bp, 24 predicted proteins | sample SI_118_April2016_4_FD_179890 | JGI IMG/M metagenome (GOLD analysis project Ga0233428, IMG submission 179890) | Seawater microbial communities from Saanich Inlet, British Columbia, Canada - SI_118_April2016_120_MG | ecosystem: Environmental > Aquatic > Marine > Inlet | place: Canada: British... | reverse complement strand
TTTCGGCAAAGGGCAGAATTGCCAAGCCGAGACCCAGGGCTAGAAAGCCCTGTTTTATCATACCAACTTCACCAAAGCGGCGGGAAAGTGGTGCGATCATTGTGCCTTGAATGACGGCACTGATGATACCGATAAAGGCAAAGATATAGCCATTTTGCTCGACGCCCCAGCCAAACTCACGTTCCGACCACAGCGCAAAGGTTGCTTCGAGACCGGCAAATGCGAAAACGGATACAAAGGTTAAAATGATGGTAAGGCGAATGGTCGGTTGCTTCATTGTGTTCATAAACAACGCCCACCGCTCGGACGTGCTCCGGCTGGCGATCTTCGCCTTAAGCTCATCTGACAAGCTCTCTTTCAAAATGACGAGAGCGGCTAAAAAAGCAGCCCCTGAGAAGCCTGCCGCCACGTAAGAGGGCAGTTGATAGTTTGTTGTGGCTGGATCACTACCGGCCAAGAGACCGCCAATTGCCGGTCCGGCGATAAAGCCCAGACCAAAAGCGGCGCCTAACAGCCCCATACCTTTAGCGCGATTTTCTTCGGTCGTGATATCGGCCATATAGGCAAAAGCCGCGGATATACTACCTGCCGTTATGCCGGCAAGACCTCTGGCTAAATAGAGCGTCTGGAGATCTTCTGCCAGGGCCAACCAGACATAAGCCGCAACCGTTCCAGCAAGACTAATCAGTAATATTGGCCGGCGACCATAGCGATCACTGTAGCGCCCCCAAATCGGCGCGGTGACAAACTGGGTTAGAGAATAAATTGCCATAAGCCAGGTGACTTCATCTGGCGACGCACCGAAATGTTCACCATAAAAGGGCAGCAAAGGGATGACGATGCCAAAACCGACAAGGTTAATGAAAACAATAACAAAAATGATGAGCATGTCTGGCGGGCGACCTTTGAAATAATTCTTAATCGTATCGGTAAGATGTTAGGTGCCTAATAACTAGCTTGGAGCCGACAAATCAAGCGATTTAGAAGAGTTTCTAACGCTGAGTGAGTTTTAGCTCGATCCGGCGGTTGCGGCGATTGGCAATTTCATCATCGCGCGGATCGATTGGCTGGAACTCGCCAAATCCGGTTGCGGCCAAATTGGTCGGCAAAATTCCTTGCGAGACGAGATACTTCACCACCGAAATGGCGCGCGCCGTGGAGAGCTCCCAATTCGATGGGAAGCGTGAGGTTTTAATCGGCACAGCATCGGTATGGCCATCAACGCGCAAGACCCATTCAATCTTGGGCGGGATCTTTTTGGTGATGTCCTTCAATGTGCCGGCCAACTGCGTGATCTGAGTTTTGCCCTCTGTGCCGAGTTCAGCCGAGCCGGTGGTAAACAGCACTTCTGATTGGAAGACAAAGCGGTCGCCGACGATACGAATGCCTTTTTGATTGCCCAACACTTCACGTAGCTTACCGAAAAATTCTGATCGATAGTGTGACAGTTCCTGCACTTTGCTAGCGAGCGCGGCGTTCAGTCTTTTGCCAAGGTTGGCAATGCGGGTACGCTGCTTTTTAGCCTGGGCCTCTGAGGCATCAAGCGTATCGGCGATCTGGGCAATTTGTTGGCGCAGCGCACGAAGCTGTTTGTTGAGCAGGGCCACCTCGGCCCGGGCGGTTTTCGAGAGTTTTTTCTCGGTGATGATGGTTTCGTCTTTGGAAGCTAGCTTGGTCAATGACGCTTTGACCTTGGCTTCGAGATCTTCACGCAACGCTGTCAATTTTTCGATATCATCGCTAAGTGCTGCGATCTGACTCAACTGCAGCTTGATTTTAGCCTGATCGGTTTCAACGCTTTTCATCGCCGAGGCGAGATCGCTTTTGAGTTTTTTTGCCTGGTTTCCAGCCGTCTCTGCCCTAAGTGTCAAAGACTGAAGTTTCAGTTTCTGGTCATCTCGCAAGGACACCGAGGCCGAGAGCTCATCAGACAATTGCGCCATGTTGGTCCGCAGGGTCGCATTGGCTTTACGTTCTAAATTTAGCAAATCCGCGAGCTCGCTCACCTGGCCGCGCAACCGGTCAAGCGCTTGGTCGCGGCTGGTTAAAGTTTCGCTTAAGAAAAATTGCGCAATCACGAAAATCATCAATAGGAATATGATCACCATGAGCAGGGTTGCCAGCGCATCGACGAAGCCTGGCCAGATATCAGTCCGATGTTGATTGCGGCGGGAAAGCGCGGCCATCGCCGGGATCCTATCTGTTAATTTCCGTTTGGATTCTCTTGCGCAGCCGCGATTGTGCGGGCCAAAAGTTTAATCTCGCTACGCATCTGCTGGACGACGTCATCGCGGCCAGCGGAAAGTTCTTCAAGCAGGCGGGCCATGTAAATATCGATATTGCGAATATGTGTTTGTGTTGCTTCATCCATGCCGCCGCCGGATTGCGCTGTCGCCAGGCGCTCTAATGTGCCACGCAATTCGGTTTGGCTTTCGGCGAGCTTGATCAGCAAGTTTTGCTCGGCCCGCATCTGATCGCCGAGCGTGCCGAGACTTTCGGTGAGCCGCGATAAATTGCTGTTGCTCTGAATATTGCTTTCGGCGCCACGTGCGAGGGTGCGTTGCAGGTTCTCCAGGCTCTCTGCTGTCTGCTCCAGCAGCGCCTGCACATAAGCCGGTACCGACTGATCACCTTCTGCCGTCAACGCACCGGATGAGAGGCGGGTGAGGCTCGAGAGCCATTCTTCTAGATCATTGTAAAAGCGGTTCTGCGACTGGCTCGCCTGTAGATCAAGGAAACCCAAAACCAGCGAGCCTGCGAGACCAAACAGCGAGGATGAGAATGCTGTGCCCATGCCGGAGAGCGGGGCCGACAGCCCGGATTTCAAATTACTGAATACAGCCGTGAAATCGCCGCCGGAAACAGATAGATTGTCAATGACGCCCTTGATCGAGCCGACAGTTTCGAGCAATCCCCAAAACGTGCCGAGCAGGCCCAAAAAAATCAGCAGGCCAATGTTGTAGCGGGAGAGGTCGCGCGATTCGTCTAATCTCGAGGCAATACCATCCAACAAGGAGCGCATCGAAAGCGTCGAGAGGCTGAGGCTGTCTTTACGTTCTCCCAGCATCGTCGCCATCGGTGATAGGAGCTTAGGCGGTTTCGCCGAAGAAACCGCGCCGGAGGATTTGCGATAGCTCTCGATCCAGGCGACTTCTGGATAGAGCATGAAGGTTTGGCGAAAATTATAGAGGATGCCCAGGATCAGCACGCCGACGATCAAACCGTTCAATCCAACATTGGCGAGAAAGGCTTTTTGCAGCGGTAGGAACAGGAAGGCACAGACCAGAGCGACGGCCAGCACAAACAGGATCATACGAATGACAAAGCGTTGGGGTGACGTCATGGCATTATCCCTCCGTTCTTGCTAACTGTAAAAATTTAGAGCGTTGGAAGGCATGCAGATCAAGTTACTCCAAACTATTTTCCGACGACTTTGAGGTCGACCCGGTTAGGTACGCCGGAGGAAACTTTATTGCCAAGGGCACGAACATCAATGCGCGTGCTGCGGACGCCTTTTTTAATCAAATAGGAGCGCACCGATAGGGCACGACTGAGCGACAAGCGCCGGGCTTTACTGGCCGATAGATTTGGCTCACCGGCATAGGCCAATAATTGCATCCGGGATTTAGGCGTTGCATTTAGCTTTGCGGCCAGGCCATCCAGGGTATTGCGGGCATCGCCGCTAAGCTTGGCATCACCCAACTTGAATATCAGATGGCTGCCGGTTGATGGTGCCGCCGGACGTGCAGCCACTTGAGGGGCCGGTTTCGGATTCACTGGCATAACGACGGCTGGCTTCTTCGGCACTGCCGTTATTGCCGGCTTTTTAACTTTTGGCGGTGGCGGTGCTTTTGTCGCATTAACCTTCGGCTTTGGCCGTGCCTTCGGAGCAGGCGCAAGATTTCTAGCTGGTTTTGATGCCTTTACGCGAGGCTTTGGCGGCGGTGCGTTTAAAGCGACCTTAGGTGCACGCGAACGGGGCTTTTTCGATGAGCGCCGGGCGGTGCGCCGTTTTTTGGATGATTTACCTGGGCGTTTTAAGGTTACCGGTGGTAAATCCTGGAACGGGCGGGCGCCTGTGACTGGCGGGCGTTTCACCAACAAACGCGAGCGCGGCATTCTGGACGGCGGGTCTAAAATGTCGCCAGTCAAACTCGGTAAGGAAACCCGGCCTTGTGGTGATGGACCGACACCGTTGTCGCTGAGAACGCTAAGATCGACCATGACTTGATTGTTGGCATCCCAGGGCCGTAACTGGGCGCTGGCAGAGCTTACAAAACCGATCAATACGACAGCCGCAATGGTGACGCTAAGAAGTCGCATGGCAAAATGGCCTGCTGAAAAAAAGTGGCGCAACATGATGAGTTTCCCCCTTCACATAATTGGTTAGCTCCAGCGGCAATTAATTTGCGCAATTTACTTGGCTTTGCCGGAGTAACTCCCTGTTTGTCCCAACATACCCAAGCCGCGTCCCATATACAACAGGCTAAACAAGTGCTTATGGGAGCAAATCGGCCTGTTACCTACAAACACCTTGTGTCGAAAATAAGGCTGGATCGTTGAATAGATGCTTCTATTTACCGGCTTGTTTGAGAATTTGGCCGAGTTCCTGGTGCAAATTGGGATTAACCGCGAGGATAGAGCCCGTACTAAGCATGCGGTCGCGGCCATCAAGTTCGGAGACCATGCCACCTGCTTCTCGCACCATTATAATGCCAGCCGCAATATCCCAAGGCTGAAGACCGGTTTCCCAAAAACCATCGAATCGCCCGGCGGCAACATAAGCCATATCAAGGGCCGCGCTACCAAATCGCCGGATACCAGCGGAGACCGTCATGACGGCTTCCATTTGTTTGAGGAATAACTCGTGATCAGATTTTTCGCCCCGGCCCATAAAGGGAATACCGGTGGCAAAAATCGATTGGTTCATTTGGGCACGGCCAGAAACCCGCATGCGGCGGTCGTTAAGCCACGCACCATTGCCTTTCTCAGCCCAGAACATCTGATCATTAACCGGCTCATAAATGACGCCGGCGGTAATCTCACCATTTTCTTCCAGCGCGACAGAGATCGCGAAATGGGGGATGCCATGGATAAAGTTGGTTGTGCCGTCGATCGGATCAATGATCCAGCGCCGGGTTGGATCTTCACCAGCAATTTCTCCGGCCTCTTCCAGCAGGAAGCCATATTCGGGGCGGGCGTAAGACAGGCTATCGCGCAACATTTCCTCGGTGCGGACATCGGCGGCGGTGACAAAATCAGCCGGGCCTTTGCTTGAGACCTGCAATTGGTCAACTTCGCCGTAATCGCGTTTGAGTTTGCCGGACGCTTTGCGGACCGCCTTGATCATGACGGTAATATTAGCTGATTGGAGCGCCGCCATTTAGTCTTTGGCCCGCTCGACATAGGTGCCGTCTTCAGTGTTGACGACAACGCGGGTGCCGGTTTCAATATGTGGCGGCACGGTGGTGCGAAGACCATTTTCCAGTAATGCCGGCTTGGCGCTGGAGGCGGCTGTCTGACCTTTTACGACCGCATCAGCTTCGACCACTTCAAGCGTAACATGCTTAGGCAGTTCAATTCCGATTGGATCACCTTCAAAACTTTCGATGGTGACTTCCATTCCGTCCTGTAAATAAGGCAGTTGCTCCTCGGTGATGTGATCTGAGTTCAGCGAGATTTGGTCATAGGTTTCGGTATCCATAAAGGTGTACATCTCACCTTCGGCAAAGAGGAACTGAAAATCCTTTTGATCGAGGCGAACCTGCTCAACTGATTCGGACGCCCGAAAGCGCTCATTGAGCTTGGTACCCGAGCGCAAATCTTTCAATTCGACCTGCAAATAAGCACCACCTTTACCCGGCTGCGTGTGCTGAATTTTGACGGCCCGCCACAAGCGATCCTGATGTTCGATCACATTGCCCGGCCGAATAGCATTTCCGTTGATTTTCATAGCTTAAACCACTTTGTTCTTTAGAAGGCGCGGAACCTATCAGGTTGTGTGGCGGCGGGCAATAACAATGGCTGTAATTAAGCTTTTTCCGCAATCACGTCATTAAATGCCTTCACAGCCGCTGCCGGACCCTCGGCGTAATCCCAGATCGCAGAGACGACGGCGAGGAAGTCGGCACCCGCTTTTATCAGCGGGGCGCAGTTATCTTGCGTGATGCCGCCGATGGCGACGCAGGGCACTGTGGTCATCATGGTCCAGGCCTCGAGGATTTCGGGCTCGGGGTGGAACTTGGCTTCTTTGGTGGTGGTTGGGAAAAAGGCGCCGAAGGCGACGTAGTCGGCACCTTTGTCGGCAGCTTCAATTGCGAGGTGGCGGGAATCGTGACAGGTCACGCCGACAATGGCGTCTGGTCCGAGGGCGGCCCGGGCGTCTGCATAAGAGGCATCATCTTGGCCGATATGGACACCGTCGCAACCGCTCTCTTGTGCCAAAACTGGATCGTCGTTCATCAGGAAAGCAACGTCTCTTTCCTGGGCAATGGGGGCCAGGATCTCAGCAGCGCGCAGAATATCATCGTGCGCCGCATCTTTCAGGCGGAGCTGCACGCAAGCAACATCACCGCCATCAAGGGCAGCGGCAAGCTCGTCTTTAAAACCAGCAGGATTAAACTTCGGCGGGGTGATTAGATAGAGGCGGCAAGTTTCTTCAGTCATGTTGAGTCTCGTCTTGTTGGGCTTCCGATAGTAGCCAGTCTCTAAAAGCACTAACCTCGGCTCGGTTTAATTTGTCATCTGGCGCCACAATATGCCAGGCAAAATCTAGGGGTAAATTAACGTCAAAAGGCTGAACCAGGCGTTTGGCGGCAATGTCTTCCTCGATCAGTGCACCGCGCGCCAATAATACACCTTGGCCCGCAATGGCCGCTAACATGGCCAGTCCGGTATCATCAAAGGCCATGCCGCGGGAAACATCAATATCATCGATACCAACGGTCAAAAGCCATTCTTTCCAATCCGTCCCGGTGGTGGAGGGGTTTGCGGAAACATGGATTAAGGTATGGTTCCGCAGATCTTCTGGAGTCTTCAAGGGATTTGGTCCGCTCATGAGGCCTGGGCTGCAGACCACAACAAAGGTCTCTTCCATCAATAACGTGCTGGTCAGGCCGGGGTAATCACCGCTGCCAAATCGCACGGCAAGGTCGATGCCATCACTGGTAAAATTGGCCAGGCCCAAACTTGCCGAGATTCGGATATCGGTATCGGGATATAGCTGGGTCCATTGTTCCAGCCGGGGGACCAGCCATTTGGCGGCAAAAGACGGCGTTGCACTGACGGTGACATGATGATGTTCCCGGTCTTGGCGTAATTGCTGAACCGCCTCATCCATATGCTCGAAGCCGGCACTCAAACCGGGCAATAGCTGGCGGCCGGCCTCGGTCAGAGAAACGTTATGGCTGTCTCGGTTGAACAGGGGACGTTGGAGAAATTCTTCAAGTTTTTTGATCTGCTGACTGATCGCACCCGGCGTGACGAACAGCTCTTCAGCGGCGTTTTGAAAGCTCAAATGACGGGCGACGGATTCAAAAGCGCGCAGGCCATTGAGTGGGGGTAGATGATAAGGCGCAGACATAACTTTAGTATAACTAAACTTATGCCTCAGGTAAACTCGTTTGTTTTTAGTGATAAATAGGGGGAATATACGCCTTAACAGAATAGTAAAACTTAAGGAGAAGAAAATGACTTATTCGCAAAAAATTGCTGTTTTAACCGATGTTCAAAATCAAATGGCCGATATCAATGCGCTTTCCATCAGCGATGCCGATGTTTACCGGGAAGCCTGGGCGGCAACGCTCAGCCAAATTGCGCAGAAAATTTCCACTCTGTGGCATTCGGATTTGGAATAAGCTGACAACAATTTGAATTTGCGTTTATCGTCAGATGGCTTACATCATAAGCTAATTAAATCATGACGAGAACCGAGAGAGAAATATGATCAACATTCAGCAATATGACCATTCCGGTATTCGCATCACCGACCGGGACCGCGCTTTGAAATTTTACGCGGCGCTCGGCTTTAAGGTGCATATGGAAGTCGATTTCGATGCGGTGATTGTCATCAAAAATGACAATGCCGTTGAGATTAACCTCGTAGTTAACGGCCAGGATATCGATGACGGCCAAAACATTTTGATGGATGTGCCGGAAAAGCATACCGGCATTACCCATCTCGCTTTTCGGGTCGAGTCCATAATAGAGACCTTAAAAACGCTCGAGGAAAATGACATTGCGATCAGCCAGGGGCCGGTAACCTTCGGCGGTGATGGCCATGTCTCCGTCTTTGTCCGTGACCCCGATCGCAACACGCTCGAATTCCGTGGCCGGATGGAAGATGAAGACGAAATTCCGGGGTTGGTGTTTTACGATCCGAATGAGTAGTTGATGCGTCAACCTGGACTCCATCCGGGATACATTTTTAAAGAGCGAGGATGTTGCGGATATGGATTCTGGCCTTCGCCAGAATGACAGGGGCGCATAAGCCACAAAAAAGCCGGCGGGATTTCTCCGACCGGCTTTTTTGTACTTATTATATGAGAGCTAGATCGTCGCGCCGACAGCCAGTGTCGTGTCGACCATACGATTGGAGAAGCCCCATTCATTGTCATACCAGCTCAGCACACGAACAAAATTGCCTTCGATAACTTGAGTTTCCGAGAGATCAAACACCGAGCTATGCGGGTTGTGATTGAAGTCGATGGAAACCAGCGGCAGATCATTGGTGCCGAGGATGCCTTTGAGGGAGCCTTCGGCAGCCGCTGCTTTAACCGCATCATTGATCTCATCAACACTGGTCTCACGACCCGGCGTAAAGGTGAAATCGATCAGTGAGACATTCGGTGTTGGCACCCGAACGGATGTGCCGTCGAGCTTGCCGTTGAGTTCCGGCAGAACCAGACCAACTGCTTTAGCGGCGCCCGTCGAGGTTGGGATCATCGAGCCGGACGCTGTCCGGGCGCGATGGAGATCGCTATGCAGCGTATCAACTGTGCGCTGATCGCCGGTGAAGGAGTGAATGGTGGTCATGAAGCCACGCTCAATACCGACCGCGTTGTTCAACACATAGGCCACCGGTGCCAGGCAGTTGGTGGTGCAAGACGCGTTTGAAATGACTGTGTGATCAGCGGTGATCTGATCAGAGTTCACACCGTAGACGACGGTGATATCGGCACCAGAAGCCGGGGCTGATACGATAACGCGCTTAGCGCCTGCTTCGAGGTGAGCTGAGGCTTTTTCTTTGCTGGCGAAAAAGCCGGTGCATTCGAGAGCAACATCAACTTCAAGTTCTTTCCAGGGCAAATTCGCGGGATCGCGCTCGGCGGTGACGCGGACGGGGCCTTGGCCGGCATCCATGGTGTCGCCATCGACTTTAATATCTTGCGGCAAAACGCCATGGCTCGAATCAAATTTCAAAAGATGAGCGTTCGATTCGGTCGGTCCCAAATCATTGATGCAGACGACTTCGATACCGTCATTATTAGCTTCGAGAATTGCGCGATAGACCAAGCGGCCAATTCTGCCAAATCCGTTAATTGCTACCCGTAGGGCCATTACTTCCTCCGTTTAAAACCACCACAAATGTTGAGAGCTGGAAAGCTCTCTTATATTGCGGCGCACAATCCTAAGTTACGCCCCTTACGTCAAGCCCTCATAGATCATGAAAGATATGTGTATTTTTTCGCGCATAGGATGGTTGACGAAATTACAGCCAAGGGCGTAATGTCGGAACCTAATCGGGGAGATTAAGAAATCTTGGCAAATCCTTCTACACAAAGCACTTCTTCTATGCAGGCGGCAAAATCTAAGCTTGATGCCGCGCTGACCAAATTGGAAAAAGCCATCGATACGAAAGCCAGTTCTGCGGACGGTTCTGGTGCGCTGGGTAAGGAATTATCGGCTGCAAAGGCTGAAATCTCCCAATTAAAAGAGAAAAATCAAGAAGTCTCGACCCGCCTTGATGGCGCGATCGGACGTATGAAAGAAATCTTGGACAGTTAACATGGCGCAAGTGACGGTAACGATAAACGGCAGAAAATATGACATCGCTTGTGATGATGGCCAAGAAGCGCACCTGACGCGCTTGTCGCAATATGTTGATCGCCGGGTCGATGAATTGGTCGCGGCTGTTGGCCAAGTCGGCGATGCGCGCCTGCTGGTGATGACCTCTCTGTTGGTCGCCGATGAGCTTTCCGAGGTCTATACCGAGCTTGATTCGTTTAGAGACGAAAAACGCGCGCCGGCGCAAAGTGCTTTAGGGGCCAGCGATTTAGAAAAAATGGCAATCCGCATCGAAGGCATTGCCGAGAAGCTCGAAGCAAACTAAGTTAGAGTTGACGCTGCGGGGCCCGGATAAGCGTGATAAATCTCCAGGGCCAATATCTACCACTCGGGAGCTGTCCCTGTCTTACCCTTGGGTAGGATATATGGCGCCCACCTAGACCTACCGGCCTAGGATGATTAGACGCGAAACGACCCACGCGGCGTCACCTAATTTTTTCCAGAAAGAAACCAGAAAGCTATCTTGGTGGATATAGACAGCCAAAAAGATCTGATGCGTGAAGCAGCGCGCCTCCGCCGCCGTGACTTGGCCAAATCGGCGGGGCTTGGTTTTGGTGGGGCGCTCGTCGATTTTTTCTTTGCTGATTTTGACCTGGCGGCGGGCAGTAAAATCGCCGGCTACTGGCCGATCACGCGCGAAGCTGATGTGAAACCTTTATTGGGCAAGCTCGCTGAAAAATCCGTCATCTGTCTATTGCCGGTTGTGATTGCCAGAGATACCGCTTTGGTGTTTAGGGAATGGCAACCCGGCGATGAGTTGGCGCCTTCAGATCTGGATATCCCGGAGCCAACGATCGATAAATCTGTCGGCATTCCCGAATTTCTTCTTGTCCCGCTTTTGGCTTTTGACCGGCAGGGTTACCGGCTCGGCTATGGCGGCGGATATTACGACCGTACGCTTCAGGATCTTCGAGCGACGCGTGACATAACGGCTATTGGAATTGCTTATCAGGGCCAAGAAGTTGATAGTGTGCCCCATGAGAGCTTTGATCAGCGCCTGGATGGCGTGATCACCGAAGCGGGCGTTACGCGATTTAATCAGAATTAGGCGGGATAGATGAAGCTGGTATATTTTGGCGATGTGTTGGGTAAGTCGGGGCGGACAGCGCTGGCCGATCATCTGCCGCGGGTGATGGACGAGCTTCAACCGGATTTTGTCATGGCAAACGGTGAAAACGCGGCCCACGGTTTCGGCATTACCGAGAAAATATGCGGGCAGTTCTTTGATATGGGCATTGATGTCATCACCACCGGCAATCACGCCTGGGATCAGCGCGAAATTATTAATTATATTGATACAGAACCGCGCTTGCTGCGCCCGCTCAACTATCCCGAGCTCACACCTGGCAACGGCTCTGGAGTATTCGAAGCCCGCAATGGGGCCAAAGTATATGTCGCGCAAATTATGGGGCGGCTATTTATGGATCCGCTCGACGATCCCTTCATTGCGATTGATAAAGCGCTCGAAAAACAAGAGCTCGGCAAGACCTTCGATTGCGCTGTGGTCGATATTCATGCCGAAGCGACGTCAGAAAAAATGGCGGTCGGCCAATACCTTAATGGCCGCGTCTCGATGGTCGTCGGCACCCATTCCCATATTCCAACTGCCGACGCGCAAATCTTAAGTGACGGCACGGCTTATCAGACCGATCTCGGTATGTGCGGCGACTATGATTCGGTGATCGGCATGAAACCCTCTGCCGCTATCGGCCGCTTTATGAAAAAAATGCCCGCCGAGCGGCTGTCGCCCGCCGAAGGTGTTGCCACGCTCTGCGGCGTCTACCTCGAAACCGACGCCACCACAGGTAAGGCCACCCGCATCGAACCTATTCGTCTCGGTGGTAAATTGGCTGAGCAACTGCCAAATAGTTAATTCCCCCTTATTTCTACTGCAAAGCCATTTTACAGAGCTGAATACTGTGGTAAGAAAAGACCCGAATCATCACCCCTCGAAACTCAAGCAAAAGAATAGATAAATGGCCGGTCATTCCCAGTTTTCCAACATCATGCATCGTAAGGGCGCGCAGGATAAGAAGCGTGCTAAGATTTTTGCCAAGCTCATCCGCGAAGTCACGGTTGCGGCTAAATCCGGTATGCCGGACCCCGATGCTAATCCACGCCTGCGCTCAGCGATTATTGCGTGCCGGGCGGCGAATATGCCGAAGGATAATATCGAGCGCGCGATTAAAAAGGTCGCCGGCGGGGATGACGGTGAGGTCTTTGATGAAGTGCGCTATGAGGGCTATGGCCCCGGCGGCACCGCTGTTATTGTCGAGGCTCTGACTGACAATCGCAATCGGACGGCGTCAGATGTCAGGACAGCGTTCTCCAAGCATGGCGGTAATTTGGCAGAAACCGGCTCGGTGAGTTTCATGTTCGATCGCATGGGCGCGATCCATTACGCAGAAGATATCGGCTCGGCGGATGATGTTTTTGAAGCCGCTCTTGAAGCCGGCGCCGAAGATGTTGAAAGCTCAGATGCTGGCCATGATGTCTACTGCCAGCCGGAAGATTTTCATTCGGTTTCCGAAGCGCTCGAGGCGGCGCTTGGCGCACCAGAATCAGCGCAGCTTGATTGGCGTCCGCAAAATACCGTCGATGTTGATGAAGGGGCTGCGGGCACCATAATGAATTTGCTGGAAGCCTTAGAAGACAATGATGACGTCCAGCGCGTCTCGGCGAATTTTGAAATTTCTGAAGAAGTTATGGCCAAACTAAGCGCCCAAAGCTAAAGCCAAATTTAGCGCTTAATTAACAAGTATTTACTATCCTGGGAAAACGAGTTTTTTGTTTGAGAATGTTGGGAGAGTATGAAGTTACTCGGCATCGATCCAGGATTGCGCAATACCGGTTGGGGTATCATCTCAAGTGATGGTAATCGGCTGACCTATGTGAGCGATGGCGTGGTGAAAAGTGATGCTAAGTTGAGCCTCGCTGAACGCCTCGTGCAATTGCATGACGGTCTTGCACAAATCATTGAAGAATTTCAGCCCGAAGAAGCCGCGGTCGAAGAGACTTTCGTCAATGTAAATCCCGCTTCAACGTTAAAATTGGGCCAAGCGCGCGGCATTGCCTTATTTGTGCCATCAAAATTTGGTCTACCGGTGGCTGAGTACTCACCGAACCTTGTCAAAAAGTCGCTCGTGGGATCGGGGCATGCAGCGAAGGAACAAGTGCAAATGATGATCAACACCCTGTTGCCGGGCTGTAACTTTCAGTCTGCGGATTCTGCTGACGCGTTGGCAATAGCGATTTGTCACGCCCATCATCGGGGCTCAGCGTCCTATCAGGCGCAAATTCAGTCAAAAGTTATGGAGGCGGCTAAATGATCGCCAAGCTGACGGGGTTGGTCGATCAGACCGGCGAGGGTTATGTCGTCATTGATGTCAATGGTGTCGGCTATATGGTTTTTTGTTCAAACCGTACCTTGAATATGCTGGCGACGGCATCCGGCACGGTTTCGGTCATGATCGAAACTCATGTTAGAGAAGATCATATCCATCTTTATGGCTTTGCCGATGAGGCGGAGCGGGCGTGGTTTAGTCTGCTGACCACGGTGCAAGGAGTTGGCGCCAAAGTGTGCTTGGCGATTTTGTCTGTACTGTCGCCCGATAATCTGGTGCAAGCCATAGCCGCGCAAGACAAAGCGGCGATTACACGTGCCCCCGGCGTTGGCCCCAAACTCGCGACCCGTATTTTGACCGAGCTCAAAGATAAAGTTGGCGGTATTGCATTGGGCTCCACGACCGCTGCCCTGGAAGGTGAAGTTGGCGGTGCCGACGGGACAAATAAATTCGCTGATGATGCGGTCTCAGCTCTGGTTAATCTCGGTTACGGCCGCTCGGAGGCGTTTCAAGTCGTCCACCAAGCCGCTGCCAAGCACGGCGATGGCGTGACGGTTGAACTTCTTATTAAAGATGGTCTCGCGGAGTTAAGTGCCCATGGATGAAGAGCGCTTGATTGATCCAGATGCAAGCACCGAGGATGGCGGTGATACGCAAACGCGCCCGCAAACTTTAGAAGAATTTGTCGGCCAACAAGCGGTCTGTGACAACCTCCAGGTCTTTGTTGAAGCCGCCCGCGGACGCAGTGAGGCGATGGATCATGTGTTGCTGTTTGGCCCGCCCGGTCTCGGCAAGACGACACTGGCGCAGATCGTGTCCAGGGAACTCGGTGTCGGCTTTCGGGCAACCTCCGGACCAGTGATAGCCAAGGCGGGTGATCTTGCGGCCATTCTAACAAATCTTGAAGCGCGTGAAGTCTTGTTCATCGATGAAATCCACCGCCTCAGCCCAGCTGTCGAAGAAATTCTTTATCCGGCGGTTGAAGATTTCCAGCTTGATCTGGTGATCGGCGAAGGCCCAGCCGCCCGATCCGTGCGCATCGATTTGCAACCCTTTACGTTGGTCGGTGCGACGACGCGCTCCGGCCTTATCTCAACGCCGCTGCGGGATCGCTTTGGCATCCCGCTGCGCCTGTCTTTTTACAATGCTGAAGAATTGCAAGGCATCATCAGCCGCAACGCGCGTATTTTGGATCTCGATTTAAGTGACGAGGGGGCGGCGGAAATTGCTAAGCGCTCACGGGGCACACCGCGTGTTGCCGGAAGGCTGCTGCGCCGCGTGCGTGATTTTGCGACCGTGGAAGGTAATACAACGGTGGATGCTAAAATTGCCGATGCCGCGCTTAACCGCCTGGATGTCGATGCGCGGGGTCTGGATGCCATGGATCGGCGCTACCTTACGTGCATTGCCGAAAACTATGGCGGCGGGCCGGTCGGTGCGGAAACACTTTCGGCGGCATTATCCGAAGAGCGCGATACCATCGAGGACGTCATAGAACCCTATCTCATTCAGCAGGGCTTACTGATGCGCACACCCAGAGGTCGCATGCTAGCGGAAGGTGCCTATCGTCACTTAGGGCTCTCGGCGCCGAAAAACCTCAAACAGATGGAGTTGCTGGCGATCGAAGAGGACACCGACGATGAATAAGATCGCGCCCTCTGCATCAACGATACAGGATGGCAGGCATCGTCTCCCCATTCGAGTTTACTACGAAGACACGGATTCGGGCGGCGTGGTCTATTACGCCAATTATCTCAGATTTGCCGAACGTGCCCGCACTGAGATGCTGCGCGAGATCGGTTCCGAGCACCGCGTGATGAAAGAGGAACTCGGCATCGGTTTCGTAGTCCGCCAATGCAATGCGGATTATCAAAAGCCGGCTTTTCTTGATGACCAACTTGTTGTTGAAACTGAAATTTTAGCGGTCCGGGGTGCCAGCATTCAGATGCGCCAGACCGTGACCAAAGATAACGAAGCGTTAGTGGTTATGGATGTAAAACTCGCCTGTATGAGCTTCGATGGTAGTGCTGCGCGCATACCAAAGCCTGTGCGGATGGCGATGACTGAATTAAGTATTTCTAAAAGTGAGGACAAATAATGGAAGGCAATGCTGTAGAAGCAGCCCAAATGGCGGGCGTCATTGCGGCAAATGATTTTTCGGTATGGGCGCTGTTTCTAAAGGCCGATATCATCGTCAAAGCTGTGATGATTTTTCTTTTTGTCGCCTCGATCTGGTGCTGGGCGATTATTGTTGAAAAAACGCTCCGGCTCAGAAAGCTCAACGCAGCGGCGGCAGAGTTTGAAGATAGTTTCTGGTCGGGCGGCTCGCTGGATGCGCTGTATGATCGAATTGGGGCGCAGCCGCGTGATCCCATGTCGGCTGTCTTTGCCGCGGCGATGCGAGAATGGCGGCGCACGAACGAAGCTGGCGGCGGCCGCGACAATGGCTCAAGTCTGATGGAACGGATCCACCGGGTGATGGATGTCACCGTCAACCGGGAAGTTGAACGGGTCGAGCGACAAATGACGATCCTGGCGTCAACCGGCTCAACCGCACCTTTTGTTGGCTTGTTCGGCACGGTCTGGGGCATCATGAACAGCTTTCAGGCGATCTCGATTACCAAAAATACCAGTCTGGCTGTCGTGGCTCCTGGTATTGCCGAAGCATTGTTCGCGACGGCTTTGGGCTTGGTTGCCGCTATTCCAGCGGTGATTGCGTACAATAAAATCTCCAAAGACACCGACCGCTATGCAGCGAGGCTTGATGACTTCGCTATTGAATTTTCGGCCATTGTGTCGCGTCAAATGGAAGGACGCGAATAGCCATGGCCATGGCGATGGATAATGGCGGTGGACGCCGCCGGGGCGGCAGGCGAGAAAAGTCACGCCCCATGGCTGAAATTAACGTAACGCCGATGGTCGATGTCATGCTGGTCCTGCTGGTCATCTTCATGGTGACGGCACCCCTGCTGACGGTTGGGGTGCAAGTCGATCTGCCTAAAACCAAAGCCGGGTTGATAAAAGACCAGGTGGAACCGCTGGCTGTAACAGTTAAAGCGGACGGCCAAATTTATCTTCAAGATAAGGCGATCGAACTTGCTGTATTGGCACCCCGGCTGATTGCCATCACCGGTGCCAATCCGGATGTTCGTATTTTTGTCCGGGGTGACAAAGCGATTGAATATGGCCGGGTGATGCAAGTTATGGGTACGCTCAACGCTGCCGGCTTTAATAAAGTAGCGCTGATCACGGAAATGCCACAATCGAGCTCTAGAAAGACTTCTAGTAAGAAGGCCAAAAAGAAATCCGGCCAGAAAACTAGAAAGAAATAACTAATATGCGTTCGAGTATCTTCGTCTCCATCTTGCTGCATGTTGTTGTGATAGTGCTCGGCGTTTATGGCCTGCCAGCTATTCGTAAGCCGCCGGTCATCGAAGATATCCCGATGGTCGTGGAAATCGTTCCTGTTGGTGCCATGACGAATTTACCCTCCGCGCCTGAGCCGCCAAAAGAGCCTAAAAAGAAAGAGGTCAAGCCGCCAAAACCGCCGCCTGCGCCGAAGGTAAAAAAAGCGCCGCCACCGCCACCGCCTGCGCCGAAGAAGGAAGCCGTGGTCGTGCCGCCGCCGCCAGAGCCAAAACCTAAAGAAAAACCCAAACCGAAACCGAAAGTTGAAGCTAAGTCAAAGCCCAAACCCAAACCTAAGGCAAAACCAAAGCCAAAACCGCCAACCAGCCTGGCCAAGGCCAAACCGCGCCGCAAGCCCAAGCCGCCGGACAGATTTGCGATGGTGTTGAAAAATCTCGAGAAAGATTTGAAAAAGGCGCCGCCGAAAAAAGCAGAGACCAAGAAGAAAAAGCCTGAGGCCGACCTCATGGCCCGGCTGACGAAATCCCTGTCGCGCAAGCCAACGGAATATGATCCGAACAAACGCGTTACCATGAGCGAGCGCCATGCCATGATCAATTTAGTTAAGCGGACCATGGAGCCGTGCTGGAACTTTCAGGCCGGCTCAAAAAAGGCGCAAGATATAATTGTTGAAATTGAAGTGGCGCTTAGGCCTGACGGGCATGTCTCAACGGCCAGTATTACAAACCGCTCCCAATTACAATCCGACCCCTTTAAATTAGCGGCGGGCGAAAGCGCTTTGCGGGCGGTGTTGAACCCATCTTGCCAGCCCTATAAATTGCCAGCCAATAAATACGCGGTCTGGAAAGATTTAAAACTTACATTTAATCCTAGAGAAATGTTAGGTAGATAATTAGAATGTCGCTAATCAAATCAATGACCCAAAGCATAGTGGGCGAAAAGCCGGGTGGTTCTATGAATAGATTTCAAAAGTATATCGGAGTTGCGGCCCTTGTAGCTTTGTCTCTCATATTAAAAATTGGTTTTGCTCACGCCGAGCTTCGCGTCGATATAACCCGGGGAGTGGTTAAGCCAATCCCCGTTGCGGTAACAAGTTTGCTCGGCAGTTCGACCAAAGAGCAAAATATCGGGCGCAATATCGCCCGGGTCATAAAGGCCGATCTCGTGCGATCCGGTTTGTTCTCGGCAATCGACAACAAAGCATTTATCGATGTTGAAAATTCTCTCGACACCGTACCTAAATTTGGCAATTGGCGGGTTTTGAAAGCGCAGGCATTGTCTCAGGGAGCCGTGCAAATTGAAAGTGGTAACCGCTTAAAGGTTCAGTTCCGCTTGTGGGATGTTTTTGCGGAACAACAAATGGTTGGCCGGGTTTACTCGACCGTGCCGGAAAATTGGCGGCGCATTGCGCATATTATTGCTGATTCTATCTATAAGCGCGTGACCGGCGAGAACGGCTATTTTGATACGCGAGTGGTTTATATTGCAGAAACTGGGCGGGCTGATCGGCGTATTAAGCGTCTTGCGATTATGGACCAGGATGGTGAAAATCATCATTTCCTGACCGATGGCAGTTCTCTTGTTTTGACACCGCGCTTCTCTCCTTCGCGGCAAGAAATTACTTACATGTCTTATCATGGCAATGTGCCTCGGGTTTATATTTTTAATATTGATTCAGGCCGCCAGGAATTGCTAGGCGATTTTCCAGGTATGACTTTCGCACCGCGCTTCTCGCCCGATGGCAACAAAGTTATCATGAGTATGGCAAAAGATGGCAATACCGAGATCTACACGATGGATCTTCGGACGCGCGCCGTAAAGCGACTGACCAAACATTCTGCAATTGACACCTCGCCGCATTATTCACCGGACGGCAAGCGCATTGTCTTCAATTCCGATCGCAGTGGCACTCAGCAAATTTATGTTATGGGTGCAAATGGCGGTCGGGCAAAGCGCATCAGTTTTGGCCGCGGGCGTTACGCGACGCCGGTGTGGTCGCCGCGCGGTGATCTCATCGCTTTCACCAAAATTACCGGCGGCAAGTTTTTTATTGGCGTCATGGATACCGACGGCAAAGGTGAGAGATTACTTGCGGAAGGCTTCTTGGTAGAGTCACCAACCTGGGCACCAAATGGCAGGGTTATTATGTATTTTCGGGAAACCCCGATCAGCAAAAAGGGCGGCGTGGTCTCAAAACTCTTCTCAATTGACCTAACCGGCCATAATGAACGGGAAATGGTGACACCGATGGATGCATCCGATCCGGCATGGTCGCCCTTGATTCCATAGGATTCAATGCTTATAGTCTTATAAGTAAATGATTTTTCAGTCATTTAATGCATTTTTGTGTCGTAATTTGTTACGATTGTGCTAAATAGTGACTTGGTGCAAAGCGCGGAGGATCGTGGTTTGCTTTTTTTAACATACGTTCCGATCAGGGGGACCAAGAAATGAAATTTAAGAGTTTAGCAGTTCTGTTTGCAGCACTTTTCCTTGTAGCGGCTTGTGAGTCGACTTCAACGGAAACCGGTAAAGCCGGTGGTGATGGCAAAATGATGAAGAAAAAAGGCAAGAAGAAACCTCCTGCAGGTTTCTCTATCGCGCCTGGTTCCTCACAAGATCTCGTTGTTAATGTTGGTGACCGTGTTTTCTACGCGCTCGATAAATCCAACCTCAATCCACAAGCGCGCGCCACATTGGAAAAGCAAGCTGCTTGGTTGAAAAAATTCGGCAGCGTCAAAGTGACCATCGAAGGCCATTGTGACGAACGCGGAACACGCGAGTACAACTTGGCACTCGGTGAGCGCCGTGCGAATTCAGCGAAAGATTTCCTTGTCGCTCTGGGTATCAGCCCAAATCGTATCAAAACGATTTCTTACGGTAAGGAACGTCCAGTTGCACTTGGTCATGAAGAATCATCATGGTCACAAAACCGTCGTGGTGTAACCACTGTTTCGGGCGCTGGTAGCTAACATTTACTGATCGAAGCGTTTTAAGGCG
>Ga0233428_1002062_pt1 | contig 19924 bp, 20 predicted proteins | sample SI_118_April2016_4_FD_179890 | JGI IMG/M metagenome (GOLD analysis project Ga0233428, IMG submission 179890) | Seawater microbial communities from Saanich Inlet, British Columbia, Canada - SI_118_April2016_120_MG | ecosystem: Environmental > Aquatic > Marine > Inlet | place: Canada: British... | reverse complement strand
ATCGAGCTCTATCATTAAATTAAGCCAAGGCAGCGGGGAGCGGTATATTAAATATCGCTCCCCTCGTTGTCAGAAATACTGCCGTATTAAGGTAAGCTACTTTTTCTTCATGGATGCTTTAACTGTCGGAGCGACTTTCTGAAAAGTTTTAAACTCCGCATCAATATCAGCCTTAAGCTTCGCACCTGTCAGAAGGCGAATAGAGCCCAAACGCTTCTTGTGATAGGCTTTTAGCTCATCCGTCGCCATTACCTTACCAAGTATGCCGGCAAAATATGCGACACGCTTTGCATCAGTGCCTTTAGGCGCCCAAAAACGCCTATTTAAACAGGCGTTGATATTGTAACCCTTTTCAATGGCAGTAGGCATATTTGGCGCAGCGGGGTGGCGGGTTGGACCCATCCATAAGACGCCTCGTAGAGCATCGCCGCCTCGCTTGGCCTATTTTGTTACCGGCGTGGTTGCCTGTCTGATGACCCAAATTCGGGCGTTTTCCAAAAGACTGAAAGTAAAAGTCGATGGCGTCGATGTTGATGCGCGGTTTCACTGGCAGGGTGACCAAATTGGCCGCAATCCCTATTCGGGCCGGCCGCAAAAAATCGATCTGGATATTGATGTCAAAAGTGATCACTCGACAGAAGACCTCATCCGATTAATCGAAGCCGCCAAAGAAGGCTGCTTCGCCGAGCAATCAATCGAATTGGCCTTCCCGGTTGGTCATCGCCTTAAAGATGGTGATGATTGGATTGAGGTCTAAACCGAGATTGACCTAACTGAGCCAAATTTTCTTAGGTCTGCTTGCAGGGTGCGACCAGGGTTGCGATATGACTATTCTCAGACCCTACTCACATCTTATTCTGCGATGTTAGATTGCGGAAAATTGCTAAAATTTTCAAAGACTTGGTGGGGCCATTTTCACGGGAATTCAGCCGATTATCTCAGGATTCACAATAACGTGAAGGCGAATATTTCTATTTTGAGATGAATTATGCTATATCTGGTGTCCCATTGCTCAAATGTTTACTACATTTAGTGGTGGGGTTTAGTCAGTTATAACTGAAACTATTAGGAGACTTTATCTATGCTTACTCAAGTTAGAACCTGGATTGGCGCATTGACCGATATCGGTTTGTCGCTTATCGGACTTGGTATCGTGTTAGGTATTCTTGTTGGTAGTAAACTTCCCTTTGTCGGCGATGTTGTCGGCAATTTAACAGCGCTTATCAATAATCTTGGTGCTGCTGGGTTGGTTGGATTGATTGCTCTCGGCGTTATTATCTGGTTGCTCAGAGGAAGATCCGCTTAGCCTAGAATTTAATAAGTTAAGGGACGAGATCAGTTATGGATAAGCTAGTATTATTGAGAAGGGCCTTATGGTCTCTTGTCGAGATATTCAGTCTCGGCCTCGTCCTCCTTATTTTTATTTATTTTCTATTGGGGCAGTCATCCGGCGAATTTGTTATCGGTGTTGTTGCAAATATAGGTGCCTTTGCGAAAGCGACCGGCGAAAATGTTATCATTGCGCTGCTCATTATCATCTCCCTCGTGCTGTATATAAATAACAAAAAAAACTGAGCAGGCGATCTCACTAATATTATCCTGAGAAAATTCCACTTTGTGACATTGCGTCTGACCGCAATGCGGATTTTTTTGAGCAGTTTCTTGCATAGTTTTAAATAATAGTGGAGGCTATACCTAATGGTTTTCCAGGCGTTTTAAGGGGAGGTATAAGGCCAAAATGACGGATTTAAGATATGAGGCTCCGAGTTCGCTCGATGATGCTGTGGCATTGCTTGCCGATGCAGGTGACAGTGCTAAAATTCTAGCTGGTGGCACGGATGTGCTGGTGCAAATGCATCTCGATTTAATCGAGCCTGATCTTATTGTCGATATTAAGAATATTGCTGAACTTCGCTCAATCAAGAAAGTCGATGGCGGCTACCGGTTTGGCGCGGCGGTAAGCGGTGTTGAACTGATGGATCATGCGGATTTCTGCCAAACCTGGCCGGGTGTCATGGATGGCGTCAAACTGATCGGCTCCCTGCAAGTTAAAGGCCGCGCTTCGGTGGGCGGTAATGTCTGCAATGCCTCTCCCGCAGCAGACAGTGTGCCGGCGTTAATCGCAGCGGGTGCGACAGCGACCATCATCGGACCCAAAGGTATGCGAGACGTTGCGGTCGAAGATATCGCCACCGGCCCCGGTAAAACGTCTTTGGATAAAGGCGAGTTTGTCGTCTCGTTCTTTTTGCCCGAACGCGCGCCAAATTCAGGCGGTGCCTATCAGCGTTTCACGCCGCGAAGTGAGATGGATATCGCCGTCGTTGGTGTTGGCATTGATCTCACCTTAGATGGAGATGGTGTCTGTACAACGGCCCGTGTTTCCCTCGGCGCCGTTGCCGAAAAAGCGCTGCTGGTTGAAGAGGCAGCGGCCACACTAATTGGCACTAAGGTAGACGAGGCGGCAATTGCCAATCTGGCAGACGCCGCAAGTGCGGCATGCCGACCGATTGATGATAAACGCGGAACCAAAGAATACCGCATTAAAGTAGCAGGCGTTTTGGCCGGCCGGGTAGCGGTTGTTGCCTTAGAGCGCGCCCAGAACGGGGGGAATTGAAAATGAAAAAAACCCATATAACGACAACGATTAACAACGACGAAGTAGATTTCCTTTGTGAGCCGGGCGAAACGCTCTTGGATGTGCTGCGCGATGAATTGCAGTTAACCGGCACCAAAGAAGGTTGCGGCACCGGTGATTGCGGTGCGTGCAGTGTCACAGTTGATAACGTGCTGGTTTGCTCTTGCCTTGTGCTGGGCGTTGAGGTCGAGGGTAAAAAGATCGAGACCATCGAAGGCATGGCTGATGGCGAAGAGTTGCATCCGCTACAACGTAAATTCGTTGAACATGTGGCTTTGCAATGCGGCATTTGTACGCCGGGTCTGTTAATGTCAGCACGTAATTTCTTAGAGAAAAATCCTGATCCGACCGAAGAGGAAGTGCGCTTTGGATTGGCTGGCAATCTTTGCCGCTGTACCGGATATCAAAATATCATCGAGGCCGTCATGGACGCTGCCGCCGAAATGAGAGGAGCTTAAGTCATGGGCATGAAACCAACTCCATTTGGAACCCAAATTCCTTACGAAGAAAAAGAGTTTAAGGTCGTTGGCACCAATCCTGAGGCAAGGCCGGATGCGGTCGATAAAGTGACGGGTAAGGCGCGCTATGCGGCGGACATCAATCTTCCCGGTCAATTGATCGGCAAAGTGCTTCGAAGCCCGCATGCCCATGCCAATATAAAATCCATCGACACCTCTGCAGCTGAGGCCCTCAAAGGTGTTAAAGCTGTCGTCACCCGCGATAATTTTGCTGATCTGCCCGTCCAACACGCGTCTGCCGGTGAGATCATGGTCAATTTCCGTGATGTGACCCGAGCCATGATGGCGCGCGAGAAAGCTTTATTTGATGGTCATCCTGTGGCTGCCGTGGCGGCAACGAGCGAGTCGATCGCTAAGGCGGCGCTTAAATTAATCAAAGTGGATTATGAAGTGCTACCGCATGTGATCGAAGTGGCCGATGCCATGAAGCCGGACGCGCCATTGCTCAATGAAGAGCAATTTACCAAAGGCGTTGAGCCAGCACCGGACAAACCCTCCAACATTGCGGCCCAGATGACAAGTGTGCTGGGCGACATCGAGGAAGGTTTCGGCCAAGCCGAACTGATCGTTGAGCATGAGTTCAATACCAAGGCGGCCCATCAGGGCTATATCGAGCCTCACTCCAGCCTCGCCAATTACACCGAAGGCGGCAATGCAGAAATTTGGACCTCTACTCAAGGTCACTTCCTGATCCGAGCACAGGTCGCAAAAGTGCTGGCGATGGAGGTGTCGCGCGTCAAGGTGACGCCGGCGGAACTCGGCGGCGGTTTCGGTGGTAAAAACATGATTTACCTGGAGCCCTTGGCCGTCCAATTGTCCAAGAAATCAGGCAGGCCGGTGAAAATGACGATGACGCGGGACGAAGTGTTCCGGGCATCTGGGCCGACCTCTGGCACCAATATAATTATTAAGATCGGTGTCACCAAGAAAGGCCGGATCACGGCAGCCAAGGCGATTTTGAATTATCAGTCCGGGTGTTTCCCAGGCTCGTCTTTGCCGCTTTGCACACCAACCGCCTTCACGCGTTATGATATTCCAAACGTCTTGGTGATCGGCAATGATGTTGTTTGTAACCGACCCAAGGTTGCGGCTTACCGGGCTCCCGGTGCGCCGATGATTGCTTTCGGTGTTGAAACAATTATGGATGAAATCGCTGAAGAGCTTAAAATAGATCCGATTGAAATCCGCCTCCTGAACGCTGCTAAAGAAGGGACGCAAACTCACTTTGGACCTAAATTAGGACCGATCGGCTACATCGAGACGCTCGAAGCAGCCCAGGCGCATGACCATATGAAAACCAAGCTTGGCCCTAATCAGGGCCGCGGCATCGCGACCGGGTTTTGGAATACCTTGGGCATGGAAACCTCGGCAACGCTCAATATTAACCAAGACGGCACGGCGTCGTTTATCTATGGCACGGTTGATGTGGCAGGTGGTATGCGCGCTGCTTATTCACAGATGGTTGCCGAAGAGCTTGGCATTCCGTTTGAGAATGTGAAGTCGATCCAAAGCGACACCACTTCTTTGGGTTTCAACTTTACGACAGCCGGTAGTCGGGGCACCGCTGCTGGCGGTATGGCCGCTGTTAAAGCCAGCCGGGATGCCATCACTCGGATGTGCGAAGTCGCTGCCCGAATTTGGGAGGTCGAGCCGGATGAAGTTGTCTGGGAAGATGGCCATGCCCGTCCAGCGGGCTCCAATGTGGGTGATTTTGATCCATTATCATTGGCCGAGATTGCCGCGAAGGCCGGCTTCTTCGGTGGCACCATTGCCGGACATGCTGAGATCAATGTGACCGGAGGTGGGCCAGGCTTTGGCACTCATTTGGTTGATGTTGAAGTTGACCGGGACACCGGTGCGGTCAAAGTGCTGCGCTACACCATTATCCAGGATGCCGGTAAAGCGATATTCCCTGATTATGTCAAAGCCCAGTTCCACGGCGCTGCTGTCCAGGGCATCGGCTTGGCCTTGAATGAGGAATATATCTATGACGATAAAGGTGTGATGATTAATCCAGGATTCTTGGATTACCGGATACCAGTTGCCTCAGATATACCTCCGATCGAAACGCAAATTGTCGAAGTGCCGAACCCGTTGCATCCTTATGGCGTGCGCGGCGTTGGCGAAGTGCCGATCATTCCGCCTTTGGGCGCAATCGCCAATGCGATTTATCATGCCACCGGCGTGCGTATGCGCAGCCATCCAATGTCGCCGCCTAAAGTATTGGCAGCGCTTGAGGAGGCAGCACCGGCAGTCGCTGCGGAATAAAAATGGCCATCGCCTATTTTCAGACGCTGAGCTTACAAGCGAATTCTGATAACGAATTGGGGGCAGCCTTGCGGCAGGATTTTTGCAGCAATGTTGCCCCAATTTTGTGTGGGCGGACAGAAGTTCAAGGCGTCAGCGTATTTTCCCCAGCCCAGGCAATTGATCCCTATACCGATGATGGCCCGCCGCCGGAATTGGTGTTCCAGATCACCGTGGCAGACATTGCGGCCCTCGATGCGATCTTGACCGATGAGGATGTGCGAAAGCTTCTCTTGCCTCCAAAAGGGGGCTCTGCGGTTGCCGAAGTCTGTGAGATTATTGCCTTTGATATCGAAGGCATTGCCGAGCCGCATAGCCGGACCGCGCCATTGTCTTTTAATATCCGCTATTACGCGCCAGTTGAAGATGAAAAGATATTTGTTGATTTCTACTTGAACAATCACCCGCCAATACTCGCCGAGCTTCCAGGTATTCGAAATGTCTTTTGTTATGTACCGATTGCCGATTACGCAAATGCACCGGTGGCGCTATCCAATTGCATTCTTGGCAATGAGGTGGTCTTCGATACCATCGAGGCGCTGAACGCTTCAATGGAAACAGACGTGCGCCATCGTCTACGTGAAGACTATAATGCTTTTCCGGTGAAAGCCGGACCCAATACGCACTTTGCCATGTTGCGGGAAGATTTTAAGAGTTAGCTGGCTTTTGGCAGCTTAATCGCCGGAGCGGCGGCGAGACCATCCACTGATAGGGTGAAAAAAGTATCGACAATTTCATCGATCGAGACGTCTTTGGACGGGTCGTACCAGCGTGACATCCAATTGCACATACCGAGGATGCCAAAGGTCACCATTTTGGTATTCAGCTCAGCATTAAACTCACCGGATTTTTGACCTTCTGAAACAATCTCAACCCAAAGATCACCATATTCTTCCCATACGGCGCTGAGCTCAGTAGCCTTTTCCGTATCGGCGAAAAAATGCTGCTCACGAAAGGCAACGGTCATTTCGAGATAGCCCGGCGTGAATTCCTGGAGATGGTTCTCTAATGCGGCTTTGAGTTTTTCACGCGCATTGAGATCCGTCCGGCATACGAGACGCAAGCCGTTGAGCAAAGTCTTGCTGGTCGGCAAGAGGATTTCCAGCAAAATGTCATAGCGGCTTTTAAAATAATAATAGATCGCCTCGCGTGTCACACCGATCGCGCCAGCAATGTCTTCAACGGATGTGTTGGAGACACCTTTGCGCTCGAATATTTCGGCGGCACGTCTGAGAATTTCAGTTCTGCGATCCATTTTAGAGTCTTTGCCTTAGTTGTTACCCTAAATACGTTAGCAGTAAACAGTGTGTTTTTCAATCAATTTTACAGTACTGTAAAATTTTTCATTTACATCTGAATGAATGTTGGGTAGCTTATATTCAAGACAAATGAGGCATTGGATAAAAAATGACCCAAAAGGGTTATACCGGTGTAGAATATTTACATACAGGAAGGATGAACCGTAATGGCAGATGCGGATTATATCGGTAAAGAATACCCGTCATTTAGCGTCGATGTAGAAAAAGGGCGCGTTAAAATGTTCGCCAATGCGATCTGTGAAGAAAATCCTATTTATAGTGACGAGGAAGCGGCCAAAAACGCCGGTTATAAAGGCATTCCAGTACCACCAACCTTTCCGTTCACCATCACTATGGAAGCCGGCCAATCCTTCAATATTTTGGAAGATATGGGCATAGATGTCACAACAGCAATGCATGGTGAGCAGGGCTTTACCTATTATGATCATATTTATGCCGGAGATACGGTTACCGGCAGTCAAAAGATTACCGATATTTATGAGAAAAAAGGCGGGGCCCTTCAATTCATTGAAGCCGTTATCGAACTCCGCAATCAAAACGATGTTCATGTATGCGATTTACGGTCTGTAATAGTTGTCCGTAGACAAGTGGCGGAGGGCTGAGATATGTCAGAAATAAATTTTTCAGAGCTCAATGCCGGTGATGCGATCCCGGAATTGGTGACACCAAACGTTTCTCGCAGCCAACTCGCGCTCTTTGCTGGGGCATCGGGTGATCACAACCCCATTCATTTGGATGACGAAGAAGCAAAAAAAGGCGGCCTGCCAGGCGTCATTGTGCACGGCATGTTGTCGATGGCTCTATTGGGCCGAGTTCTGACAAACTGGGTGCCACAGCATCAATTGCGCGGCTGGAATGCGCGCTTTGTCTCGATGGCGTTCCCGGGCGACACGATCACCTGCAAAGGCGTGATTACCGAAACAACCATTGAGAATGATGAAAATCGAGTGAAACTCGATATTTCAGTTGAGAACCAAAAGGGCGACAATATTTTGGTTGGAACGGCAGATATAGCAATTATCTAAGGCCAATAAACAGGGTAGGAATAGACGGTATGAAAATCGGCATTGATGTAGGCGGTACATTTACAGACTTTTTCCTGGTCAAGGATGGCGAAGCGCCGCGCATCCACAAAACGCTATCGACCCCAGAAGATCCGTCGATCGCCGTGATTGCGGGTTTGAACGATTTAGCCGGCATGATGGAGCCGGCGATGAGTCCTGAAGATTTTGCCGGCGCGCTGGAGACCATTGTTCATGGTACGACGGTGACAACCAATGCAACGCTGACCCGGAACGGTGCAAAATCAGCCCTGCTGACAACCAAAGGTCTTCGTGATGCTTTGGAAATGCGCCGCGGTATACGCGAAGAGCAATATAACAACCGCTACACCAATGTTGTGCCGCTGGTGGAGCGTTATTTGCGCGTTGGTGTTGAAGGTCGGCTCGACCGCAACGGCAAAGAGATCGAAGCACTGAACCCGGATGATATTCGGGATGCCATTGAGTTGTTTAAAAAAGAAAAAGTTGAAGCGATCTCGATCTGCTTCATGAACGCCTTCGCCAATCCTGAGCACGAACAAGCGGCCGCCGAAATTGTGCGCAAAGAATTGCCGGATGCCTATTTGACAGTCTCGACCGATCTGCTGCCGTCGATTCGCTTTTATGAGCGCATTTCAACGACGGCGCTTAACTCTTATGTCGGCCCAATCCTGAGCCATTATCTCGGTCAGCTCAAAAACCGGCTTAAAGATATTGGCTTTGGCGGCGTGCTGATGATTATGCAATCCAATGGTGGTGTGATGTCGCCGGAGATTGCTGAGAAAAAGCCAGCCCAAACTTTACTGTCCGGCCCTGCTGGCGGTCCTGGCGCAGGCCTGATTTATGCCAATGCGCACAACCAAAACAAATGCCTGACCGTCGATATGGGCGGCACCAGTTTCGAAGCCTCTATGGCAGTCGACAGCCCAATCATGGTCAATGACGGTGATATTGATCGCCACCGCATCGCGCTGCCGATGCTGGGCATTCATACCATCGGTGCGGGCGGCGGTTCGGTCGGCTGGATCGATGATGGCGGGCTGCTCCGTATGGGGCCGGAAAGTGCCGGCGCTGATCCGGGACCGGCGTGTTATCAAAAAGGTGGTGTGAAGCCAGCGACAACAGATGCGAATTTGGTGTTGGGCTATCTCAATCCAGGCTTTTTTGCTGGTGGTAAGATCGAACTTGATATGGATGCGGCGCGAGCTGCCATTGATGAGCATATCGCCAAGCCGCTTGGCATGAGCATTGAAGAAGCTGCCGCCGGTATGTACCGCATCGCCTGCAACAATATGGCGCAGGGCGTGCGCGAGATTACCATTAAGCGTGGCTTTGATCCCCGCGAGTTTCCGATGATTGTCGCCGGTGGCGCGGGTCCGCTTCATTCCTGCCTGATCTGTAATGAGCTTGAAATTCCCTTCCAGATTGTGCCCCGAGAATCTTCGATCCTCTGCGCGGTTGGTATGTTGATGGGTGATCTTAAGCATGACTTCGTCCGAACCTTTGTCTCGCCTTTGCGGGCCGTTGATTGGGACAAGCTTAAAGCTGTCTTCGCTGAGATGAGCGCCGAAGGTGGCGAGATGCTGACCGAAGAAGGCATCGCACCGGAAGAACAAGAGTTCCACCTGAAATTCGATTGCCGCTACCAGAAACAATATCACGAGGTCTCCTTCGTTGTGCCAACCGAAGCGGTTGAGAACAATGATAGCGACGCGATCTCCGAGGCGTTTAAGGCTGAACACAACCGGCTCTATGGGTACTCTTTGGAAGAAGAGGCCTCGCCGATTGAAATCATCAATGTCCGCGTTCAGGCGGTCGGCGAAACAGATAAGCCTGTTTTGCAGACAGATGAGCGGGTCGATGCCGATCCTTCTGCGGCCAAAAAAGAAGAGCGTTCGGTTTATATCCCTGAGACGCAAGAATTTGAAACCGTGCCGATCTATGACGGACATAAGTTGAGCTACGGTCACCGCATACCCGGCCCCGCCATGATTGAGGAAGTGACGACAGCTATTTTTGTCAGCTCCTCGTTTGATTGCATCGTCGATAAATTAGGCTCCTTTGTACTCTATGCCAAAGGCCAGGAAGATCTGATCGAAGCGACTTTGGAAGGAGCAGCATAATGAGCAAAATAGATCCCATCCTATTATCCGTCTATGCCCGCACGTTTAAGTCGATCACAGATGAGATGAGTATCTCGGTAGAGAAAACTGCGCGCTCGCCTATTCTTTGTGAGGCGAAAGACTTTGTAACCGGTCTCTATGACGGCGAAGGCAATATGCTGGAGCAGACCGAAAATTTGCCCATTCTGGCTTTCTCACTGGCCCCGGTCTGTAAATATATCATCGACTATTACGGCGATGATATTCATGACGGTGATGTTATTTTCCACAATGACGTATTCTCGATGGGCAACCAAAACAACGACGTCGCGGTCTTCAGGCCGATCTTCCATGAAGACAAGCTCGTCGCCTGGACAGCCGTTAAAGGCCATCAAGCCGATATCGGCGGCGCTGTCGCAGGCGGCTATAATCCGAACGCGACAGAAGTTTGGCAAGAAGCAATCCGTATTCCGCCGGTCAAAGTTTATGACAAAGGCGTGTTACGCAAGGATGTCTGGGAGCTGATTTTCGCCAATGTTCGCTTGGATATTGTTGAGCACGACATGCAGGCTCAAACGGGCGCAACGGTTATTGGCGCGCGTCGGCTTATCGCGTTGCTCGAGAAATACGGTGCTGATAGCTATAACGCTCACAAAGCAGCGCTCTTTGAATCAACTCAAAAAATGATGGAAGCCGAGATCGGTAAAATTCCAAACGGGACCTATTCCGGCGAAGGCTTTGTTTATTATGATGGCCATCATCTGGGCTCTGAGTTCACCATCCGAGTCACCATCGAAGTGCGCGATAAATCGATCACTTTTGATTATTCAGAGACGGATGACCAAACCAATGGTTTTGTGAACGGCACGTTTACCTCTAGCGCGTCTGCGGCCATTTTGACTTTGCTGCAGATGGTCAACCCCGACATTCCCCATAATGAAGGCATGGTGAAGCCAATTGAGATCATCATTCCTGAAGGCACGATCTTGAACGCGTCTTATCCAAAAGCGACGACGTTTGGTAATCACATTTGCCCGCCAAACGCTGATGCCATCATGAAAGCTCTGGCACCTGCCATCCCGGACCGCATCACGGCGGGCTGGAACCATCTATTGTGCTCGCTCACCTCCGGTATGGATGATGAAAAAGGTGAGCGCTATGTCGATATATTCTTCCTCGGCCAGAAAGGTGGCTCCGGCGGCATGCTGGGCACTGATGGCTATGACCATATCGGCATGATTGATGCGTCGGGTGGCGTGCTGACCCAAGATTACGAGATGTTTGAACAGCAAACGCCGCATGTGCTGAATTTGCATGAATATGCCGTCGATACCGCAGGTGCCGGTGAGTGGCGGGGCGGTATTGGCACTGAGACGGTCTACACAATCGGCTCTGATGATACGCAGTTTGTGACCTTCGGCGATGGTGATTTTATCCCGGCCTTTGGTTTGTTTGAAGGCCAGGACTCATCGCTAAATTCTATTGTACTGACCTTCCCGGACGGCACTGAGAAAACGCCGAACAATAAAGATCTTTGGACCGGCGTGCCAAAAGGCACCGTCTATCATCAGTTCGCGGGCGGTGGCGGCGGTTATGGTGATCCAAAAAAACGCGACCGCGAGAAGCTCGCTGCCGAAGTACGTGACGGCATTATTTCTACGGATGCGGCCAACGACATTTATGGCTTAGGTACTTAAACGATGGCTGTGAACCTGACAGAAGAGCAAATTGCCATCCGTGATACCTTCGCCCGTTTCACCGATGAGCAGATTATTCCAAACGCCGAGGCGATCGACGAAGCGCATGAATATCCGCGTGAGACCGTCAAACAGCTGGCCGAGCTAGGCTTCGTCGGCATGCGTTATCCGGAAGCGGATGGCGGCTCGGACGTTGATCTGACGACCTTCTGTCTCTGCGTTGAAGAGATCGCCCGGGGCTCGATGTCAGTGGCGGGCTGTATTTCGATGCAATCTTTGATGGGTACCAAGTTTCTGCAAATGCTGGGCAATGACGATATCAAGGAGCGTTTGTTCCAGCCCGCCATGGCCGCCGAAAAAATTGGTGCAATCTGTATGACTGAGCCCAATGCGGGCAGTGATCTGGGCGGACTCGCGACATCAGCAACCAAGACCGAGGGCGGCTGGGTCTTGAACGGCAACAAAATTTGGGTGACGGCAGCACCTATCGCTGATTTCTTCACCGTCTTTGCTAGGGCGGGTGATGAAAAACAGCTGACGATTTTCCTGGTCGAAAAAGACTTCAAAGGTATTTCTGTCGGTAAAACAATCGAGAAAATGGGCGTCTGGGCTTTGCCGACCTCCGAACTCGCATTGGATGAATGCTTTGTGCCGGACAGTCATATGCTGAGCCACGAAGTCGGTGACGGCGAAGACCATCTCAAGAAACTGCTATCTGAAATTCGTATTATGACCGGTGCACTGGGTCTCGGCATTGCGCGGGCGGCCTTGGATGAAGCCAAAAAATATGCGGCTGAGCGGCAACAATTCGGCAAGCCGATTAACCGCTTCCAAGCCATTCAAATGAAGCTCGCCGAAATGGCGACAGATTTAGAGGCCTCGCGCCATTTGGTTTATTACGCGGCTGGATTGCTGGATGAAGGCAAGCCACACCGCAAAGAAGCGTCGATGGCGAAAATGTTTGCGACCGAGGCAGCCGCCGATATTTGTGACAAGGCGGCCCGCATTTTTGCCTCCTACGGCTATGCCATGGAATACCCCGTTCAACGGTTCCTGCGCGATGTCCGCTTTACGCTGATTGGCGGCGGCACCAGCGACATCTTAAAACTCGTTATCGCCAAAGAGCTTTCACTAGAGGATTGATCAATATGGCTGAGAAAAAAATCAAGATTTTGGTCGGCAAACCTGGCCTGGATGGTCACGATGTCGGCGCTAAAGTCGTTGTCCGCGCACTCATGGATGCGGGCTTTGAGGTGGTTTATACCGGGCTCAGAAAAACCCCAAGCGAAATTGCTCAGCAGGCCTTGGAAGAAGATGTTGATGTCATTGGCCTTTCAAGCCTCGCAGGCTCACACATTCTATTTTGCAAGAAACTCAAAGGTCTGATTGATCAATACGGTCTCAAAGAAAAGCTCTGGCTAATTGGTGGCTGTGTGCCGAAACCGGACCATGCCGAGCTGAAAAAAATTGGCCTCGATGGCATATTTCCGAATGGCAGTAAGTTGAGCGACATCGTTGACTTCATTAACGAAAACGCTGCAAAGAAGGAGGACGCGTAATGGATGGCTCATCAGGTGACGCAAAAAAAGTCTTCAATGAATCTGGTATTGAAATTCAGCCAGTTTACGGTCCGGAAGATGTCGAAGAATCAGGTGGTATAGAATTTATTGGCGAACCCGGTGAATATCCGTTCACCCGAGGTATCCATAGCGAGATGTATCGCAAGCGCCCTTGGACGATGCGGCAATATGCCGGCTTTGGTAATCCAGTTGATACCAATAAGCGTTTCAAATTTCTGATCGAGACCGGTAACACGGGACTAAACGTCGCCTTCGATCTGCCAACCCAAACCGGGCTCGACACCGATAATGTCTTGGCGGAAGGCGAAGTGGGCCGGGTCGGTATGGCCATCGACAGCATGCGTGATATGGAAATCGCGTTTGATGGTATTGATTTGGAAAAAATCACTGTTTCGCTAACCATCAACGGTTCAGCAGCCATATTGATTGCAATGTATTTGGCCATGGCTGAGAAGCGTGGCTACGATATTAAAAAACTACGTGGCACGGCGCAAAACGATATTCTGAAGGAGTTTATTGGTCGGGGCACATGGATTTTCCCGGTTGACGCTTCGGTCAAACTGGTTGGCGATACGATTGAGTATTGCGCAGAACATGCACCCAAATATTCGCCGGTCAGTGTTTGCGGATATCACATTCGGGAATCCGGTTGTAATCCTGCCGAAGAGATGGCTTACGCGTTCTGTATTGCCAAAGCCTATGCCCATGAAGTGATGAAACGCGGCCTGGATGTCGATGAATTCGCCGGGCGTTTATCTTATAACATTAATAGTTTCGGAAATATTTTTGAGCAGGTCGCTAAATATCGTGCTGGCCGAGGCCTGTGGGCTAAAATTGTCAAAGAAGATTTGAAAGCCAAGGACCCTAAATCGATGTGGCTACGCATGATCGCGGGCGGCGGCGGTGGTGGCCTGACATATGAGCAGCCGGAATTGAATATTGTCCGTGGCGCTTATTATGCCTTAATCAGTGCCCTGGCTGGTACTCAGACGATGGCGTTGTGTTCCTTCGATGAGGCCTACACGATCCCAACCGAATATTCCGCGCGTATTTCGCTCCGCACCATGCAGATGCTAACCCATGAAATGGGGCTCTGCGAAACGGTCGATCCGATGGCAGGCTCCTATTATATGGAGACGCTGACCAACCAGATGCGCACCAAGATGGAAGAGCTCATGGCGGAAGTCGATGCTGAAGGTGGTATCGTCGAAATGGTTCGAGACGGACGGGTCCAGGCAAAAGTTTCGAAACAGGCTTATGATATGCAACTGAACATTGATTCAGGTGAATTCCCTAAAGTCGGCGTCAATTGTTTCCGTATTGATGAGGAAGAGGAGCGGGAAGTTGAGTTCCATTCATACAATACTAAGGATGCCGAACTTCAGAATGAAAGCTTGAAAAAAATACGTGCCTCGCGCGATCAAGGGGCCGTCGACAAATGTTTGGCTCAATTAAAGGCGGATGCCAAGGATGGTAAAAACGTCATGCCCGCCTTGGTCGAGGCCGTCAAAGTTTACGCCACAGTCGGCGAAATGACAGACACCATGGTCGAAATTTATGGCCGCTACGAAGAGCCGATCCGTTTTTAGGCTCGGCAAGAGGAAAGAAGATGAACACTGTTGAAAATTATATAGCCCCTGGAAGTATCGAGGAAGCTGCGGCTGCCTTGGCGGCGGGGCCGGTGACGATTGTTGCCGGTGGCACGGATCTCATGCTGCAAACAGGGTCGGGGGCAATCGCTTACGCCAAGACCTTGATGAATGTGCGGCGGATTGCCGAAATGCAGGGTGTCTCGATTGACGGAGACACAATCCGCATTGGTGCTTTGACGACAATTACCGAGCTTAAGTCCGACGCGATTATCGCCGAGCATCTGCCGGTGGTGGCTGAGATGGCTGATAAGTTTGCCAGCGACCAAATCCGTAATGCGAGCACGATTGGCGGTAATATATGTAACGCGTCACCTGCTGGTGACGGCATTGTGCCGCTGATGATGTATGGCGCCGACGTTGTTCTGGCCTCGGCTAAGGGTAATCGCAACGTCGCCCTCAGCGAGTTTTTCACTGGCCCCGGTAAAACCGTCAAAGCCGATAATGAATTGTTGGTGGCCATTGAGATTGCCAAACCGGCAGCGGGTTTTAAAGGCGGCTTCGGCAAATTTGGCCCCCGCCCGGCACTTGAAATTGCCATGGCCTCGGTGGCGCTCGGCGGTGTTGTTAAAGACGGTGTGATCAGCAATGTCAGTGTTGCCTTTGGCGCGGTTGGCCCAACCCCGATGATGGGCGCTAAGACGACCGCCTTGCTTGAAGGCAAAACCTTAAATGAAGAAACCATTTCTGCTGCCGGTGAAGCCGCCAGCGAAGAAGTTACGCCGATTGATGATGTGCGGGCCAGCGCGTGGTACCGCCGCCATCTCATCCGTGTTATGACCGAGGAGATTTTGAACGATGTCGGCTAAAATTGATATTGAATTTACCGTCAATGGTGCGGTTAAGCAGGTCACTGTTCCAGCGACGGCTTCCGCTTTGGATATGTTGCGCGATCAGCTTGATCTTAAAGGCGCCAAAGAAGCCTGCGGCGAGGGTGAGTGCGGCGCCTGCACGGTGATTGTTGATGGTGTGTCGGTATGCTCGTGCTTATCTTACGCCGTTGATTTTGATGGCCGTAAAATTGAGACCATCGAAGGGGTGCAAAGTGATGAAGGGCTTGATCCAATTCAACAGGCTTTTGTCGATTATGGCGCTGTCCAATGCGGCTATTGCACGCCGGGCATGGTGATGCAGGTGAAGCACACCCTTGATAAAAACCCCAATCCAACGAAGGAAGAAATCCAACGTGGTTTAGAAGGCAATGTTTGCCGTTGCACCGGTTACAGCAAAATAATCGATGCTGTTACCGAAGTTGCAAGCAGTTGAGCGGAGACGGAACATGGATCAAATAGTCGAAAAACCAGACACTCTTATTGGCGCGGCCTTTCCTAAACCGGACGCGCCGGACAAAGTCGTCGGTAAGACAACCTATATCAACGATATGGTGCTGCCACGCATGTTGGTCGCCAAGATCAAGCGGACCGACCGGGTGCACGCTAAAATCCTGAGCGTTGATATCAGTGAAGCTGAAAAAGTGCCGGGCATTGTCGCCATTGCGACGGCTGAAAACTCGCCCAAAGGCCTGATCGGCGTCTTAAAAGACAACCCACCGCTCAAAGGCGATAAAGTCCGTTGTATTCGGGACGAGATCGCCGGTGTCGCTGGTGAGACCGAAGAAGCTGTCAACCGCGCGCTTGAGCTTATCAAAGTAGAATATGAAGATTTGCCAACTGTGTTTGATCCGGAAGAAGCGCTTAAAGAAGGCGCTCCTCTGATCCATGAGGACAAGCCTGGCAATATCGGCCTGACCTTTGATTTTGAGCACGGCGACGTCAAAAAGGCTGAAGCCGAGTCCGATGTTGTGCTCGAGGAAAAATACGAACTTCATTACGTCACCCATACTTGCATGGGCCCCGGCTGCGTCATTGCCGATTTTGATACCCACGGCAAGCTGACGATCTATACCCAGACGCAGTATCCTTATAATTACAAGATGGATCTGGCCCCGGCGCTCGATATACCGGCGGGCGATATTCGGGTTATTCAGCCGCCTACCGGCGGGGCCTTTGGCTCTAAATTGGATGTCTATCCGTTTGAGCCGATCGCGGTCTATTTAGCCAAAATAGCACGCCGTCCGGTGAAATTGTTTTTCTCGCGGGAAGAAGAGTTCATCGCCTCACCAACACGTCAGCCGGCGCGGGTCTATATCAAGCAAGGTGCTAAAAAAGACGGCACGATCACTTTCCGCGACGTTCAAGTCTACCTCAACAATGGTGGTTATACGTCCTGGGGCGCGACCATTCCTGCTGTGATGATGCGGACCATGACCGGCCATTTCCGAATTCCAAATGTTGAGTTTCATTCGGTAGCACCTTACACCAACAACCCGTTTGCCGGATCCTTTAGGGGCTATGGCAATGTTCAGGCGACCTATGTGACGGCGACCTTGATGGATAAGATGGCCGAAGAGTTGGGCATGGATCCGATCGAATTCCGGCTCAAAAATGCGCAAGAGCCAGGTGAGCGCACACCGCAAAATAGCTTGCTGAAAAATGCTGCTTTGGCGGATTGCATCAAAATCTCTGCTGAGAAAACTGATTTCTTGAAAAAGCATGCAGAGTATACCGAAGCCCGCAAGACGCCGGGGCGTATTCGCCAAGGTATTGGTATTGCGACATCGGTCCACAACGCAGGCGGTGCCAAAATCCATAAAAGTGATGGCTGCGGCACGATCTTAACGATGGATGATTATGGCCGGGCAACAGTGATCACCGGTGCTTCTGAAATTGGCCAAGGTATTGATGCGGTGATCACGCAATTGGTTAGCGAGGAGCTTGGTATTCCACCCTCTGACGTCCTCATTGCCAATGATGATTCCGCGATCGGCCCGTGGGATGTTGGTGTGCATGCCAGCCGGACGACCTTTATTGCTGGTAATTCGGCACGCAACGCCGCGGTTAAAGCCAAGCAGCAGATCCTTGCTGCCGCTGCGCGTCAATCAAATGTCAGCGCTGATAAGCTTGAACTTCGGGGCGGCCATGTTGTGCAAAAAGACAATGGCGTTTCGGTCACCAAACTAGACCGTTTGATCCGCGCGATGCATTTCGCCGGTGAAGATGCGGAACTTGTCATGGTCTCTGAATATTACGAGCCGCCGAGCGAGCTAGAGGATAAAAACCACGTCGGCGATATCTCTGCTGCTTATGCCCATGGTGCCTACATTACGGAGCTTGAAGTGGATACGCTGACCGGCGGCGTAAAATTGCATAAAATTACAGCCGTCCAGGATGTCGGCAAGGTGATCAACAAGCTTGGCATCGAAGGTCAAATGGAGGGCGGTATCGCGCAAGGTATCGGCTATGGCCTGTCGGAAGAACTGATCATTGAAGAAGGCATTGTCAAAAATCCGAACTTCCGCGACTACAAAGTTGTCACGGCGCCGGAGATGCCCGAGATCGAGTGTCACTTTATTGAAGATGATGAGGAGACCGGACCCTTTGGTGCGAAAGGCATCTCCGAACTGCCCTGTATCATTCCAGGCGCGTCCATTGCTAACGCGGTCTATAACGCGATCGGTGTGCGCTTTGATAACCCACCCATCACACCTGAGAAAATCGTCCGCGCGCTGCATGGCGGCAAAGCGGAGGCGGCTGAGTGAAACCTCGCACCGTCCTCTCAATGGAGCAGGCGCTGTCGCTCCCTTCAGCGACGTTGCGTTTTGCCCAACTCGGCTGGCGGGTCATTCGCGTTGAAGCGGTGACGTCCGGCAAAGGAAATCCGGGCGATCCCAATCGCTATATCGGCAGCAAAGTCGCCGACGAAGATCGCCACTCTTATTTCATCGCGCCGAATGTTGGCAAAGAAGCCATCGCGCTCAATTTGAAAGAGCAAGAAGGTCAGGACGCCCTTAAGCGCATTATCAAGGAACTCGACGTTGATATTTTCTGCTGCAACACGGTACCGAGCCGCTATGAAAGCCTCGGCATTGATTACGAGACGCTTTCAGCCGTAAAGCCCGATCTGATCTGGGCTGGCATTTCGGCATTGGGTCCAGAGTTCCCAAATGTGCCGGGCTATGATCCGGTAATCCAGGCATTGGCGGGCTACATGGAGTTGACCGGCGATCCTGACGGCAATCCAACCTTATCTGGTATTCCCTTGGTGGATCTCAAAGCCGGTGACGAGGTTTTTGCCGGCGTGTGTCTCGCTTTGGCAGAGCGCGCCGAGACCGGCCAGGGCAAGCGCATCGATGTCTCAATGTTCCAGGCTGCCGCTTCGTGGCTGATCACGACCTTGCCGCTGATTGATTTCGGCTGTGACTATTCCGAGATCACGCGATCGGGTAACGAGCACCGCAAGTTCATCCCAACCAATGCCTATAAATCCAAAGACGGCTTTATCTTCATGGCGCAAGGCAGTGACGTGCAGTGGCAGCGCTTTATCGCCATTCCTAAATTTGCCTCGCTCGAAAGCGATGATCGCCTCACGAATAACGGCCGATTGGCAAATCGCGAACAGCTACAAAAAGACATCGCCGATATTATGGCCAATTTTGAAACGTCTGAGCTCGCCAAAGATCTTCGCGGTGCGACGATTCCTTGTGCTCCGATTTGCACGATCCCACAAGTGATTGAGCGCGAAGAACTTAATGGCAAGCTGACAACCACAACCTCGCTTGATGGCAAAACCATTCGCATGCAGCCAATGGCGGTCGATCAGCCGGAAGGTCAAATGAAACTCTCCTTCCCGCCTAAATATGGCGAGCAAACCGAAAAAGTATTAAGTGAAGCCGGCTATTCAAAAGAAGATATGGACCAGTTAGGCCAAACCAACATTATTCCCAGTTAAATTTAAAGAGGAAATTACGATGAGTAACAAACTAGAAAATAAGATCGCGCTAATAACCGGTGCCGGACGTGGTATCGGTCAAGCCATCGCCTGCAAGCTCGCCAGTGAAGGCGCGAATTTGGTGATCAATGATTTGACCGAAGAGCCGGCGCTTGAAACTAAGAAATTAGTGGAAGATATGGGCCGCGAATGCGAGATCGTGGTCGGTGATGTGACCGCGCCAGATTTCGGCGATAATTTTATCAAAGTCGCGGTCGACCGCTTTGGCACCATTGATATCATTGTTAAT
>Ga0233428_1002060_pt1 | contig 19929 bp, 17 predicted proteins | sample SI_118_April2016_4_FD_179890 | JGI IMG/M metagenome (GOLD analysis project Ga0233428, IMG submission 179890) | Seawater microbial communities from Saanich Inlet, British Columbia, Canada - SI_118_April2016_120_MG | ecosystem: Environmental > Aquatic > Marine > Inlet | place: Canada: British... | reverse complement strand
CGTACTCGCCACGTTCAATGCGTTCAAGCGCTTCATCAATTTTGGAAATAAGTTTGCGTGCCCGGTCGCGGGTCCGCAATTCCAAAGAACGATCAGTCTCGATTGAGGCACGATCGGCAATGTCCGGTTCCTGGATGCCACCCTCTTGAAGGTGTTGAAGCGTCTCGTCAGACTCGTTCAGCAATTCCTTGCGCCAAGCCAGAAGCTTCATGCGGAAATATTCCGTCATCTCCGGGTTCATAAACTTTTCTTTTTTTGAAGGCCGGTAATCCGGAGCCAATGTAACGTTCATGGACTTCTTTTTCCCCATTGCGTTTCCTTAATCCTCAACCATCGTGGATGATTGGCGCGGAATATAGGGGGGCAAGGCACAAGGGGCAAGGGGACTTTTTCAATAATCCCCTCAACGCCCCTTATTTTTCTGTGATAATTCCGGAAACGCGCACAATACAATAACCAACAAACGCCGCCAAAACCCGCCTAGCGGGTCAACTTGGCGATTTCAACTTCCGCCCGCAATTCAATTTCATCAATGATTTCATTGAGTTTCGAGTCTTCCGTCTGGCGTCTCTGGGCGCGCATTTTCTGAGCCCGCCCGGTGGCACCGCGGTACTGACGCTTGAAGACGGAACAGCGACAACGCCGCTAGTTTACCAGAGCATCGGACAGCTTGAATTCAACGTGCTCAACGCGGCTGGTGATTCAACCCGCCGCCCGGCCGATGGTTCAACCGTTATTATCGACGGCGTCACCTACGAATTCGACTCGGACGCGACATCGACTGCAACCGTGGCCGTCGACATCAGTTCCAACACGACGCTAGCCCAGGACGTCCAGGCCTTGGTCAATGCGGTTAAGGGATATGACACTGATTTTGCCAACTATGGCGACACACCGACGGTCAATTCCCGCATTTCCATCAGCCCTGGTTCTTCGACAACCATCCTGTTTCAAGATGACGGCACCAAAGCAATTGTCGTCGACCCGACCGGCATGCTGGACAGCACCGGTGTGCGCGTCAGCGCACAGGACAATTCCTTCACGGTCAAGAAACAGGATCTGGCCTACACCGACTCCGTGCAGTTCAAGTTCACGACCATGGCCACCGACGGCGACACCGTTGTCATCAACGGCCTGACCTACACTTTCTTGACCGCCGAAGCAGCCGACACCGCCGGTGGTGACAGGACCATCTTCACCGATAACACGGCGGCAACGGCAGCCAACTTGCAAACCATGCTGACTGACCTTGAAGACGCCATTGAAGCCAACGACTCGAACTTCGCATCGGGTGGTGCCAGCGTCGATATCCGTGCTTACGGCAACTCGACAACGTCGAATACGTTACAACTGAAATCGCTCAGCAGCGGTACCTACGACGTCGATTTCGCGGGCATCACCGGCACGACGACGACCGTTACCGAAACCGACGACACGGCTTTCACCGGCACGACGCAAGCCGTCAATACGGCGGCGGGCATCAAGTTCTCAAGTGATGGCCTGCCGAACGCTGTTAACGTCGCCGAGATCGAAATCCTCGATTTCGATAACGGTGCCGCGAACATGGATGATGACGCATCGAATGCATCGCAAATCACGCTCGATTTCGGAACCATCAACGAAGCCAACGGCATGACCCAGTTTGGTGCCAGTTATACGCCAGTGTTCATCAACCAGGACGGTTCGCGCTTTGGCACCTTCGCCGGTGTCACGGTGGGATCGGACGGGCTGGTAACGGCGCTGTTCGATAACGGTGAAACGCGACCGATCTACCAGATCCCCATCGCAACCTTCGTTAACGTCAACGGTCTTGAAAGCCGCACAGGTAATACCTGGAACGCTTCGCAAGCATCGGGTGACTATACATTGCGCACGGCCGATAACGGACCGGCCGGGCAAACAGTTCAGGGGGCACTTGAAGCCTCCACCGTCGATATTGGTGAGGAATTCACCAGTATGATCGTGGTCCAGAGAGCCTACTCTGCGTCCGCGAAAATCATCAGCACCGCCGACCAAATGTTGGAAGAGCTGATGAGGGTGAAACGTTAGTCCCTAACTAACGCCAACCCAAAACCACAAACCCACGTCCCAAACCCAGTCCCGACAATGGTTCCCGCCATTGTCGGGACAACTTTATATATGCACCCTGCGGGGTGATGCCTCTGGAAGCCAAGTTTTAATTAGCAACAAGAGCTATACCGTCACCCCCGCGTAGGCGGGGGTCCAGAGATGTTTAAATAAAACTGGATACCCGCCTTCGCGGGAATGACGGACGAGAAAGAATTTCCTGTCACCAATTAATGTCTGGATTCCAGAGTCCGCGCCATCCGAAGGATGCGCTTACCAAGAGAGCACGACACTTAAAGGGAATCCAGTTCTTCAGCTATTTTGTTAAAGATATTTTCCAACTCTTCTTCGCTCTCGCCGAAGCAAACCGTCATCGACGGGAACCAGGGATAATCCTCGTCAGACCCTAAGAAACTCCAGTCGTCCAGTTTTGGGCTGCGGGTGACGCGCCATGTCGGGCGACCGAGCGCTGCGGCCATCATCGGCAAATAGGTGTCGGCCGAAACGACCGCATCGAGGCCTGACAAAAGCGCCGCCGTATCGTCCATGTCATCGGCCAGATCAATATCGTTTAAAACATCCAGGGTGATGCCGAAACGCGCCTCTATATCGGCCTTTTCATCGGGTGTCATGTTTGCCTGTACCGAAATAAAACGAACACCGGGAAGCGCGAACACAGGTGCGAAACAATCGATGGGTGGATAACGGGTCTGGCGTTTTTCGGTTATAAATACCGACCGCCACGCGACACCGATTTTCAATCCCGGTCCCAACGCCGCCAGTCGCTTTTTCCAGGCGCCGCTGCGTCCAGGATCGGGTTTCAGAAAACCATCGTGGGTTGGAAAACTGTCCAGACCTGGACGATAGAACCGCGGCAGGCTGCCTTCGGGCGTCATAAAATCGAGAGGCTGGTGGTCATCCAGCCAATCATGGTCTTCCCAGTTGCCGCTGGTTTCCTTGTAGTGTTTGGTGCCGTGCACGATGGCATCGGGGTACGACCGCTGGAATAACGTCACCAGCCTTTCATCGACCTCGATCAGTACCTGCTCGGCATCATCAATGATATCGCCCAGACAATTGGCAAACAGAATCTGGTCGCCCAGCCCCTGTTCGCCCCAGACAAGGACTGTCTTGCCGCCCAGGTCTTCGCCGTTCCAGACGATTTCGGTAAACGGTCCCAGACTGCCAATGACATGACGCCATTCGAATTCCATCCATCCGCGGGGCAAATCTCCGGCGGACAGCAGCGTCAATGACTCGCATGTGTCGGTATCGGCGTATTCCGGGTTCAGCCTCAGGGCGCGGCGATGCCACAACAATGCCTCGTCTATATTGCCATCAATTTTCAGGACGATGCCCAAGGCGAACAAGGCCTCGTGGTTGCTGGAATCCACATTGATGGCATCACGGGCGGCCTTTTGCAGTGTATCAAGCAGCCCCGTGAGCCCCTTAAACGACGCATCAAGCCCATACGCATTGCGGACTGCCATCGCAGCTGGCGCCAGTTTTCCGGCCGCAATCAAAGCCTCGGCCAGATCACGCTGGAAAGCCGGGCTCGAACCATCAGCCTCGACGGCCTTGGCAAAAAAGTTCAGCGCCGCTTGCGGGTTGTTCAAACGGGTCGATAAATGGCCCAGAAAATTGATAATACCCGCCTGTTCCGGGTCCTTTTCAAGGGCTTCACGGCAGAGATCGAAGGCGTCCTTGATATGTCCCGCCCGTTCATGCTCGCGGGCACGCTCCAGCACGGTGTTGATTTTATTCAGGCCCATATTTTCCACAGTCTTTTGCCGACACGCTCGCCGATATTTGTACAGTCAATATTAACCATAGACCTTAGCCAATTTTTAACGGGGTGACTGTAGTCTTTGTAATCAAAGCACAATATGAGCGGAACCCGATGCCACCATTTCAAGTTTCTACACGACCCATCGACCCCAACGGCGCGCCCATGTCTCGCGAAGACCTGCCGCCGCCAGACACAAAACGATGGGTTATCAGGCGCAAGGCGACGGTTGTTGCCGGGGTTCGTTCGGGGCTGATTTCACTTGAAGAAGCATGTGAACGTTATGCACTTTCCGTCGATGAATTCCTGTCCTGGCAAAACCAGCTCGACACCCACGGCATGAATGGCCTGCGCGCCACCGGTATTAAGAAATACCGCCCCGATTCCTGACATCGCAATTCACCAGAGAATCCACTAGGCAAAAATTGCCCGGTATTAACCACTTGTTCACGAAGCACTCCTTAGCCTAGGCCCTAAGATAACTGGGATAAGCGCCGCCTTAGGCACGTGGCGTATCAATGGGTTTGGATAAGGGACTAGGGCGTGGATACATTATTGCAGGCATTGCGGAACCTTGGACCATTACGTCTGACCGTCATGGGCGGCGTCGCGATGGCGCTGATTGGATTTTTCATCTTCCTGACGACACGCTTGACGTCGCCTCAACTGGAGCTCCTGTATGGCGGTCTGGAAAGCGACGACGTCTCGCAAATCATGACCGAACTCGCAACCACGAACACACCGTATGAACTGCGTGGTGGCAATCAAGTCTTCGTCCCATCTGATAAAGTCTCCCAGGTCCGCCTGAGCATGGCATCGAAGGGAATTCCCAGTGGCGGCTCTATCGGATATGAAATTTTCGACGAAGCCAGCAGCCTGGGAACAACAAATTTTATCCAGAATATCAACCTGTTACGCGCCCTTGAGGGAGAGCTTTCCAGAACCATCAAGGACATATCATCGGTTAAATCGGCCCGTGTCCATCTGGTTTTGCCGAAGCGTGAGCTGTTCAGCCGACAGGCCCAGCAGCCGTCTGCATCGATCGTGCTGAACATGTCCGGTGGGATGCGCCTTGGCGCTGAACAGGTTTCTGCCGTCCAGCATCTGGTCGCCGCTGCAGTGCCCGGCCTGAACCCGAACCGAATTTCCATCGTCGACAACAAAGGCTCGCTTCTGGCCCGTGGATTCGAGGAAGAAGGCACCCCTGGTGCGATGTCGGCAAAGGGCGAAGAGCGCAAGCTAGCAATGGAAAAAAGGCTTTCCCAGACTATTGAACAATTGCTCGAAAAGACCGTTGGTTTTGGCAAGGTTCGCGCTGAAGTTAACGCCGATATGGATTTCGACCTGATTACCACCAACGAGGAACTCTATGACCCGGAAGGTCAGGTGGTACGCTCGACACAGTCTGTCGAACAGGGTGCCTCGAGCGAAGAATCGGACGGCGCCACACCGGTTAGCGTCGCCACCAACCTGCCCGATGCCAATTTGGGATCTTCCACATCATCGGCCAGTCTTAACACCAAGGAAAACCGCACCGAAGAAACCGTCAATTACGCCAATTCCAAGAAAAGCATCAGTCACACGCGTGAGGCTGGCGTTGTTACGCGGCTGTCGGTGGCGGTGCTTCTGGACGGCACTTATAGCGAGGACGAGAACGGCGACAAGGTCTATCAGCCCCGTAATGAGGCTGAAATGGAACTGATGGCAACGCTGGTCCGCAGCGCCATCGGCTTCAGCGCCGACCGGGGCGATTCTGTCGATGTTATCAATATGCAGTTCGCAGACCTTGATACCGGCGTAGAAGAAGAGCTTGAGCTGTTCTTCGGTCTCGACAAGAACGACCTGCTGAGAATGGCGGAAATCCTTGTTTTAAGCATCGTTGCCATCCTGGTTATCCTGCTGGTTGTCAGGCCGCTGGTCTCAAGAGCATTCGAAGCCTTGCCCGCAGCCATGGCCGAAGGCAAAATGCTAGCTGATCAGACAACTGCCGCCGCAACCGCCGCACTAACCGCACCTAGCGCAGGTGCACCGGCGCCCAGCGACGCGCCCGGCATTGAAGATCAGTATGACGAGTTGATTGATATCGACCGCGTCGAAGGCAGGGTCAAGGCATCCTCGGTCAAGAAGGTCGGCGAAATTGTCGCCAAGCATCCGGAAGAGGCCCTGTCGATTGTTCGTTCGTGGATGTATCAGGAAGGTTAAGGTAAACTGAAGCATGGCAAAGGCTAAAGACGACCTGCGAAATCTATCGGGCCCGCAAAAGGCGGCGATCTTCATGCTTGCGCTGGGCCAGGAACATTCAGCAGGCATGTTCGAGTTGATGGACGATGAAGAAATTCGCGACATGTCGCAGACCATGTCAACTCTGGGCAACATCAATTCCAGCCTGATCGAACGCCTGTTCGTCGAATTCGCCAACCAATTGTCCGGTGGGGGTCGCGGTTCGGTCATTGGTTCGTACGACACTGCAGAACGGCTTCTTTATCAAGCCCTGCCAGAAGATCGCGTTTCCCAGATTATGGAAGAAATTCGCGGCCCTGCAGGCCGTACCATGTGGGATAAGCTGGGCAACGTTAACGAGGCGGTGCTCGCCAACTACCTGAAAAACGAATACCCGCAGACGGTTGCCGTCGTGCTCTCTAAAATTCGCGCCGATCATGCCGCCCGTGTGCTGGCGGTCCTGCCGGAAAACTTCTCCATGGAAGTCATCATGCGCATGCTGCGGATGGAATCAGTACAAAAAGAGGTGCTGGATCACATCGAAAAGACCCTCAGGACAGAATTCATGACCAACCTGGCGCGCACGGCACGTCGCGACAGCCACGAAATGATGGCCGATATCTTCAACAACCTGGATCGCAATACGGAAAGCCGGTTTATGACCGGACTGGAAGAACGCAACAGGGAATCGGCCGAAAAGATCAAGGCATTGATGTTCACCTTCGACGATCTCGCCAGGCTCGACAACTCCGGTGTCCAGACGGTCCTGCGTCAGGTCGAAAAGGACGCCCTGGCAATGGCTTTGAAGGGTGGTTCCGAAGAAGTCAAGACGCTGTTCTTCCAGAACATGTCGGAACGTGCCGGCAAGATGATGAAGGAAGACATGGACGCCATGGGCGCTGTTCGCCTGAAAGAGGTCGACGAGGCCCAGGCAGCCATCGTCCAGACCGCCAAGGCCCTGGCCGATGCTGGCGAAATCGTCATCGCCGGTTCCGGCGAAGAAGACGAGCTGGTGTACTAACGTATGACCGCAACCGTAGAAAAATTCATGTTCGAGACGACCTTCGACGAAATGTCGGAGCCAGAAATTGTTGTCCCGGAGCCGGAAGACGAGGAAAAAGAAGAAGAACCGGAAATCATTGTTCCGACCTTTTCCGAAGAAGAACTGAATGCCGCACGCGAGGAAGGCTTTGCCGCTGGCAAGCAGGAAGGGCAGCAGGAAACGTCGGTTTCCGTCGAGGCACGTATCGCGGAACTGCTCAGCGTTATCGAAACAAAGTGTCAGGATGTTTTTCAGATGCAAATTGACGGCAATGTCGAGTTATCCCGCGGTGCCGTGACAATCGCCAGTGAAGTCGTCCACAAAGTCGTTCCCAGTCTTGTCGGGAATGTAGCCCTGGACGAGATCGAGCGGGTTATTCAGTCCATCTTCGAGAAAATTGTCGAAGAACCGCGTGTGACGATTTTCGTCAGCGCCGAATTGGTAGATGATCTGCGGGCACGCATCGAAAACATGAGCAAAAGCCGCACATACGAGGGAAATATGCATGTGCAGGGCGACGACACAATGCCAACAGGTGATTGTCGCCTGGAATGGTCAAACGGTGGCACCGAACGCAACAGTGTCGACCTGTGGAGCGATATCGACACCATTATCGACAGCTATCTGGACGGTAAACCAACAATTTGGAGTCGCTCTGACGAGCCCGCCAGCGACACCCCGAACGACACCCAGGACCCTGTCGCCGAAACACAGAAAACTGAGCTTGACAGCACCGTTGAAATGAACGATCCGGCACCCGAAATTCAACCCGAAGCTGACGAATAAGGTCAGGAGGAAATTATGGCTGACGAAAAAGATCTGGAATTATCCGAACTTGAAGTAGACGAAGCCGCAGAAGGTGAGGCAGCAGCAGCGCCGCCCCCGGCAATGGAGGCTCCACGCGATATTCCCGACCTGCCAGCAAGCGCGCAGGACCTGGAAGCCGTTTACGACATTCCGGTTCAGGTTTCCGCTGTTCTTGGAAAAACCCACATGCAGGTCAGCCAGTTGCTGAAATTGGGGCGGGGTGCGGTCGTCGAACTGGACCGCAAGGTCGGCGAGGCCATAGACATTTACGTTAATGACCGTCTGGTAGCGCGTGGCGAGGTCGTCGTCGTCGAAGACCGTCTTGGCGTGACCATGACGGAAATCATCAAGACAGAACGCTAGGCAGGAACCCGGTTAATGGCAAACGGCGGTGAAACTATAAATATCCGTAAAGTGAAGTCGTCGATGGACATGGCAACCGTCATCGGGCTGATCTGTGGTTTTGGGCTGATTACAGCCGCCATTGTGCTGGGCGGCGATCCAGCGTCATTTGTCAATCCGCCATCGATCCTGATCGTTGTCGGCGGCACGCTGGCCATTACCACCATGTGCTTTTCCATGTCGGAAATTGGCCATTCCGTGAAAATCATCGCCAAAACATTCTTCTTCTCGTCACGCGATCCGTCCGACGCCGCCATGCAAATTCTGCAAGTCGCCGAACTGGCGCGCCGTCAGGGCGTGCTGTCGCTGCAAAACGTACTTGATGGCCTGCGCCCTGAGCCGTTCCTGTACAAGGGCATGCTGATGGTCGTCGATGGGACGCCGGGCGAAGAAGTCGAACTGATTATGCGCCGCGACCTGAACGCGACGCTGACGCGCCATCACAAAAGTACCAATGTGCTGCGAAAAGCAGCTGAATTTGCACCGGCCATGGGCCTGATCGGCACCTTGATCGGTCTGGTGCAGATGCTCGGCAATCTGGATGATCCCTCGACCATCGGTCCGGCCATGGCCGTCGCCCTGCTGACCACATTTTACGGTGCTGTGCTGGCAAACATGGTGTTCTCGCCGATGGCTTCGAAGCTGGAGCGGAACTCGGCGGAAGAATCCATGGTCAACACAATTTACATGATGGGGGCGGCATCCATCGGTCGGCAGGAAAACCCGCGCCGCCTGGAAATGCTGCTCAACAGCATACTGCCCCCGGGTAAACGCGTGCAATATTTTGACTGAACCAAGACTGACTGACGGAAACGAAGTTTGATGCGATTACTGATTATCGGAACTCTGGACGGACAAATCGGCGGCGCCAGCCGTATCGCCGTCGAACGTGGTGCGAAAGTAACCCAGGTCGACGACATTCAGGGTGGGCTGGAGACGCTCCGCGCCGGAAATGGTGCCGATCTGTTGATGGTCGACGTCAATCTGGACATCGGCTTGTTGATATCCTCGCTTGAGGCCGAACGAATCACCATTCCCGTCGTCGCCTGCGGCATCGGCAACGATACCCGCGCTGCGGTCAAGGCTATCAAGGCCGGGGCCAAGGAATACATCCCGCTGCCGCCGGACACCGACCTGATCGCCGCCGTACTTTCGGCCGTTACCGAAGAAACCCACGCCATCGAATTCAAGGATCCGGCCATGGCCGAGGTTCTGAAAATGGCGACCCAGGTCGCGCCCAGCGATGCCAGCATCATGGTCACCGGCCAGTCCGGTACCGGCAAGGAACTGATGGCCCGCTTCCTGCACGCCAAGAGCCTGCGCTCGAAAGGACCGTTCATCGCCGTCAATTGCGCAGCGATCCCTGAAAACCTGCTTGAATCAGAACTGTTCGGTTACGAAAAGGGCTCTTTTACCGGTGCCGTTGCACGCCGCATCGGTAAATTCGAAGAAGCCAACGGCGGCACCCTGTTGTTGGACGAAATCAGCGAGATGGACCCGCATCTTCAGGCCAAACTGCTGCGCGCAGTGCAGGAACGGGAAATCGACAGGATTGGCGGCACCAGGCCGGTTAAAGTCGATGTCCGTATCGTCGCCACCTCGAACCGCAATATGGCCGATGAAATTGCCGAAAATCGCTTCCGCGAGGACCTGTATTTCCGCCTCAACGTCGTTAATCTGGCGTTGCCCTCGCTTTCGGAACGGCCCCTGGACATTCTCCATCTGTCCAGCCACTTCATTGCCAAATACGCCAAGGAAAACTGCGTCGATGCCCTGCCCTTGTCAGACAGCGCCACACAGGCACTTCAAGACTATCCATGGCCGGGGAACGTTCGTGAACTGGAAAACGCCATGCACCGTGCCGTGCTGCTGTCCAGCGGTAAGGAAATCAGCACCGACGCCATCCAGCTGACAGCGGCGGCATCGAGCAGTGATAAGGCCGCACCAACGGCAATCGGCGGCGACATGGTCGGCCAGACTGTCGCCCAGGTCGAACGCGGCCTGATTATCGACACCTTGCAACACTGCCTGGGCAATCGCACGCACGCCGCGAACATCCTTGGAATTTCCATTCGCACGTTGCGTAACAAACTGAAGCTTTACAACGAGCAAGGTTTTGCCGTCCCGATGCCCGGCGAAACCGAACGCCCGTCCGTTTAACGAATAAAGACGAGAGCCCAGAAGGCAAAAATGGCCGACGCTCAAAGCGAAACAACAACCGCCCCACAGACGCCGTCATTCGGTCTGCAAGATGTGGTCGGGTTTATCACCAAGCGCGCCGATATCGCGCTGGCCCTGGGTGTCGTCTGTATCCTGGTGGTATTGATCCTGCCAATGCCGAAATGGCTTCTGGATATCGCCCTTGCGTTTTCCATCACGTTTTCCGTGCTCATCCTGATGACCACCTTGTTTATTACCAAGTCGTTGGAATTCAATGCTTTTCCGACAGTCATCCTGCTCGCGACGATGATCCGCCTGTCCCTGAACCTGGCCTCGACCCGCCTGATCCTGAGTGACGGTCACACCGGACCAGACGCCGCCGGTAAAGTCATTGAAGCCTTCGGCGGTTTCGTTATGGGTGGCAATTTTGTTATCGGTATTATCGTCTTCGCGATCCTGGTTATCGTCAACTTCGTCGTCATCACCAAGGGTTCCGGGCGTATCGCCGAAGTTTCAGCGCGCTTCACCCTGGACGCCATGCCCGGTAAACAGATGGCCATTGATGCCGACCTGTCGACCGGCCTGATCGACGAGGCCGATGCACGGGCCCGACGCAAGGAACTGGAAGACGAGAGCACTTTCTTCGGAGCCATGGATGGTGCATCGAAGTTCGTTCGTGGTGATGCTGTCGCTGGCCTGATGATTACCTTTATCAACGTCATCGGTGGCATGATCATCGGTGTCGCGCAGAACGATCTGACCTTTGCTCAGGCCGCCGAGACTTATACCCGCCTGACCGTCGGTGATGGCCTGGTCTCGCAAATCCCGGCGTTGATCGTCTCGACCGCCGCCGGTCTGATGGTGACGAAAGCCGGTATCGGTGGCACTGCAGACAAAGCATTGTTCTCGCAACTGGGTGGGCGTCCGCGCGCCATGGGCGTCAGCTCATTCTTGCTAATTTCACTAGCGCTGTTGCCCGGCATCCCTGCAGTTCCGTTCGTTATTCTGGGCACTATCACCGGTTTCATTTCGCTGTACGTCGGCATCAGCCAGAAAAAGACACAGGATGAGGCGCTTGAAAAAGCCGAGGAAGAGGCCTTAGAGCCATCGAAGGCCGAAGAAGAGCCCATCGGCTCGGCCCTGAAGATAGACTTCCTGCGCCTTGAGCTGGGCTACGGCCTGTTGTCGCTGATTAACAACCCCCGCGACGGCCAGCGCCTGACCGACCAGATCAAGGCGCTGAGACGGCAAATGGCATCGGACATCGGTTTCGTCATGCCGTCGGTCCGTATTCAGGACAACATGCAGCTTCCCGCCAACACCTATGTCGTCCGGGTCAAGGAGATCGAGGCCGGGAATGGCGATCTGCGCCCCAACATGTTGCTGGTGATGGATCCGCGCGGCGAGGAAATCACCCTGCCCGGCGAGAAAACCACCGAGCCGACATTCGGCCTGCCAGCCATGTGGATTGACGAGACAAACCGCGAAGAAGCACTGTTCCGTGGCTACACGGTGGTTGATCCGGCGACCGTCATCACCACCCATATAACAGAGGTCATCAAGGACAACATGGCCGAGCTGCTGTCCTATGCGGAAACGCAAAAACTGATGGACGAGCTGGACAAGGAACATCAAAAACTGATTGGCGACATGATCCCGGCGCAGATATCGCTGGGCGGCGTACAACGCGTCTTGCAGAACCTGCTGGCCGAACGGGTGTCGGTGCGCGACCTGCCGACTATTCTGGAAGGCATATCGGAAGCCTGCGGCCAGACCCGCAACATCACCATGATTACCGAACATGTCCGTGCCCGACTGGCCCGACAAATCAGTTCAATCAACACCAACGAGGCCGGGTTTATCCCGCTCGTTACCTTAAGCCCGGAATGGGAACAGGCCTTTGCCGAATCCCTGGTCGGCACCGGCGAGGATCGCCAGCTTTCAATGCCGCCAAGCCGCTTGCAGGACTTCATTCAGGCACTGCGTAACGGCTTTGAGCGTCAGGCAATGATGGGCGAAACACCGGTATTGCTGACCAGCCCGCCGATCAGGCCGTTCGTGCGCTCCATTGTTGAACGTTTCCGCCCGATGACGACGGTGATGTCCCAGAACGAAGTTTATTCAAAAGCCAACATCAAAACCGTTGGGCAGGTGTAAATGAGCACCAGCACAACCACCTCGCCCCTTGCGCCAAGACCCTCTGGACGATCCCAGGGACAGAACATGATTGCCATCGCGTCTGGCAAGGGCGGTGTCGGCAAGACCTGGTTCGCCATCACCCTGACCCATGCACTGGCGCGTGAAAACCTGAAAACCCTGTTGTTTGACGGTGATCTCGCCCTCGCCAATCTGGATATTCAGCTTGGCTTGATGCCGAAACACGACCTGGGCAGCGTCATCGCCGGACGACTGACCCTTAATCAGGCTGTCCTGCCCTACGAAGACGGCAATTTTGATATCGTCGCCGGACGGTCCGGGTCCGGTGGACTGGCCAACGTCCCAGCCAGCCGCTTGCAAGTGCTGGGCGATGATCTGGTGCTGCTGTCTGCCGGTTATGACAAGGTGATCATTGATCTGGGGGCCGGTGTAGAACGAACCGTGCGCCAGCTGACCCATAATGTTGGCACCTGTCTTGTCGTCGCCACCGACGAGCCGACTTCGCTGACCGATGCCTACGCCTTCATCAAGGTGACGCACATGGAGAGGCCCGGCGCCGATATCCGTATCGTCATCAACATGGCCAATTCAACCCGCGAGGGAGAGCGCACATACAATACGCTGCTCAAGGCCTGTGAAGGGTTCCTTAAAATTTCTCCACCTTTGATCGGAGTGATCCGCCGCGACAACAAGGTGCGTGAATCGATCAAGAGCCAGTCGTCGATCCTGACGCGCTTCCCCAATACCGAGGCCGCCACGGATGTCGAGGAGATCGCCGCCAAACTCAAGGATTGAGCCGGGAGGCCAAGGGTCAATATGCCCACCATTACGCCACCGCCGCCAGCGCTTACGCAAGCCGCCATGCCGACGCCACCACCGCTAGCCGTCGTGCAGAATCCGCCGGTCGCGATTACCCAGCTTAGCCTGGGTCATGTGCTCGAGGCGGCGCTGACCGCCCAAGTCGGCAAAGATCTGTACACCCTGAAAACGCCACTTGGACAATTGACGGTACAGACGACGCTGCCGCTGCCGAAACTCTCGAACCTGGTGCTGCATTTACAGTCACTGACGCCACAGGCCCAGTTCGTCATCAATTCAATCAACGGCAAACCCCCGGAAGGCACCCTGCGGCCTACAATGGCACAAGCCGGACAGGCAGGGCAGACAGCAACGGCAAATACCGCCAGCGCCAGTCCGGCAGCCGGTCCGCTGACACTGAATGCCGGGACAACGCTTCAGGCTTCCTTGTTACGCCCCTTGGCCCAACCAGCAGTGGCAGCCTCGCAAGCCACCGGAACCGTAGCGTCACAAACGCTTGCCAATGCGCCCGGGAACACTCCCGGTACCAGCACCGGGGCTGGTTTCACAGAAGGTCTTAAACAGAACATCACCAAGGGTCTCAGCAAAGGCTTCGGCAATCTCGCCTCGCGGGTGCTGCCTGCTGGCAATGCCGCCAAGACCGTCACCTCATCGGGCAAAACAGCCTCTACAACCGCTGCAAAAACCGCACAGGCATCCCATTCGGCACAGGCAGCCGGATCCACCGGAAACGCCAAGGGAACCCAGTATTTATCATCGGGGACGCAGTTCAGCATCAAGATTGGCAAAATCGTCTTGCCGTCCGCCACCGCCACGGACGCCACACCCGCGGCCCCAAAATCCGCGACAAGCAATTTAAGCATTGGCCGCACCTTGACCGGCACGGTATCGGGCACGACAACGACGGGACATCCAATTGTGCAGACAAATTCCGGTGTTTTTGCCCTGAAGACGCCCGCGGCCCTGCCGCGCGGCAGCATCATTACGTTCGATATCACCACCCCGCCTATACAGCCGAAGGCCGAACCAGGTGTGCATTTAGGACTTGGTCGTGAAAACCTGTTCATGTCTCGAAAATGGCCGGCGCTGGAGGAAACAGTCACCACCATCCACGAGGCATCCCCGGCATCGGCTCAACAAATTGTCCAGAACATCCTGCCCCGCCCCGGTCCGGCACTGACGGCGACCGTGCTGTTTTTCCTGACTGCCCTGCGTGGCGGCGATATGCGCGCCTGGCTCGGTGAAGCACCGGTACGCACCATTGAACGCACACGCCCCAACCTTCATTCCCGCCTGAACGATGATTTTCAGACCCTTGGGCGTATATCTGATGACTCGGCCAAGGGCGACTGGCGCGTTGCCCTGATTCCCATCAACAGCGGCGAGGCGCTGGAACAAATCCGCATGCTGATGCGCAACGACGAAAATGATGATGAAGAAAGTTCCGAAAAATCAAACACGCGGTTCATCATCGATGTCATCCTCAGCCGCATGGGACGGATACAGCTAGATGGACTGGTCCGCGATGAAGGAAAAAAACTGGATCTGATTGTGCGTACGGAAATGCCGCTGACCGACGAAATCCGATACGATATTCAGGAAATCTTCCAGAATTCATCTGAGGCCTTTGGACTTAGCGGTGGCGTTGGTTTTCAGGCAGCCCCGCCCAACTTCATTGATGTCGATGATCCGATTTCAAATGAAGAAATGGGACTCGTGGTTTAGGATCAAGCCTTATGGACGTAAGCGAAAGACGCAAACATCTGCCAACAACACGCAATCCGGACGGCAAGCTGGATTACGTAACCACACTTGTCGGCCATATGGCCGCCGTAAGCGATATGGAACGCAGTTCCGTCACCCTGCGCTATGTGCCGGACAAGCTGATTCTGGAACCGGCAGCCTTCGGCAAGTATCTGGATGTTCTGGGAACGGTCGAATGGCCGACACTGGAAGAGGCAGCAGCCGTAATCCTGAATGACATCAACAATGAATTGATTGCCCGCTGGGTTCAGGTTTCCATCGACACGCCGGATCAGGTTCACCCCGGTATCGCCAGTCATGAAGTATTGCTGGAAGATCAGCAGCCAAAATGGAGCAACCCGGAACTCTTATCACGTTTAAAGTAGAGAGTTGGAAATGACGGTGTATCGTTTCGCCAATTAAAGTCTGACTTCCAGAGGCTGCGCCATCCGAAGGGTGCGCCTACATCATGCCTTCTTACGCGCGTAGCCCTGCAAACCGATTTCGTCGAGGACCATTTGTTCGCGAACGGCGAGTTCCTTTTGCTCGCGCACTTCCCTGTTCTTCTGGGCGGTTTCGTATTTTTTCAACTCGCGATAGGCCTCGTTCAATTCCTCGCGGGCGACTTCGGCTTCTTGTTCAGATTGTTGAATTGACAGCGCTATCCGTTCGCGCCGCTCAATCACATGGTTGGCATAGTTGCCGTACAGGAACCCGGCTTCCGAGGGATCGTTGGCGGCACTGGCCTGCTCTTCAATCAACTCTTCTTCAAGCAATTGCGCCTGATTCTGCAAGGCATTGATCAGACGCAGAATTCCACCAAGCTTTCGGCGTTTCTGGTCAACCGTCCACTCATTCAGTCGGATCAACGTTTTCAGGCTGCGGGCCATTCAGCTTTCCTAGGTATTCAACGAATTAATGTCTTGCAGGGTTTCCGTACTTAAAGTCTGGTCCGTCCCCGGCTGGGCAGACACCGGCGCTGGTGCCGGCGCTTCCGGCGGTGGCGCCTCAGGAGCAGGTGGGGGTGGGGGTGGTGCTGCCTGCTGCGGGGGCAGTTGAGCATCCCCTTCCGTCGCCTCGGTCATGTCGAGTATTTCCTGTAGTTGCGTATAGCAGCTCTGCAAATCCGTCCGATCTTCCTTGGTTTGCGCCAGGAACGCTTCGATTGCCGGATAATAATGAATTGCTTCGTCAATTTCGGCATCACTGCCCCGTCGATAGGCACCCAGCCGGATCAGCTCCGCCATATCTTCATAGGTCGCCAGCAACTTGCGGGCCCGATTGACGATGGCGTTTTCATCATCGCTGTTACAGGCTGGCATGGTTCTGGAGACACTTTTCAGGATATTGATCGCCGGATAGCGACCCCGTTCTGCGATTTCTCTATCAAGCACCACGTGACCATCGAGAATGCCACGAACCGCATCTGCGACAGGCTCGTTGTGATCGTCCCCTTCGACCAGAACCGTGAACAGGCCGGTAATGGAGCCCTGACCTTCGGCTCCCGGGCCGGCGCGTTCCAGCAGGCGCGGCAGTTCAGCAAATACTGATGGGGTGTATCCCTTCGATGCCGGTGGCTCGCCAGCCGACAAACTGATTTCCCGCTGCGCCATGGCAAAACGGGTGACACTGTCCATCAGGCATAGCACATCAAGATTCTGATCGCGGAAAAACTCGGCAATCGCCATCATGACATAGGCGGCCTGACGGCGAACCAGCGGAGGTTCATCCGATGTGGCAACGACAACGACACTTCGCGCCATGCCCTCTTCGCCAAGATCATCTTCAATAAATTCACGGGCCTCGCGACCACGTTCGCCAATCAAGCCGATGACCCCTGCTTCGGCATTCGTATGACGCGCCATCATAGACATGACCGTCGACTTGCCGATACCTGAACCGGAAAAGATGCCCATGCGCTGTCCCCTACAGCAGGTCAGGAAGGCATTCAGCGCACGCACCCCAAGGTCGATCTTCTCGCCGACACGGCGGCGCGTATGAGCATCGGGCGGGCTGGAATGAACCCGATAGGCCGTCGGCCCCTTGACCAGAGGCCCCAGGCCATCGGCCGGTTCACCAAAGGCATTGACGACACGTCCCATCCAGCTGATATCGGGATAGATGACAGGGTCGGTAATGCTGACTTCTGCGCGACTGCCCAAGCCGATACCGTCAAGCGAGCCAAACGGCATCAACAGGGCGCGTTCATTTCTGAAGCCAACAACTTCGCACATCACCTTGCGCCCATCGCGACCGACCAGACGGCACCTGTCACCAATGGACAATGTATCGCGAATCCCTTCGATTTCGACCATCAGCCCGACGATCGACGCGACCCTGCCGTAGACACTGTGGTCCGACAGGCGGCCGATTTCATTGACGATATTATCGGTCAGGTTTTTCAAGCGGCTGCCCCCCTACCTGGAAAGCAACACGTGGTGTGCCCTTGCGGACGACCGGAAACAGGCCCTGATTGTTTCATTCGTATACCCAATTTCATCCCGTTCCGATTATCGCCAAAGAGTCTTTAAATCTTTGTAAAGGCTCTCATCGAGCATTTCGTCAGACCAGGCAACAATTATGGTTAACAATTGTTAACAAAAATGGTTAATATATCGAATCCGGTTCGGTAAGGGGAGATCCAGATGCGAGTGCTTTTGGTTGAGGACGATCAGGCGACAGCGCAAAGCCTGCAAATGATGCTTGAATCCGATGGTATGGTCGTCGATGCGACCGATCTTGGCGAAGATGGCCTGGAAATCGGCAAGCTTTACGATTACGACATTATTATTTTAGACCTGATGCTGCCTGATATCGATGGCATTGAGGTCCTGCGCAGGTTGCGCGATGCCCGCGTCGAAACACCAGTTTTGATCCTGTCGGGACTGACCGAGGCCGACGACAAGGTTAAGGGACTGGGCACAGGTGCTGACGATTATCTGACTAAACCTTTCGACAAGGCCGAATTGATGGCCCGTATTCAGGCCATCGTCAGGCGTTCAAAAGGCCATGCCCAATCATTGATCCATACTGGAAAGATGAGCGTCAACCTGGACGCCCATACAGTCGAGGTCGAAGGTCAGCCGATCCACCTGACCGGCAAGGAATATGGCATTCTTGAACTGCTGTCGCTGAGAAAGGGAACGACCCTGACCAAGGAGATGTTCCTGAATCATCTGTACGGCGGCATGGACGAGCCGGAACTGAAAATAATCGATGTATTTATCTGCAAGCTGCGCAAAAAGCTGAGCGCTGCGACCGATGGTGATAATTACATCGAGACCATTTGGGGCCGTGGCTATGTTCTAAGGGATCCGGACGGGGCCGGTGAGGCGAGCGCGGCTGAGGCCTGAAGAACAGCTGTCAGCTAGCAAATGTCAAATCCGATTCAGCCTTGCAATAGACTCCGCGAAAGCCTGAAATCGGCTTGAATTTATCAGAGACACCAAGCACCGTTTCGGCGCCGCCTAAGAAAAGCACACCATCATCGGCCATCAAACGGCTGATTTGTTCCAGAACCTTGCCTTTTGTATCCTGGTCAAAGTAGATCAGCACGTTCCGGCAAAAAACGATGTCAAATTTTCCAAGCGGCGATAGGTCGGTCAGAAGGTTATATTCCTTGTAGGTCACCATGGCGCGCAAGGCCGCATCGGCTTGCCACATATCGTCCTGCTTGACGAAATACTTCAGCAACATCTGAATTGGAAGACCGCGTTGTACTTCGAACTGGGAATACAGGCCTGATTTTGCCTTTTCCAGAATCTCCCTGGAAATATCGGTGCCGACGATTTCCGTCCTCCAGCCTGCGAGTTTTGCCGCCTCTTCACGAATGAGTATACTAATGGAATAGGGTTCCTGACCACTGGAAGCCGCAGCACACCATAGACGGAAAGATTTCTTGTCACCCCGCGTAGCCAGCAAATGCGGCATGACGTGATCGCGGAACAAATCAAACGGCTTGTTGTCGCGAAAAAAGAATGACTCGTTGGTGGTCATCGCTTCCGTCACATCGCGTATCAGCTCATCGTCTGCATTGCCCTTCAGGGTATCGACCAAATCTTCAAGTCCCTTCAAGCCACGCTTGTGGGTGATGGGCATCAAGCGACTTTCCAGCAAGTAGCCCTTGTCCTCGTTCAACACAAGGCCAGACTCCCGCTTGATCAATTCTGCCAGAAATTCAAAATCTCCCGGCCTCATGGTGCCCCCTTGGAAATAAAGTTCTCAACGTAGGGCGCAAGATCTTTTAAAGGCAGAACAGCACTGCACAATCCGCCCGTCGCAACTGCGCCTGGCATGCCCCAAACAACGCTGGTCGCTTCATCCTGGGCGATCATGGTTCCACCGGCCTCGATAATTAGATCGCCACCTTTTTTTCCATCGGCTCCCATGCCGGTCAAAATCACGACCATGACATTGCCACCGAAACATTTGGCGATGCTACGCAGCATTGGATCGACGGCCGGGCGACAGAAATTCTCGGGCGGGCCTTGGTCCAGCTTGATAATCGGCGTGCCATTCTTGTTTTCAACAAGCATATGAAAATCACCGGGGGCCAGATAGACACGTCCCTTCTGAATCGGTTCACCATCCTTGCCTTCACCACATGTCCAGCTGGTTTGTTTGGTGATGTGATCGGCCAAAATAGCCGTAAACGACGGCGGCATGTGCTGGGTAATCAATACCGGCATGTTCAGGGAACTATCCAGTCCCTTGAAGAATTCCAGCA
>Ga0233428_1002051_pt1 | contig 19985 bp, 18 predicted proteins | sample SI_118_April2016_4_FD_179890 | JGI IMG/M metagenome (GOLD analysis project Ga0233428, IMG submission 179890) | Seawater microbial communities from Saanich Inlet, British Columbia, Canada - SI_118_April2016_120_MG | ecosystem: Environmental > Aquatic > Marine > Inlet | place: Canada: British... | reverse complement strand
TCAGTTGATCCAAAACAAGTTATGGGTAGTTTATTAAGTGATGCGGTTAATCTAGGAGTAGATGTAGTTGTCAATACTCAATATTTGTATTTTGATCATGATAAGGATCGAGTGATTACTAATCAGAGTAGCTATGGGTGTAAATATTTTATCAATGCTGCAGGGCTATATGCTGATAAGATTGCCTTAGAATGGGGATTTTCCCAAGATTATAGAGTGCTTCCCTTTAAAGGTTTATACTTGTATCCTAGTTCAACAATTTATAGACCTAAAGTTCATATTTACCCTGTTCCAGATTTAAAATTTCCATTTCTTGGCGTGCATTTAACATTAACAGTTGATGGTGATGTAAAAATCGGCCCAACAGCGATCCCAGCATTTTGGAGGGAGAATTATAAGGGGTTTGATCGGTTTAGTTTATCAGAGTCATTTGAAATTGGAATTAGAGAAATTGAACTATTAGCAAAAAATAAATTTAATTTTAGATCTTTAGCCTTAGCTGAAATTCGTAAATACAATAAAAATAATATGATAAAAGATGCATCATTATTACTTTCTAATGCTGGTGAATTAAATTTTAATAAATGGGGAGCTCCGGGGATTCGCGCCCAATTAGTAAATATTAAAAAAGGAGAATTGGAAATGGATTTTGTTTGCGAAGGTGACAATCGCTCGTTTCACATTCTTAACGCCGTATCTCCTGCCTTTACATGTGCAATCCCTTTCGCTAACTATTTGGTTGACGAAATTAAAAAACAATTAAATTATTAAATTTTTCTACTTAGGTTAAAAAATATGGACGTATTATTTATCAATCCAGACTCTTCAGCTCAAGCTTACCAAGAGTTGTCTAAGGTATTTTCTGCAATTGAGCCGCCAACATGGTCGCTATTGCTTGCAGAGTCATGCCGCTCAAAAGGTTTCAGTGTTGAAATTTTAGACTGTGATGCTGAGAGGCTATCTTTAAAAGAATCTACAGACAGGGTGAGTAAGTCAAATGCACGATTAGTAGTTTTTGTTGTGTATGGACAAAACCCCAATTCAGGCACTACGAGTATGATCGGCGCATTTGAATTGGCAAAATCATTAAAAAAATCTAACTTAGAGGTGCCAATATGTTTTGTTGGGTCTCATACTAGTGCCCTGCCTTTAGAGGTCTTATCTGAAGAGTTCGTCGATTTGGTGCTACTTAATGAAGGTGTTTATGCGTTACATAACCTGCTTAAAAGTGACCTTGGTGACGATCTTTCGTCGATCAAGGGGATTGGATATAAAAAACAAGATTTAATTAATGGCATAAGATCAGTGTTAAATCCTCCAGAAGTGGTTGTACCACAAGAAAAAATGGATGAAGATTTACCCGGCTATGCATGGGATTTATTGCCCTTTAATAAAAAGCCATTAGATCTTTATCGTGCGCATTTTTGGCATGCAGAATTTAACCATGACCAGCGAACCCCTTTTGCGGCGATATATACCTCTTTAGGTTGTAATTTTGGCTGTAATTTCTGTATGATAAATATTATTAATAGAGAGGATAACGCTGGTTACATTAATGCCTCACATTCTAGAGGGATGCGATTTTGGAGTGCTGACTGGGTTATTTCAGAAATGAGAAAGTTGTCAGAAATGGGTGTAAAAACACTTAGAATAAGTGATGAAATGTTTTTCTTAAATCGTAAATATTACAAGCCTATCTTAGAAAGAGTAATAGAAGAAGGTTTTGATTTCAATATGTGGGCCTACTCAAGAGTAGATACAGTACGCAAAGATGCGCTCGATTTATTTAAAAAAGCAGGGGTTAATTGGCTAGCATTAGGGATTGAGGCAGGTAATCAAAAAGTTCGTCAAGAAGTGTCCAAAGGCTCCTTTAAGGAGGTAAATATAAGGGAGGTTTGTAAATCTATTCAGGATGCGGATATAAATATTATTAGTAATTATATTTTTGGCTTTCCTGAAGATGACATGGAAACAATGAGGCAAACACTTGATTTAGCTCTAGAGCTTAACACTGAAATGGCAAACATGTACCCCTGTATGGCTTTACCAGGTAGCCCTATGTATCATGAGGCTCAAGAAAATAATTGGAAGTTACCAGACTCTTATGAAGGTTACGGGTTTCTTTCGTACGAAAGTCAACCACTTCCAACAAAATATTTATCCTCAAAGGAAGTTATAAAGTTTCGGGATGAAGCTTGGCAAGAATATTTTGAAAATCCAAAATACTTAGATTTGGTTGAAAAGAGGTTCGGACTTCAACAGCGAAAGAATGTTGAAGATATGGCATCTATAAAACTAAAAAGAAAGATGCTGGAAGAATAACGTATGATAATTACAAAAACTCCGTATAGAATTTCTTTTTTTGGTGGAGGTACAGACCATCCAATATGGTTTAAAGAAAACGGAGGGAAAGTTTTAGCGACTACGTTTGACAAGTACTGTTATATTAGCATTAGAAATCTCCCACAATTTTTTGATCATAAATTTAGGATTGTTTATTCATCTATAGAGAGTGTTAAAACAGTTAATCAAATTAAACATCCTTCTGTAAGGGAGACATTAAATTATTTCAATATAAATAAAGGTTTAGAAATTCATCACGATGGAGATCTTCCGGCAAGGTCTGGCCTTGGTTCAAGCTCATCTTTTACAGTGGGGTTAATCAATGCATTAAATGCTCTGGAAGGTGTTCAAAATTCGAAGCTAGATTTGGCGAATTCCGCTATACATGTTGAGCAAAATCTAATTAACGAATGTGTTGGTTCTCAGGATCAGATCTCCGCAGCTTATGGAGGTATGAATGAGATAATTTTTAACCGGGACGAGTCATTTTTAGTTAATCCAGCAATCTTAAGTCAAGATAGAAAAAATGAATTAAACGACCATCTAATGTTGTTTTACTCAGGTATTTCTAGATTTTCATCTGACATTTCCAAAAGTCAAGTTTCTAATATAAAAAACTGTACACCGCAAATGCAGGATTTATTTGATATGGTTGATGAAGGTAGTTCAATTTTAAAAAATCCTAACATCTCTTTAGATGAGTTTGGTAAGCTTTTACATGAGTCATGGCAAGTTAAAAGGAGCTTGTCAGATAAGGTTTCTAACTCTTTTATTAACGAAATATATGAGGTAGCTAGAAGTTCTGGCGCTTTAGGAGGTAAGGTTTTAGGTGCTGGTGGCGGGGGGTTTATACTATTATTTGTAAAGCCTAAGGATCAAGAAGTAGTCAAAGTGAAGCTAAAAAATCTAGTACACGTTCCCTTTAAATTCGAAAACACAGGGTCAAAAGTGGTTTTATATCAGCCAAATGGATTGTAAGTTATGAGTGGGTTAATATGCAAGAAATAACAACAAAGGAACTTAATTATTTAAGACAGAAAGCTTTGTGGGTATGGAAAGAAACCTTGGCAATACATCGTCGTGCCCCAGAAACCAGATTAGCATCATCATTATCGGTAATTGAAATTTTTGTAGCTCTTTATTATGGGGGTGGATTGAGGTTCAACGCCTTAAATCCTTTAGATGAGGACAGAGATAGATGTATAATTAGTAAAGGACATGGCTCAATTTGCATGTATCCAATCCTTGCAGATCTTGGGTTTTTCTCGCTAGATGAGCTTAACAATGTATGCAAGACAGGAAGTTTCTTAGGAGGCATTCCAGATCCTGTGATTCCAGGATATGAAACAGTAAATGGATCACTAGGTCACGGACTGGGTGTTGCTACAGGTATTGCGCTTGCATTGAAAACTAAAAAGAATGATCGCAGTGTATTTGTTGTTACAGGTGATGGTGAACTCCATGAGGGTGCAAATTGGGAGGCGATAATGTTTGCATCACATCATAAGCTTGATAATTTGAACTTAATTGTCGATAATAACAGTATTAGCATGCTTGATCATACAGACAATATCATTTCACATTCAAATTTAGTTGATCGTCTAACTTCGTTTGGCTGGAGTTGTGTCGAAGTAGATGGTCATGATATTGCAGAAGTTCAGCAAGAAATTCTAGAGCAAAAAAATACTACTAACGGAAAACCAAAAGCCATAATCGCTAAAACATTAAAAGGTCACGGCGTTCCAGGGTTGGAAAATGCTTCTCTTTCTCACATTATGAACCCTAAGACAGAATTAATCGACCAGTTGTTAGAAAATTTGAACGATAGCCTACTGGGGGGTAGATGAATATAAAGCCACTTCCAATGCGTGATGTATTTCTAGAAAAAATTTGGAATAAAATGTCATTAGATTCTTTAATTTTCTTTGTGAGTGCTGATTTTGGATCCCCAGTGCTTGATAAAATCCGCAAGGATTTTCCTGATCGATTTATTAATGTAGGGATTGCAGAGCAAAATTTAATAAATATTACGGCAGGCCTCGCCATTGAAGGGTATAAAGTTTTTGCTTATGCGATTGCACCATTTATTACAATGCGTTGTTTTGAGCAAATTAGAGTTAGTTTGGCTCTTTTATCAGAGGTTAGACCGATGAATGTTAGTTTAATTGGTGTGGGTGCTGGGTACAGTTATGTAGTTTCTGGGCCTACACACCAGTGCTATGAGGATATTACCATTATGAGGGCTTTGCCTAATTTTCAGGTACTTTCTCCGGCAGACCATATAACTACATCTTCCTTATTTGATAGTTGTGTTGAAACTAATGGTTTGAAGTATTTGCGTCTTGATGCGCAAGTGCAACCTGTACTTTACCCATTAAAGCCACCTGTAATTACTGATGGCTTTCATCTTCATGAAAAAGGTGAAAAAGTGTGCTTTATAGCTACTGGATTCATGGTCCATACTGCATTTAAGCTCGCAGAAGAAGTAAACAAAAGTGGGTTTAAAGTTGGTGTTATTGATATATTTGATCTTACCAACTTTTCTAATGAGAAATTAAAAGAAGTATTAGAATTTTATTCTGGAGTGGTAAGTATGGAAGAGGGCTTCAGTGGTCGTGGAGGGCTTGATTCAATGCTATTTGAATTTATTGCTAAAAGTAAATTAAACCTGAAAACTTTAAGTATTGGCGTTGAACCTGGCTATAGTTTTGAACTTGGTTCACGCGAAGAATTGCATGAAAAAGTGGGCATAGGTATCCAGTCTGCTTTTAAAAAAATCCAGCCTTTTGTGTATGCTATTATGAATGAAATCATGGAGTAATAATGAAATACCCGCTAATGAGAAATAATATTTTACGTGATGACTTAGACGCCATTATTGAGCATCTAAAACAAGATGATCCTATTCTAACTAATGGGCCTATAATCCGTGAGTTTGAAAAAAAATGGTCTGAATGGTTAGGTGTTAAATACAGTGTATTTGTAAACTCTGGAGCATCTGCTAATTTACTAACCATGGCAATACTTAAAATACGCCATCCAGAAGGGGGAGAGGTGATTGTGCCAACACTGACGTGGATATCAGATATTTCATCTGTATTACAAAATGGATTTACCCCTATTTTTGTTGATATTGATCCTCATTCATTGGCTATGGATACTAAACAAGTACTCTCTAGTATTACTAGCAACACTAAAGCTGTTTTCTTGACGCATGCACAGGGTTTTAACGGGTTAACAGATGAATTGATCAATGAACTTGATGCGAAAGGTGTTCCTTTAATTGAAGATGTATGTGAATCGCATGGTGCTATGCATAATGAAAAAAAAGCAGGAAGTTTTGGACTAATCTCAAATTTTTCATTTTTTTATGCTCATCATATGAGCACTATTGAGGGTGGAATGATTTGCACTAATGATAATAAAATATATCAGCAGGCACGTATGCTAAGATCTCATGGCATGGTTCGAGAAGCTAATGATGCGACTATAAAAGAAAATTATTATAAAGAGAACCCAAGTTTACATCCAGACTTTATTTTTGCATTTCCTGCTTACAATGTAAGAAATACGGAAATTGGAGGAATTATGGGACTGAGCCAACTTAAGCGATTAGATGAAAATATTGAGCGCCGTACGAAAAATTTACATAGATTCTTAGATCAGCTTAACTCAAAAATTTACCGTACAGATTTCAAACTAGAAGGCTCTAGTAATTATGCATTTAATTTAATCTTGAAAGAGCCTGACGATCTACTTGTTTTAAAATTAATGAAAAAAATGAAGAGCTCGGACTTGGAGTTTAGACGTGGCAGTGCAGGAGGAGGGAATCAAACTCGTCAACCATACCTCAAAGATATAGTGCCCAATAATCATTACAAGAGCTTTCCTGAAACTGAGCATGTGCATTTCTATGGGTTCTATATTGGAAACTTTCCTGATCTTAAAAGTGAAGAGATTGATGATATATGCCGTATTCTTAATTCAGTTGAGTAATTAAAAGTGCCTGTTACTACAGCAATTATTCTTGCAGGTGGACTAGGTACCAGATTAAGAGAGGCTGTTCCTGACTTGCCAAAACCTATGGCACCAGTTAATGGTCGTCCGTTTTTAGAATATCAAATGGATTATTGGATTGATCAAGGTATTAATCATTTTATCTTATCTGTTGGATATATGAAGAATACCATTATTGATCATTTTGGAGTATGTTATAAAAATGCCTCTATTGAATATGCTGAGGAGTACGAGCTATTGGGTACAGGTGGTGGATTATTATTGGCTGAAAAAAGGTTAACGGAGACTTTTCTTGTACTTAATGGCGATACGTTTATAGAGGTAGATCTAGGCAAGCTGTATGAGTTTCATTTAGAGTGCAAATCTGATTGGACGTTTTCACTCTTCAGAACTAGTCAGTTTGGGCGTTATATGAGTATAGATGTAAGTCCGAATGGTGAAATATTGTCATTAAAGTCTGACTTAAAGAAATCAAGTGGTTTGGCTAATGGAGGAGTTTATATAATTAATCCAAAGGTGTTGTCTTCTTTAGGGTATAAAACAGGAGACAAGGTATCTTTAGAAGATGACATATTGATAAATTACTTTTCCAAAGGTGGAAGGTTGTTCGGAAAAGAGTTTAAAGGTAAGTTTATTGATATTGGAATTCCATTAGACTACCATCGGGCAGAAAAAATCTTATTATAACTAGAGATCTTTGAATAATTCAAAGACCTTTAGAGAAAGAGGTGTTTAATTTTTAATTTTATATAAGGAGAAGTAGGTGAAATACAATATTTTAGTAACAGGCGGTGCAGGGTATCTAGGATCAACAATGGTTCCTGATTTGTTGACAGCAGGCCATAAGGTAACTGTTTTGGATAATTTTATGTTTAAGCAGGCAAGTCTTAATCATTGTTGTTATCATCCTAATTTTACTGTTGTTAAGGGTGATATACGACAGAGAGATACAATGTCAAAATTAATGAAAGAGGCTGATGTAATTATTCCTTTAGCCGCGCTTGTTGGTGCTCCATTATGTAGTCTAGATCCGATAGGAGCCACCACTATTAACCACGATGCAATTGAATTAATGCTTCAACTACTTTCCAAAGATCAGATAGTACTTATGCCTACTACTAATAGCGCTTATGGCACTGGCGATAAGGACAATTATTGCAATGAAGAGTCGCCATTGCGCCCAATTTCCCAGTATGCAATTGAAAAAGTTGGAATTGAACAGGAGTTAATGCAACATGAAAATGCTATTAGTTTCCGTTTAGCAACTGTTTTTGGCATGTCACCACGTATGCGCATCGATTTATTAGTGAATGATTTTACTTATAGGGCGGTGAACGATCGATTTGTTGTGCTTTTTGAAAGTCATTTCAAGAGAAATTATATTCATGTTCGTGATGTGTCTCGTGTCTTCCAGCATGCACTTAACAATCATGATGCAATGAAAGGTGAAATTTATAATGTGGGCTTATCTGATGCCAATGTTTCTAAGAGAGAGCTTTGTGAGCAGATTCAAAAACAAGTGCCAGACTTTATCTTTATTGACGAGCAAATTGGCAAAGACCCTGATCAAAGAAACTATATTGTTTCAAATGATAAAATTGAATCAACTGGGTTTAAAACTGAATTTTCTTTAGATAGAGGTATTGATGAGCTTCTTAAGGGTTATACAATGATTAAGAATAATCTTTATGGGAATGTTTAAGTAATAGAATGTTATAAAATGATATTTGTATTTTCTGCTACTAGACATTTGTTTGAGACCACTATTATGTGGGAGGTAAAGCTACTTGCCCAGAAACATAAAGTTGTTATTTTATCCGAATATGCGGATATTCCATCAGTGGATGGCGTTACCAGTATCCCATTTTATAGGCCAGAAAAACTACAGCATAAGCCAAGGCTTGTACGGTCACTTTATTCCTTAAGGTATTACAAAAAAATGGCCGATGATTTGATTGAGGCATATCCACTGGATACGATTATCACACATCAGGATAGTGAGTTCTACACAAGATATTTTTTGCAACGGATCAAAAAGAAAGCAAATTCAAGAGTTGTTCTACGAAGGCCGTCGGTTGTAATTGAGCCACAAAAAGACTTTGTTTGGCAAGCGCAGCTTTACAGTAATAACATTCCACTCTCAAAAATAAATTTTTTATTTTCAAAATGTTATTTCGATATTTTTCTCTCATTGGTGGCAACTGGTAAGGTTTCTATATCAAGAGGTTCATTTCTTCCAACAATGACTCGTATGTGGGAAAATAGAAAACATAGGATTTATGATGTGAGCCTCTGTTATTCGGAAAGATGCAAAGAGTACTTATCAACGATCTACGAAGATTCTCACGTGATAGGCAATCAATTGCTTAATGATTACCTGTGTGATCATGAAGACCACCATGAAGCTGTTCTGTTTATTGCCTCTAACGATATTGAAGCAGTTATGACTTCCAATGACTGCACCAGAGAGTTAGCAAAAAAAATTGTAAATAGAAGGATTAGTGAAGTTGCTAAAGTTTTTCTCTCGTCTGGTAAGGGCTTTCATATAAGATGCAAAAAGGGTGCCTTTAATTTTATTGAATTTAATGATGAGCTTAAAGAAAAGGTAAGATTTGTTGATTCTGATATTAATTTGTATGAGCAATTAAAAGAATATGAATGTGCGGCTGGTTTTGTAACGACAGCGTTATGGTTGTTAGCAATTAATAGTGCTAGAAATAATATATACTCATTTCAGTTATTGGATACGGATTTTTATAATTATTACAGAGATTTTACAGGGGTTGAGTTTGTGAGTTATGGAGAGAATGGATACTGTATTAATGAAAACTCTACCTCGTCACCTTTGATTATTGCGCATTATTCATCTATTCTCGAGTATGTGTGAGTAGAGTTAGTGTATCAATTGTGGTAGTTTTTTTTGGAAGATACTTCGGGCTCTATATTGACACAAGGATATAAGAGTGACTCTGACTGATGGGAGTTACAGATAATACTATTAGTACATTTTAAGAATTTAATTTCAGACACGAAATACATAAAAAAGGCAGTTAGTGCTGGATATTCTAATTAACGTGAGAAATAATAGGGTAAAGGTCAGTTATGAATTCTCTCCCTAGAGTGAGCTTTATCTCTTGTACTGCTTTGTCTGTATTATTTGAAGAAGTTCGATGTAAGGTATTTAAATAATGATGACCGACTAATTTTATTTTTTTTATTTTCAACCTATAAAGGAGTGGATGTTGTAATGTTTTTTCAGGACTATAACGAGATAAATCGTCAGAAGTGGTTAAAGGAGGTTCTTGAAGCTTTACCAAAGGGTATAAGAATTCTCGATGCTGGTGCAGGTGAGCTCAAAAATCGTAAATATTGCAAACACCTGAAGTACGTATCGCAGGATTTTTGTCAGTATCAAGGTGAAAAAGAGGTGGGGAGTGATAGTCTGCAACTAGAAAACTGGGATATCTCACACATAGATATTGTCAGTGACATTACGGCAATTCCAGAGCCAGACGCCAGTTTTGATGCTATTCTCTGTAGTGAGGTGCTGGAACATATTCCAGAGCCGACGCATGCTTTAGATGAGTTTTATAGACTGCTTAAGCCTGGTGGAAATTTGATTTTGACCGCCCCATTCAGTTCCTTGGTACATATGGCACCTTATCATTATTGTACAGGTTTTTCAAAATATTGGTATGAACATCATCTTGAAGCGAGAGGTCTTTCGATAAAAACTTTGACCGCTAATGGTAATTGGTTTGCTTTAATGCGCCAGGAAATTTCCCGTCTTGGTGGTATAGAGCGTCAGCGTAAAAACTGGAGTTGGCCACTAGCGTATCTATATGGACTGATTGGTTGGTTCTACTTTTATATGCGCACTGATAAACGGGCAGAAGATTTGGCTTGCTTTGGATGGCACTGTGTGGCGGTAAAAAAAGAGTGAAAGTATCAAGATTTTTTTTTACGAGGGTAATGCTAACGGCGTGGGTGCTATTATTGAGTTATCAGTATCTTGATTATTTTTATGCCTATTTAGCCCATGGAGAATGGCTTGATCTTGAGAATGGATTTACACGGATATTGATTCCAGATACATTCATATACAAGTCCATTATCGATACTGACAATGTGTGGTTATCGATCATCCTGTCCGGAGTAAAAAATACGATTGGACCTAGTTTTATTTGGTATGCAGCTCAATTTGACTGGTTTATAGTTTTATTTATTAATGTAGTTATTATCTGGTTTATTTTTGTTTTTTTTGAAAAAAATCTCAATTATTATGGTGTTAGTCCTAGAGTAGCTCAACATACAATGCTGGTATTTGCATTACTTCCAAGTACTTCATTTTATGCGATTGGAGCTTTAAAAGAGCTTCCTACAATGCTATTGCTGCTAATGCTTGTCTATTTTTACAATAGAAGAAGGTTGTTTATTGTTTTGTGGGTCTCAGTGGCGTTGATTTTTTTCAGGTATCAACTGATAGTGATTTTGCTGGGTACGGTAGCTATTACACGATTTAATAATAGGAGTTTCCGTTTTTCTTTGTTTGCAATTATTGCACTATCGTTAATTTATCCTGTGATTATATCCTTTGGAATGCTTGAAATGGAGGCAGTGGAACGCTTCCGTAGCTCGCAAACAGAAACATATGGTGCTATTATTGAAAATATCAGAAATAATTATTATGGATTCTCTTTTTTTGCGATTGTAGTCAGAGTGTTGCAGACTTTATTTGAGCCAATGTTTGGATTTATTCCAAATCCTATTGAATATTTTTATGAAGAAGGCATGTTCTCAATCTTTAGATTTGTACAAGTATCTACAATTTTAATTATGATGCCGTATATATATAAGACTGTATTCAAGATGATTAATCTGTACAGGTTAGATGGCTATCTACACAATTCTATCAATGCTCTTTACGTGATTATTTTATTATCTTTCTTTCTTGTTGGTGGTTTTTCGTTTATTCATCACCGTTATTTAGTGCCATTTTTTCCGCTGATCATGATTGCGGCAATCATCCCTCTATCGACGTCACTCCACACAACAACTCCAATACCCAAAAAGAGTATACCTCTCGCACCCACAAGAGGGGAGTGGTGATTTAAAGAGCTGGGATTTTTAGAAAACTTCAGGATATGAAAAACTACAACATAAACGGTATTAAATTTTGATTATTGTAAAATTAGTGGGCGGATTAGGAAATCAAATATTTCAATACGCCTACGCAAAGTCTTTACAACAAAGAGGGTATGAAGTAAAGATAGATATAAGTGCATTTGAGACCTATAAATTACATGGAGGATATTTTATTGATAGATATTTGATTGATATTGAATTAGCAACTCCGGGTGAGTTGCGTCGATTTGGAGTCTTAGGCGTTGCCTCCAAATTAAAAAAACAATTTGGATTTAAAAATAATAGACTTACAGGGGAGGAATTTTTCTTTTTTGATGATAGGCTGATGTCTCCTGAGGACGATACATATATTCAGGGTTACTTTCAAAGTGAAAAATATTTTCTTGAGATAAGAGAAGTTATATTGTCTCAGATTTCATTAAAAAATAGTTTATCGACTTATAATGCCGGAATTCAGAAAGAGATAAGTATGTGCAAAATAAGCTGTTCAATTCATATGCGACGTGGAGATTATTTAACTAACAGTGTTGCAAATAAGGTGCATGGAGTTTTAGACATAGAATATTATAAAGAATCTATAGAGTTACTAGAAAATAAATTTTCTGACAATATTTGGTATTTTATCTTTTCGGACGATATGGAGTGGGTTGTTGATAATTTACATATTAAAAATTCAACTTTTGTTGATAGTGACCAGGATAGTTGTCCAAATGAAGACATTTTTTTAATGAGTCTATGTGATCATAATATTATTGCAAATAGTAGCTTTAGTTGGTGGGGGGCTTGGCTGAATAATAATGGTAAGAAAGTGGTGATCTCACCAAAACAGTGGTTTATGGATAAGAAAATGAATGATAATACCTTTGATTTAATTCCGTCAATATGGATAAGGGTGTAATATATGAAAATTCTAGTAATAGGCGGCGCTGGGTTTATTGGTAGTGTGTTGATAAAGAGTCTTTCGAAAAATAATGAAGTTGTTGTTATTGATAAGTTGTCCTTGGGTTCAGCTAAGTATTTAGATTTATCGGCGGTTACTCTGCATACCATTAATGTGAATAATGTGAGTAATGTTATAAATATTTTAGGAGATAACTCTAAAATTGATGAAGTTTGGCACCTTGCAGCTAACTCTGACATTCCTGCAGGTGTGGAAGATATGAATGTTGATTTAGATGACACCTTTATGTCAACAGTTTCAACTTTGAAAATCATGAAAGAAATAGACTGTAAAAGGCTTTATTTTGCTTCAAGTTCTGCTGTGTATGGCTTTAATGAAAATAGACTGCATGAAGACATTGGGCCTCTAATGCCAATTTCTAATTATGGCGCGATGAAATTATCATCTGAGGCATTAATTAGTGCTTCTTTAGAGTCTTTTTTGGATAAGGTGTGTATTTACAGATTTCCAAATGTTGTGGGCGTGCCTGCAACGCATGGCGTTATTTTAGATTTTATCAAGAAGCTAAAAAAAGACATATCCACATTGGAAGTGCTGGGTAATGGTACTCAGCAAAAGACCTATTTGCATGTGAGCGAACTAGTAGAGGCAATGCTGTTTATCAATAATAATACTGGTAATGGTATGAACTATTACAATATTGGCGCAATGGATGATGGTGTATTTGTTAAACAGATTGCAGAAGAAACAACTAAAGTAATTTCTCCAGATGCAAAAATAAACTATCAGAAAACTGATAGAGGATGGGTTGGTGATGTGCCTCGTTTTTACTACTCAGTTGATAAGTTAAAAGGCTTGGGCTGGTCTCCAAAGATGTCTTCATTGGAGGCTGTGCAAAGAGCAGTGAGTGAAATTGCATCACAAGAAGAAGTATAAGTGAAGCAAGTGGTTATCCTTGCTGGCGGCAAAGGTACAAGACTCAAAGAAGTTTCTGGTAATTTGCCCAAGCCTATGGTCCCTGTGCTGGGCAAACCATTACTGCAACACTTAATTGAGCAGTGTGTTGAGTATGGCATCACTGATATTAAATTATTGGTCTCTTACAAGAAAGAAGTCATTGAAGATTACTTTGGTGATGGCGATCAATATGGTGCAACTATTCAATACATTGTTGAGGATACCCCCCGAGGAACCGCCGGCGCTTTGATGGATGCACTGCCTGAATTAGATGAGCAATTTTTAGTTGTTTATGGTGATACTTTCTTTGATATTGATTTAGGTTCTTTTTGGAAATTTCATCAGGATCAGGCAGGCGATGCTTCTATCTTTTTACATCCTAACGATCATCCGCATGACTCAGATTTGGTTGAGGTTAATTCTGATTTACAGGTGCAAAAAATTCATCCATATCCACACGATAATCAATGGCGTCAAAACTTAGTTAATGCCGCTGTTTACATGTTTAATAAAGGTGCATTACAAGGTGTTGATTTTGTATCTGACAGGCCCGATATTGCAAAAGAGTTGTTCCCACTGATGTTGGAATCTAAAAAGAAACTATATGGATACATATCTACAGAATATATTAAAGATATGGGCACGCCAAAACGTTTGTCTAAAGTAGAAAGGGATGTTAATTCTGGCAAGGTTAAATCATTAAAGAAACAAAGACCCAAGATGGCAATTTTTTTAGACAGAGATGGCACCATTAATCAAGAAGTGAATCATTTATCCAGTCAAGAGCAGTTTGAACTTATTGACGGCGTGGGTGAAGCAATTTGTCAAATCAATGTGGCGGGTATTTTAGCTGTTGTCGTGACCAATCAACCAGTGATTGCTAGAGGTGAGTTAGAAGAGTCTGAGTTAAAAGTAATTCATAATAAAATGGACACATTGCTTGGTAGGCATGGCGCTTATATTGATCGATTGTATTATTGCCCTCATCATACAGATAGTGGTTTTGAAGGTGAGATTAAAGCATTAAAGTTTGATTGCGATTGTAGAAAGCCAAAAATTGGCCTGTTTACACAGGCAAAGAATGATTTGAATATTGTTTTAGAGAAATCATGGGTTGTAGGCGATAGCGCTAGAGATATATTGGCTGCACAGAACGCAGGGATGAAAAGCGTTTTAGTCCGTACTGGGCATGCTGGCAAAGATGGTAGTTATGAAGTAACTCCAGATTTTGTTGCAAAGGACTTAAGAGAGGCAGTTAAGTTGATATTAAAGGAAATTAGACAAATATGATTGTCAGCAGAACACCATTAAGAATGAGCTTTGTAGGTGGTGGTAGTGACTTGCCTTCTTACTACAGGCAAAAAGGTGGGGCGGTATTGTCAACATCGGTTGATAAGTATATGTATGTCACAGTTAATAAAAAATTTGATAATGGAATTAGGTTGAGCTATTCAACCACTGAGAATGAAAATAGCATTCAACAAATCAAACACCCTATTGTTCGTAATACTTTGGAGCTGCTTGATATTCAAGGAGGGGTTGAAATTACATCAATATCCGATATTCCCTCTCAAGGTTCTGGGCTAGGCTCCTCAAGTTCTTATACAGTTGCATTACTACACGCACTATATGCGTATAAAGGTGAAAGTATATCTAGAGAAGAGTTGGGTAGATTGTCAAGCCATATAGAAATTGACTTGTGTGGTGACAGAATAGGCAAACAAGATCAATATGCCGCTGCATTTGGTGGGTTGAATTTGATTGAGTTTAATGAAGATGATTCGGTGGTAGTAAGTCCAGTTATTTGTAAACTTGAAACAATCAAAAAAATGGAAGAGTCAATCATTGTTTTCTATACGGGTCGAACGCGCAGCGCATCTACTTTGTTAAGCGAGCAATCAGATAATATGAAGCGAGCTGACAAAAGAGAGTTGATGTCGAATATGGTATCTTTGGCTTATGATATGAGAGATTTACTTGAAAATGATGATATTGAGCCTTTGGGAGAGTTGCTAGACCAGAATTGGCAATTAAAACGTCAAATGACAGTAGGTATAAGCGATCTTCAAATTGATAGCTGGTATAGTAAAGGAATACTAGCAGGCGCGAAAGGAGGTAAACTATTGGGCGCAGGTAATGGCGGTTTTATGATGTTTTTTGCACCAAAAGAAAAACATGCTAAGATTGCGGAAGCGATGAAAGGTTTACAGAGAGTACCTTTCGCTTTTGATAATGGCGGCAGTAAAATTGTATTTTCAGACCAAATAAAGGAATAGATTGATGGAATTTACTATTGAAAATTATATTAAACAGCATAATTTGGTTATTAAAAATTTTGATCATCAAGAAGTTGAAAATGCGATTAGTTTGATCAAAGAAACTGTCGAGAAAGAAAAGAGAGTTGCTGTGTGTGGTAATGGTGGCAGTGCTGTAGCAGCATCGCATTACATTACCGACTGGAACAAAATGGTTTACACCCATACCGGATTGAAATTTAATGGCATCTGCCTTTCAGACAATATTGGTTTGATTACGGCATATTCAAATGACTTGTCTTATAATGAAGTGTTCTCGGAGCAAGTAAAAAATTTATTAAATGAGGGCGACTTGTTGATTACCTTAAGTGGCAGTGGAAATTCTGAGAATGTTGTTAAAGCGACAAATATAGCGAACGAGATGAAGGTTAATACTTTGGCAATTTGCGGATATGATGGTGGTAAATTAAAACAGGTATCTGATAATTCTGTTTGGATACGTTCCAATGATATGCAGCTTTGTGAAGATGCTCAAACTGTGTTTGGACATATGGTAATGAAAAGTCTTTGCGGTGAAAGGTTGTTTGTTTAAATGAATAAAATGAACAGAAGTCCTAAAATCTCTGTAGTTATGCCAGTTTACAATGGTGAAAAGTTTCTAAGAGAAGCTATAGAGTCAATTTTAAATCAAACTTACAAAGACTTTGAGTTCCTGATTGTCTATGATGAATCTACTGACGGGACGCTCTCTATAATTCAAGAATTCCAAAAGCAGGATGAAAGGGTTGTTTTGGTTTATGGGGATGGTGAGAGAATTATTGGCGCTTTAAACAAAGGCATTGAAAAATCCAAAGGAAAGTATATTGCAAGAATGGATGCAGATGACATAAGTTTTCCATCTAGACTGGAAAAGCAGTTTGATTTTATTGAAAAAAATAATTTAGATATCTGTGGCGGGCATTGTTTATTACTAAACAAAAATGGAAAAATTAATGGATTAAACGTTGTGCCAACAAGCCATAAAATGTGTACTTTATCGTTGTTGTTTAAGGTTCCTTTTGCCCATCCTAGCGTTATGATTCGAAAGCAATTTTTAGATGAAAATTCTTTAGAGTATGGTCAATCTGCATACAAAATAGCAGAAGACCTAGATTTGTGGCTCAGAATGCACAGCTGTGGTGCAAGATTTGGTAATGTTGATAGTGTGGTTTTAAAGTATAGGATACATGACGATTCTTTATCTAAAGTGAATAATACACTAGTACTTAAAGAAACAAAAGCCATGCTCCGTCAGTTTTATAAAGATAATTATCAGCAAATCGCTTTAATTATAAAGAGCCTGCCGTCAGTGTTAAATACAGAGGAAAAATCATTGCTAGTACGTTATATATACCGTCGCGTTAAAAGATTAGACTTTTCTGATGTTGCACTGATGAAGAAAATAGATAAGAAGGTTGTTTTTAATAGCATCCTGTCTGAGATGTTAAGGTGATTTCATATGGTGTTAATAAGGCTAGAGTGGGTAATAATATTGGTTAATGCTTTAGGGGTAATTGACTCTGACAACTGAGATCCTATTTTTAGCAAGCATTAGAAATGGGATAATTACATATGAGGCAAAGTTAGATGAAAAATGAGAATAAACCCTTTTATCGCGGAACTTCTTCTAATGTAAGATTAAATTATGAGTTAGTAATTTTATTTTGTTTACTACTGATATTATTTTTGCCAAGCTTCTTCTATGCAGCATTTAGATTAACTTCTATATCTCAAGGGATGGTGTTCGCCAATATATTTATTTTTTTACTAATGCTGTTTTCGTGGGAAGATATTAAGTTTAGCGTAAATAGTATTGTGCTTGCGTTTATTTCTATTTCAGTGATCACAATAAGCAGTTTATTTTTTTTATTGCATGATGATATCGCAAAGCCAATATTATCTGTTTTGCCAATAGTGCTTATATTTTTTACAGCTAGTGAGGCATCTAAAAGGATATATCAACAAAATATAGATTTAGTAAGAATAGTTGGGTCGACAGTGATCATACTTTTAGTACTTGGTTTTATCGTAGTTTTTGACTATCGGATAGTATGCTGTGGTCATGGATTGGTTGGAAAGCCGATATTTCCATTTGTAGAGCCAAGTCACTATGCCCTTACTTTTGGTCCTTTAGCCGTAGGGTATGCTTTTTATTCTAATATAGCAAAAGTATTTTTTGCTGCTCTTTTGTTTGTAGTACTAGGCTTAGTCATAGAAAGCCTGACTTTAATTGTATTTTCAATGATAATTTTTTTGTCTAGTGCAATACGGTTAAAAAGGATTTATTTGCTATTGTGTGTACCAATACTTATATTTTTTACTTTGAGCGTTATTCTGGTTCTGATTGAATTCTCGCCGTACTTTGCCGCTAGGTTAGATGTAGGTTTAAATTACAATACAACAACATTATTTTATTTGCGTGGCTTTGAAGTGGCATATTTGAATTTTATTGATACACACGGACTTGGCCTTGGGTTTCAAATGCTTGGCTCTAAATATACACTAACTGGAGATTACCATGACTTGATGACATTTTTAAATCCAAACACGGTATCAACGGATAGTGGATTTTTGGCGGCAAAAATTATTGCAGAGTTTGGATTTTTAGGAGTAATAAGTTTGATAGTGTATATTTATGTTGTTTTATGGGCAATACTCAGAGCAAATACAATACACAGAGTGTTGGCAAATATGAAGGATATTAGAAAACATAGAGAGGCCACTAGGAGGCTATTTTTTATGGGTGTTATTGTTGGTCTGTCTGTTGAAATATTTTTGAGAAGTTATGGATATTTTTCGCCAGGCGTGTTTTTATTGCTAGTAGCAATTCTATATTTAAAAAGGTATAGGCATGATCCTATTTAATGCACTAGGTATTCGAGACTCTGGAGGTCTTAGGGTATTACAAGTGGAACTTGGTAAATATAATGAAGAAACATTCCCAGGATACATCTTAGTGTGCAATGATTCTGAATACCTGAAACAGATCATTGAAGACTATAAACATGTAAAAAATTTTAAAATTTTAATACATAAAGCCAGTGGATTGTGGAGTAGACTTTATTATGAGAATGTAGTATTTAAAAAAATAGTTAACAAATATAATGTAGATATAATTTACAATTTCTCTGGATCATCTCAGCCATTTATTAAGACACTGCAATTAATTAAAATGCAAAATTTATCCTTTTATTCTAAAGAATTGGATGGTGCTTATTGGAGGCAATACAGTTTTATGTCATGGATAAAGCAAGTGCTTATCAAGAGGGTAATTTTAAACCTTATAAGGCCAAAACAAGCATACATTGAGATACAATCTCAACATGTTGAAGTAGAGATGGCGAATTTCGTAAATACTAAAAGTATGTTATTTTTTATTAAAAGCGATGTAATTGTAACTGATGATGAGTTTTGCAAACCAAAGAGTTATGATTTTTCAAAAACTATAAATATCATCTATATTGTCGGGCCACATTTTGAGAGTCTTCATAAGAATTTTACTGATTTTGTAAAGGCTATGACTGTTCTGGAAAAACAAGGTTTTGATTTTAAAATAGACATTACACTAACCCGTGAGCAGTTAAATTCTTCTCAAATATGGGACGAATCCTTAAATGATAAGACAAATTTTTTAGGATATATTAGTGATAAAGAGAAAATGAGAAGTTTATTTACTAACAATACAATTCTTGTTTCAACATCTATTATTGAGACTTTGGGATTACACGTAATAGAAGGTATTAAGAATGGCGTTATTACTATTGTCCCAAATGAAAATTATGCTAATTCAGTTTACGGGGGAAATGTGGTTAAATATGAGTTGTTTAATAAAAATTCTTTGTTTGAAAAAATAGCAACTATGATAAATAGTAATGAATCTTATAGTGCTAAGATTTTATCTGCACAAGATGATTTAAGAAAAAATGAGAAGAAAAAGTTTAATAGTATTTTAGAGGTGTTTAAAAATGTTCAAAAATAAGGTTTTATTAATTTCTGGTGGTACAGGTTCATTTGGTGGTGCTGTATTAAAAAGGTTTTTAACTACTGACATTAAAGAAATACGAATTTTCTCCAGAGATGAACTTAAGCAAGATGATATGAGAAAGTTTTACAACAATGATAAACTTAAGTTTTATATTGGCGATGTAAGGGATAAAAATTCAATTGATGATGCAATGAGGGGTGTAGATTATGTCTTTCATGCTGCTGCACTAAAGCAAGTCCCATCATGTGAGTTTTATCCAATGCAAGCAGTCAAAACTAATGTTATTGGTACTGAAAATTTATTAAATTCAGCTATTGCAGCCGGCGTTAAAAAAGTTATTGCA
>Ga0233428_1002046_pt1 | contig 20015 bp, 16 predicted proteins | sample SI_118_April2016_4_FD_179890 | JGI IMG/M metagenome (GOLD analysis project Ga0233428, IMG submission 179890) | Seawater microbial communities from Saanich Inlet, British Columbia, Canada - SI_118_April2016_120_MG | ecosystem: Environmental > Aquatic > Marine > Inlet | place: Canada: British... | reverse complement strand
GCAGCAGAAAAGGTGATCAATGACGCCCTGCAGGAGATCACTACCCAACACACCACACTGGTCATTGCCCACCGGCTCTCTACCATTGCGGATGCCGATGAGATTCTGGTGATGGAGGCGGGGAGAATTGTGGAACGGGGCTCCCACAGAATGCTACTGGAGCGTGGCGGGCAGTATGCGAAAATGTGGCGGATGCAGCAGGAGGATCGTCCTGCTGCTTAGGGAGCCGTATATAACTGCCCAGGGTTACCTGGATTGAAGCGTCTCTACCACACGCTGTAGCTGTGCTATCCAGGGGTCTGCGACAATACCAAAGTGCTGCTCAATACGCTCACAAGAGAGCGCTGAATTGGATGGGCGTGTCACCGGGGTTGGGTATTCTGAGGAGGGGATGGGGTGAATATTGACTTCATGGTCGATGATGCCAGCCACCTGCCCCAGGCGCACAATCTCAAGCGCGAAATCGTACCAGGTCACATAGGGGTTGCCAGAGAAGTGGTAGGTTCCCCATCGGGTCTCCCCCTCTGTCTGTAGCTGCTCGGCAATCTGTAGCAGTGCCCCGGCGATGCCTGCCGCTGAGGTGGGTGCCCCCCGCTGATCATCAACCACTCGTAACTCACTTCTCTCTGCGGCAACTCGCAGTATGGTCTTCACAAAATTATTACCGTGCGGACTGAACACCCAGCTGGTTCGTAAAATCAGATGGTTCGGCAGTATCTCCCTGACACGCTCCTCTCCTTCCCACTTACTCTGCCCATAAACACCGAGCGGAGAGACCGTATCACTCTCCAGGTAGTGCCCCTCACGGCTGCCATCAAAGACATAATCGGTTGAGATATGGAGCAGAGGAACCGCCAACTCAAGCGCAGCAGTGGCGAGATGAGCCGCCCCATCCCGGTTGACCCGATAGGCCTGCTCTACCTCCTCTTCGGCCCGGTCTACTGCGGTATAGGCCGCCGCATTCAGTATCAGATCGGGCTGAGCCCCCTGCACTGCACTGCTGACCGCCGCTGCAGAACCGATATCCAGTGCCTGACGGTTGAAGGCCACCAGCTCATGCCCCCCATTCGACAGTGCCATGACCACGGATCGGCCTACCTGACCATTGGCTCCGGTTAGTAGAATTTTCATTGTGAATAGGTGGGCAGTTGGTCGGCCGCGATATCACTCAGACAGGGATAGAGACGATCCTTATCTGCCAGTTTTGGCTCTTCAAGCGGCCACGGAATCTGCAGCGCGGGATCACTCCAGATCACGCCTCCCTCCTCTTCGGGATAGTAATAGTCGGTACATTTATACTCAAAATCAGCAACCTCTGATAATACACAGAAGCCATGTGCAAAGCCGGGGGGGACATAAAACTGCAGATGGTTCTCCCCGCTCAGGGTTACCCACGCGGCCTGTCCAAAAGTGGGGGAGCCCCGCCGTATATCGACGGCCACATCAAAGACCTCTCCAGTAACTACCCGCACCAATTTACCCTGGGGGCGGTTGAGTTGAAAGTGGAGCCCACGTAGCACCCCTTTTGAGGAGCGGGAGTGGTTATCCTGTACGAAAACGGGGGCGATCCCCGCATCCTGATAGCGTTGCTGTGAGTAGGTCTCCTGAAAAAAACCTCGATGGTCTCCAAACAGGGCGGGTTCGATCACCAATACTCCCGGCAGGGCGGTCTGCGTTACTTTCATCGGTTGGATACCTCTAATAGGTTTAACAGGTATTTTCCATATTCACTTTTTGTCAACGGCTCCGCCAATGCGCGCAACTGCTCATCATTGATCCAGCCACTTTGCCAGGAGATCTCCTCTGGGCAGGCGATCTTCAGCCCCTGTCTTTTCTCAATGGTCTGGATAAAGTGGGCGGCCTCCAATAGAGAGTCATGGGTGCCGGTATCGAGCCATGCCATACCGCGCCCCATCTGCGCCACATTCAGTGCACCCTTCTCCAGATAGTGAAGATTGACATCGGTAATCTCCAGCTCTCCGCGAGCAGAGGGGCGGATGCCCTTGGCAATCTCCGTCACCTGTTGGTCATAAAAATAGAGCCCGGTCACTGCATAGTTGGAACGGGGCTTTTCAGGCTTCTCCTCCAGCCCTACGGCATGCCCTTGCGGATCAAACTCTACGACACCATAGCGCTCAGGATCATTCACCGGGTAGGCAAAGACGGTGGCCCCACGCCCCTTATGGGCAGCCTCCCGTAGCAGATCCTTCAGATCATGACCAAAGAAGAGGTTATCCCCCAACACCAGTGCACAAGGCTCTCCATTGATAAACGACTCACCAATAATAAAGGCCTGTGCCAGCCCCTCAGGTTTGGGTTGAACGGCATACTCCAGCGTCAGCCCCCACCGTTTTCCATCACCTAATAACTGCTCAAAACGGGGGGTATCCTGTGGCGTGGAGATAATCAGAACCTCACGAATCCCCGCCAACATCAATACGCTTAACGGGTAGTAGATCATTGGCTTGTCGTAGATCGGCAGAAGCTGTTTGGAGATCGCCTGGGTAACCGGGTGCAGACGGGTTCCTGAACCTCCCGCAAGAATAATTCCCTTCATGCGCTGACTCCCAGACGCTCACCACGATAACTCCCATCCATCACATGCTGACACCACTCACTATTTTGTAGATACCACTCAACGGTCTTGTAAATTCCACTCTCAAAAGTCTCTTCCGGTAGCCAGCCCAACTCCCGCTCAATCTTGGAGGCATCAATCGCATAGCGCTGGTCATGTCCGGGCCGGTCAGCAACATAGGTAATCAATTCGTTGTACTGGTTGATCCCCGCGGGGTGGTCAGGCACCAGCTGATCCAGAATTTCACACAGGGTGTGAATCACCTCCAGATTGCTCTTCTCATTATGACCACCGATATTGTAGGTCTCACCAACCTCTCCCTCGGTTACGACCCGGTAGAGGGCACGGGCATGATCCTCCACATGGAGCCAATCCCGGATCTGGTCTCCTTTCCCATATACCGGTAGTGGCTTGCCCTCCAGCGCATTCAGGATCATCAATGGAATCAGTTTTTCAGGAAACTGATAGGGGCCATAATTATTGGAGCAGTTGGTCAACACCACCGGCAGTCCGTAAGTGCGGTTCCAGGCCCGCACCAGATGGTCGGAGGCCGCTTTACTGGCCGAGTAGGGGGAGCTGGGATCATAGCTGCTCTCTTCAGTAAACAGCCCCTCTCTACCCAGACTGCCATACACCTCATCGGTTGAGATCAGATGAAAACGGAAAGCGCTCTTCTGCTCGCCCTGCAGCCCCAACCAGTACTGGCGCGCCCGCTCTACCAGGGTGTAGGTGCCCACAATATTGGAGTGAATAAAATCTGCTGGCCCATCAATCGAGCGATCGACATGAGACTCTGCCGCCAAATGCATCACCAGATCTGGTGAAAATGCGTCAAAAACCCGCTCCAGCTCCCGGTCATCACAAATATCAACCTGCTCGAACTGATAACGTGGATGGCCTGCCACCATCAGCAGCGACTCCAGGTTTCCGGCATAGGTGAGCTTATCCAGATTGAGAACCTGGTGGTTGGTCTCCGCAATGAGGTGGCGAATGACCGCTGAGCCAATAAACCCGGCTCCGCCGGTTACCATAATATTCATACCTATCACCCTCATATCAGAGAAACCAAATACAATGAGGCTATTATATAAGGGTGCCTCTAAAAATAGTAATTTTTATCTGGGCGCACGCAGGGGCTGCAAAAGGGTGATCCACAAAGAGTCCGGAACAACTTTATGCCTTAATGATGTATAATCAACACTTATGCAGAATAGTTTTCCTCTTTTATTACTGCAACAGAAACTAAAAATAATGACTACTATCAGACCACGAATAGAGACCTTTGTTGCCTTATCGATCACCCTCCTGTTAACGGGTTGCATCTCTCTCCCCTCCAATGAAAAGGCTGCAGATCGTTCAAGCGATTACTTTTCTACCCACCCGATGAGTGCTCTCCTTTCTAACGACAGGGCTCCTGCCCCCTTCTCCGGTGAGGAGACAGCCCCACAAAAACCAGTCACCAGCTTGCCCCTCTCCATTGACCAGGAGGGAAAGATTCCCTCTTATATGAGCACCCATGTAGCCCCTCCCCCTAAACAGTTTCAGCAGGGAGGAGAGACGGTTCAACTGGACTATGAACAGGTTGAGCTGCGTGAGATCATTGAGGAGATTGCCGATGCACTCCATATGAGTGTGGTCATCGACCCTACCATTGGTGGCAGTAAAATTACCCTTCGAACCGCCCCGGATAAGCCGTTAAAGGAGGATGACCTCTGGCCACTGCTCCGGCTGCTTACGGAACAGAGTGGTATCCAGATGGAGAAGCGCAATAATGTCTACTATCTGAAGAAGGTCGGTGAGCACCCTCCCCAGGAGATCGGGCCCGCACAGGCCTTCCGCAACACAACAGCACCCGTGATCACCCAAATCACCCCACTGCGCTTTCTTTCGACCAGCAATGCCATTGAGGCGATTAAGGGGATGGTCTCAAATCCATCCCACATCACCCCTCTATTCAGCTTCAACCTTATCGCAATCACCGCCCCCCCTGAAGAGATCTCTCGCATTAACCGTATTCTCCGGCTACTGGACAGTGATGCATTCAGCTATATGGGAATGCGCCTCTTCCGTCTGGAACGGGCTAAGGCCGAAGAGGTCAGCAAAGACCTGGAGAAGATCATCAAGGCGCTTGAGGGGGAGAAGTCCAGCTATCAAGTCATCACCCTGCCACGCATCAATGCCCTTCTACTGGTCTCCCCTCCCCGTCGTGGTTTCAAGGAGATCGGACGGTGGATTGAGATTCTTGATGCCGGCTTAGGCAACGCAGGAGAGCAGGTCTTTATCTATAAGGTCCGTAATCTTGATGCCACCAACCTAGCAGGAACACTCTCCAAGGTCTTTGAGATTCCGGAGAAGGAGAAAGAGGAGCCTGCCATCAAACCTCAACCGCTCACTCCTGAAACCAAGGGAGAGAAGCCTGATGCTGCTGAGGCCGTCAAGAGCCCGGTTGCTGACACTATTACAACAGAGTCCGTCTCTGCGGATGTGCGTGTATCCATTGTTGCCGACAAGGATACCAACTCGCTCATTGTGCGGGCAACACCCAGGGATTATCAACACCTGTTAAAAACCATACATACTCTGGATCGCTCTCCTCTGGAGGTGATGATCAATGTCCTGATTGCCGAGGTCTCTCTTTCAGGAGTCCACTCCATGGGTATCAACTGGGAGTACCTCTTTGACTCAAGAGCTGGCTTTACCCTGGATAACCTCACCAACCTGGCCAATGGGGGGTTGTTAAGCTTTACCGGTGGAGCGGTGGGGCTTTCACATAAGGGGGGAGATTTCGCCGCTATCCTCACTGCACTAAAGCGTGACACCAAGGTTACGGTTCTCTCCCGCCCCTCGCTGCTGGTACGCAATAATCAGGAGGCCACCATCAAGGTCGGCTCAGAGGAGCCCGTTGTATCACAGGCCAAACAGAGCTCGGTGACGGCAAGCGGAACCACCTATGATTTTGATGTCCAGTACCGTGATACCGGCATCATTCTGAAGGTAACCCCGCATATTAATGAGGATCGTATTGTTAATATCGATATTGATCAGGAGGTCTCCAATGTGGGTGAGACCCGAAGCTTTGGGGGGACTGGTGCCTCAACGGAGTACCCCTCATTCACCACTCGACATATCAAAACCTCTGCGGTTGTAAAAGATGGTAATGCGATCATCCTCGGTGGAATCATGGAGACCCAGACGGATCTGGAGGAGAGCGGAGTTCCATTGATCAAGGATCTTCCTCTTCTCGGCCCTATTTTCTCGAATAGTGAGGAGACACAGAAGCACAAAGAGCTTGTGCTGGTGATCATCCCGGAGCTGATTGACCCTGAGGCCGACAACAGTGACTACAACAATTTTTTCTGGAACCGAATGAAGGAGCTGAAGTCACTCTTTAAGAACCCCGGGATTGGAGCAACACTGTCGAATACACTGCAAACCCCTGTCACAACCTCACCCACCACTGCCGGAGCCCCCTTGTGAAATCCGTGAAACCGCTCTCTTCCCCCACTCAACCCAAACCATCCATGAAACGGGCCTCTGCTTCAGGCTTTACCCTGATCGAACTACTCATTGTTATGGCCATCATTGGTGTATTGGCCGCACTCGTTGGCCCTAAACTGTTCGGCAAACTGGGCAGCTCTAAACAGGGGGCCGCAGCCGCACAGATTAGTATGATGGAGTCTTCTCTGGATAGCTATCGACTCGATATTGGGCGTTACCCCCGTACTCTGGAGGGGCTCAGAAAAAATAGTGACGGAAATAAGTTATGGGATGGCCCCTACATCAAGAAGTCGGTTCCGCTGGATCCATGGGGAAACCCCTATCACTATGCCCGCCCCGGAAAACACAACAATGACTTTGATCTCTACTCCCTGGGTGCGGATGGCCGTGAGGGTGGAGAGAGTGAAGATGCGGATGTTGTCAATTGGTAACTCCTCCCATTCCGGCTTCACACTCCTGGAGCTGTTACTGGTTCTCGTCATTCTCGGACTCTCTGCCGCTTTCGTGGCACCACGTATTGGGGGTGGTGAGTCTCGTGCGCTCCTCTCTCAGGTACGCGAGGCCATAGCCGTTCTCAACTATTCTCGTCGCCAGGCGATTGTCACGGGCATTCCCGTCAATGCCAATATCGACACCCTGGCAACCGATACCCTATCCGCCTCCAGAGAGGCCCATGTGAACCGCTGGAAAGGCAGTGATGATGAACTGACCTGGAGCAGCAGTCGGGATCATGGAGATAACGGCGCCACAAAAAGGATCTCCAATATCATCTTTTATCCTGTAGGGGGGAGCAGTGGCGGAGTGTTTGAAATTCCAGCCAACAACCGAGTGGCCATCATCCATGTCAACCCCATCACCAGCCGTATTCACTATACCATTGAGTCCAGCGACTCTCCGCTACGTTCATCACCACGCAGCCACCCCCAATAAAACCATTTTTCAAAACTATTTTTCTCCTTAATAAAGCAGATGCCCAGCCTCTATCGTGCCCCCCCTCACATCTCCAAGGAGCGTGGCTTTACACTCCTTGAGGTCATCGTTTCACTAACGATCATCGGCCTGGCACTGGGCACTCTCTTCTCACTGCTGGCTGGAAACAAGAAGCTCGCCGTCCGTACCAGCCAGATCACGGATGAGAACATTGCCATTCGTTACCTAATCAACTATCAACAGCTCCCCTCTGCAACGGATGAGACCTTATCCGACAAGTCTACCTCCCGTGGCACAATCACCGACCTCCCCCCTGCAGAGGACCCGGACAGGAAGACCCAGCGCATTCGTTTCCAGCTCTCATCCTTTGAAATCAAGGGTAAAAAGCTATCGGTTCGTAGTACACGCTGGAAAGAGTACGACCATGAGATATGACGAACTTTCTCCTCTCACCTCTTCGACGAAAGGCTCCTCTACCGATAGATCCAGCACAGAGGGGTTTACTCTCCTTGAGCTACTGATCTCTCTCACCCTCTCTGCTCTGCTGTTGACTGTTCTCTCCACCGGCATCCACTCAGCGGTGCAGGACTGGAGCCATCAGGACAAAAAACTGGATCACCAGGTGGATGCTGCTCTTGGTTTTTTACAACTCGAAAAGGCGCTGCGCTCGGCCTATCCTCATCGTTACCGGAATCTGGAAGAGAACAGGAATTTACACTTCTTTGAGGGGACAGATGCAGAGTTGAGCTGGGTCAGTTACTTCTCTCCGGGTATCCGTCAGGGGCTGACAACCTGGAGAGTCGCCTCAAGCCCCAGAGAGGAGGGGCAGAGCAACATCATGATCACAATTACACCAACCTATCCCGTTGATCCAGAACTTTTACTGGAGGGTCAGCAAGCGGGGCGTTTCACCCTGATCGAGAATAGTACGCTCTCCATTGAGTATCTCGAAATGGCCCCCAATGAACCACCGGCCTGGGTCAACCACTGGTCTGCCAGAGAGCGAAATCTGCTCCCCTCTGCAGTACGTATCAGCCTGAATAAACAGGGGGCCATCGTGAGCGAAAAAGAGTGGCAACTGCTCTCGGTAATCCCAACCACCCAGCTGATTTCAAGTGATGCCAACTCCAGAGTTGAGCTCCCGGTATTCAAATGAGTCGCTCCTCCCAAAAAGTGAGCCATTGGCACTCAACAGAGTCGGGTTCTATTCTCATCATTGTCCTCTGGATGGTTACCCTCACCGCAATTATAGCAACCACTTTAGCGACCGAAATCCGCCTCTCTTCCCGTATTGTTCATGCCCAAAAGCAGAAAGTGAGCGAGTGGGCCGAGACACTTGAGGCTCTACACAGTGCAGAGATGGAGCTCATGCTACATAAAATGCCTCTTCCGGTTACCGACAACTGGGAGTCCATGAAGGTAGGGGCTCGTCCGGCAGAGCTCTCCTTTGATGGTAGCGCTGTCACAACAGCTTACCCCTCACCCAGCTCCATGAATATTCATATTTTTGACCATTCTGGAAAAATCAGCCTTGTCGCACTCACCCGTAACCGGCTGAGAATGCTCCTGCTTAAAACGGTAGGCGACGATGAGATTGCCCTGGAGAGTCTACTGAATAGCTGGGAAGACTGGATCGATAAGGACTCACTCAAACGGATCAATGGTGCCGAAGAGAAGTTTTATCAGGCCCTCACCCCCCCCTATCTGCCCAGAAATGGCCCACTGGATAGTGTCGAGGAGATCCTTGATATTCGGGGCTTTCTCCCCATATTTGGGGCGATTGAACTCTCCTCCGCCTTCACTTTACATACAACGCACAACACCATTAATCCCAATCTTGCCACCCTTGAGGCACTACATCTCCTTCCGGGTCTCTCTGCATCCTCCATAGAGCAGATTGTCTCCCTCCGTCAGGAGGAGCCCTTCCAAAACATGGAGGCACTTACCGAAATTCTTCCCCCGGAGGAGTTTTCGGTGGCCAGAGAGTGGTTTGGTTTTCACTACAGCAACACCTACACCATTGCCATCGTGCCCCACTCAGCCCCAGAGGGGCATAGCGCCGAAAATAAGAGACGACCCGTCATCGCCTATACCGAGGATGTCAGGGTGCAGGGGTATAAAACCCCACCCACCACTGTGGCGGTTCGCCCCTCGGTGCTGCTCACACTTCCAACCTCAGCCACAGAGCAACTTCTCGCTGAGCAGTCGCACAACAAAAGGGGACAGTAAGCATAATCACCCGATTTCAGTGGTTGCGTTGCCCATCATTTCAGCGATATCGGACCTTCTCCATACCATAATATCGGCTCTTTTCCAGGATGTAGTACCATCATCCTAAAATCCCCAGTTGGATCATGAAAAAGATTAATCTGCATGGTGAGTTTATAAATCACGTGGTCACCTTATCCTTGGATGAGCTCGAGCACTGCTCGCAGTGTTATTGGTGATGAGTGCATTTTTAAATCTACCAGATGCATTAAGACCTTGCGTCGACTTTCATGATTCAACTGAGGCCCCCAGGATCATAGATACGAGAGTAGAAACCGGCCAGGATCTGTTGGTCGGTACTCTGCCGGATGCCGGCTATGAAAAAAGGGGAAAAATGAAAGTAACAGATTCATTTTTCCCCTTTTTACTAGAGAGAGGGGCTGCCCCCTCCTCTACCCACTTATCCGACTGGATCAATCATTCGGCTTGAAGACAAAACGAGGCTTCAACCACAACACCAGCAGTGGCAGGATGGTCAGTGCGGTAATCACATCAAGGATCAGCGCCTCACCGATATAGAGGCTGACCGACCAGGTATTCGCCAGCTCAGTATTCATCAGCGGGACAAAGCTCCCCAGCAACACAATCACTGAAACGATTACCGCAGAGCCGGTAGTACTCAGGGTGTTCTGCAGAGACTCAGTCCAGTTCCCGCCCGTGGCTCGCATCTCCTCACGTAGACGGGAGACCATGTAGATCCCATAGTCAACACCGAGCCCCATTGCGATACTGAGTGCAACCTGCACATGGAAGGCAAGGTTAGCGGACCACTCCTTGATCTCCGTCATATAACCCCCTACACCATATTGTGAAAATAGGGTTAAAAAGAGCATGACCACGAGAATGGCGGCCACCGAGAGTGAACGAAACATCAGGGCCGTGACCAGGAAGATCGCCAGTGCGGTCGTCAATGGGCTCTTCAGCCACTCAGACATCGCCACCACGCGGGTCGCCTCCGTTGCGCCAAGGAATCCTCCGACTCCAGGCTCGGTGATGGATGGATCTCCATCAATCTGGCTCACATGACGATAGCCCGCCTCACCCGGTGTACCAACATGGATATCGACAGCCTCGCCATTGTGGAAGCCGATTTTCAGTTTATTGAAGCCCGGCTGACTCTCATGCTCTACCAGGAAATTTTGAAGATCTTCTGTCACCTTATGGGTGGCAATCGGGTCCATGGTATTCACGAAGCCCATCACGATCCCCTCATCCCAGGTTTCGGTATTGACAAAGGAGTCCAGGTCTCCCGGGCTGGTGTTGGCCTCTAACAGGCCGTTATAGGTCTGCACCAGATCATCCGCGCTGGGAACATACTCTGGATCCTCCTCATCCTTATAGGCGTACCAGTTACCCGTATCCAGCATATGTTTTTCTGTCGGGATGTCATAAAGGTTAAGGTTATCCGTAGGTCTCCCCCCATCTGGGGTGGCCATAATCATGTTGACCGTCTTCACAAACTGAACATAGGAGCCGGTGTAGCCGATGGACTCATGACCACGCATCCACTCCTCCAGCTCATTCAGAGCCCCCAGCACCGAGGCGTCATTAAAGATCCCCTGTACCGGATCTTCATCCGCATCGTAACAGGTCTCTGCTCCCTGCAGACGATCCCCCTCCTCATTGTAGGCATCCGGCCCACACTCAGGAAGAATCGGACTCTTGGCCCGTATCGGGATATTGACCGAGATCACCCCCGGCATGATATTACCGAGTCGCTCCAGCTCGTGGATGGCTGCCACATTCGAGGGACGACGGTTATCCTCCTTGCCAATCATCACCTCCTCTTCACCAAACAGTCCGCCCAGCATGAAGTGGTCCTTAAAGGCCGCACGGGAGTAGTTTACCCCCTTCTCCACCCCAGGCATGATATCCCACTCCCTCTGGATACGGCTCTGCTCTGGCGTGGGATTCTCTGCCATCATCGCCTCGATCCCGGTTCCAAGCTGTGCATAGTTTGCCGAAACCACCATCACCCCGGCAACAATAGCGATGGGTGCCCACTTACCCGGCCCTGCCAACAGCGCGGAGATCCTCCGCCCCATGGTCACCTCCCAGGTACGCTCACTGGCACTCTCCTCCTTTCTCGGAGTAAAGGTCACCAACAGCAGTGGAATCAGTGTTGTCGTGGTCAACAGCAGGGTTGCCATACCAAACATACCAAAGTAGGCATAGGCCTTATAGAAGGAGATATCCACGAAAGAGAGGGTAAAGAACCCTACCATATCGGTAATAATCGATAGTGTCGCCGGAACAATCGTATGTCCGATAGCGACCTCTGCCGCATGTTTCTCATCCTTACAGTCCGGTGAGTGCAGCTCCTGCATAAAGCGGCGGGTAATCTGTACCGAGTGACCGATACCAATCGCCAGCAGCAGCATCGGCGTCAACACCATCATTGTGGTCAACTTAAACTGGGTAAAGCCCATCAGCCCCAGTGTCAGGGCAATGGTCATCCCCACACCAATCAGTGGCAGCAGCGCCCCCTGCCAGTTACGGAACTCATACCAGAGTACCCCAATAACAATCAGCAACGAGATAATAAAGAGCCAGCTCTTCTCTACCAGATCAAGCAACATATAGGCGAGGAAATAGGGCTCACCGGCGGTCATGAACTCAACCCGATCCCCATATTGCTCACGATATCCATCCACCAGTGCCGAGACACTGCGTACCCAGGGGAGGTAATCGGCCTTTACGTCATCATTATAGTCACCAATAATGAAGGAGGCTTTTGGCATACACTCATTATGGGCATGAGCACGAGAGGCCTTCGTCAGGTGGCCCTCACTATCAATCAGGTCGCACTTATTGCCATTGGCATCCTCATAGTAGACCAGCATCGCCTCCATCGCGGGATGGTTATGCAGTGCGTTCTCAAGAAACTCCAGATCAGCCTTTGCCTTTTCGGGGTTATCGGTGGGGATTCCCTCCACCGGCAACATACGTTTAAACTGTAAGCTACCCTCATCATCCAGCCCCATATATTTTACTTTGGAGGAGGCAATATCAATAAAGTTTGGGGTATTGGAGTGTTTCAGCGCGGTCACATCATTGTGCAACTGTTGCACCATATTGATAAACCAGGGGTCTCCATTCTGGTAGATATCCCCCTCCTTTAGTTTCATTCCCCACACCATCAGGTTCCCCATCCCAAAGGTATGCTCCCCATAGAGATTGGTGGCCACATAACGGTCTGTCGGTGGCAACAAGGTATCGGGGTCATTACGGATATCGAGCTGATCAATGAACAGGGCCCCTACCAGGGTGGAGGCAATCAATAGCACGATAATCAGCCATCGAAATTTCAGTACAAAACGGGCGTACTGCTGACTGATCTTATTCTGATCTTCTGAATTACTCACTCACATCTCTCCTTCTACCATTTTTTATTATAATTATGTAACGATGAGTGCCAAAGGCCATCTCTTCGTTTCAGGTTATTGCTGGAATTCTTAAGCTCAAGGTATGAACTTTATTTTCTCAACTGCGGAACACGGCCATGCTGTGCAGACAGGATAGTTTTCAGGAGGCCAACACAACCAATGCAGCCATCCCAAAAAAGCCCAGCAGAATCTCTCAATCCAAACTGGACTTTTGGGACTCTCCAGCGATAACTTCCTGGATATTACATCCAAAATATGCGGAAAATTATAACTGGAGAGCGCCTTTATACCGCCAACCGCTAACAGAACACGGATTTAGAAAATATACTTCAGACCCAACTGCAGGTTCGAGGATGACTCTAATTGACCAAACTGGGTATCCGCATCTCCCCAATATTTATCATATTCGAAGCTACCAATCAGCTCATCATTGAAGCTGTACTCAACATCAAAGCGGTTCCACTTCCCACCATTCTCTTCCAGCATCAGGATATTATTCCAGCGATGCTGCTGCTCCGCACCAAAGGGCTTGGAGAAGAAGAGAGAGTAAAACTCTTTGTTCTCCTCTGCCTTATTGAAGCCATTATTCAGGTGCATAGTTGCATAGTCTGTTGTATAGCCGCTGCTATCATCCACATGGTCGAGGTTTCGATCCTGAATAAACTGAGCACTCACCATCATGTTAGTCAGTACCGTAATATCGGCACCAATCACATATTTGAAGCGGTCAGCCTTCTCCATCTGCAGAGCACCTACCAAATCACCCAATGCCAGTTTTGATAGCGACATTACCGGCTGATAGACATCCTTCTGGTAGAGGAATTCACCACGCAGAACAACCCCCCCGAGACTCTCGGTATCTAGGGCATAATCCATTGCGGTACCCAGATTATGGGCTCTCTTTACCGACTGCTCAAAAGTCAGAATAGCGGATTGACCTGTACCGCCACCATAAACACCTGCACCGGTTGCTGCGTTATAGGTGGAGTCTCTCAGCTCGATATAACTACCATCAACCGTTACCGCCCCTGCTGGAGTCATCATATTCAGTGGAGCCGAGACAGTACTCTGACTCAACGTTTCACCCGCATCATTTTTCCATGAAAGATTAATTACAGGGTTTTTGTCATAATTGTAGGAGTAGTTAAGCGAGTAATTCAGACCACTGTCCAGTGTCCTTTTCAGCCGCATTGCAACATCAAGGTCACCATCACTCGGCATATCATAGACATACTGAGAACGTGCATTGACAAAAGTATCGAAGGTTCTGAATCCGGTATTGGTCATATACTCAAACGCTGAGTTCTGCGTTCCGTCAGAAAATGAGGCCAGGTTGCCCCCATACATGGCACCAAAACCATTCAATACATCAGCGCCGGTAAACAGATCGCCTAAGCTACCCATAGTATTACCATTGGCATCCATTAATACTGCTGCGTAATCTGCCTGAACATCCGTCACATAGTTCGGATCAGTTGAGGCTGTACATTTAAGTTGCCCCCCCATATTGCCCATTTGAGGGTTGGCACAGGCCATACCCACAACCGATGCAGAGAAGTTTAAATCCTCGAACCCCATGGTCTGCAGCCCCTGCTGATAGGTTGACAGGTCAGCCTGAACCGTTGCATCCGTCATATCCGGGTCATCCGCAGTGCCCAGTGTCATATCGGCACCTGCCATCCAGTAGTAGGTGGCTTTACCAAGCTGCATCTCCTTGAACTGTTGACTCAGTTGAGTCAGGGTCGCTGAGTCAGAAATACCATCACCATTGGCATCAATAGCCGCCATAGTGGTAGAGTCCCTGGCAACCGTGAAGCCATCTACCGTGAATGCGGAGAGTAGGTCACTCATCACATCAACCCCGGTAGAATCCATCCCTTTCAATCCTGCCAGCTGGTCTGCGGGAGAACCCAGAGGCATAAATCCCCCACCAAACCCTGCCGCTACTGAGCCCAGATCAGGCGCAATATTTAGAAAACCATTTTCCGCACCGGTAATAGTGTCAGGTCCCTTCATCATAAAGGCGTGCCCCTGATCCGTGCCCGCAAAAACCTTATCTGAGCCATCGGGATTATTGGAACGAACCGAGGTATCAACCCCACGATTCAGGCCAGGAAACAGGTTCTCTTTCGGCTGAGAGATGACAACCTGCAGGTTTGATCCATCCTCCAGATCGGCCTCCGCATTAATCATCCATACCGGAACACGTGACTCATCCATTGAGTTCTGAGCCATTTCGCGATAATCGGTTGGGTTGATAATATCCAGCAGCTTCATGCCATCGGCAGTCCCCCAGACCACCTGCTGTTTACCAATACGCAGAGAGATGGCATCGTCTTCACCTGCTGTGGTATCCACATACAACTCACGCAGAAAATCCTGCTGAGAATAGCTCTCATGCCCTTTGTAGCCGTCCACTGCCTCCTTATCATATACCGGGCGGAGTTCAGCATGAATCTCTGAGCTCTCTCCAACCGGGCCATTGATAAAGAGTCTCAACGAGGTTTCAGACTTCATACCACGATCATTCATGATCTTCATGATCGCTGAACTAATCGTAGAGCCATCTTCGGTAAAGATAGCGGTCTCCTTTTTAAACTCACCCGAGACCTCAAAATCGGCAAAGGGGCCCTCACCCTCTTCTGCCACTACCGGCAGTGCGGCTACTACCATTGCAATTCCCGATGCAATCATTGTCTTTTTGTACATGGTTTTTATCTCTCTTGGGATTCTATTTATCAGCTTATCAGCTACTTTCTGGAAAAATTAACGCTTGATCTTACGCAGTGTCTTTTCGGTCCAGAGGCTGGCTTTCAGTTTTTTGTCATTTTTAGTCACCACCTTATCTGGAATCACTGCCCAGGTCTCGTGGTTTGTCTTGTGGTTCTTACCATACCAGTAGCTCCAATACTGTGCTCGAGGGTCGTCTAACTTAAAGCTATTCCAGGCACGATCAATGGTTTTAATTTTCTCTCCACCCTTGAAGTAGTCGGTACGGTAGTCCGCAAAGGTTTGGGTATCAACATAGCTGACTCGATTGTCATACCACCAATTCTCTTTCTTCGGGGTGCTCTCCACCTTGTAGGTGGTTTTATCCTTAGAGACACAAGAGCCCTCAGGCAGTTTTTTCATATACTTGTTGCGCTGATTTTTAGGCACATCCATTCCCCCCAGACAACCGGAAAAAGTCTCTGTACCCAATAATTTGTGGCTCTCATGCTGAGGCTTGCGCAACATCACATCACCAAAGGTGAAATCCGTCCCTCCCCAGGCATCATCATGGGCGGGTTCCGCAAAACGGCGAATTTTGCGCAGTGCGGGTAGCCAGATCGCATAGGATTGAGATTTGGCATCATCAACATAGTCCGTGATCAGCATGCCTGTCCCTTTCAGCTTGCCTGAACGGAAGATCGCGACATCCTTGGTGTTGATCTTACCATCGCTGTAATCATTATTGAGATAACGTTCCACGGTCAGCGTAGAGGGCTTTTTCCCCTCGGTACGGCTGATAATTACGGTGATATTTTTTCCCTTCTTCTTGATGCCAAAATTCTTTAGTGCATAGAAGTGGTTAACAAAATAGACCTGTTCGATAATCTCATCTGCACTTGGCGAGCCCGATGCCATAGGCAGCTCTTTGGAAACACCTGCCATTGCGGTAACAGAAGAGAACGAAAATGCAGCTGCCGCAGCACCTATCAATATTTTTTTCATGCTAGTAGAGACTCCCCACGATGTGGTTGTTGTAGTTTTATCGTTATTGAACCTATTAATAAGGAACGTAAGCCCATTGTGATATATCACTTTTTGCATTGCAACCTGTTTTGTGACATTTTCGTTACATTTCCGTATCATTTCTGATACTACGCTATCAGAGGCCCTTTTCATCAGAGCTTCTGGCTCTCTCCCCTACACAGTCTATGGTTTCATGTATAATGCGGCCTCCTGATTGACAATAGGCCGATCAGAACAACCAATTTCACCACATCGCGTCTGGAATATAATGGCAAAAGAAGAACATATTGAGATGGAAGGGACGGTTATCGAGAACCTGCCCAATACCACATTTAAAGTAGAGCTTGAGAATGGTCATCAGGTCATTGCCCATATCTCAGGAAAAATGCGTAAGCACTATATCCGTATTCTGAAAGGTGACAAGGTTACTGTCGCCCTTACCCCCTATGACCTATCCAAGGGACGTATTGTCTTCCGGGCTCGCTAGCCCCCCAGGATATACCCAACTCTACCCGCCCCTCACACCACGGGAAGTTTACTTTTGCTACGCTTCTGACTGCTTTTCGGTTTTTCTGTTGGATGGAAGCTGAATTTGAGCTGCTCTTCTGCATCGATCATCGCAACCGAGACCTCTACCTCCCCTCCATCCACTAATTCACCAAATAGCAATGCCTCAGCCAATGGCTTGCGAATCTCCTCCCGAATCAGCCGTGCCATGGGCCGAGCCCCCATATCTGCATCATATCCCTTCTCTGCCAACCAGGTTCTCGCCTCACTATCCACGCTGATCTGCACCTGTTTCTGGTCAAGCTGGATCTCCAGCTCGGTAATAAATTTATCGACAATATGGGCAATACTGGTCATGTCCAGCACATGAAACTGAATGGTTGCATCGAGTCGATTTCTGAACTCTGGCGTAAACTGTCGTTTAACCTCTGCCAACCCATCACTGGAGTGATCCTGCCGGGAAAACCCGATGGAGGCTCGGTTCATCCGCTCTGCCCCCACATTAGAGGTCATCACCAGTACCACATTTCTGAAGTCACTCTTCCGCCCATTACTGTCGGTCAGTGAGCCGTGGTCCATCACCTGTAGCAGCAGATTAAAGACATCGGGATGTGCCTTTTCAATCTCGTCCAGCAGCAGTATCGCATAGGGGTTCTGGTTGACCGCATCAGTCAACAGCCCTCCCTGATCATAGCCAACATAGCCGGGAGGGGCTCCAATCAGTCTTGATACCGTATGTCGCTCCATATATTCCGACATATCAAAACGGATCAGCTCCACCCCCATCTGTAGCGAGAGCTGACGGGCCACCTCGGTCTTCCCTACCCCGGTAGGACCCACAAAGAGGAAGGAGCCCACCGGACGTTCCTCACTACCCAGCCCGGAGCGGGCCAGTTTAATTGCGCTCCCCAGGGTCTCAATCGCCTCATCCTGGCCAAAGACCACCATTTTCAGGTTACGCTCCAGACGCTCAAGTTGTTGACGATCAGAGACAGATATATTCCTTGTCGGTACGCGGGCAATCTTGGCGACCACCTCCTCCACCTCCTTGACCCCAACCGTCTTGCGTCGTCGTGAGGGGGGGAGCAGCCGATTATGTGCCCCCGCCTCGTCCATCACATCAATGGCCTTGTCTGGCAGGTGTCGATCACCAATATAGCGATCCGCCAGCTCTGCCGCAGAGGTGAGTGCCTGACGGGTAAATTTCACCGCATGATGGTCCTCAAATCGACTTCTCAGCCCCAATAGAATTTTGATGGTATCGGGTACTGAGGGCTCATGGATATCAATTTTCTGAAAACGGCGTGCCAGGGCATGATCCTTTTCGAATATCCCTCGATACTCCTGAAAGGTGGTTGAGCCAATACAGCGCAGATCCCCTGCTGCCAGCTTGGGCTTGATCAGGTTCGAGGCATCCATGGTGCCCCCTGAGGCGGAACCCGCCCCAATAATGGTGTGAATCTCATCAATAAAGAGGATTGTATCTTTCTCCGTTTCCAACTGTTTCAACAGCGCTTTCAGCCGTTTCTCGAAGTCCCCCCGATATTTGGTACCCGCGAGCAGGGAGCCGAGATCCAGTGAGTAGATGGTGCTCTCAGCAATCACATCTGGAACCTCTTCATCCACAATACGACGCGCCAACCCCTCGGCAATTGCTGTTTTTCCCACGCCCGCCTCCCCCACCAATAGCGGGTTATTCTTGCGCCGACGGCAGAGCACCTGAATGGTACGCTCCACCTCTGGCTCCCGCCCAATCAACGGATCAATCATTCCCTGCCCAGCCAACTCATTCAGGTTGACCGCATATTTAACCAGCGGACTCTCTGTACTCTTTTTCTTTCCCTCCCCCTCACTACTCTCTCTCCGGCTCTTTTGCTCACTCTCCACCACCTCCCCATGAGAGAGGTGGTGAACAACATCAAGACGGGAGACCCCCTGCTGAGCGAGAAAAAAGACCGCATCCGACTCCTTCTCACCAAACAGAGCCACCAGAATATTCTCGGCTGTCACCTCACTTTTCCCAGCAGACTGCACCTGAAAGATCGAGCGCTGCAATACCCGCTGGAAACCGAGTGTCGGCTGTGGGTCTCGGTCACTCTCATCAGGAAGCAGCGGGGTATTCTGGATGATGGCGCTGTCTAGCTGATCTCTCAACCTGTTGATATCCGCACCACACCCTCTCAACAGGTTGGCCGAGCGCGGATTATCCAGCAACACCCGTAGCAGGTGCTCCAGGGTGATAAATTCATGCCGCCGGTCCCTCGCCTCTTTGACCGCAAGCCCTAGGGAAAACTCCAGCTCTTTACTTAACATATCAGTTTTTTTCCAATGCAAACATTTTGACCTTCTCTCATCAGACCAGCTCCATCGAACAGAGCAGAGGGTGCTGATGCTCACGGGCATGTATATTGACCTGTGCCACCTTACTCTCTGCGATCTCTCGACTAAAGGTACCACAAACTCCTTTCCCCCGGGTATGCACATGCAACATCACCTGTGTCGCCTGCTCTTCATCCATTCGGAAGAACTGCTGCAACACCTCCACCACAAACTCCATTGGAGTAAAATCATCATTTAATAAGATCACCTGGTAGCGGACCGGCTCTTTTAGTGGTGTCGATGCCTCCTGTAGATCCAGCTCATCTCCCTGTTTGGGCTCCATCTCTTGACCTGCCAACGTGATTACTCCTCATCCTTAATCTATCGTTAGGGCACCTCTAAAAATGCACTTTTTCAGTAATTGCTGCGTCAGCTCCGTACTCGAGTCCTCATGCACTCGCATGTACACTGCGGCTCTCCGTGCGGTGCTTTCTTGCACTCACAGAAAATTACTATTTTTAGAGGTGCCCGTTACTATCTTCTGCTTTCTCATCCGAATATACTACCGATCCGGCACAGTTCCTACCCCCTATTCCTGTGATTATTCTTTTCAATAAACCCTATAATGTACTGACGCAGTTTCGTGATCCCGATGGACGCCCCACCCTGGCGGACTATATCCCGCTAAAACAGATCCATCCTGCGGGTCGACTAGACCGTGACAGTGAGGGGCTCCTGCTACTGACCGATGATGGAAAACTACAGGCTCGTATCAGCCATCCTAAACATAAGATGGA
>Ga0233428_1002044_pt1 | contig 20023 bp, 13 predicted proteins | sample SI_118_April2016_4_FD_179890 | JGI IMG/M metagenome (GOLD analysis project Ga0233428, IMG submission 179890) | Seawater microbial communities from Saanich Inlet, British Columbia, Canada - SI_118_April2016_120_MG | ecosystem: Environmental > Aquatic > Marine > Inlet | place: Canada: British... | reverse complement strand
TACCATTATAATCAGTAATATCAAAATTGAATCTGTTCTTATACAACTCGTGCACTTCTTGTGGAACTTCAAAATATAAATTATAGGACTTCATTACGCTGTCATCAAGATCACTTAGAACCTCAAAAGCATATTCCGCTTTCTGAAGCTGTTCCTTTGACTTATCAGGTTTCTGAGGTGTAACAGCAATCAGGGTAGCATTATATTTTTTGAAATATGGCAGACTACTTTGAAGCGCATTCAACTCTATATTACAAAATGGGCACCATGCACCTCTATAAAATGCCAAGACAACAGAACCTTCTTTTAGCTGTTCAGATAGTTTCACCTTTTTCCCAAATGCATTGATCAATGAAAAGTCAGGAGCAATTTCTCCGACCTTTAAGCCGGGTTCAGGCATTGCTAACTTTAAATCTCGGGCGGCTTTCGCCATGATAGATTTGTCTTTTTCATCAATTTTACTGCCACCGCGTTTATCCATGAATGTCTTTACTACATCGCGAAAGCTCGGAGGTGTATTATCAGTTACCTCAGTCGTATAAACACAGCCGGTAGATAGAACAAGCAAAACTACTATCATCATAAATATTCTACTCATCCTTATATCTCCATATCACAAAGTCATCGTTAATTAGATTATATGTAATTTTAATAATTTTGAAGTCTATTTTGTTCTATAAATTAACTTTAGACACTTCAATTATGGTTGCTGCTATGCGGTACTATGATATACTCTAGAACACCGTAAACTATTGCAAAACATATTATGTCTATATTTAATGTATCTGAAAAAAAAGAGAAAGCTCTCCTTGACAGAATGCGTGAACTGAATGTCAAAGAAGACGATCTTGAAGAGAGATTTATACGTTCCTCCGGTCCAGGAGGTCAGAAAGTAAACAAATCATCAACCAGTGTTTTCCTGCGTCACATCCCCACAGACACAACGGTCAAATATCAAAAAGAGCGCTCACAGGCTCTCAACCGTTTTTTTGCTAGACGCACGCTTTTAGATCAAATTGAGCTTAAACAGAAGGGACATATTAAAGAAGAAACAAAGCGTATTGAAAAGATCAAGAGCCAGAAGAGGAAAAAGAGAAAACGCACAAAGGATAAATTGTCTACCCTTAAACCCAAACAATCAGATACAGATGAAAGAAAAGGATCATAAATAATTTTTTTGTATTATTTAGTGACTTCGTTTAATTTTTTAAAAACAACACTTCATTTGTGGGTAACAACTGGGGAATAACACCTAGAGTTACTCACATAAATTATCAATTCAATTCCCAACGGCTAATTACAAAAACTCCTATCATATTGCCCTGCTATCACTTATCTACAACTTTATAAAACGCCAATACACGTATACGCATTTGGCATGTAGCATGCTATTATAACTGTCAGTATTAAAAGCTTCAAACAATTCATACAAGGAGGACGCAATGGGATTCTTTAGCAAAATAATACCTGGCATGAGCAAAAGTAGTGACAAGAGAATTGAAGGCTGTGTTCAAGCATGTGAAAACCTCTACAAGCTGAGTGTGTCTATGTTTCCGGACAAAGACCCCCATGAGCACCTTGTAATTGTTTTATGCACAATCTGGACTCGATCCGGTGTCTACAAAGAAGCGGAAATTGACAAGCCCACACAATCCAGAGAAATTGTTAGCTATACCCTGTTCCCTGCTTGTCTGCCGCCAGAGAAAAGGGCACGTGTACTTGCGTACAAACTTATAATGGAAGAAAAAAATCTCTCATCTCGTATTAGTAAAAGATATCCGGAGTATTACAAAGAGTATAGCGAAACATCAAAATCAATATGGGATGCGAAGAGGAATGGTTCACTCGAAGATTTATACTGTCGCTATAATAAGAACAAGCTACACCAAGAGCTACTGTTCCATCAAATTAATCACAAGAATAATAAGAAGCAATATTCAGAGAATAATGAAAGGACGAACGCTCAAGGCAACATCGTATCAGAAGTAATTCGAATGATTGGGCAAGTATCGAAAACAGTGACTCAACAGCGAATTACACTTTGCATATAGAAATTTGTTTTGTGTTTCATCGTGAGCCTGCCTACCTGTCCTTACTAAGAGCAACTCTCCCAAGACCGTCTATAAGATTGTTAAGTTCTGGTAAGTATAGGAATGCAGGTTCGCTTATATTACTATCCCCATACCAAACAGGCTTTTTGATGATGAGTTAGTCGTAAAGCACATAGAAAATGAGTAACTTAATGTCTGTTATTGTTTTCTTAACTTTGAGAATGGCTTCCATATTATCAGCAGTACTCCTGTAGTAACTACTAAAATAATTCCCCAAATCATTAAATCATAATCAAAGTCGGAGAAAGTGCGAATATTATCACATAAAGCAGTATTGCATTTATTACAGATTACCTTCAAATCTGATTTAACAGCTACGAGATGTTTATAGGTTCTACTTAATGCTTTAAAGTTTATGGCAACGAACATTATATACCCTGCCGATATCATAATTTTCACTGGCATGCTTAATTTTGGTTTCTTTCCAAAAAACCATCCAACTATAGTAGATGTAACAACAAAATAGAATAGCCAATAACTATTGATACTGGATCTAAGCCCCATGTAAATATCAAATAAATCTTTAATTCCGTGTGGTTTCATAATTCATCTCATTTGTATTGTAATTAAATATAAAATAATAAACTGTATTAATTTTCTTTATCCAGCCACTTTTCTGGATAGCAATTTAATCCAGTTGTTCCAACTTCAGTATCAGTATTCCAAAATGATTCTCTCCAGAAAGGACAATTGTTAAAATCTCCATGCTTGCTTGGTATATTCCCATGTTTTCTATCGAAGGATTTAAAATGAACATACGGTTTAATCTGATCAAAGACATTAATTGCAGATAAAATATTGACTTCAGTACCAAGAGTTCGGTCTAGCTGCATTTCTGGTTTTTCATAATGGTTGTCTATATATACCAACAATGAGCCTGAAGGAGCTGAATATTTACCAACAGGTTCCGATATTTCAGCCACTCGATTGAGAGTTAGGTTAAAAAAATGTGTGTGTTTAACTGGATCAGAGTCACCATTCCTTTCTAGTATAGGGGTAATTGCATCCTTAGATTCACTAATAGAGCACGCCGCAGCCATATAAACAATATTTTTTAATGATTTTGTGGTTATCCACTCATTTTGATATTTTGATAATACCTTATTTAATATAATAGCTCCCATGCTATGACCTACAAGGGTAATTTCATATTCAAACTTTTTCCCATTTTTACTGTTTTCATCCATATTATTATTGATTCTATCAATTAAAGACTGAAAAAAATCACCAGCAGCTGCACCTTCATCATGTCTATTATCAAAAGAAAATACAGGGTAAAAAATATTACTCGTACGGCGTTTCATATTCTTCCAGGATGCATCCCCAAATGTACTATGTGCAAAGCTGCCAATAGTTAGTCTTATTGGAGTCATAGCAAATTGGTATGGATATCTAATAAATTTGTCTTCCTTTGTTAACACAAACTCACCCCTATATACATCAAGACTTTTTGGTGCTTCATGCTGGAAATTCTCTTCTATGATTAAACGGTTAAGCCTCCTTATTTTCATTTTCTCATAAGATGTCAACTTTTTAAAACGCTTATTACGATAATTTGCTGTTTTCTCAATCAATCTTTTTACGTAAGGAGAGTAAACTCTATTTCCATTTTCCTCACACAACTCATAGAAGCCAGGAACCTTCAATGTCTTATTTAATACTTTAACCGTTTTCTTATATAGACTATGTCTTTCTTTATGCAACAATTTATCGTACGATCTCCTGGCTTTTGATTGATCTCTGGTTTCAATATTACTAAAATATTTTTCATAAATTTTATTACATAATATTTTCGCCTTTTCCTCTGATTCAAACTCATCCATATAGAAGGAATATCCGCTGTTTCTTTCGGCTTGCTTCCAGATATGTGATAACCACCCTTTTGGACCAATTCGTGTTGCAACTATATCTTTTGAATTTACAAGATGATGATAGAAGTTTTCAGGTATCTTGCCAATTGACGTACCCATATGCGACATACCAATAAATGGAACTCCAATATAACTAACTGGAGGTTCTGTTTTTACCCCTTTACGAATACGAAGCAGTTGCTCCCCGTACGTACTTCCAACACCTGACGGCCATGATATAAATATAGGATAATGCCAATCAGATTCTTCCTTCATAATTTTATCTGCAAACTTCATGATTCTTTCATCTGTGTGTTTATATTTATTTAAGCCACCGTGGACATGAATGAGAATCTTAACCTTAAAACTTCCACTTTCGTTCATCTCTGATCTTTTCTTTCCCAACTCTTCAGCCTTATCCAAGATATTATTTACATACTCTTCAAAATCATCTTCATTAAGATATTTGCTATCTTCTATCTTTTCCAGATCAATGGCCAGGCCATCTTCATTAGCTCGGATTATATGTTCAGCAAGTCTAACATTTGTCTTAGACACATCATCGTCAGCAACAATTAATGAATGATTCGAAAAAACAAGCAATAAGGCCAGCAATAAAAAACAAAACATAGCTTTACTCTTTATATTTGAAAAAATAATTATTTACCTCTTTTCTTTAATCACCTCTTAATGTTACATAGTATAAATAGTCATCTTATTCTACCCTTAAAGGTATTACTCTGTAATATATAACGCATGATCATATGCTTATCCCATTTTGCTCTATACAATAGATTATTGGGCCTCCACATTTAGTTCTATAACTTGGCTTGCTCTTCTCCCTACTTTCCGAGAAATATTACCAGCTCATCACATTTTTAACAAATTTAAGTATAGAAACTTTATCACTAATCAAGATGTAATAACATCCTTCTCCAAAATTATGAAGAATACTAGCCTGAGAAGTGATTCGTATGATTGGGCAAGTATCAAAAACAATAACTCAACAGCGAATCACGTTCAGTATACAAAATATTAATTTGCATTCATATTTTTATTGAACGTCCTTTCCCTCATGCACAAATAAACCGGTATCAGATACCAGATTATAAACTTGATCTACGGCAAGCGATGGTAGTTTATCATGAGTTAAGATCAAGATTGTGGTAGTATGTTTTAGTTTATTAACAACCTCAGAAAGCACTTCACGAGCTTCGTCGTCCAAACTTGACCATGGTTCATCCAACACCATAATCGGAGTGTTTCTCAACAAAAGCCGTGCAATACAGATCCGCTGCTTTTCACCTTCACTAATCCCTTTTCCGCGTGGATCCATAACCTCATCTATACCATTCGGTAGGCGTTTTAAGAACTCTTCAAGGTGAGATTGCTCAAGTGCCTGTATAATCTCCTCATTGCTTGCATCTGGTTTTGCAACACGAAGATTCATTCCCAGAGACTCATTAAAAATAAAGTGATACTGAGTAATGACACTGATCTTTCTACGCAACTCAGCACGTGTAAATTCTTCGATATCTACTCCTCCAAAATGTATTCCCCCCTTCAAAGGAGTATAGAATCGCAACAGGATATTAATTAACGTTGACTTACCGCTTCCACTAGGGCCATGAATTACCGTAATCCCATTGGCAGGTATAAGTAGATTTGCATCGCTATATAGAACTCTGCCGCCAGGATATGAAAATCTTAAATTACTAATTTTTATAGGAACTGATTTATCAAGACATGCAGATGCCTTTTGTGACTCATCTTCTTCCGTAGACTCAGAAAAAAAGGAGGATATGTTACAAATACCGACCAGCTGTGGTTGGATGTTGGAGAGAGAATTAACAAGATGTGAAACAGATGCTTCCAAAAGCCCTACATAGAAAAAAAACAAAAGAAATGGATCCAGCTTCATATTACCATGCAATATCATGTAATACGCAAAAAATATAAGAAGTAAGCTACCAAATTTAGAAACAAGTTCTATTCCTGGTGAAAAAACAGTTTCAATTAAGCCTGCTCTAACTGTAAGCTTACGTAATGAAGTCGTTTGCTTCTGAAAGCTTTCACTTCTCTGTCTCTCTGTAGCAAAGGTTTTGAGAGTATCAATGCCCTGCACAGTTTCGTCAAATATTTTATTAATTTCACTCCATCCCGCCCTCTGTGCATTTGCATAACGCGCCATGATTCGATTGAGTTGTACAACCAGTAGTGACGTAATAACAACGATGATTAATGCCGCATATATCAAAGTTGCAGGGCAAAAAAATAAAAGAATTACCACTACAGCAACAGCCGTTATCAATTCACGTAAAGCAGACGGAATGATATTAGCAATGAAATTCTGAGCATGCCCAACATCAATATTGAATTTTGTAAAGAATTCACCGGCAGATTTACGTTGAAAGAAGTGAAGTGGTAGTTGGGTTATCTGCTCAAAAAATTCTACTTGAAGCTGTTTGAGCAAATTCGCTGAAAAAACACAGGCAATATATCCACTCAAACTCTGGAGCAATGTCCCTCCAAGATAGATTACGGCAAGTAATGCCACGATGAAGACACCTTCTGTCAACAATCCCTGTTTCATCCCACCTACCGCCAGAATCACAATTTTCTGATAATACAGAGGTTGTAGAGAGACAAGTATAGCGCATCCTAACTGAATTATTAGCATCGCTATTATCATGCTCCGGTATCGTGTGATAGTCCTGATAATCCACTTCTTCATTGTGCGTTCTGTATGACATTAGCATTATTATACGGCCTCAATACATTGCGAATATTGTCAAATATTAATTTAAAAGCCTTGCAGAAATAGTCTTTTTTCATGAAATCAGATTGAAATGTGGTGGTATTATGTAGACAGTCACCATGACATTTAAAATGTATCTCTTTGAATCCATTCTGCTTTGTGTAGCTTATAATTTCCTGAAGTATTATATTGAGGAATTCGCCACTCATAACTCAACCATTTTCCAGGATAGAATAACAATGGTAACGGTTCAGATTCCAGCTTTTGAACGATTCGTGAGTTACAGTAAATATTTCAGATTGCACCTTATACACTTGACAACTCCTGTGCAACAGCCTCTTTAACATGACTGCGGAAAGCTCTGAGCCCATCGCAATAATAAAATTCTCCGGAAACTTCTTTTAATGGAGATGTTAGCTCAGAAGAATACCAATGATTATCCGCTAATCCCTCTGAACGGGCATTAAGCAAAAGAGAGCTGTATTTCATGCACGTCATGCATCCGCCACTACACTGACTGCCCCATTGGCAGGATGAACAGGCCATATTATCTCCTGATTCTCGAACATGAAGTTTTATCTCCTCCCACAAACATGCTTTCCTCTCTAATATATCTTCCAACGAATCCTTCCTAATATCTCCTAAAGCGCTTTTTTCATCATTAATGTATTGATCACAGCTATAAACTTTGCCGTCAGGAGCGAAAATTGTACGCTTAAAATCACAGCGTTTTTTCTTGAAAGGATCACCTATATTTATTTTCGGCTGTAAGATCATTTTAACTTCATCACGCATATCACTGAATTCAACCTTACGCGTCTGATCATAAAACCAGAGATCAAACAGATTGATAAGAAACTGCCCAGCTTCTTCTGAGGTGGGAGCTAAATCAAAGACGTTAGTGTGATTTTGTGTAGAAGAACTCATATCAAGACATTTAATATCATAAATGTCCAGTTGAACCTTAGCACCAATTTGTTTGAAGAATTCGTAAATTTCATGTTCACGACCTAAGCTTGCACTGGTAATTACTGCAATGACGGGAATTTGATCGGGATTTGCATAGCTTCGATATAACTCGATCCCATACATCGTATCAGCAAAAGTACCATTACCAGAATTACGAAAGTTACGATTTTGATTATGTAAATCCTCCGGGCCATCCAAGCTGAAACCTACTGCAAAATTATTCTCGACAAAGAACTTTGCAAATGCTTCTGTCATGAGTGTTCCGTTTGTCTGAATACGATTGTCAAAAACTATATCAGAAACTTGGGATTCTATTCCAACTACTTCTCGGTAGAATTCTACACCGGCCAGAAGAGGTTCCCCTCCATGCCAGGTAACTGGCATAGTATTATTATTAGCAAAAAATCCATTTCTTTTATTTATGGACAGACTCTTTTGTAGGATTATATCAATTGTTGATATATCCATTATGCCACCATAATGTTTCTGAAAACAATAGGAACAATCTGAATTGCAATCAAGGGTTACCTGTATCTGTGGAGTGACAGTTAAGGTACTAAAGTCATTAATAGAGTGGATTGCTTTAACTGATTTACTCATTTCATAGTATGGCTAGTAAATTATACCGATAAAGAGAAAGTTACATACGAACAGGCTACGTACTAATTCCTCTAACCACCCTTCGTGATTGGAAAAAGCAACTCTTTTCTCCCAGAATCACCTCAATTATTTCACGAATAACCTCATATTCTGCTTTCTTTGTTTTTAATCTCTAGCTTATAGTAAAGTTAGTATAGACATGCCTTGCTATAAAGCGGCCATAGACTTTAATTAAGCATTTACCAACGAGGGCGACGAGGGCCACGAGGGCCATTTCTCCAGTTTCCCCAGTTTCCCCAGTTCATCCAATCAGGCAAGGAATACTTCTTCTCACTTTCCTCCTGAACTTCATTAATTATTTCACAGAGTAACTCATTTTTTACATCCTTATTTCTATTTTTTTCAGTCATTAACTATTCTCCTTGTTACTTTTCTTACCATAATTCTGGTTTTCATGAAATACTTAAACTCTGCATTGTTAATTTTTGCACTATGTGGCAATCACTATTTCATTCTAATAAATTGCCATATACTCACAAGTTAAAATATAAATCTATCTTTGTATATGTTGATTCTGAAACTTCCAATAAAGGCGCAAGTATTTTGCTAATTATGGCACTAATAAAATACAAAAATTAACAATAACACCTTTGTTTAATAATTTATTTTTCATTTGGTATATTTCTAGCTTTCTGTTGCTCTTGGAAGGCAAAATCCTGTTGATCTTCTATCTCCATATACAAATTGTCTATCTCGTCGATTATCCACTGTATATCTCTGTTGAAACTTCTAAATGTCTTTATTGCATTTTGATTATCTTTATTGATTTTTAATAAACTACTGATAGTATCGTTCATCAATGCCAAATCTTCATTGACTTGTTTTTCAATGGATCTTGCACTCGTCGCATTTTTCAAAACTTCAATTTTGAAACTTTTCATAAACTCTAGATTTATAGTAAATTCGTTTGAGAATTTCTCTACTATTTCAAGCCTTTTGCTAATCTCTATAAGTTTATTGTTCAAATTGCCAAGACTAGTCTCAGTTTTAGTACTTTTATCTTTTGAGAAATTTGCAAGTCCATCAATTTTTGGCATAATTGTGTTTCTAACTAGCAGTTCTAACGCTTGAAACTCCTCATTATTGCTTATTTGGGTAACAGGCAAATTAGCAGCCGTAGATTGTTTCTGGATTATACTTATCAAAATATCCATTTTTTCATTTGACGCTTTTAACAATTCATAAGTTTTATCATCAGACTTTTCTTCTTGAGCAAAGATAGTGGTAACAGAGCCACAAGCCAAGAAATATACAACACAACACGCAATTATCAGATATATTTTGTTAATCACCATAGCTTATTTTCTCCTTTAAAAATATTTTACCTTGGTAAATCACATATTAAAACTTCTTTTCCCAGGTGTTCTTCAAATGCATCAAATTCAATATGTGCACTTAAACGTTTAAATAGATAATATGTAAAATTATCGTGAGCATAACACCCTTTTTGTGTTTCTTTCAACTCTTTAATTCTATTGCTATTCACACTAATCTCTTTTATTTGATCCTTCGTTGAAAAGGATTCTTCTCGAATTCCGTCTATTAAGCGCTCTAGAATTCTATATTTTTTTAAATTTCTTGTATCAGCAACGGATTGCTTCTTCTCTAATTTATCAAGAACGGAGAGTCTCTCTTCTAATTTTCTAATTTTTTTATTCTGTTCTTCAATAAATTTTCTTTCAGTTGGTATTCCAGCAATCCTTAAGAGGTTATTGGCATAATTGATAGGAACTGCATAATTTTTCTCTGGATAATTTAGATCACCTGCACATGCTATAGCAACAACCTGACCTTTCATATCAAATACCGGTCCGCCACTGTTTCCAGGAGATATCACCATATCTGTTTTGAAATTCCCGCTAATACTATCAAAGCCGGACAGAGCATTTGTGCCAAAATCTGGATCTGCCACAACATCAGCACCCTCAACTTTCTCGACTGGAAATCCTAATACTACAACATTGTTTCCTGCTACTATTTCATTGGAATCCCCGAGATTTACTGGTTCGTAATTAGTCCCGGTCATTCTTAACAAAGCAACATCAATATCCCTATCAACTCTGATTATAGAAATATTTTTATTAATACCTTGTGTTTGTCCATCTTTATTATATGGAGTTACATGGATTGATAATTTTCTTTCCGGTGATTCCTTCACATCTCTTATAACATGGTAGTTAGTAATAATAAAACCGTTTTCTCTGACAATGAACCCTGACCCGTTACCCTCAAGCCCTCCTCCATCCACTTGTGGTGCCCTAATTTCTATTTGCACAACAGAAGATTGAAATGCCTTACGAATTTCAGCATTGGTCATTAATTGCCCCTCAGAAATTGGTAATTTTATTGCAATGCTTAATATAATTATTATTGAAAAATAGGTAAATATCTTCATACTCATCTCTATGAAACCCCCTTTCATGTGTACTAATTATGCTGATTTAAACAAAGTCCAAATTAAATCATATACTTATAAAAAATATGTTGCGGCACGAAACCTATTGTGTGTTTTCAACAGTTTACCCACTAAGCATTAATTTCAATATTCAGAACAAAAGACGAATAAATGTAGTTAACGATGAACTTTATAGATGGTCCATCCACTAACGGTTTTTTCAGGAGTAATCTCAAAAATGATTCTCGCCTTTGGAAAGCAGTGGTAAATTCGATTCCGTGAAGTAATCACGCGAGGTGCCTGACCATAAACTTCCTCCAGTGATTCAAGTGAGCCACCTATTTTTACACCACGTCCGCTAGCACCTTCGTATGACGCAAGGGCAGTTACAAAGTTGACCTTATATTGTCTGTACTCAATAGTCAGAACTTCCACTTTTATTTTTCCCTCATCAGGACTTACTTTTGATCTAATTCCCAATTCTGGTTGTTTGTTGCTTACCTTTGGAACACGTGACATTTTTACTGATTCCCCATTCATAATAACAAGGTCCCTCTTTTTGGGATCAATACCATCTATTTTTTCTGTTATATTATATGGACCTTTTTCACCTTTTGCTTCCCCTGTCTCTGAACTGCCAACATTAGTTATATTAGCAAGAATTTCAGGGTTTTCTCGTGATAATATTTTAATTAGCTTATCTTTATTTTTCTTAGCAAGGCCCCTATTTAATAAAGCCTTATCAAACTCAGTTATTGCATTTTTTTTCTTTACTGGCTCTAAGTTGTTAGCATAAGCAATACCAAGAGCGATATGTGCATTTGCAAGGGTAGCTAAATCGTCAGGACCATTCGCAAGTTCGATTGCCCTCTTTGCAAAGGCTTCGGCAAGTAAATTACCATCTTTAAGTTGGCCTTCATCTTTAGATGAAGGTTGGGTTTCATCTAGGGAATAACATGCAAGCTGTGATGTACATGCCAGATTCACATAGACGGGAGCATATCTAAAATCAGCTAACATTGACTTTATAAAAAGTTGCCAAGCCTCTTTAATTAACTTTTCTCGTTTAATCTTATCGTTTTCGGTAGTAGAAGCAAAACCACGGACGTTCCTACCCTCAGTTCCAGACTTGCTTGCAATAACAAAAGGATAATCGTATTGGCACCAAGGATAATTTCTTACGTCTCTACTATTAAAAAGTTTTGTAGCCTGAAGTACCCTGGCAACACCAGCATTCATAATAATCTCACGGCTAGTATAGTCTTTGGCCAGATAATCGAAGCACCACTGTGCCTGCTGATATTGGCCAATTGTTAATAGTTTAATACCAGCTTGAAATACTGCAACATCATTTTGTAATAATACAATTGCCTGTTTGGCAATACTCTTTCTATCCTCAAGTTTTGGGTATCCGTAGTTAATAGCATTAACATCAAGATTAAGTTCTTTGTAAATTAGGTCAAGAATGGGCTCAATGACAGTCTGAATATCATAACCCGCCAGGTAAGCAAAGAAGCTCCCAAAATGATCAGCCTGGCCTTCATTGTATCCATCAACTTGTTTAGCAGTAACATTCTCAACTACTTTCCTAAAATCACATTCTGAGTGAGATGCGAAGTCTGCTGTCCAACCATGTAGGCAGTAAAAATGTGCTAATTCGTGCCCAAGTAGAAATGCAAGGGCATCTTTATTATCCTCGCAAATGTCATACATTTTCTCTGTAAGCATAACCATGTTTTCATCAGAAGAATACCACATGTTAATACTCGTATCTTCCACCATGGAAAGAGATGGCCAAATACGGCTGGTTCCTATAGTAGCATAGATCTTTTCTAAAATTTCCTTTGTCTCTTCTTTTTTCTCTTTCAGACTTTCCGGATGGTTACCTCCGGCCGTCGAAGGATCAGCCTTAACCATTGTTTGGACTTTTGGCGTGCAGGAGATAGCTATAAATGCAGTTAAGACAACAAAAACAATCACTAGAACAGGAGTAAGTTTGACAAGAAAAGGTTTTCTTAATTTATGAATGCTTATAAGTGTTGACACATAATCTTTTGTCATAGATGTATTCTCCAAACCTTGCTCAATAATTTTTCTGCACATTTCCATCACCTGCTATGCATGCTGTACATACCTTAATTACACCTGAACTCTTTAATATACATGCCCGGAATACTTTCCAAATCAGACCAGCCTGCAGTGCAAGAGCGTTCATGCTTGAGCTATTTGTACATGTATAACATGCACAAATAGCCAGCACCGTTCGAGTTGGTATCTTTACCATCAATAGAAGTACAAATGGAAGTTTACTCAGTCAACAATTTCTCAAGTGGATTTAATACATCCATAGAAATTACACGCGTTTCCCAGTTGTCAATATTAACAGGAGCAATACCATGCACTGTTCCTGATTTTGGTGGTGTTTTCCATAAAACAGCTGCAACAACAGGCTCAGATGCTGACACTATATATGTTCCATCTTGACCAAGCTGGGCAGAAAGTTTCATTTTAGCATCTGCACCAATTACTTTACCTACAGCCTGATTTAGTGCAAGATCTAGTTTCGGGTTAATTGATTTATCAATTTTGATTTCTGCGGAATACCCATTTAGAACTACATCCTTTGCACCTATTATAAATTCTCCCTCTTTTATAACATCTTGAACGTCAGAATTGAATTTGTTCTTCTTTGCAGCACTTTGAAAAGCTGTTATATCCAATTGTCTGTCTGTAGCACTATCTGCTTTTAAAGTAACAGTCACACCCTTCTTATAATCAATTCCGACCCCAACATTTACTATCTCCTTAATAGGAACGGTTGCTTCTAAACCCAATTTCGTTGTAATGGTATCAGAAAGACTAAATTTGCCTGTATTTCCTGTAATGATTAATTTTTTCATTATTTCTTTTTTATCATCTTCACTGATACCATCTGCAAACCAAGTCGATGAATGACCTTTTAACCATCTTGAGTCTATGCCTTCTTTTACTACATCTTTATCTGATACTCTTAATTCGTACATTGTTCCTACGCCGAAATTTCCAACTGGTTGTGATCTGAAAGTGTAACTAGGATAATCCACTCCTATTTCCTTCTTAAGCTTTTTCTTAACTTCTTTTTGATAAGAGCTAGCACATCCAATTATTAAATTTATACATAATAATACTGCTATCAAAAACACTGTTTTCTTTGTCACTTCTTTCTCCTTTCTAATAATAATTATAGTCAGTTATAGATACCAAATAATTGTAATACATTGCGCAATATATGAAATCTAATCCTATAAATGCATGCGTTATCTGTAAAACTTGCTATATCAATCAGATTACATTTAACTCCTTTCCGTGTCTAAGATATTAAGGCGATTATTCTTCAAAAGATTTGTTGATACACATTCCTTGATAACGGTATCAAGATCCACTTTAAAATATTTTCCAAACATTTTATACGTTTCGGCCTGTCTAAAATAATTTAAGTGATATACGTGTTCATCCGGTTCGTATCTAAAGTTTGGGTCTACTTTCCCACTTGTAATACCATTCGGCCATTTAACTTTCATTCTTTCCTCATCAACTACCAAATCGTTAGGGTCTCCAAAAAAAGCATCTGCTATACCATCTGCAATATCGTCTTTGATCCCCCCTCTTAATAAACCTGATGGCTCAAAATCAGATCCAATTGTGTTATAGGTTACTTTCCCGCCAATATTACCACTGTTTTGATTCAGTCTTTTAATAAAGTCTGAATTTGGATTCATCGCCCAAATGCCAGGTATGGCTTTCGGGTTCTTCACCTTGCTTGAAGCAAATTTAACCAGTCCTCCAACAAGACCGAAGAATATTTTTAGAGGCACTACTCCCGCAAAAGCAAAGATATTTGACAAAATATTGATCATATTTGCTAATGAGTCCCACTTCCTGGGGTTTGCAAGGTCTGTCCCACTGGCAGGACATGCTGCCATTATTACATTATCTACATAATCACATCCCTTCATTAGCTCTACAAAGGAACGCAATACGAGCCCACCACGACTATGCGTTACTACGTCAACCTTAAATTTGTTATCTAAAATTTTATCTTTCTTCAGTTTATTTAAATTATTAAGAAGTTCCTGCGCATTTTCTTCCGGAGTCTTGGATAGAGTAAAGTGATCATAGCCCAGGATTACCGGATACTTATCTTTTAGAGCTTCCAGTATTTTAGTATTGATATCAGCATAACCACCTTCAAGTGAGCTTGCAGTACCGTGAATAAAGAGCAATGCCCTGTTTTTCTTTTTAATATCGCCTTTGATACTACCCCAATCAGAAAATGCTTTTTCTTTAGACAGACCTTCCAAGAAGCCTTTATTATGTTCAATGAGTTTAAGGCCTTCAGTAATTGCACCTTCCTCATGCTTTTGCAGCATATTTCGAATAGCGACATTGCTCCCATCCTTAATCCAGTCTTTAGCGAACTTAAAAACATAAACCATTTTGCTCCAGATACCTCTTGTCGTTCTATGCTGCACCTTAAACGGGACACTAAAAGAAAGTATGTTATCACTTGATATATCTCTTGTATTCTGGTCTCCATTATTCTCATTCTTAAAATGCCATGACCAGACACCATCTTCAAAAGATAAAAGAGCTGCTTCTTCGTTTTTGTCACATCTTACATCAAGTGGAACAGGTTCTACAATTTTGTCAGCACCAATTGCACGTTGTTCATCCGGTCGAAATTCAATTAAGTTGGTTAGTTCAAATACTTTCTTTTCTTTTTTCTTTTTAGCTGCAGCTTTATCATCACCTGTAGTTTTGTATTCCAAAATATCCAAAAGATCCGGCTTATAAGTTTCACCCAGAACATCACGCCTGACATTTCTCTTTTTATCTTTATCTTTCTCGTCATTAATCACTGCCAGGTTCGTAAGATCTCTTACAGAACCAACAAATTCTGAATCAGATGTGAGAATGATATCCCTGGAGATAGCTCGTTTTGATTTTTTTGAAGAAATGTATACTCTCTTGAAGGGTTTACGGCGTTTCTTTGTTTTATCTTTATCTTTTTTGGGTTCAACCGTAGGCTTATATCCCTTTGGAGGATGACCTTTTTCACATACAAGCGGATGACCCTCTTCACAGGTTAATTCATATTTCGCAGGAATGGATAGGAAGTTAACATCTCTTAATCTATCATTGCCATTTAGCTGCGGAATCTGGCTGAATGAATTAAATGCAAGACGCTCCTGCACCTTTTTAATCAAATCCTGGTATGCAATTACGCCTCTTGTCTCACGTACTGTTTTACAAAGATAATAGGTAAAGGCTCCATTATAGTCGTTATTAAGAAAGGCATCAGCAGACGTCTGTTCATCCATGCAACCGGCCATCAATACATGCTTTGCTCTGGCAGAACTATCGAAACCGGCATTTTTCTTATCTTCTCTAGCTTTGGAACCTAGACGACGAATGTTTAAAGATTTACCATAATTTCTCAACTCTAAGTCTGCTGGTGGTTTTAGGTAGCGTGGCTGCATTTTCATCCTTTCCGACGGGATTTGTAATCCTGATGTTAATAAGCCAATATCCCTTGTTGCAGTTCCCGAGTGACATGCGTCAATACAAACAGTTAAGTATACATCTTTTGGCAGACGGTCAATAATATCGTTAAGATCATCATCAACCAGATAGGAATCAGTATTTCTAAAATCCATATCGTGTAAACACAAAATTTCATCCATCGAGTCTTCCAGTTCATCACCATCACGGTCCTGCACTTGAGAGCCGTGCCCTGAAAAATGGAATAATAATAAATCCCCCTCTTGTGCGTCATCTATAAGCCAATCAAGTCTATTCATGAGATGATTTCTGGTAACACTTTCATCCACAATGGTTCTTATATTGTCTGGTGTGAAATCATAAAAGTTTGTCAAGATGTCCGCCATATTGCGTACATCATTGACGCACCCATTAAGGGATCTAACATATTTGTATTTGTTAACTCCGACCAATAATGCTTTCTTATTCACCATTTCTTACTCCTTCCTCTAGCAGTTTTTATCTTTCTCTCATTGATTCTCTCTGGATCAAAGTATCTTTGACGAACAACCCTATGCCAGTACGTCATAAACGTTCAGCGACCATTTGTATACACTTGAGCCCTCTTGACAACAAATGTATGCCATCAAGCTATCATGGCCCATTACATGTGCATACAATTAGGGCGTCTTCTTGATAACTTCTAAATCCAATAGTAATTCAAATTTTAAGCAAATTAATTTGATTCAATCAAAAGATTGAAATATGGAGAAAATAAAACTTCACTAATCAGAGATTTAAATTAACTGAATAATCTATTAACAGATTAAAGTCTTTGTATCAGAAACTTCAATAATTCAAATTACTTAACAAAAATATGTAAGTAATACTGATCCCAGGTTTCATTTTGATGTAAGAAATGATTCTTTGATAATAAGCCAATTACCTTAAAGCAGGTATTAATAATATCTGCTTTGTACTTACTTATGTACTATTGACTTATATTTATCTAGTAGGAAGATAGATGTATAGGAAATATTTTCCCGGTTGTCAAATGTTTTTTTGTTTCAGAGACTTATAAGTGTTTTATTGGTTGAATGTTAGATCATTTGCACCATCTCCAACCCTCTTCATGTACTCTGTCTGCACATCCCATTTGAGACATAGAACAAAACATATACCAAATTAGGCAGCAAATTGATTATCTGATTTAACATAAAACATATTGCGCCATATCTACCTATGCTCATGGTACTTATAGAATATTTAATAGCTATTGCTTTAATATAATTTGTAGTGTAAAAATAATATTCGAAATGATGGACATGTGCCATGACACGATAGTGTGCCGGTACAACTGTGTGCCATGACACGTTCTTGCATGCTAGATATTTTAGAAGTGGTATTTTATGCGGTCAACATCACAAGCTGTTAGTTGATTAGAAACACAGGCTACCAGTGCGTACCTATTAAGGAAGAAAGCACGCGGCTACCATAATATAAAATTGATAATTTGATGTATGAATTGAATGGTGCTTAGACTAAACCGTCAACACTATTATCATTCTTCTTTAAATTCCTTACTACACTGATCGCCTCAAGAATAATCCAGGCAGAGAATGATAGAAGAAGTACAGATAAAATAGTTAATATCCAGTTTCTTGTTTTTATAAATTCCTTCAAGCTCATTACCATTGCAGTCGATGTCATAATAATCAGGAATATCAGAGGTATTAAAGTAAACAGAATATTTCTACCTTTTCTATACAGATAAACAGTCAACACCAGTAGTGACAGTCCCGCAAGCAGCTGATTTGTTGCGCCGAAGATTGGCCACAAACGTTTCCAACTAAGCCCCTCACCCCCAAAGATAAGGATAAGCGGAGTGAAGGCAGCAATCGCTGCTGCCACGAATCTATTTGTTAAAATTTTAATATTATATATCTCTCCCAACTCACTTGTTATATATCTTTGAATCCTGGTTGAAGTATCAAGAGTGGTGGCGGCAAAGCTTATGACGATTACCGCAATCATCGTAGTAGCAAATACTTCAGGTATATGAAGCCCCTCTTTCATAAAATAGGCGCCTCCATTAACAAAAGCCCCCATTTTTGCATCCAAACTACCTGCTGCACTCCAACTTGTGTAATGACTCTTCCATGCGGCGAGTGTCGCAAATCCCGCTGTTGACGCAATTATCGCCATCAAGCCCAGTGAACCCTCTCCCAGCATTGATCCAAAACCTATCATTCTGGCATCTTTAATGTTATTAAGTTGTTTGGATGTAGTACCGGAGCCAACAAGGCCATGAAATCCGGATATTGCGCCACAAGCTATCGTAATAAACAGGAATGGAAACCACGGCAAGCCCCCCTCAACCTCAAGATTAATGGCAGGTGCTACCATTGGAGGGTGTGCAATAAAAAGGCCTAAATACATTATACCCAATCCTACAAAAAGCTGATGTGAGTTGATAAAATCTCTTGGCTGGAGCAGTAGCCAAACCGGAAGAACCGATGTTATAAATGCATAAACAAGAAGCAATATAATCCATGACTCTATCTGCCCACCTATGAAGACAGGCAAGTGCAAGGGTATATACATACCAAGATATATAAATCCGTATAAAACAAGCAACGCAATTATTGAAGGTATGAGGATCCCATACTTTGCTCTGTAAATAACGACTCCTATGGCAACGGCAACTATAATTTCAATATTAACCGGTAATACTGTGGTTGGAAATTGTGAAAACAGAGTGGCAATAATATACGCAAAAACTGCAATCACTATCCATGTAAGAAAGAAGATAATTGTAAGGAACAGTGCGCGCGCTCTTTTACCAATGATTATACCCGTCAAATCACCAATGGAATGGCCCTTGTTTTTTGCAGAGAGTACCAGGCATCCAAAGTCATGCACCGCACCTATGAATATTGTACCAAAGACTACCCACAGCACTGCAGGCAGCCAACCCCATATTACGGCTATAGCAGGCCCGACAATTGGAGCAGCACCTGCTACAGACGTGAAATGGTGGCCAAAGAGAACGTGCTTGTTTGTTGGAACATAATCTATACCATCCTTAAATTCATGGGCTGGCGTTACAATATTTGAATCCAGTTTATATATCTTGTCTGCAAGAAATTTTGAATAAAAAAAGTAACTTGCAAAAAAGCAGGATAGAGAGGAAATAGCTAAAATGGCAGCATTCATATATTAATTATCTATATAATTCTGGAATTTAATGATTGAGGGATTTTTCACTTAAAACGGTAATTTAAGAAATGTGAACCTCAGGAGGGCGGTATGCAGACAGGCTGCAGAACCATTTTGATTCAATACTTTGTGGATCCCAGCCAATCAGACAGGGATCCACAAGAAAAAAACAACTCAATTAGATTTTGACAGAGAATATAAAACTCAATACAGAAAACACGTTATATCACCCGTTTCGTACACGCTGAACAACAATCTTCTGAACACCAAACTTTAATGCTTCTCTGTGGCTTGGAAACCATACATCAATGCGATTGCCCTTTATGGCGCCACCAACGTCTTCAGCCCTGAATATAGTATCAGGATACCCCTTTATTCTTAATCTACTACCCAGCTTTATAACTCTCTTATCAACTGCTACAGTTCCCCATCGTGCCCTTTTGCCTGACGCCGTAATCCCATACCACTTATCGGATGGATCCTTATCACAGCATTTCTCACATGAACAGTATGCGGTTGCTTTGAATACTTCAGCGTTCAC
>Ga0233428_1002040_pt1 | contig 20055 bp, 19 predicted proteins | sample SI_118_April2016_4_FD_179890 | JGI IMG/M metagenome (GOLD analysis project Ga0233428, IMG submission 179890) | Seawater microbial communities from Saanich Inlet, British Columbia, Canada - SI_118_April2016_120_MG | ecosystem: Environmental > Aquatic > Marine > Inlet | place: Canada: British... | reverse complement strand
AAAGCACGACAGAGACCAGCAACTACCAGCGATTTGCCGACATCAGATCCAGTGCCTTGGAACATGAGGGAACTCATAGATTAAAACTCAATACCCGCTTGCGCTTTATAGCCATCGCGGAAATGGTGCTTCACTTCGGTCATCTCCGTAACGAGGTCCGCGACTTCGATCAGTTCGTCTTTGGCATTGCGGCCGGTGCAAATGACATGCTTATCGGCCGGCTTATTTTTTAAATAGTCCGCCACTTCGTTGATATCGATGTAATCATTTCTGAGCACGATGTTAATTTCATCAAGCAAAACCAAAGCAAGCTCAGGGTCTTCGATCATTTCTTTTGCCCGGGCCCAAGCTGCATTGGCAGCTTCGATATCACGCGCCCGGTTTTGGGTCTCCCAAGTGAAGCCCTCGCCCATCGCTGTGATGGTCACGAGATCGGGGAAAGCTTCGAGGACAACCCGCTCACCAGTCTCCCACTTACCTTTGACGAATTGCACGATGCCGACTTTTTTTCCGTGCCCGATACAGCGCGCAACGATACCCATCGCCGCTGTCGTCTTGCCTTTGCCTTTGCCGGTATGGACCACAAGCAAGCCGCCTTCTTTAGTTTTGGTGGCGAGAATTTTATCTTTGGCTGCTTTGTGTTTGCGGCGCTTTTCGTTGGCTTTGGCGTTAACCTCTTCTTCGCTTAGATCATTGTTCATACCACTTTCCTCTCAACTGACTGTCTTAATTGTTCTAATAGTCCCACTACACTGTTTGAGCGCGGGTGCCAAAAGCCCCGCTCGATCGCCTCATCAAACCGCTCTGCAATTTCCTGCAAAGCCGGGGCGTTATTTTCGGCAATAAAGTCGCGCACCCGCTCATCTTCCAGATACGCCTCAAACAATTGATCAAAGTGATGATCTTCGACCACTTTGGCTGTGGCGGCAAAAGCAAAGAGATAGTCAACCGTCGCGGCGATCTCAAACGCCCCTTTGTAGCCGTGGCGCATCACGCCTTCGATCCACTTCGGATTGGCGGCTCTCGCCCTAACAACACGGCCAATCTCCTCAGAGAGCGTGCGAATTTTTGGCGTCTCCGGGCGCGAGTGATCATTGTGATAGATCGTCGGTTGCTCGCCGGATAGTTCTCGTACGGCGGCGGTAATGCCGCCTTCAAATTGGTAGTAGTCATCACTGTCGAGCAAATCATGTTCGCGGTTGTCCTGGTTATGGACCACCACCTCTACGCCTTTGAGCCGGGCTTCGAACAGCCCGTTCTCCGCTTCCCCCTCGGCCCCATCGCCATAGGCATAGCCACCCCAGGCGACGTAAGCTTTGGACAAATCTTCATCTGTCTCCCAGCATTTCTCATCAATTAAGGTTTGCAGACCAGCGCCATAGGCCCCCGGTTTGGAGCCAAACACCCTAAAGCCTGCACGGCGGCTGGCCTCTTCGGCACTGGCACCCGCCGCCACGAAGGCTGCCCGGTCTTTTTGGGTCTGCGCGGCCAAGGGATTGTCGTATTCCGCCTCGTCCTGTTCACTAACAGCGCGCACCGCACTATCGAGCAAATCGACCTGCGTTGGAAAGGCGTCGCGGAAAAAACCTGAGATGCGAAACACCACATCGACACGGGGGCGGCCCAGCACGGTCAGCGGCATAACTTCAAAGCCGGTCACCCGATTGGCCTGTTTGTCCCATTGGGGCTGCACACCCATCAAGGCGAGGGCTTGCGCGATGTCATCACCGCCCGTCCGCATATTCGCCGTCCCCCAGGCACTCATCGCAATGCGCTTCGGATATTCACCATGTTCTTGAAAATGCCGCTCAATCAACAGTGTTGCCGATTTCCAACCCAAATTCCATGCCGCCGGTGTCGGCACGGCCCGCACATCGACAGAATAGAAATTGCGCCCCGTCGGCAAGACATCCAAGCGGCCGCGTGTTGGCGCTCCACTGCTCCCCGGCGCAATGAAGGAGCCGTTTAGTCCCTGCATCAGCCCGCTTAATTCCTGCTCACCGCAATCAGCGACAATTGGCCTGAGCTGACTTTGAATAAACTCCAGCACGATGCAGGTCGCTGTCCACGCTGGATCAACCACTGCCGTGCCGTTGACCAAATCCAGTGCCAGCAGTTCCAAGCGCTCAACCGTATCGCCGCTGCTGCGCCAGAGATCGCCATAGCTGGCCAACACATCCGGCTGCGTACCCTGCCACGCTTCAGCCATTTCACAATCGAGCGGGTCAAAATCGCCAAACCCGAGATCACTCGCCAAAGCGCGGATGAGAGAGGCATTTTCGCCCGCACCATCTTCCCGCTGCAATCTGGTAAGCGCGACCAACAAATCGGCTTCCTGATTGCCGGTCGGTGAGATGCCAAATATATGCAACCCGTCCCTGATCTGCATTTCTTTCAGCTCGCAGAGATAGTTATCAATTTTGGATAGAGCTTCGTTTTCATCATCCGACTGTTCGATACCGACATCTCGGTCAAGGCCAATGCGCTGGCTGAGCTCTAGAATTTCTTCGCCCAATATTTTAAGCCGCCTCGGATCCATGCCAGCTGCCTGATAATATTCATCAACCAATTGCTCGAGATCACGCAGCGGTCCATAGCTTTCAGCGCGGGTCAGCGGTGGGGTCAGGTGATCGATGATGATTGCTTGAGAGCGCCGCTTGGCTTGCGTGCCTTCGCCGGGATCATTGACGATAAAAGGATAAAGATGCGGTAGCGGACCTAATGCAATCTCTGGAAAACACGTCTCATCCAGCACCAGCGCCTTACCTGGCAACCATTCGAGATTACCATGCTTGCCAAAATGGATGATCGCATGAACATCAATCTCGCGTCTGAGCCAGGCATAGAAAGCGAGATAACTATGCGGCGGCACGAGGTCTGGATCGTGATAGGAAGATGTCGGATCAATATTGTAGCCCCGCGCCGGCTGGATTGCTAAGACGGCATTGCCGAAGCGATGGGCGGGCAGGATAAAGTTTTGGCCGGAGACAAATGGATCATCCTCCGGCGCGCCCCAACGCTCGGTAATGTCATCCTGAACTGATTGTGGGAGCCTTTGATAGAAATCAAGATAGGCCGTGATCGAGAACGCTTCACCGCCGCTTCGCTCACCGGCTGCATTGGTTGGACCGGCAAGCAGGTGATCCATTACAGCTTTACTGGTGGTGGGAGCGCCGGGGCCAAGGTCGTAGCCCGCCGCCGCCATGCGTTGGAAAGCCGCTCCGACCCCTGCCGGGGTATCAAGTCCGACCCCATTGCCGAGCCGACCGTCTTTGTTGGGATAATTCGCCACAACGATTGCGACGCGCCGGTCTTGTGCCTGGGTTTGGCGCAGCCTCGTCCAGGACGCTGCCAAATCAGCAACGAAATTGACGCGTGATGGCACCGGTTCATGCTTGATCACAGCCACCTCAGTCTTCTCGTCAAAGGCCTGAGATTTTTTGAATGAAATCGCCCGGGTGATCAGACGGCCATCAACTTCAGGCAGTGCGACATTCATGGCGAGGTCTTTTGGCGCCAGACCGCGCGCACCCTCTTGCCACTCATCGAAGGTGCCTCCCGACAATATAACTTGGAACACCGGACAATCAGCTGCGGAAAAAGGCGTCTCGGACATATCCTTACCGGGAGAGGAAACGGCGAAACCGGTACAATTTAAAATAACGTCGGGCCTGGTTTCGGCAAAAAGCGCTTTGACGATCTCCGCCGAAGTCGGATCCTTGAGACTGCCAACAAACAGTGGCAACGGATTGAGGCCTTTCGCTTTGAGACTTTCAATCAATGCATTTATCGGCTTGAGATCAGAGGTCTGCACCAAGGCGCGATAAAAGACAATGGCGGCCGCCGGTTGATCGGCAGACCATTGACCCTGAATTTGGGTGAGATCGGGAAAAGCGAGCCCGGGCCAATAGAGACCAGCCCGGACCAGCGGAACCGGCTCAACCCAGTCATTTTCTTTTCCAATAAGCGAAGACGCATAGGCTAAAAGATTTTGAATATTATCCGCGCCACTTTGTGCGCAATATTGCCAAATACGGTGACAGGCTTCGGGCCCGAGGGTTGATTGCGTGGTCAGTTCTGGATCCGGCGTATCGTCACCCGGCACCACGGCCAAAGGAATATCATGGGCGAGGCAGGTTTCGCGAATTTGCTCGATGCCGTAAGGCCAATAGCCCATACCACCCAGCAAGCGCACAATCACCAGCTTAGCTTGAGCGATGGTGTTCTCAACATAGACATCAACCGACATATTGTGGCTGAGCTGCATCAAATTGGCGAGACGGAGCGACGGGTAACCGCCGCCGGCATGCTGCTCGGCCAAAATCGCCAGATCACTGGCCGCGGCTGACAAAAAAACAATATCACCCGGCGACTGGCCGAGATCGACGGCTTCACTTCCGTCGTTTATCTCTCCAGGCTGGGTGACAAGCAGATGCATGAGCGTCTCTTATTTCAAAAGCCGGGCTTCAACTGCCGCACGGTCAAAACCTTGCAGGCCGATCACCACCAATTGGCTCGCTCGATTTTCGCCCGTTTCCCAAGGTCGGTCGTAATAGTGATCAACCCGTTCGCCGACACCTTGGATCACCAGCCGGGCGGGCTTGCCTTCAATTTCAGCAACCCCTTTGATCCTAAGTACACCCATTTCACCGAGCGCCAGTTTTACTCGCTCGACAATCAAAGCGGGCTCGAGCGCCGAGGCAACGTCTAAAGTGAACGTGTCAAAATCATCATGTTCGTGCTCTTCCTCATCATCATGACAAGAAGGGCGTTGATCGACGTCGTCTTCCACCGCTGCAGCGAGGCCAAGGATGATACCGGGGTCCAACCGCCCATGCACGGCGGGAATTGCTTCCACCGACGTGCGCGCCTCGCCATTGATCAAAGCCAGCACATCGTTCAGGTCTGAGCCGTCCAACATGTCGGATTTATTGACGATCACCATATCGGCACAGGCCAATTGATCACCAAAGACTTCTTCCAACGGATTTTCATGATCGAGGGTCGGATCCGCTTCACGCTGTTTTTTGATCAGCTCAGGATCATCGGCAAACAAACCTGCTTTGACGGCAGGGCCATCGACCACCGTGATGACGCCATCCACCGTTGTTCGAGAGCGTACTTCCGGCCACTGAAACGCTTTGACCAGAGGTTTGGGAAGTGCCAGACCGGAGGTCTCGATCACGATATGATCGGGGCGGTCTTCACGGTCCAGCAATATCTCTAGCGTTGGGATAAAATCATCGGCGACCGTGCAGCAAATGCAGCCATTGGTCAGCTCCAAGACATCGTCTTCGGTGCAAGTCTCATCGCCGCAGCCTTTGAGGATATCTCCGTCAATACCGAGATCGCCAAACTCGTTAATGATGAGGGCGAGCTTTTTGCCATTGGCATTTTCCAACATGTGGCGGATCAAGCTGGTTTTTCCGGCCCCTAAAAAGCCGGTGATCACGGTGACAGGTGTTTTTGCAGCAAGTGACATTTATAAATTCCTTATTTTAATCTTCACTTTATTTTTTGGGGGATGCCGGCTGTCACGAAGACAACGCTTGCCGACACTGCCGCTATTTTTTGGTTCATAAGACCGGCGTAATCGATAAACTGCCGGGCCAACGCATTGTCTGGAATAATGCCCTGGCCAACCTCGTTTGAGACGAACACCACCGGAAAATCAAGCTGTTCTCGCGCGGCGCAGAGACTGTCGATCTCGGCGGCAATATTTTTATCTAAGGCCATTAAATTGGACAGCCATAGTGTCAAACAATCGACCAGGGCTGGCTTGCCGTGCCCGTTCAAGGCCAGCAGCGTCTGCGCCAGCAATATCGGCTCTTCGACGGTTTGCCATTGATCACCGCGGCGCGCCTGATGGGCCCCAATCCGGGCGGTCATCTCATCATCTAGCGGCTCGGAAGTGGCAACATAGAAGCCGCCGCCAGCCTGCTCAATAACGCTTTCAGCATAGGCGCTTTTGCCCGAGCGCTGGCCGCCGAGCACGAGAGAAAATCCAGCTTTTTGAAGGTCTATCAATTCGCTCATGATAAACGTCTTCCTCCTCCCCGAGGATATTGTTACACGCATTATGCCGCAGAAGAGGTCTCCTGGCTGGGGCTTATGACCGGCTCCGACCTTCCCGATTAAACTTCAGTGGTCGATCTAAAAAATTGGAGCCAATCTGTCCGTCACAGTTGCGGGGGCAGCACCGGATTTACACCGACTTCCCTGTTCCCACGGCAGAAGGCACGCTATCATTTAGGGGATTGGAAGGCAAAGCAAATTCAGCATCCAAATTGGCGGCAAATTAGCGATTAATGCCGTGCACGCACCATTCTCTGAGGTCACCATCCGGGATATTCTCAATCTCGGTCAGCGATAAATTATCGAGCTGAAACGCGAGTGCTGATTTGGCAAATAAATTAAGCGCCATTGCCAAGGCGGTGCGGATGGTGCCGGCATGAGTCACGGCAATGATATTTTTGCCCTGATACTCCAATGACAGCTCGGCGATCGTATCCGACACCCGATCCATCATATGAATAAAGCTCTCACCGCCGGGCGGGGCTTGGGTGGCGAAATTTTGCCAGAAGGCTATGGCGTGATCATCTCTAAGATCATCCCAGTTTTTACCGTTCCACTCACCGAAATCCTGCTCCATCAGACCCGGCACAGCGCGGCAATTTGAGCCACCCAGCGCTTCGGCGGTCTGAACAGCTCTCGGCAAGCCGCTGGTCAACCAAATGGCGTCTTCGGGTAAGGATTTGCGCCGGGCCGCAAGGGCCGCCTGATCCGAAAGGTCGGCGTCAACATCGTCCTGGCCGTGAATTATGCCCGGCGTTCCGGCAGAGGGTGCATGACGCACCCACCACCAATGGGTATTGCTCATTCGAGACCCACCATCAATATGGCGAGCAATATCGTGGTCTCGGTAATTTGCTGAGTGGCACCTAATACATCGCCGGTCTGCCCACCCAAGCGGGTCGCAACGAAATAAACGAAGAGACCGGCCGCCAAAACGGCGAGACCGAGCGCCACAATACTGGTCCGAAAGCCCAATAAAAACAGCAAAAAGGCAATGCCGATCAACAAAGCGGTAATGGCCCGGTCAAAGCTCGGCTTTCCGGCCCCGGCGCTCAGACCATCTTCACGTGCGAGCGGAATGTAATGCATGATGGCAGGTAGTGCGGCGCGGGAAGCGGCAGCTGCCGCGACAAGTGCTAATAAAACAGCATCAACCCCGACTTCGGTAATTTCCGTCAATGCTGCCCAGCGCAGGCCAAAGCTGAACAGCAAAGCCATTACACCGTAGCTGCCGATTTGGCTGTCCCGCATAATTGAGAGCTTTTGCTCTCGCGTGATGCCGCCGCCTAGACCATCGCAGGTATCGGCCAAACCATCTTCATGCAGCGCACCAGTCACCAGGGTCATGGCCAACAAAGCCAACAGCGCCAATATGGCAGAAGGAAAATCAAACCAGCTGCCGATCCACAAGACGGAACCAGCAATCAGGCCGACAATGGCGCCGACGATCGGAAACAACCGGGAGGCTTCAGAAATTGAAAAATCTTCCGGCGACGCACCAATATAGACCGGCAAGCGGGTCAGCACGCCTAAGCAGATTTTAAGATCGGCAAACCAGCCCTGCTTATTAACTTTATATTTGATGCGGTCCAAAAAGTCAGATTCTTCGCTCAATTCTTCTTCTTGAGAAGAATCTTCCTGATCCTCACCACTTGGCTCATCAATATCTTTTTTTACGTCGTCTTCTTTATCGGCCAAATTCAGCCCCTCGCGCTTTTATGCTTTCGTCACCACGCATAGCATTATAATACAGGTGCATCATACAAAATAAATGCGTGAGATGCGACATGGAACAAAAACCAATTACCTCTTTAGATGCCATCCGGGAACTTATTCAATCTTTTCCGGGTCCGGATGAGGAAGCCATTGCCGCAACGCAAGCGCGCGAACCTAATCTTACCAAGCCGCAAGGCTCCTTGGGCCGCCTCGAAGAGTTGACCGTTTGGCTGGCCGGCTGGCAGGGCAAACACCCGCCAAAAATAGAGCTGCCGCGGGTTATTGTTTTTGCCGGATCGCATGGTGTAACGGCACAAGGCGTCTCGGCCTTTCCTGCCGAGGTAAACCATCAAATGGTTGCTAATTTCCAAAGCGGCGGTGCGGCGATCAACCAACTCTGCAAAGTCCACGACGCCGAACTAAATGTCATGGAAGCGGCGCTTGAGATTCCAACCCGTGATTTTTCCAAAGAGCCAGCAATGGATGATGCCGATTGCGCCGAAGCTGTCGCTTTTGGTATGTCTGGCCCGGATGTCGGCTTGGATGTGCTCTGCGTCGGCGAGATGGGCATTGGTAATACGACGGCTTCTGCCGCCATCTGCCACGCGCTTTACGGCGGCGATGCTGAAGACTGGGTTGGTCCCGGCACCGGCGTTGAAGGCGATGCGCTGGCCAATAAAATCCGCGTCGTCAAAGAAAGCGTAATATTACACCAGGCTGTACTCACCGATGGCCTGGAAATTCTGCGCTGCTTCGGTGGCCGCGAAATGGCGGCGATTTGCGGCGCCATCATAGCGGCGAGGCTTTCGCGCATCCCGGTTTTATTGGATGGCTACGTCACTTGCGCCGCCGCCGCTGTGCTCCATGCGATGGATGAACATGCGCTGGATCATTGTGTCGTTGCCCATATCTCGGCTGAGCCCGGCCACCGTATATTGGTTGAAAAACTGGGTAAAGTGCCATTGCTTGATTTTGGGATGCGTCTCGGCGAAGGATCTGGTGCCGCGCTCGGTATTGGGCTGTTACGCAGTGCTGTAGCCTGTCACAACGGCATGGCGACCTTTGAAGAGGCCGCCGTCTCTAATAAGGAATAGGACTTACATAGATTAATATGCTCGCATAGGTTTATAATTACTTGAAATTTATTTAAAAATTTGTATTCTCTGCCTTATAAAAATAATAACTATCAAATGCTCTTGGCCAATCAAAACCGTTAATTGAAAAAGCGAAAAAATGGCCTATCAATATATTATCGATCATGACGTAAATTGCGTCTTCGTCCAACATCATAATCGCTACGACCAAAATGATGGGCATAATCAGATAAAAGATTTGCTCGCTGATCCTGCTTATAAGGTTGGCATGAACATTTTAAAGGATGTTCGTACGACTTCGTATCCGAAAAAATTTGATTTCGAATTTTTTAAGACGACACGTCCATCTAAAATGTTCTCCCTCGAAGAGCAGCTTGGCAAATGCAAAATTGGTATATTGGTAGGGAGTGCTAAAGACTTTGCCACAGCCCATCAATTAGAGGTCAGCACTCGTCTGGATAAGCTAAAGGTTCAAAGAAAACCATTTCGCGAATTGGCTAAAGCGCGGGCGTGGCTCGGTATTCCCGAAAATTACCAGATTATATTTCCGCAATTGGTGGAATAAAGATCTGTGTTCTAAGTCGCGTGCGGCTCAGCCAAGCTTGACGTTTCTTCCTCACCTAGGCGGCCATATATATATGCCGCCCCGGCGCCCAGAACGCTCCACATAAACGCAGCTGCGAAAAGCGAAATCATGACAAAATGAGCTGCCAATTCCGGTGGTGATGCACCAACCGCCCCGGCTTCTGCGTGGGGAGCACCAATCGCATGTGGAATAACCAGCAGCAACAAGCCACTCGCCCGCCAAATGTTGGATTTACCGAAGGCGATCATCGCGAGACCAATCGAGCTCGCAACAGCTGTACCCAACCACCAAGTTTGGCGCGCTAATAAATCACCAGCAGCGGCGGCCGGCAGTTCAGCCGGCAAACCCAAACCTGGAAGGAATGAAAAGCTTAGAAAGCCAGCGCCACCCCACAATAGTCCTTGGGTTAAACTAATCGAGCCGCCATAAAGCGTAAATCCAGCGGCCAGTAACAATCCAAAGGCAATCGCTGTCAGCATGTTTGCAGCCAAGGTATAGAGCGAGCGCTCCATGCCATCTTGCGGGGCCCAGCTATTTTCACCATGTGAATGAGACCCGTGATCATGGTCCGCAGAAGCTGTCTGGGCGGTGTGTTTGTGACCCGCCTGGGCATCGGCATGAACGTGGCTGGTTCCTTCGGCATGAATGTGAAAATTTTGCTCATGAAGATGAGGCACATTGCCACCCGAATGAGCGTGGCTAATGCCGCCAGGATGAGCATGGCTCACACCGGCAATCGCCGCACTTGCCTGGGCAGCAGCTTGTTGCTCATACCCCTCGGCTTTGACAATAAGTGGTTGAACCATGATTAAATGTGCCAGCGTCAATACGACACCAGCAACAGCACCGGACAAAAGCCCGGTCAGAAGCAATCTCTGTAACATTAGGTCAGCTTAATGACAGGGGAAAGAATTAGCGTGACGGGAATCGTGTGCCGCATTGTGCACCAGATCTGCATTGGCAAAACCAACACCCATCAAAATAAAGGCACCCAAGATGGAGCCGAATACTGCAGCGGCCAGTCTCTGCGACAGCGCTACTGATTTTGTTTCTTGCTTTAGAACTTTAACTTCACTCATGGTCTATCACCCTCCGTGTTAAATATATGATGGCAGGTATCTGACTCGCTTGACGCTTACAGTTGCGGGGGCAGTCTCGGATTTGCCACTAATCGACTTGGCGCACCGTATTCCCAATTCATCTGCTTTTTGACAAAACAGAACCATCCCCTAAAGGGTTAAACGCAAGACGGTTCAAAGTCAATGTGGAATTGGGGTCACGGGTGGAAAAAGTAGCGCCTAAATCAACTCCACGCGCAATTTCGTGCCTTCAAGATGCAAACCGCCCCGCCAATGTTCAATATAGGGTGTCGGCGGGCGCATATCGGGGGCAACCAGCCAAAGTCGCCAGAGGCGGCGTTTGCGCTCAGGTTCCGGCCAGTCTTCAAACCCTGTCCGGGTATGGAGCGCGACCGAATTATTGACGAACTGCATGTCGCCTTGGTCCAGCTGCATGGCATAATGAAGCTCTTCGCAGATATTTTCTGCAACTTCCATGGCTTCTGCCTGTAAATCCGTCAAATCGGGTGCTTCTGGCAAAAGGTGCCCCTTGCGCATATGAGTCGGGCCAAAAGCGACGCACAATTTACCTTCGAGGAAATTAAAGGTCGGGCTTTCGTAATAGTTCTTTGAGCCATCATCAATCTCTGAATGCATGGTCCAGCAATAAGGCTCAGCCAAAATCGGCACGAGATCCGGGCGGCGCTTGACCATCTCGTTATACATCGCAAGAGAGCTGACGACTTTCGACTTACCACCGGATTTTGCCGTATGGGTGCAGAGCAATGTGACGATATCACACTGATCACAATGATAATCCATCTCGACATTCGTCTGATAGCCACGATGTTTGGGATCGGTGTAATCGCGTCCGGCATCAATGACATGGCCGATCATATCGCCTTCGGGATTATTTGAGACAGCCTCACCAATATGACGGCCTATACCCCAATAAATATAAGCCACTTCGATGCGGTCCATATCGGCAAACGGCAAACCGCGGAGTAGCGCGATCCCCACCCCATCCCGCAAATCATCGCGAATGTTCTCTAATTTGGTGGCAAAACTGCCGAGATCATAATCCGCTTTTTTAGTTTCCAACAGCGCATTTGGGTCGTCACCGAATTTTGCTTTCGCCGCCGCCCCCATATTCTGGAGATCGCTTATTTCAGCATCCGTAAGACGGTAAATCCAATCTTCATTCGCTTCAAACTGCGACTTATGCCAAGCTGCCGGATCAACGACAGGCTCGCCCAAAACGGCGTGATTTCTGATTGAATCAGAAGCATCTAAATTGTTCACGTTACTGCACCTCCCTGAGATCTTTTTTCATCTTATACCTTGTATCGTAAGATATCTTACGATACAAGTCTAGAGTTCTTTTCAGGAGTGCTAGGATGCCTAAAAAATCAGTTTCTAAAGAGGAAAATGACCTGGGTGGTCTCTATGATCGACCCGGTTTTCTGCTGCGTAGATGCCAGCAAGAAACCGGGTGGGTTTTTGAGGAAAGTTGTGCCGAGCTTGGACTTACGCAGCGCCAATATGACTTTTTATTTGCGCTCAGCGAAGCAGATGAACGAGATCAGGATCAGCTTGCCCGCTTGCTCGGCCTAGATCGCTCCAACACCGGACATGTCATTAAAATATTGCTGCGAAAAGGATATATTGAACGGCGTGTAAAACCCTCAGATAAACGCAAACGGCTGATCAGATTGACTGAAAATGGCCGGGATATTTTCCAAGCTGCCAAACCAGCCGCAATGGCTGCACGTGATTATTTATTGGATTTGTTAGACCAAGATGAACAAGAGATATTCATGCGGCTTTTGAGAAAAATTGTCCTCACCAATACGCGTCCGGATCGCGCGCCACTGGAAATAGCAGGATCGCTATAACCTAGTCAGCAAGCTCCTCAATCGTCCAGAGCTTACCCAGATCATCACGCGTGTCCTTAATGCCGGCTTTGCGCATCGCATACCAATAAGTGGCAGCGTTGGAAGAGACGATCGGGCGGCCAAGTTTTTGCTCAAGCTCAGCGATCATGCTGACCATACCCAAGGCACCGCCAACATGAAGGAAGGTGTCGACATCGTCATGATCATTGCGTTTGAGGGCTTCCAGGATCTGATCGACGGTCACTTTAATGATATCGATGCTTTCTTTAACTTCAAGCCAGGCACCATACGGCGCCTCAAAGCCGAGCGCTTCATAATAGGCCTGCACGCTTTTCGAATAAACTTCCGACATCGGTGAGAGCACCGCAATGCGTTTTGCACCAAGCGCCTTGAGCGCAGCTTCGGTCGCATCTGTCGCTGTCACGACCGGCACACCCCGGGCGGCGGCTTCCAGCTTTTTGACGAACTCAGCTTGGATTTCCAATGACCAATTGCGCATTTCAATCGAATTGCCGGTGATGATCATATCCGGATAGCAGCCATGGCATTGCGGCAAGGTTGCCAAGACGGCTTCCGGCACTTTGTCCTGCACTGAAATATCGAAGCGATACATCTGATTGTTGACCCCGTCGGGGCGCATCAACTCATATTCAGGATGCATATTGGCATTTTGTTGCGGAATGAGAAAAGCAAAGACCCCGCGTGGTCCGAAACGATCCGGCATAACTGGCTACCTTTAAATTATTGCTTGGTTTGGGCGACCATATAGATACTTGGCGGTCAGGCAATGAATTTGGATGGACAATAACGCGATTGTTAAAATCAAAGAAATTGCGTTACATTTCCATCACAGGCACGCTAAGGTTAGAGCTAAGCAATATTCTCCGGGAGCATAAATAATGAGCGTTAAGCATTTTCATCATTTAGGGTTGGCGATTCCTGATGTACCCACCCAGAAGAAATTTTATGAAGATTTCGGCTTGATCGGTGAGGAGATCGAGAACCGCGCGATCATGCGCTGCATTGGCCGCGATCAGGATCAACTCCTGCTCACCGAGGGGCCGGAACGCAAGCTCAGCCATGTCTCTTACGGCGCCGATGACGAAGGTTTGGCGGCCGTCAAAAACAACATTGAAGCCAGCAATCTTGCCACTGAAATCGATTGTCCCAAAGACACGCCTTATGAAGGTATTTGGATCCAAGATTTCGAAGGCGACGTTTATAATGTAAATATCAGTGAGGCGGCGCCTTCGAAAGGCGGCATCAGCCCATCCATCGCCCATGAAGCGTTTCAAGCCAATGGCCCCGGTCATTATGACCGCGTCAACAAAAAGGGCAGCATTGCATACGACACCACGCCAGAGCCCCATCGGCTCGGCCATATGGTGCAGTTTACCACAAGCCTGGAAAAGAAAATCGCGTTTTACCGGGATGTGTTGGGACTTAAATTGACCGACACCAGCGAAGGCCTGATCGCTTTTCTAAGAACGGCGGGAGGTTGTGATCATCATACCGTCGGCTTTTTAGAGACAGATAAAACCGGCTTCCATCATGCGAGCTTTGAAATGGACAATGTTGATCATGTGGGCCTCGGCGGACAGGGGATGCTGGAAAAAGGCTATCGCAATGGCTGGGGTCTTGGACGACATGCTTTAGGTTCTAATTTTTTCTGGTATATTCGAGATCCGCATGATGGTTTGTGCGAATTTTTCGCCGATATGGACTATATTGCGGATGACGATGCCTGGGAGGCCAAAGATTGGCCGATGGATGTCGGCTTTTATCTCTGGGGACCAAATCCTCCAGAAGAGTTTGGCATGAATTATGAGGGCTGCAAAACTACCACCAAACCAGGCGCAGGTGGTAAGGGCGCCCGAAATTAGGACTAATTAGGTTAGAGAATACGGATTATGAAGAAACTTATTATTGGCATTACTGGCTCGACGGGCTCTATTTTAGCCGTGCGCCTGCTTGAAATCCTAAGCGGCTCCGATGTCGAAACCCATTTGGTAGTCAGCAAATGGGGCCATCAGACGCTCGAGCATGAAACCGACTACACCCACGACCAAGTCTTGGCGATGGCCGATGTTAATTATGGCTCGGGTGATATGGGGGCTGCAGTCTCTTCTGGTTCGTTTCGCACCGAAGGTATGGTTGTCATACCGTGCTCTATGTCGAGCCTTGCGACGATTGCCCATGGCAATGGCACCCACCTCGTCCACCGCGCAGCCGATGTGATTTTGAAAGAACGCCGGAAATTGGTACTTGTCGCCCGCGAATTGCCGCTCAATGACATTCATCTGGAAAACATGCTGAAACTATCGCGCATGGGCGTTCATATCGTGCCGCCGATGATGGCGTTTTATAATCACCCGGAAACTATTGAGGACATGGTTGATCATGTCGTTATGCGCGTGCTGGATCAATTTGATATTACGGTTGATACCGTGCCGCGCTGGGAAGGCAAGATGAAGCAGCGCCAAAAATAGCTAACCAACCTCTCCACCATTGACGTAAACAGTGCGAATAGCGCGGTCATCGGCCAGAATAATCTGCGCAAACAACATGTCAGCGAGACTTTCGGCGCGTTTCATTCGATGGCGAATGAGATTAGTCGAGCTCAAATCAATAACCGTCAAATCGGCTTCATGCCCCGGCGCAATCCGGCCAATTTTATCTTCAAGATGCAGTGCTTTAGCCCCGCCCAGAGTCAGCAGATAAAAGGCTTCAAAAGGAGATATCGAAAAATCCCGAAACTGAGCAATCTCATAGGCCGCCTTGACCGTGGCAAAAGGCGACAGTGATGTACCACCGCCAACATCGGTGCCGAGACAAATTTTTGCTCCGGCCTTCTGTAATTTTTCATACTCAAATAGACCACTGCCCAAAAATAAATTTGAGGTCGGGCAGTGAACGATAGAGGTATCGGTCTCGGCGGCCACTCGAATATCCTCGTCCGAGAAATGAATTCCATGGCCATAGAGGGTGCGTGGACCTAAAAGGTTAAACCGCTGATAGACATCGAGATAAGACCTTGCTTCAGGGAAAAGTTCGGCAACCCAATCTATCTCTTGTACGTTTTCAGAGACATGTGATTGTACATAGACATCGTCGCTCTCCTGATAAAGCGCACCGGCGGCTTCTAACTGCTCCGGCGTTGAGGTCGGCGCGAAACGCGGCGTAATGGCATAGAGGCTGCGGCCTTTATTATGCCATTTCTCGATCAAGGCCTTCGATTGGTCATAGCCAGTCTGCGCCGTGTCTTTCAAATTGTCCGGCGCGTGGCGATCCATTAAAACTTTCCCGGCGATCATGCGAAGACCATATTGCTCAGCGGTAAAAAAAAAAGCATCTACGGATTGCGGATGCGAGGTGCAGAAAACCGCCGCAGTGGTGAACCCGCATTTGAGAGATTCTTGCAGGTAAAAGTCAGCCGTCGCGGCGGCATATTCTTGGTCGTCAAATTTGGCTTCTTCGGGAAACGTATAGGTGTTGAGCCAATCAATGAGCTTGGCCCCATAGGAAGCGATCACACCCATTTGTGGATAATGGACATGGCCATCTATAAAGCCAGGTACGATAAGATCGTCGCCATGATCAATAGTTTGAATATCTTCTGGCAGAGTGACTGAACTCACCTCGCCGACTGCGGATATCACCCCGTTTTCAATAACCACGCAGCCCTTTTCCCAATAATCATAATCATTGGGACCGCTGTTAAAGGTCAGCACGCGTCCTTTGAGGGCGAGTGGAGAATTTATGTCAGGAGATACCGACATGCTTTTATTATCTCACGGGTAATTAAAATATGTGGGGCCCAACTCGAGAGTTGAGCCCCAACACTTTGCTTTAACTTATTTAGGTATCGTGCCGTCAACGCCTTCGACATAAAAATTCATGCCAGCAAGCATGCCGTCATCAGCATTTTTACCCGCAGGCACAACAATTTTGCCGGCTTGGTTTTTGATCGGCCCAGCGAACGGATGAACCGTGCCATTGAAGATACCCTCTTTGGCTTTTTCGGCTATAGCCACAACGTCGGCTGGAATAGCTTTATTGTAAGGTGCCATTCTGACCATACCTGATTTAAAGCCGCCCCAAGTGTCTTGAGACTTCCAGGTGCCATCGAGCATCGCTTTGGTCCGCCCAATATAATAAGCGTTCCAGTTATCGATGATCGCTGTCAGCTGAGCTTTTGGACCGAAGTGGACCATGTCGGATGCTTGACCAACACCCCAAACACCAGCCTTTTGAGCCTGTTGCAGCGGTGCCGGAGAATCGGTGTGCTGCATGATGATATCTGCGCCTTGGGCAATCAGTGCTTTGGCCGCATCGGCTTCTTTGCCTGGATCAAACCAGGAAGACACCCAAACAACTTTGATTTTGATCTTAGGATTTACCGAGCGCGCAGCAATGATCGTCGCGTTAATGCCCCGGATCACTTCTGGGATCGGGAAAGAAGCAACATATCCCAAGATATTGGATTTAGTCATTTTACCTGCGATCAAGCCAACAACATGGCGGCCTTCATAAAAACGTGCGGAATAGGTCGAGATATTTTTTCCGCGCTTGAAGCCGGTGGCGTGTTCAAACTTCACTTTTGGAAAGCGTTTAGCGACTTTCAAAGTTGGGTTCATGTAGCCAAACGAAGTCGTGAAAATGAGGTTATGACCTGAGCGAGCAAGTTTGGTGATCACCCGGGCAGCATCTGCACCTTCTGGTACAGATTCGACATAAGTCGTTTTAACCTGATCACCAAAAGTATTAGCAATCGCTTTTCGACCAACATTATGCTGATACGACCAACCATGGTCACCAATTGGGCCAACATAGACAAAGCCGACTTTGGCTTTTTTTTCTGCGGCAAAACCGGTAGACGCGCCGACAACCATCGCGGCTGTCAGTAAAGCGCCTAAAAATACGCGTTTTGAAATCATCGTTTTCCTCCGATAGATATGTTTAAGTTTAATTTAGTTAACCAGATGCATGGAAACTCCGGCCTAAACAGGCAGGAGCATTGATACTCGCCCGTGTACTGTCCCTCGATATGAGCACAAGAACCACCACAGTCGCAAGATAAGGCAGCATGGACAAGAATTGCGGCGCGACTTCGAGGCCGAATCCCTGAGCATGCAATTGAATGATTGTAATACCGCCAAATAAATACGCCCCAAAAAAGGCCCGCCACGCTTTCCAGGATGCAAAGACGACCAAAGCGAGCGCAATCCAGCCTCGGCCAGCGGTCATATTTTCTGCCCAAAGCGGCGTATAGACAAGCGACAAATACGCGCCACCCAATCCCGCCATGGCGCCGCCAAACAGCACACAAGCCATGCGGATTTTATTGACCGAATAACCGATGGAGTGGGCCGCATGGTGATTTTCACCAACCGCCCGGATCAACAATCCTGTCCGGGTTTTATTCAGCACATAAGTCACCAAGGCAGCCGAGATCACCGAGCCATAAACCAAAATATCGTGGCCAAAAAGCAATGGCCCTAAGATCGGAATATCACTGATAAACGGAATTTCGAGCCCCGGCAGACCGGGGAATGTTTTACCTACAAAGCCATGGCCCAACAGCGCACTAAAGCCCAAACCAAAGATCGTCAGCGCTAGGCCGGTTGCCACTTGATTGGACAACAAATAAAGCGTCAGGAAGCCAAAAATGAAGGCAATGGCGGCACCGCCAAGCGCCCCTGAGACAATCGCCAGCGTTGCATTGCCAGTCGTCACGCCAACACCAAAGGCGACAACAGCGCCGGTAATCATCATGCCTTCAACGCCCAAATTCAGCACACCTGATTTTTCAACGACGACCTCTCCGACCGCGGCAAACACCAAAGGTGTTGAGGCGGTGATAATTGTCAATAACGCGGGGACTATCCATTCTGGCATGTTATGCACCCTCCTCATCTATCGTCGCGGGGGCAGTGGCAACTGCCACCGCCGTTGCGACATTTGCCCGGCCAAAGCGGATGCGGTAGCGCACCAACACGTCACTCGCGAGCAAGAAAAATAACAGCATACCCTGGAACACACCGGTCACCGCATTGGGCAAATTCATTTCAATTTGAGCATTATCTCCGCCCAAATAAGTCAACGCCATCAACAAACCGGCGAACAAACAGCCAATCGGGTGGAGCCGCCCTAAGAAGGCAACAATAATGGCGGTGAAACCATAGCCTGGTGAAATAACTGGAATGATTTGACCAACCGGTCCTGAAACTTCAATGGTGCCGGCAAGGCCAGCTGCTCCGCCGCCGATCATCAGCGTCAACCAGACGATGTGTTTTTCTTTAAAGCCAGCAAAGCTCGCCGCCATCGGCGCCATGCCGATGACCCGAATTTGAAAGCCAATCATATGGCGCGTCATCACAACCCAGGCAATGGCAACGCCAAAGAGAGCGATAATCCAGCCAAAGTGCAGACGGGTTTCTTCCAAGATAATCGGAATAATCGCTGCATCATGAAAGAGGCGCGATTCGGGGAAGTTCTGGCCATCGGGATCTTTCCACGGCCCATGAATGAGATAGCTCAAGACCAGCAACCCGACATAGGTCAGCATTAAGCTGGTAAGAATTTCATTGGTGCCGTATTTGGTTTTGAGAAAAGCTGGGATCGCAGCCCAAGCCATTCCGCCCAGCACCCCAGCGACTAGCATGCCCGGCACCAAAAATAACGAGTCGACATTGAAAAACACCAAAGCCACACCGCCGCCGGCCAAAGCACCGATGGTCAATTGCCCTTCGGCACCAATGTTCCAGATGTTTGCTTGGAAGCCAAAAGACAACCCGACCGCGATCAACACCAAGGGTGTTGCTTTGACGAACAATTCCGCCCAGCCGTCAAGCGAGGTTAAAGGCTGAACAAAAAACGTCACAATTGCTTCCAGCGGATCAACGCCCAAAATGCCGAACATAACCATGCCAGCGATGAAGGTCAGGATAACCGCAAAGATCGGCGACCAATAAATCATCGAGCGGGACATCTCGCCCCGTAATTCGAGCCTAAGCATGAGCAGCCTCCTCTTCTCCGACAATGCCGGCCATGAGCAAGCCAATTGCTTCGACGGTAAACTCTTCGGCGGGTCTGGTGGGTGACAATTCGCCCTCACAGATCACGGCCATTTGGTCTGAAACTTCGAACAGCTCCTCCAGATCCTGACTGATCACCAAAACCGCTGCCCCTTTGGCTGCCAAATCCAACAGCGATTGGCGAATAAAGGCGGCTGAGCCCGCATCAACGCCCCAGGTCGGCTGCAAGGCGACAATCACACCCGGATTCTGCAATATCTCCCGGCCAAAAATAAACTTCTGCAAATTGCCGCCAGAAAGACTATTCGCCGCATGTTCAACACCCGGCGTTTTGACATTAAACTCGGCAACCACGTCTAAAGCATATTTGACTGAACCTCGAATATCGATAAAGCCGTTCGAGGTTAAATTCATCGTCCTGGCGCCCGACAAAAAAGCGTTTTCCCAGAGCGACATCTCCGGTACCGTGCCATGGCCCAATCGTTCTTCCGGCACGAAGCCAAGCCCCGCGTTGCGCCTGATGCTTGGCCCGGATTTGCCGACCGCATCTTTGCCAATCATCACGCTACTCGCGTCTTCGACCAGCATTTCGCC
>Ga0233428_1002039_pt1 | contig 20064 bp, 21 predicted proteins | sample SI_118_April2016_4_FD_179890 | JGI IMG/M metagenome (GOLD analysis project Ga0233428, IMG submission 179890) | Seawater microbial communities from Saanich Inlet, British Columbia, Canada - SI_118_April2016_120_MG | ecosystem: Environmental > Aquatic > Marine > Inlet | place: Canada: British... | reverse complement strand
AATATTCAGACTTCATTTTTAACGCCGCCATTTGGCTTTGCGTTATTTTATTTGAGAGGTGTTGCGCCTGCCATTGTAAAAACCCTGCATATCTATAAAGGTGCCATTGCTTTTATTGGTTTACAGCTGGTTGGTTTGTTTATTGCCGGAGCATTTCCAACACTGATCAATTACCTTCCAAATCGAACCTATCTGACCTCTGATACAGCACCACCCCCAAATAATCCTCGTATTCAGCTTTGTCTGGAAGATATGGTATTTGGTGGATATGCCAGGCAGAAAAATGATATTGAACAGGCTTTGAAACTGGTTAAAAAACTGGATACAGCTTATTTTCCCGATAAATATCGACAAAATCTGAATGAAGGTTTTAATGATATGTCAAAAGTATTTGCAACAATTTCTCAAATTGAGAAAGCAGAAAAAGACCTGCAAAGCTATGTTGTTGAGTATGAACCATTGCACCGTGAAGTCCGTAGCATTCAGCGAGATGTTCGAAAAATAGGTAAAAAAATAGAACTTTTAGAGGATGGAATAAAACAAATTGAATTCTCGGAAGAACCTGATGAAAGTGCAATGAAAGACCTGGAAAACCAGATTGCAGAGTTAAAATCTGATCAGCAACTATTAACGGTGAAAATTCCAGAGCAGTGGAAAAGTGCCAGAGAGCAATATCTGGCTTTAGCTAAAAAGGAAAAAATTGCACGCAATAAATATCGCCGCTTAGTGGATGATAGTTATCAGGTAGTGGTGGATACCAGACTCATGATTGCAGCAGCAGATGAACTAAAGCAACTTCAACCAGAGTTAGAAGCTTTGTTTATGGTAATTCGTGATGCTGAGTTTAAAGATGCTATGGCACAGATCAAGGTGGTAGAGTCATCTTTATCTTCCATTAAAAATGCTCATCCAGTGAAGTCTAAATTATCAAAAGCACGTCGGGCTTTGAAGAAAACTCAGGATAGAGATAAAGCATCTGGCCAGCTGGTTAAGGCTATACAGATTCTTGAGGTCGAAATAGAATGGCGTACAAGTGCAAAAAAGAAATTTTCACATGGTCTGGAGCAGTTTGATAACGTGGTGAAAAATACTGTTGGTTTGAGAATGCAGGATAGATTAAAAATTGAGCAGGCAGAGGAAATAGCCGGCTGTCTGGCGCATCATAAAGATATATCATTGGCTTTTTAAGATTATTTAAGAAAACAGGATGTGACATAACGGTTTAGTGCTATGCAATTTTCACTGTCGCACTTACCCGAAATATTATTCGGGTCAGGAAAATTACAACTTCTTCCAGAAGTAATCAGTCAATTTGGCAACCAGGTTTTGCTGGTGACAGGCGGATCTTCCTGGGCCAAAGCAGGCTGGTGGCCTCAACTGATTGACTCGCTTCAATCTGCGGGTATTCATTACGAACAAGTTATGGTTGCAGGCGAGCCTTCTCCAGAACTGGTTGATGATGCGGTTAAACAATTCTGTGAATCTAAAATTGATGTGGTGGTCGCCGTTGGGGGTGGTAGTGCTCTGGATGCAGGAAAGGCCATTGCAGGATTGCTTAAAATAAATCATTCAGTGATGGATTACCTGGAAGGTGTTGGACCTGAATTAAAATACACTGGACCGGCAGTACCTTTTATTGCTTTGCCGACTACAGCCGGTACAGGCAGTGAAGCGACTAAAAATGCAGTGTTAAGCCGTTTGGGGCCAGGCGGGTTTAAGAAATCATTTAGAGATGACTTATTGATGGCTAAGGTAGCCATAGTCGATCCGGATTTACTGGTTAGTTGCCCACCTTCTGTAATTGCTGCAAATGGAATGGATGCATTGACCCAGTTGATGGAATCCTATGTCTCAACACGTCAAAATACATTCTGTAATGCATTATCTGAACAGGCTATTCGAGCAGTTCGTGATGGCTTGTTGCTGTTATATCAGTCGGCAGAAAAAAATCCTCAAGCACGAGAAAATATGGCTTTTGCCTCGATGGTTTCCGGTATTAATCTGGCCCAAACCGGCTTAGGCTCCGTGCACGGTCTGGCATCACCACTGGGAGCCTTTTATCCAATTCCTCATGGCGTGGTTTGTGGCAGTCTGTTGGCTGAGGCGACGGAAATGAATATCAGGACCATGTTGCAACGTGAGCCTGATAACCCGGCTTTAGAATCCTATAAAAAAATAGCCCAGATGTTGTGTGGGAAACACTTTAGTGATGTTCATATTGCATTTGATGAATTATTTAAGGTTCTACGAGACTGGACTCAGCAGTTGGAAATATCTCACCTGTCCCGTTACGGTGTAAATGAAAGTGATATCGAACGAATTGTGCAAAATGTAAGTCCGAGCAGCATGCGAACCAACCCGATAAGACTGACAGATGAAGAGATTGCGGCTATAGTGCGCGCCCGACTTTAAATACACCGTACTAACCGATGAAACTGGCTTTACTCATAATAATTTCTGTCTCGATAGTGGCTTCAGCAATATTCTATCTAACTACGGACAGGTCATTAAACGAAGCGGCTGATATGCCATGGCATGTTACTGTGCATGATTCCAGCCATATGGAAGTTTTTGGCATTGTGTTGAATACAACCACCCTGGAACAGGCCCGGCAGAAATTTGGACAACTGGATGGTATAGCTCTGTTTAAAAATGCACAGGCAGAATATAGCCTTGAGGGGTATTTTGGAAAGGTCACTATTGGGCCATTCACTGCAAGAATTATTGCTAACCTGGATGCCACTCAGCATGAGCTTGAACAATTAACTGAGCACACGATAAAAAGAATTAAAACTAAAGATGGTAGTGAAAGGTGGACTTTAAAAGCAGATAAACAGGTGGAGCAAGGTGCACGTATTATCAATTCGTTAAGTTATATTCCTACTTATAGTGGTATGGATCAAGAATTTATCAGCCAGCGTTTTGGTGTGCCGTCTACAAAAAAAGTTGTGGATGAAACGACTCAGCTTTGGTTTTACCCTGAACTTGGTGTCAAAATAATGGTCGATAATGAGGGAAAAGAATTATTTGAATACACGGTTCCGGCATTATTTAAAATGGAAGAAGGAGATAATTAATGGCTTTATCCGTAGCAATCATAGGTGCCAGCCACAAAGCTCAGCGTTATGCTTATAAGGCACAGGTCATGCTGATGGATTATAAACATACGGTTTTTCCGGTGTCGGGCAATGGCCGGGAAATTCTGGGTGTCGAAGGCTATAATTCAATAAAGCAGATTACTCATCCTGTTGATACTGTTACGTTTTATTTGAATGCCGGGCTGCATGAAAATATCAAACAGGATGTTCTGTCCATCAAACCTCGCCGCATCATCTTTAATCCCGGTACAGAATCAACCAAGCTTGAGCAATTTTATCAGCAGCATGGCATAGAAACTCTGGAAGCCTGCACTCTGGTTATGTTACGAACCGATCAATTTGAATAATTGCATTCTGATGGAACGATAGAATCTATTTTCCCTGCCAGATAATAAGCAATTAATCCCAGCCATTCATGCGATGCTAGTACCAGTTGGTTGGCATGCCCAATAAACTCAAAATCAGGTTTGTATAATTTTGATGGTAAGGTCTGGTGATCAACCGGGTAAGGAATTATCATCCAGTTTTGCTTGCAAAAAATACCCATGGCCCGGGGCATATGATATGCCGTCGTTATCATTATCCATGTTTCATTTGGCTGAGGATTGACTAGTTGTTTGGAGTAACTAACATTTTCTGCTGTATTTCGAGCTTCATTCTCCATTATTAATCTTTCTGCTGATAAACCTGATTGCAGGAAATACGTTTCTGCTATTTGGGCTTCGGTGGGTTTATCCCTGTCAGTGTTTGCGTTTCCTCCGCTAAAAACCAGTTTTGCATCTGGATAAAGTCCGGCCAGGTGAATAAAACTGCTTAACCTCTCATGATACTGGTTAGTTTCCAGCTGTTGCCATTCTGAGCTCAATTCTGTCATCACTGATCCGCCTAATACTATGATGCCGTCCACCTTTTCTGGTAACTCAGGGTTATGCTGGAACCTGCTCTCTAGAGGGTGAAGCATCCAGTCTCCGACTGCAAAAAAGCTTAAAAACAAACTACTTATTGTTAGCAAAGATAACAATAAGGTGGCTTTTTTGATCTGTCTAAAGATAAGCAGAATTAAACATAGGGTTAAAAATATAATGAACAGACTGTCAGGTGATAAAACAGTCCAGACATATTTAGATAAGTAAAAAAACAGATTATCCATTGGAGCTCGTTTTAATTTTCAAGTTATACTCGGCTTTATGATTTTGTTCAGGCATTTTTTGATAATTTCCCTACTGGTCTTTATGGCTATCAATAATGGCCATGCTCGTGCGATTGAATCAGATAAATGGCATGATAAATTTGATCGTCATTTTAAAAAGTATTCCAAACGATATTTCGGGCCTCATTTTGAATGGCGTTGGTTTAAATCTCAAGGAATAGCTGAATCAAATTTGAATGAGAATGCTTCCAGCCCGGTGGGTGCCAAAGGGATTATGCAAATTATGCCAGCTACCTTTGAAGAGATAAAAGAGCAGAACCCGACTTATATCGGGCTTAATGTTCCCCGCTGGAATATTGCTGCCGGCATCTTTTATGACCGCCAGCTGTATCGTAAATGGCGTAAACCTTTACCCAGTGATGAGCGTTTGTTTCTGGCTTTCTCCAGTTATAATGCGGGTTATGGGCGTGTGTTAAAGGCGGTTAAACGTACCCGTAAAGATAATTACACGTGGATTGAAGTTAAAAAACACTTACCGGCTGAAACTCGTGGTTATGTTTCCAGGATTGCCACGTTGATGGATACGACAAACCGTCATAGAAAAACTAACTTACGTCGCTTCTCAGATCTATTTAATTGACTTTATAAACACCGGCTTTATTCAAGTGGGTAAATTCCAGCGGGTTTGCTAATCAGTCTACTAAAAATCCATGCGGTTTTTCCTGTATGGGTAATTCCAATATAGGTCCAGCCATTTTGTTCTCGAAGTGGGATGACGTTATGTCCTCGTTCCAATGTTGCAACCACTTTATAGCTTTTATCCGGGCCACGTCTTGTATTGGCCTTATCAACGTTAACCTGCATAGTATCACCTAGTAGTGACCAGTCAGTTTTGAGTAATAATTGAAAGGTGTTTTGAGCCAGCTCATTATTGCTGCTGAGTAAAGCCATTAGAGTCTCCTTGGCGGGTTCATGACCTTTTAATGCCGCTGAAATATACCAGCCAAGAGCAATGGGTAAGTTTTTTTCTACCCCCAATCCCTGTGAATAGAGATCTCCAAGTGCGTAATGAGAGTTTGCATCACCGGTGGTAGCTGATTTGAGCCACCAATTTAAGGCTTTTTCATCATTTATGCTTAAACCATAGCCATTATGATACATCCAGCCTATATTGTACTGTGCTGAGCTATTACCCTGTTGGGCCAGCGGTTCCCAGATGCAGTAGGCAATTGCATAATTACCCTGCTGCATGGCGCTTCTTGCTTTAAGGTCGAGCTTATCAGTTTGTTGTTGATGACTGAAAAACTGGGCATGTAATTGGCCGCTTAGCAAAAAAAATAGCAAAGTTAAACTTGATCTGAAAACTGATGTCATAGGCATTGCTCTATATAAGAAAAGGTTAATATTAAACAAAAGTATGAAATATTTCTCTTAAGCATTTGAATTTCCAAAGAATATGCTAGTATAAATTAGTAGTGTTATTATATTTTTTGTTATTTAGCGGGTTATTATGGTTGTTGTCTTATCATTTTAAAACTGTTGTTGCCATTTTATATGTTTATTTGCCGCTATAATTAACTTCAAGGGTCAATGTGACCTTACTCAGGATATACAACAGGTAGACCTAGACGTGCCAGTAGAAAAAATTAATCGTTATAAAAAAACCATGAAAATAGGTTTTTGTAATGATGTGATAGAACAGAAATTTCAAAAATTTCAAGTCAATCGTGGGCGCAGTACAGCGAGCTATTCTCTGGTTGCTTTAGCCGTCATTAACTTTACGTTTGCTTTTCTTGAGTTCTGGATTCTCGGTTTAAATTCTTCAATACCTTTTTATTCTTATCTTTTCATCTCAGTGTTAAGTTTAGGTATCGTATTATTTAGTGTGGTTAGCATTAATACCTCCGCTCTAAAGTTGCGCATTATAGTACCCGGTGTGCTGACATTGCTGGTTTTGATCTGGGCGCTCTATTTACAAAACTACCGTCTTTATCATGCCATTGAAATTACGTTGCTGGTGATCTGGATAGGTAGTCTGAATGTGCTAAGTTTCCGCTTATCCTCTCTTCTCAGTTTTATTGTTTTAACTGCTTTCATAACCACTGCCTATTTAAAGGGAGCGACTGATACTAATATAATTGCATTGACCGTACTGATGATTGCGGCCTACTGTCTGACTTTATACCTGTCATACATGGCTGAACGGTTTCGTCGCATGATGTTTTTAACCAATGAAACGTTGACTGAAGTGTATGACCGTCAGGAAAACTGGGCATATACACTAATAGATCTGGATATGTCTTTAAGCGGCATACTCGATTTCAAAAAGTTAACCGGGCGACTGATGGAGCATATCAAAACCGTCATCGAATATGATTCTTATGTTCTTACTTCGCTGGATGGAAAGGGTCCAAAACCCGCAGCTGATGAAATGGAAGGAACATTATTTGAACAGGAAGATAATACACTGTGGTCCGATGATTTGATCACCAGGTTGTCTCAAACCAGGCAGGCTTCTGTGAGTGCTCAGTTTGAAATTGTTAAAGGACTATTTGGCAAAGATAAAAAGAATTTTCAGCATTACAGACTGGATATTCCTATATTTAATGAGTCCAACCTTGTGGGAGTGGTGAGTCTTAGAAGAAAAGGCCAGGCCTTTGATGACCTGGATATGACTGCCAGTGTCAGTATCGCGACTCAGGCTATGATGATTTTCAACCGAACATCAAAAGCTTCTTTAATGTCTGTAGGGCTGCAGCAGGCAACCAGATCAAATCCGATCATTCAGAAAGCTGAACCGGTGAAAAATGAAAAAGAATCAAGTTCTCCTTCTACTGATATTGACCTGACGGTGAATCAGACTAGCCTCTATACTGAACCTCCGGTCAAAAAATCGGTTGGCCGGGATGAAACGGTTGTACCCAGTGCTGTGGTGAAAAAAATCAAGCAGGATACTGAAACGGCCAGAAAAACAATTACTTTACTGAGTCGGGAAAATGCGGAACATGTGTCAATGGATCGCTACAGAACAGCTGCGGTTGAAAATGAGCCATTATCTTTACTGTTAGTTGAAGTTGATGGTCTGTCATCTTTACGGGAGAAAGAGGGTGATCAGGCTGCCTATAAAGTTTTTGCAGGCGTGGTAAAACATGTGTTTTCCAAAACAAATAAAGACAGTGATGTGTTAGGTCGTTATGGCCAGAATGGATTTAGTGTTTTATTGCCAAGAGTTGATATGAATGCAGCAGAAAAGTTTGCTGAAAGTTTACGTGAATTTACTGAAGCTGCAAATTTTCAAACGCCTTATGGTGTTAAGAAAGCGACACTTAGTATTGGTGTTGCAGCAATTACGGATGAGACTGGTAACCACGAGTCGATGGTAAAGCGGGCTGATATGGCACTGTTTGTGGCTAAAAAGAATGGCAGAAATTGTGTGAAGGTTCGTTTATAGGTTGGTATGGAATGTTATTAGGGTATGTTGAAGAGCTGAAAAAAACAAAGATTCAATGTATTAATATCGAAGAGTACTCCCTGGTTCTCATTTACCAGTCCAGTCAATTCTATCTTCTCGATAATCTATGCCCACACAAAGCAGCTTCCCTGTGTGAAGGAAACCTTAAAGGTGATGAAATTGAATGTCCCTGGCACAAGGCAAAGTTTGATATCAAAACTGGCAGAGGGCTTTCTCCTTTAGCGGGTAATGGCGTAAAGAGCTGGCCTTTAACCATCGAAGATGGACAATTGTCCGTAGCGTTAACATAAACCCTTTCTACTTTAGTTACATCAGGTACTTTCTTAGCTCTTTGGATTGTAATAAGTGATAGCTATTACAAAATTTCTGATATTTAATCCCTTATTGATCTTATTATCAGGTTTGCAATGATTTCTTCAGTTCAACAAGCTGAGTTTGAAAAACTTTTTCCTTTTATAAAACAGGCTCAGCCTGATTTTGTAGAAACATTTTATGCTGAAGCTCAATATATGGAGATACCAGCAGGTGTTTCTATTTGTGATGAAGGGCAGCAATGTTCCCATCTAGCGATGATTCTGGATGGTGTTGGGCGTGTATACAAGTTATCTCCATCCGGGAGGGAAGTGACCTTATATCGAATTTATGGGGGGGAGAGCTGTGTACTGACTGCTTCCTGCATCATGAACCAGGATAATTTTCCGGCAATGGCGATAACCGAAACTCCAGTAAGAGTTCTTTTAATTTCCCCGGTGAATGTCAGGCAATGGTTTTGTAAGGATTCTCAGTGGCAGCAGTTTATTTTTAGTCTTTTATCACATCGCTTGTCGAGTATTATTTCGGTGGTTGAAGAAGTCGCTTTTAAACGGATTGATGTGCGTCTAGCAGAACAGTTTGCCCGTGAACTGGCGAAAGGTGTGCAGGTTATGCATAAAACTCATGCCGATCTGGCAGCAGATGTTGGAAGTTCTCGCGAAGTTGTTAGCCGAACTCTCAGGGATATGGCACATCGAGGACTGGTGGTTTCAAGCAGGGGTAATATTGAAATCATCAATAAAGAAGCGGTTATTGAGCTGTCTAAGCAATAATTTTACGACTATTTTCTCGACTCGGTGACATTGTCACCGACTCATGCTTATCCTGTCTATACACTCTATCTCATCTTAACTGGAGACTTTATTATGAAAAAGAATGTTGGAACTACTGAACGTGTGATTCGCGCTATCGTTGGACTTGTTGCTTTAGGTGCTGCTTTTACAGTGCTGGGTGTGTTAGAAGGTGCAACACTGGGTATAGTGGCTGCTGTTGTCGGTGTGGTTATGTTATTTACTGCTTCTATTGGCTGGTGTCCTCCGTATGCAATTTTTGGAATCAACACCTGCAATATTAAATCTTCTGATTAATTTTAGCTGATTATAATTCTGATGGCACCCACCCGGGTGCTGTCAATTTAATTTCCCTATTACAATAACGTTTTTAAAAACTCTCAAACTTAGATAAGCTGCGTTCTTTTTACAATCGTAACTTATGAAACAAACTGTAGACTGGCATAGCCACTGGATCCGGAAATCTCCCGGTTTTCACGAAGGTCAGGTGAATTCTTACCTGCAACAGTTTTTACCATTATATAATCTACAACCTGGTGATACTGTTTTCATGCCGTTATGTGGTAAAGCTGTCGATATCTTATGGTTATCGCAACAGGGTTATCATGTTATCGGTGTAGAATTGTCTGATGTCGCTATTCAGTCATTTTTTGAAGAATCGGGTATTGGTTTTGAGAAAGAGGAGCTTGAAAAACTGGTTGTGTATAAGGCTGAAAATATTACCCTGTATCAGGGTGACTATATGAATCTTCAGGATAAATACCTAAAGAACTGTAAACTGGTTTATGATCGCGCATCGATTGTTGCGATAGAATCATTTAACAGAAAAACCTATAAACGTAAAATGCTGGAAATCATTCCAGCCGCTACACCCATGTTGCTGGTTACTCTGGATTATGATCAGAATATCATGCAAGGACCTCCATTTTCAGTGCCGGTTAGTGAAATTACACAATTATATCAACCTGAATATAAGCTGGAATTACTACAAAGCAGTGAGCAGATTGAAGAACGTCCTAAATGGCGAGATATTGGTTTACAGTCTTTGCTTGAATCAGCCCTGAGGTTATCACCGAATGAAATTTGAAGGCTCTTTACATAAAATGCAGGTAAGCCTGGCTGACCCTGTCCAATACCAGTTAAATTTAGGTGGTTCCACGGTTAAGCTGCATGAACTGTTGGGGAAACGATTGCGCCTCACTTCGTTACAGGCTATTCATTGCATTCATTGCGGTCGAAAAACGAATAAGAGTTTTAGCCAGGGCTATTGCTATCCCTGTTTTCGCTCGCTGGCGCAATGTGATATCTGTATTGTGTCTCCCGAGAAGTGTCATTATGATCAGGGAACTTGCCGTGAACCTGAATGGGGTGAAGATAACTGTTTACAGGATCATTATATCTACCTGTCAAATACTTCTGGGGTAAAAGTAGGAATAACAAGGCACACACAATTGCCTACTCGCTGGATAGATCAGGGTGCGGTACAGGCACTGGCGATTTTAAAGGTGTCAAAGCGATATTATTCCGGTTTAATTGAAACTGTTTTTAAACAGTTTCTGAATGATAAAACTAATTGGCGTAGTATGCTGAAGAATGATTATTCAGAAGTGAATTTATTAGAAGTTTTTCAGCAAGTGTGGCCGAAAGTCAAAGAGCAACTTGATGATGAATTACTAAATGATTTGACTGTTATTGCTGACACTGAAGAACCGCTGGATATTAATTTTCCAGCACTGAACTATCCTGAAAAAATAACCAGCTTTAATCTGGATAAAAAACCGGTTATCGAAGATACACTGATGGCTATTAAAGGTCAGTACCTGATATTTGAACAGGGTGTGATAAATATACGTAAATATGCTGGTTATGAAGTAAGCCTGGAAATATTATGAGTGAACAACAAAAAACTACTATCCATCCTACGCATATTGCCGTGCACCAAAAATCACGTCAATTTGAAATTCATTTTAGTGATGGTTCTGAATTCAATTTACCTTTTGAATACCTGCGCGTATTTTCTCCCTCAGCGGAAGTTCGGGTGGCTAAAAAACGTGGCGAGTTAATACTGGGTAAAGATCAGGTCAATATTGATAATGTTGAACCAATGGGCTCTTATGCAGTTCGACTATTATTTGATGATGGGCATGATACGGGTGTGTATTCGTGGAATACATTGAAGGAATTAGGTGATAATTTTGAATCCAACTGGAAAGATTATCAGCTGCAGCTAGATAAATTTAAAAAGTTGAATCAGGGTGACAGTAAAATCACCGTATTGTTTTTTATCGGTCTGGTTGATGCGCTTGGTCTGGAAAAGCTTGAATTGGATTTATCTGATGATACCCAGAGAGTAGAAGATGTAATTCAGCTACTGGCTGGCAAAGGTGAGAACTGGAAGGAGGCGTTAAACCCTGAACGTTTAACGATTACCGTCAATAAACAGTTTTCAAATGTAGATCAAAAATTATTCAATGGTGATGAAGTCGCTTTTGTTCCTAAGATGTAGTGTATATTAAAGGAGCCATAAGCCGATTTCTTTGATTTCTATTTTAAACAGAGTTAACTGGAGACTTCTTATCATTCAATTAAACGAGGTTCTTGATGAATCATAGTATTTTAGTTGTCGATGACTCAAAAGTATTGCGCCTGATGATTGTGAGCGTACTAAAAAAAGCAGGTGTTAGTAGCGATATTGATGAAGCGGATGATGGTGTAGAGGGGTTGAAGCTGGTCGCTGGCCGTCAATATGATCTCGTCATTACTGATTTAAATATGCCTAATATGGGAGGCATAGATTTTGTTAAAAAAATTCGGATTAGCCCGGTAAATAAATTTGTTAAAATTTGTGTGCTTTCTGGAGAGTCAGACAAGGAGATGGAAGATGAAGCCAGAAAGGCCGGGGCCAGTGCTTTTCTGCTGAAACCATTTGAGCCGTTAAAGTTGCTAGCTGCGATAAAAAAACTATTACAGTAATAATCCATATCAGCAAATTAAAATGTTTCTAAAAACTTAAAGTGTTTTCATCTAAACGGTTATTTTAAATCACCATTAAGAAACTTAATGAATTGATCACTGTTGAGTGGTTTACAGAATAAATAGCCCTGAACCTGATCACAGCCAAACTGCCTGGCAATTTCTAAATGCCTATGGCGTTCAATCCCCTCTGCTACTACTTTAAGACCTAAGTTATGGCCGAGATTAATAGTCGACTGGACTATGATTTTATCATTTTCATTTGTATCCATATCCAGAACAAAGGATTTATCAATTTTTAACTCATTGACTGGTAATTGTTTAAGGTAAGCAAGCGATGAAAAGTCGGTACCGAAGTCATCGATAGAAAGGTTAACCCCCATGTTATTTAAATTTTCTAACACTTCAATTGAGTTAGCCGGGTTTTCCATCATTCCATTTTCTGTAATTTCCAGAATAAGGTACTCACTCGGTAATTGATATTGCTTGAGTATCTGTGAAATTTGCTCGCATAATGTTGGGTTAGAAAGATCCCGAACAGATAGATTGATGGAAATAGTGACTTTCTTTCCCATATGATGCCAACGGGCACATTGCTCAACAGCCTGCCTGATTATCCATATTGATAACAGGTGGATGATATTGGCATACTCGGCTAGCTCGATAATTTTTTCAGGATTAATAAATCCGTGTTGATTATGATCCCAGCGTAATAATGCCTCTGCGCCAGTGAGTGTTTTACCATCCGATTTAAACTGTGCCTGATAATATAGTGCTAAAACATCGTTATCAATAGCATTTCTCAGGTCGTTAATGAGAGCAAGCCTGTTTAAATTATAAAAATCCTGGCTATCTTCATAGTGTGAAAATTGAGTATGATTTTGTTTTGAGTTATACATGGCAATATCGGCGTGCTGCAGAAGAGTCAGGACATCCTCACCATCATCGGGGTAACTGACTATGCCTATGCTCATACCAATAGTAATTGTGTGCTCAGAAATTAAAAAGGGTTCTTCAAAGCTTTTGTTAATTATTTTGGCAAGCTCATAAGATGAATCCAGCGTAGTTTCGGGCAGCAGAATAACGAACTCATCCCCGCCAAATCTTGAAACGGTGTCTGACTTACGCATACGTTCTGTTAATCGCTGCGCTACTTTTACTAACAGCATGTCGCCTGTGGTATGTCCTAAAGAGTCATTGATATCTTTGAAATTATCCAGATCCATCAGCAACAGTGAGAATACCCGTTTTGTACGATTATTATTTTTTAGCTGGTATTCAATATGTTGAGTTAACATAAACCTGTTGGGTAAGCCTGTCAGGTAATCATGTAATGCCTGGTGTTCCAGTTCATTTTGACGTCGGTTGACCTGATTATCCATTTCATTGAAAGCTTCAATTAAATCACCCACTTCCTTTGATTTTGCAGTAAGCAGTAAAGGAGATACTTTGTTAAAGGCTTTGTATTTAAGTGCTTCTGCGACCGATGAAACTGGCTTAAAAACCATTCTATCGAGAGATAAAATTAACGTTGATATGAAAAACAAAAAAAGTGCGATGATAAAAATGAGCAATAGAGTCAGTGTATCGTTATTTTTTCTCAATAACTCATTCTCACCACCTTCTTTTAACAGAAGTAAACTCTCTAAATTATGGATAGATGCGGATATTTTATCTGTCAGAGGGATGATTTTATTGATCATCAGGTAACTGTCCTTACGCCAGCTATCAGACTCGGATATTTTTCTCACCTCTTCAAAAAGTGCTATCCATTCAAGTGAGTCCACTTTTAAATTTTTAAGAAGAGTTGTAGCCTCAAAGCTATCTTCATTTTTGTACAGGGTGGTGAGCTGATTTATGTTGGTTATAAATTGCTGATGAAATTCATATACCGAGATTGCCTGAGATACTAGTAAATCCTTAGAGAAGGAAGCTAATCGATTTGCCAGGTAGATACGTACCTGTGAAGTGAGGCTAACTGCAACAGTATTTGTTTTAAGTAACAGAGGGTATAGCTTTTCAGATTCAGGGGTTAGCTCTTCATCTTCTATCTCATCAATAAGTATTCTAATGTTGGTGCCTATAGCTTGTGATGGAATGGCCATCTGTTGTGCTGAGATAGCCATCGCTGGATACTGCCTGGTGATATCCATTCTGGATTCAGTCAGGTCAAATAAATTTGCTCTTAGCAATGATAATTTTTCTACCAGGCTTTCTATATCCCTGGTCAGACGGAGATCCTTATTCTGGAAAAAGTCGATTAGTTGAATGCTAATTTCGATGGAGTTATCAATTAAATCATGGGTTTGAGTCGCATGATTACCCTGAGAAGGGTCAAGTAAAAACAGATCTATATGCCTGTAAAAGTTTAACTGGTTGTCGTGAATGGATTCAAGTCTGCTCAGTTGTTTATGAATTCCTGAAAGTCTATTGGTGAGTTGCTGCTTTGTTGAGATGATATCATTCAAAATAAACAGTAAAGCAGAAACTATAATAAAACCCAGCAATAAGGTAAGGGAGAAGTAGCGGCTTCTAAGGCTTGGTGGTTTTTTTGTGTTACCTGTGAAAGACGTTAACAAAGACATTATAATCCGGCCATCATTGAATCTTGAAAACGCAGTAGAGAGAGGACCATGACCCCAAAGCGGTTTAAATTCTGTAAATGTTGATTAAAATTTTTTACTATCTCTTATAGAATTAGTAGATGATTGCAATTTTGTAATTATGTCATTTAGATGCCTTTGGATTGCATTAATAGTTAATATAGCTCAATAATTTGAAACTTTCAGAATTCTAGTAATAATTATTGTTTAGTGAAGGTTAAACTTTGTGTGAGGTAAGGATTTTGTATCGATAGGCTTTCGGAATTGTAGCTCTGATTTTAATTATTCAATTTCCGAATAATGTCACGATAACGTTTTATAAATGGATGGTTGTCATCCAGTAGTGCAAGAATTTTAACGATACAACGTCGCCCCAGATCATCTTCAAAATTTCTGTCTCGCTGCATGATATTTTGAAAAAGCTCCAATGCAGATTTGAAATCTTTCTGGGTGACATGCCATGCCGCGAGTAGTTTTACGGCTGGTAATTCCTGCATATTTTCCCGAACAAAAGGAATTAAGTCTTTAGCATCCATGACCGGTGATGCCATATCAGCAAATTCACACTCTAATAATAAACGCTTACAGGCTGGTTTATCGCGTACTATTTCGGGTAATGCTGTGAGCAAGCTCAGGGCTTCGGAGAGCCTTCCTTCGCTGCGCATCATGGAAGCAATGGTGAGCGGTAATTTATAGTACTGTGGACTGCTTAAGGCAGCTTGCCCGAGTTGTTGATAAGCCTTCTCAATCTCTCCCTGTTCGAATAATTGCAGTGACTGATGAATAATGATGTCGTTCTCTGAGGCAACATATTGATCCAGCATAAAACGTAAATCCTGTTCATTCTGGTAGCCAAATAAAGTTTCAACAACTTTTCCCTGAGCAAATAATTTTATAGTGGGCACACTGGTAATGGAGTAATCACGGCTGATACTTTTATGTTCTTCAACATCAATATTGACCAGTAAAAAAGATCCTGTATAAGTTTTAATGAGCTTTTCCAGAACCGGATAAAGGCGAAAACTGGGGCCGGCTTTAGGAGACCAGAAATGAACAAGTACTGGACCTAGAACTGAATTTTTCAGCACTAGCTGTTCAAAATTCGATGCGCTGGCATCGAAAATAAAATTATTTACTTCAAAGTTTTGTTCGCTCATCTGCGGGTCACTTCTTTAATGTAATTTAATTTTGGGTTGGTGTAGAAAATATTCTTCTATAACTTTTTGTACATTGGGCGGGTAATCCAGTGCATCCATTTCCTGCATGCCCTCACTGAAAAAACTGGCAGCATCCTGTGGTAAATATAAAATCATTTCATCAAATACTTTTTTCATGATGTCTGCATCATGGGTGCGAGTTGCAACAATGCCACGGTTGATATGCAGTAAACGCCATGGGCGATATATATTGCTGCTTTCAAGGTCATGTTTGATTTCATCTGAACTTGCATCGACCACCATGTCCATCAATTCTATCAGTGCCAGTAATGATTTCTTTTCTTTCATGCTGTTGGCTGAATGGGCAAAAGCATTTACGATAGGTTCTATATGTTTAAGCTGGCCATTGAAATGAATGACCCAGCGAGCAAAAATGAGTGATATCTGCTCAATTTCCTTTCGTTTATGCGGTAGGTCGAGTTTTTCCATCAGGTTAACCAGTTTGAGTAACAGGATGAAACCATGATCACCTATTTCTGTTGCTTCGGTACTGCTGATGATTTGATCATCTGCTGCTTGCTGATTAACGGTTGAAGTGACGTCGAAGAACTGTTCCAGAGCTTTCATTAACTGGTCAAATGCTGATTGATAAGCATCATCAAAATAGTCAGTCAATTCGGCTGGCAGTTTTTTAAAATACTGATGAGCATCGTTCATAGACGCAAGAGAGGGCATTTAACTAATCCCCAGGTGACTTGCCTCTTCATCAGACAGCAGACGCTCCTGAGATACTCTCCACACATCATCCTGTTCTTTGGATAATACAATTTCAATGGGGTGAGAGTCTGTGGTGCCGTCGGTGGCAAGGACTGATTCATGGGTTAGAAACATGATCTGGTTGTCATTGCTCTGACGAATTTTCAGACCTTTATAAGATGCTTTTTCAATTAGTTTTTCACGGAATTCATATTCACATTGTGAAAACCAGTCCTCATAACCAATAACTTCAAACCCGGGGATGCCGAATACCTGCACATCTTTGGATATTAAATTCATATGAGATTCATGATCATACTGCTGAATAGTGTGGCAACAGTTATCCATCCAGTTCTGGGCTATTTCTTCTACATTCATGGTGTTCAGTTTTATAGTGAAAAATGAAAGTTTTAACCACGAAGTACACGAAGAGCACGGAGAAAGATAATTATAATATGGCTCGTCCATTGTATGCAGGTTTCCTGCTGGAGTTGATTGCCTGCTAATGCTTTTCTTCGTGTGTTTCGTGTTCTTCGTGGTGCATAATTCTTGATAGGCTTACTTTAGCATAAAGCCTTTCAATCTAACCACTAGGGTGTAATGGATTTAGTGATTTTATTGATGATGCCTGGTCCTTTGAAAATAATTGCACTGTAGAGTTGAACCAGTTTTGCTCCCAGATCGAGTCTCAACTGGGCTTCTTCAGGGCTGTCTATTCCGCCAGCAGAAATGATGGGGATTTGATCTTGCAATCGCTGATGAAACTGAAACAGAATTTGACGTGATTTATCTGTTAATGCTGCACCGCTTAAACCACCCACTTCGTTTGCTGCCGGGTGCCCCGTGACTCTGGATTTATCTAGCGTGGTGTTGGTGGCTATTAAGGCGTCAATTTCATATTTAACCAGCAGGTCTGAAATGGGAGCAATGGCCTGACTGTCAAGGTCAGGTGCGACTTTAAGGGCAATAGGGCGGTTGACCTGATGTTCATCCTGTAAACTTTTTCGGCAATCATTAATGCCTTTTAATAAACTCTCTAGAGCTTCTTCAGATTGTAAATTTCTTAAGCCCGGGGTATTGGGCGATGAAATATTGATGGTGATGTAATCGGCTGAAGTATAAACCTGCTGTAACGCCAGTGTGTAATCACTCAAAGCATTATCAACTGCTGTGCTCAGATTTTTTCCTATATTGATGCCGAGGATATAGTCATGTTCTGGTAGTCGACTGACGTTGTTTAACAGGTAGTCGACTCCTTTGTTGTTGAAGCCCATTCGATTAATGATGCTGTTATGCTCGGTTAAACGAAATAAGCGTGGTTTGGGGTTTCCTGCCTGGGCACGTGGAGTGACCGTGCCAACTTCGATAAAACCAAAACCTAGTCGCCCGAGTCCGGGCAGATAATCAGCATTTTTATCCAGTCCTGCAGCCAGGCCGACCGGGTTGGGGAAGTCCAGTCCCATCACTTTTACTGGCTTACGATGCAGAGTGCCTGGAATCAGGTATCGAAATGTATTGAGTAATTCGAGGCTGGTTTCATGCGCGGTTTCGGCGTCCTGAGCAAATACAAAAGGTCTTACTAGTAGTGGGTATAGCATAAGAAGGTTTGGTTGGGTTCTAAGATGTCAGTTATAAATACTGTTTGAGTTCTGCATAATGTTGCACATCATCCACTCGATCAATATCCCTTAAGGGATTTAATACGGCGGTATCAATGCCCGATTGCATGGCTCGTTCGAGAGTTTGTGTTAGTACACTATCGGAACCCCATTCGATATCTTTAAATATATTTGGATCGATAGATTCCTTAGCTGCAATCAGAACATAACCTCCATCCAGTGCCGGGATGAAAACCAGTTCATGTTGCTCCAGTTTCTCACACACTCTTTTTAATAATGATGTGCTTAAATCGAGGCAGTCAGAACCAATTAAGATAACTTTAGTATGTAGGGAAAGAGCTTCTGTGAGAGCGTGCAACATCTTTTCTCCCAGATTATTGCCCTGTTGGATTTTAACCTTTTCATTTTTGAACAGTGGATGATCAGAAACTTCGGTAAGCCAGATCTGGTATTCAAAAGCTGATTGTTTAACCAGTTTAATATTGCTCTTCAGACAGTGTTGATAAATGGCTGTTGCTGATTTTTCACCAATATCCGGGATTAACCGGGTTTTGACTTTGCCTTCGACAGGCGGTTTTGCGAACAGTTGGATTAGAGTTTTTGTCATATTAAAAACTTCATGTCAGGACGAGTAGTATAAACGATGTAACTTATCGGGTTTTGTTCCCACCCAGTAAGCTAGTCGTAAGAACCACATTAAAGCCACTGTGCGAAGAATGCCATTTTTTTCCCAGCGTCTACTTGAGGTTATCACCTGTTGAGGTATGCAGCTGGCTAAACAAAATGTTCTGGCAAGTTTACTGATCGCAATATCTTCCATTAATGGGATTTCCGGAAAGCCTCCCAGTTTTTGAAAAAATGCTGGTTTGAAGAATAGTACCTGATCTCCGGTAGCAATTGAGGTTTTCCTGGAACGTAGATTCATAGCTTTTTCGATAATACGAAATAACCAGTGGTGACCGCTTAAGCGAACATCAAATCTTCCCCACTCACCTTTACAGTGTTGAATCAGCTCCATCCAGTTTTCAGGTAAACGAGTATCAGCATGTAAAAATACCAGCCAGTCACCCTTCGCCTGTTGAGCACCGGCATTCATTTGTAGTGCCCTGCCTTTTGGAGAGTTAAGAATGGTAAGTGGAAATTGTTTTACCCGTTGTAGACTATCGTCATCGGTGCCACCGTCACACAGAATAATTTCAACTTGTGACGGGTTTTCTATGGTTGTCAGTAATTCTTTGAGTGAGTGGACTAATGAGGTCGATTCATTAAGAGTTGGAATTATGACGCTAAACTGCATATTTACTGGTCAGATATGCACATAGTGAATCTTAACCCAGTGCTCCGCCGCAACTGCTGCCATGACCCGCGGTACAGCCAAAACAGTGGTCGGCCACTATGATATCCATGTTGTTCATATCCACATCGGTAATATCTCTAATATGCAGATTCTGATGAGTTTTCGGGTGCTGTAGATTTAGCTTTAGCATCTGGTTGAAGTCACAGTCATAAACGTACCCAAGCCAGTCAATACTCAACTGGTTTTTACACATAAGACCATTCATGTTCGCGAGGTTCATCGAGTCTTTGAGTAAAAGCATATACTCTTCAAATTTACCCTGCGAAATTAAGCTGCTACCAAAACGCGCTATCGGCATATTAGTGATGGTGAAAAGTTGATTAAATTGAATTTGAAAATTGTCTTCCAGAAATTTTTTATAATCTGTTTCGAGCTGTTGTTGTCCCGGTGGCAGGTAAGGACCGGTGGGGTTATAAACAAGGTTAAGTCTTAAACCTGTGCCGTCCATAGCATACCCGGCCTGATTCAATTTTTTTAAGCCTTCGATACTTTTTTGATAGACACCTTTACCGCGTTGCCCATCGACATTTTCTTCCAGGTAGCAGGGCAATGATGCAACAATCTCAACTTTTTGTCGGGTGAAAAATTCGGTCAGATCTTCGAATCCAGGTTCACTCAATATGCTCAGGTTGCAGCGATCAATCACTTTTATGCCCATGGAAGTGGCTTCACCGACCAGTTCTCGGAATAGAGGATTCATTTCAGGAGCGCCACCGGTTAAATCCAGAGTATGGACATTGGGCTGTTTTAACACCTTAAGAATGTCGGTTATGGTT
>Ga0233428_1002026_pt1 | contig 20147 bp, 23 predicted proteins | sample SI_118_April2016_4_FD_179890 | JGI IMG/M metagenome (GOLD analysis project Ga0233428, IMG submission 179890) | Seawater microbial communities from Saanich Inlet, British Columbia, Canada - SI_118_April2016_120_MG | ecosystem: Environmental > Aquatic > Marine > Inlet | place: Canada: British... | reverse complement strand
CGATGCCTTCTAAGATGGCTGTCGCGACTTCTGTCATACGGGCTTCGGTATAGCGCATGGCAGCCGGGTTATCGCCATCGATATTGCCAAAATTACCTTGGCCATCAACCAGTGGATAGCGGACGGCAAATTCCTGCGCCAAACGGACCAGCGCGTTATAGACAGATTGATCGCCATGGGGATGGTATTTACCAATGACGTCACCGATTACCCGAGCACATTTTTTATAGCCCTGATCGGGATCAAGCTTAAGCTGGCGCATCGCAAATAACAGCCGCCGGTGAACGGGCTTTAGGCCATCTCTCACATCCGGCAATGAGCGCGACATAATGATCGAAAGAGCGTAAGACAAATAGCGTTCGCTGATGGCATCAGCGAGACGGGTATCTCGAATATCACCAGTCGGCCCAGTTGGGCCTGCGGATTTCGTCGTTGCGTTCATTGTTGTTCCCGTGAATTTAGCTGGTCAATTACCAGATAGTGTATGCTTTTGCTTTACCCGGTCAACCAGTCGAGTTCGGGCAGGCGGTGCACCATTTTTACTATGGATAAAGACGTTACGATCCATGAAATAGCTGGTGAGATTGAGGCCTTGAAAAATCGCTTCAAAGTCAATTTTCGCAGGTGTTTCGACCGCCTCTTGCAGGAAGCCAGGGAGCGCTAAGAGCTTGTCTTTATACGGTTCTCCGGCGGTTGTTGAGACCGCTTGGCCGGATTTTGGCGAGACATAAATAAGCTCATCACTTTGTCCGGTAGAGGCGCAGGATGTCAGATCCAGACCAAATCCCAGATCTGCCAGCAAGTCAATTTCCCAGTGCACATAGTCCTCGAGCCAGGTCTCCGATTCCAGGTTTGCGATAAAATTGAAAAGTGATTCGTAGATCTCGGGATGAGATTCACGCTCCGGCAGCGCCATCTCGAGCACGGCGCAGGCCGATGACAAACCTGCCAGGCGAAGAGAATCATCTAAATAGAGCGCGGCTTGAGGTTTCAGGAGCTCACATCTAAACGTCCCCAAATGCTCTTCAATCCTTGCCTGCCAGTCAACAGAGACCAGATTACCGGCCTCATAAATGCCCCGCGCCCGCTTACCACTGCCGCCCCGCACCAACCCCGCATGGCGGCCATGCTCCGGCGTCATCAGCGAGACAATCGCCGAGCCTTCGCCGTGCTTTTTTGCAGATAAAACGATACCAATATCAGACCAATTCATCGGCCGAGTTTATACGGATTTAAAAGCCCCCGCAAAGAGGTCAAATATCGCCAGAGTTACTTAGCCTAATTGCCTAATATAAAATCTGATGCTTTTTCAGCAATCATGAGCGTCGGCGCGTTGGTGTTACCACCTATGACAAACGGCATGATGGAGCAATCGGCGACGCGCAGGCGATCGACGCCCCTCACCTTCAACTCGCCATCGACGACTGAGTTATCATCAGTCCCCATGCGGCAAGAACTGGCGGGATGCTGAGCCGTTGTGCAATTTTCCCGCAGCCAGTCATCAAGCGCCGCATCTGAAGCGACGTCTATACCGGGGCTGACTTCCTTTGCCACCACGTCTTTTAACGGTGATTGCGCATACATGCGGCGGATCAGCTTAACGCCTTCGCGGAGGGTGATCAGGTCATACTCATCCGCCATCAGGTTCCATTGAATTTTCGGTGAGGCCATTGGATTGGCAGAATGCAAACTAACGCGACCTCGACTGCGCGGGTGGAGTTGGGCCACCCGCATAGAATACCGATGCGCTAGCGGGCGTTGAATGCCGGGGATCCAGGGTCGCTGATCCTGCCAGATTGGAATCGCCAATGTTTCAATGTCTGGAACGTCGCTGTGCTCATGCACCCGAAAGAATCCTGCCGATGAGATAGGGAAATCAGCCAGCGGTCCAGTGCCAAAGAGCTGCCACCTAATCGCGGACATCGATAGCCGATCTAAGCGGAGATCATTATTCAAAGATATCGGCTGCGAGAGATCAAAATCCAAAAAAGCATTGGCATGTTCTTGCAGGTTACTGCCAACCTCCGTGCGATCCGCAACCAGATCTATACCGAGCTCGACTAACTCCTCGGCCGGGCCAATACCGGATAGCAATAATAATTGCGGGGAATTGTAGGTGCCGCCTGCGAGTATAACCTCGCTGTTTGCTTGCGCGATCTGGATTTGTCCTCCGCGCTGATATTGCACGCCAATTGCAATATTCTCCTCGACGATGACTTTGTGAGCCCGGGCTTCGGTTAGGACATGCAAGTTTGTGCGCTTGCGCGCTTGGCTCAGGAAAGTACGTGAAGTTGATGAGCGCCGCCCACGTTTAATCGTCATATCTGGAATGGCAAGGCCTTCTGGTTGAGCCCCATTGAAATCTTCGGTAACCGGCAGATCAAGTTTGTGGGCAGCCTCACAAAGCATGTCGTGCATGGGATTGACCACACCTGCCTGAGAAATGCCAAGTGGTCCAGCGCCACCATGAAATTCTGTCTCGCCGCGCCAGTTGCTTTCAGAGCGCTTAAAATAGGGCAAGACATCCTTGTACCCCCAGCCGGTCAGGCCAGACCGTTGCCATTGATCAAAGTCTTTGGGATGGCCGCGGGCATAGATCATCGCATTGACCGATGAGGTTCCGCCCAACACTTTACCGCGCGGCGGTGTAAACACCCGATCATTGCAAGCTGCTTCTGGCTCCGTCGCGATGTCCCATAAGAATTTCGGACTGTTGGAGACCAGTGGCATGGCGAGCGGGATCTGGATGAACGGATGACGATCTTTCTTGCCGGCTTCCAATAACAGCACTTTATGCTTAGGATTTTCACTCAGCCGGTTGGCAAGAACGCAACCCGCCGAGCCTGCGCCGACTATGATATAATCATAAGAATTCATAGCATTAGTTTATAGAGATTTAGCCTGCTATCAACTCTTGATGACGGTCAAAGTTAGGCGGCTCCTTACCTGCCATATTCGGTCTATTTACAAATGTAATTCGATAAAAATGGGGGAAATTATGTCATCAAAACCACGCGCTAAGCTGTCTCATTCGGCAATTTTTTGTAAAGATGTGCCAGAGATGCTCGATTTCTACACCAAGGTCTTAGGACTGATTATCACCGATGAAGGTGTCCACCCAACCAATGGCATTCACTACACGTTTCTATCCAGTGATCCGATCGAGCACCACGAAATTGTTTTGGTGCCGGGCCGCCCGGAAAAGGATGACTTCTCGGTCACTCAGCAGATCTCTTTTTATGTCGATACGCTGGAAGACGTCCAGGTGATTAAAAGCCGGGCTGAGACGGCTCAGGCCACCGAGATTAGACCGCGTTGTCACGGCAATGCCTGGTCAGTTTACTTTCTCGATCCTGAAGGTAATAAAATCGAAGTCTACACGCACACACCGTGGTATGTGCCGCAGCCCTATAGTGATGCACTGGATCTTGATAAACCCAGCGATCAGATACGCCAAGAAACCGAGGCCACGTGCCGCGCCAATACTGGCTTTATGACGGCTGAAGATCGATCGGCTGAGCTTAGAGCACGTATGGCTTAAGCGTTGAAGTACATTTCGGTGTCAGTTAACTATTCGCTGTCATCCTGAACTTGTTCAGGATCCAGAGCTGTTCGAAGAAGACTGGATTCTGACTATGTCAGAATGACGGTGGCGTTTTAATTCTAAGCGTTAAAGTCCAGACCCCAATGGCTGTAGCGCGAGGGATCATCACCCCATTTTTCGCGCACTTTGACGAAGAGGAAGAGATGCACCGGGGTTTCTAGTATCTCAGCGAGGTCTCGGCGGCTTTCGGCGCCGATGGATTTGATCATCTGGCCGCCTTTGCCGAGCACGATAGAGCGCTGGGATTCACGTTCGACATAGATGGTCTGCTCAATCCGCACACTGCCGTCGTCTTTCTCTTCCCAAGTTTCAGTTTCAACTGTCGTCGCGTAAGGCAATTCCTGATGGAGTTTAAGATAGAGCTTCTCACGGGTGATTTCGGCGGCGAGCAGGCGCATCGGCATATCGGAGACTTGATCTTCCGGGAACAGCCAGGGGCCTGCCGGCAGTTTCGATTTCAAATGCGCAACCAAATCATCAACGCCGTCGCCCTTAACCGCTGAGATCATAAAAATCTCATCGAATATACCATACTCGTTAAGCTTTTCAGTCAGCGCCAGGAGATCTTGCTTATCTACCAAATCGACTTTGTTAAGTGCCAAATCCACTTTGCGTTCAGATTGTTTTAATTTATCGATGATGGACTGGGTATCAGGATTAATGCCGCGTTGGCTATCGACCAAAAGAACCACATGATCGGCATCGCCGGCGCCGCCCCAGGCAGCGGCAACCATCGCCCGATCAAGCCGCCGCTTGGGCTTAAAAATACCCGGCGTGTCGATGAAAATCATTTGCGCGTCATCCTCGAGCGCGATGCCAAGGACCCGGGTGCGGGTTGTTTGTACTTTAGGTGAAACAATCGATACCTTGGTGCCGACGACGCGGTTCAGTAGCGTAGATTTACCGACATTCGGGGCGCCCAAAATGGCAATAAAGCCGCAGCTTGTTTCTAATCCGTCATTCATTCGTCAATGCTTCCAATAATTTCTCTGCCGCTTCCTGCTCGGCTTTGCGTTTAGAGGTGCCGGAAGCTTGGGCAGTTGGCCGACCCTCAACGCTTGCCTCGATTACGAAAACCGGCTTGTGAGCGGGTCCTTCTCGGCTGATCTCGTCATAGGCCGGCAGGGCAAGCCCCCGCGCCTGAGCCCATTCCTGCAAGGATGTCTTGGAGTCTTTTGGCGGTTCCGGCGTCTCTTCGATCATGTCACGCCAATGGGTGGTGATAAAGCGCTCCGCCGCTTCAAGGCCACCATCAATATACAAAGCGGCAATGACAGCTTCGCAGCAATCAGACAGCACGCTATCGTTTTCCCGCCCGCCGCTGGCTGCTTCGCCATCGGACATCTCAATAAAATCACCAAGCTCTATAACTTCTGCGACACGGACCAGGGCTTCTTGGCGAACCAGCGCTGTATGACGTTTGGCAATGTCCCCCTCGTCCTCATTGGGAAAACGATCAAGCAGCATCTCAGCGATGATCAGTCCAAATACCCTGTCGCCCAAGAACTCATAGCGCTCGTTGGAGCCTTCTGGACCACCAACTGACAAGCTGGAATGACGCAACGCTAGGCGGAGTGTTTCAGGAGTCGTGAATTTGTGGTCAAGATGCTGAGAAAGCTTGGCGAGATCGTTGCTCATCGCGAACTAGATGATTTCTTGAAAGAAACGTTTGAAACGCATGGCGACCGGCCATTTCCAGATTTCCCAGATACGCGCTCCACCATTTGTCGAGAAAAACAAAACCTCTGCCCGACCAACCAGGTTTTGCTTAGGAATAAAGCCAACTTGTGGGCGCACGCGGCTGTCTTGGGAATTATCTCGATTGTCGCCCATGGCGAAATAATGCTCGGCCGGCACTTCATAGATGCCCGTGTTATCCAGCGGTCCTTTGTCACCCCATTCTTCCAGGATGGTGTGAACTTTACCGCCCGGCAATGTCTCAATATAGCGTACCGTACGCCGGAGATTACCATTACCGTCGGTTTGGATAAAATCATCCGTTCGCTTGCGCTCAACAATGGTATCGTTGATGAACAGACGACCGTTTTTCATCTGAATTTTATCACCCGGCAAGCCGACGATGCGTTTGATGTAATCGGTTTTATTGTCCGATGGCAGTTTGAAGACCGCAACATCGCCGCGTTCAGGCTCATCAAACATCACCCGACCAGGGATTAACGGCAGGCTGAGCGGCAAAGAATGCTTGGAATAACCATAGGAAAATTTAGACACGAACAAATAATCACCGACCAATAAGGTTGGGATCATTGAACCTGACGGGATATTGAACGGTTCAAAGGCTACCGTTCTAACGATCAGCGCAATCAAGACCGCATAAACGATGGTTTTTAGCGTATCAAAAAAGCTATTTGTCTTCTTTTCTTTCATTAATAACGTCGCTTAACCAGTTGTTTTTATTGTCTTTTACTTACGGTAGCATATCTGGCTGGATCAGCCTCGGAAAAAGTGTTCCGTAAAGTTAGTCTTCATATAAAGCATCTATTTGGGATAACAAGCGATCAATTTGATTGGCCCAAGAAAAATTAGCAAGAAAAGCCGCTGCTTTTTCACCTCTCCGACCGGCTTCAGTTTGATCTTGATAGATGTCTTCCATACGTTGGAGAGTTTCTTTGACGCTCGGCTCCCGCCAGCCTTCGACCTCATTGTAAGGTGGATAGGGCTCGACCGGTGTCTGATCCTCGAGCGGATAACAATTGTCTTCAGCAATTAAGTCCAACTGCCCTGTATTGGCCGCAATAACGCAGGGCAATCCCATAGCCATCGCCTCCATGGCAACCAAATTGGTGCCCGGCTCACACCGGTTAGGGAAGACGGCCATATTCGCCGCGGCGATTTGGTCGGGGAAATCCTTATTCGGTAGCATGCCTAAATTCACAAATGAATCTTCTGCCAAGCCGTTTTCCAGCAACCAGGCATCGATCAGCATCTCCTTATCGGCGGAGATTTCAGGTTGACCAGTGGTGAATTTTGACCGGTTGATCGTTGGCATGATGCCAGTCCATTGATTGGCCCAGGCAAAGGTGAGCAAGGCGTCGGGGTGGTTGGCATGGAACTCTTTAAAAGCCGCAATAACCACGTCTTGCGCTTTGCGATATTCCAGCTTACCGCCGGAATAAATGACGAACCGCCCTGGATAAAGCTCATTCCTTGGGCGCGGATGAAAGACCGTGTGATCGATGCCTTGGAAGACATTGGCGACATTGGTCAGCCCTCTACTCTCCAATATCTCTTTATTCCAGCTGGATCCGGTAACGATTAGATCATAGTCGCGGGCTCGGGCCAGTCCTTCTTCCGAGATTTCGGTACTTTCAAAAAAGATCACACCAATGTTTTTATTACCCTGGGCCGGCTGCTCTGCCAAAGACGGTTGAAAATCGTTGCGGAGCGCGTGCAGAACGGGATAGTCGAACTCCAGCACCCCAACCTTTTCGAGTAAGTCTTCGAGATGCGCCTGTTTTTTTAAGACTGGCTTTAGGAGATCAGAAACCTCTGGAGAAACATCGAGTAGATGCGGTGCCAGATAAAGGATTGGATTGCGGCCTTTTTCGAGCAGCTGGCGAATGAGATTTTGGCCATAGACACCCCAGCCTGAAACGCTGCTGGGCCTCCAGCCGATAACAAGGCTTTTTGGAGCCTCAGTCATCTTTAGCCGGAACGGCCGATATGATAACAAAAGCCTCGGCCAAGGGTGGCTCATCTGTGATCGTGATATCTATTTGCGCTTCCATCCCATCCGGCGTGATTTCTTCGAGCCTTTTAAGGGCTCCGCCAGTGAGCTTCATCGTTGGCTTACCAGAAGACAGATTGATAACCCCCATATCCCGCCAAAACACGCCCTTGCGAAAGCCGGTACCGAGTGCTTTTGAGCACGCCTCTTTAGCGGCATAACGTTTGGCATAGCTGGCAGCACGCATCCGCCGTTTATCTGATTTTTTCTGCTCTAAGTCGGTGAAAATACGCTGCACGAAGCGGTCGCCAAAGCGATTAAGCGTTTTTTCGATGCGGGTGATGTCCATAAGGTCATTGCCAATACCGATGATCACAATCGAAATCCTTTAAGCCGAACGCTCGCCGGAAACCTCGGCGCGGGCTTTATCCATCAGCGACCGCATCCGTTTGATCGAACTATCCAGCCCACCAAATATTGCCTCGCCGATCAAAAAATGTCCGATATTGAGCTCTGCCAGCTGCGGGATCTCGGCTATGGGGCCGACGGAATCGAACCCCAGGCCATGTCCGGCATGAATTTCAAGGCCAAGCTCAGCTCCATAAGCTGCCGCCTCTCGAATGCGTTTTAATTCAACCTCACGCGCCCTACCGACCGCATCGCAATAGGCCCCGGTATGAAGTTCAATGACCGGAGCGCCTAGCGAAACGGCGGCATCAAGCTGGCGGGGATCGGCCTCAATGAACAAGGAGACCCTAATACCCTTCTCCCCCATTTCCCGCACGATCGGCGTTAGATGATTATGTCCTCCGGCAGCATCTAGGCCCCCTTCGGTCGTTCGCTCTTCACGTTTTTCCGGCACAATACAGGCGGCATGCGGCAAATGATTGAGTGCGATTTTTAGCATTTCATCCGTCGCCGCCATCTCTAAATTGAGTGGCAATTCAATCTCACCCATTAGACGTTCTATATCACCATCGGTCATATGACGGCGATCTTCTCGGAGATGAGCCGTTATACCGTCCGCTCCGGCTTTGGCGGCCATGTGCGCTGCCCGGAGAGGATCTGGGTGCTCACCGCCCCTAGCATTGCGGATAGTTGCGACGTGATCAATGTTCACACCGAGGCGGAGGAAATTCGTAAATTTGTTGTTGTCATTCATCATTAAACTCGATTGGCGTCTTTTCGTTATTTTCTGTGCCAATTTCCGGTTGCTTGGCCTGAACCCGTTCAACCCTCGATTGGCGGTAAGAATTGATTATGTATTTAACCAAATAATAGAACAAGAACCAGGTTGCAATCGCCGTTGGAATACTCCCCATGAGCATCGGGCCAAAGATCGGCCACGCTGTTTCGACCAGATAATTTAAATCGAACTTTAGCGCAGCCTCTTGGACATGACCAAAAAGCGCCGCAAAATCCACGTCTTCATCATGCTGCCCTTTGGCGCCGAAGCCCATCCAAACGCCAAGATTGTATATCCACACCCAGATAAATGGGAAAGTCCAGGGATTTCCAATGGCTGTGCCAATCGCCGAAGAAATAATATTCGCCCGCATCAACCAGGCCAGAATGCCGCCCAAGATAAAATGCAGACCAACGAAGGGCGTAAATGAAACAGCCGCCCCACAAGCGAAACCTCCGGCAATCGAATAGACCGAGCCGGGCAGACGGCTGACGCGATGCGCCCAATAATTCCCAGTACGAGACCAGCCCATCCTCGGCCACAAGAAATTGCAGCAGCGCTTAATAAAAGAAGGTTTATCTCTTCGGCGGAACATGATTTTTAACCTCGAACTCTCTCAACAGTATTTATTACCGGAGAAGCACGCAGGGCGGCAATAATATTTCTCAAATGTTTTAAATCATGGACTTCAATATCGACCGAAATATCGAAAAAATCCTGACTTCGGTTGGTTATTTTTAAATTATTTATATTGCCGTCATTTTTGGCAATGACCATTGATAGCTCGCCAAGGCTACCAGGCTCATTAGTGACAACGATCTCAATACGTCCGGCCCGGCGTTCGTTATCTGCATCTTCTTCCCAGGAGACGTCGATCCAACGTTCGGGCGTATCGGCAAATTCCTCTAAAGTCACACAATCGATGGTGTGAATGGTGAGACCGCGCCCTTTGGTGACAATACCGACAATCCGGTCGCCTGGCAGTGCGTGACAACAGCCGGCAAAATGAAGGGCCATGCCGGGGATCAGACCTTTTATGGGGACACTGGTGCTTTGGTCATCAGCTTTCTTCTTTTTACTGCGGCGTCTGAACAGCTGCACAACTTTGCTACTGTGTCTTTCTTCTTTGGTGCCGGGGAATACAGCCTCGATCACATCGCGCCCGTTTATATGGCCAGCGCCCACTTCGCTATACAAATCTTCGGTCGATTCTGCGTTGAAGATCGTCAGTACATCGTCGAAGGCTTTTTCCGCAAACTCATAACCTTCTTTTTGGAACCCACGTTCCAAAATTGATTTCCCTAGAGTGATATATTCTTCGCGCTGCTTCAGCCTGATAAATCGCCGGATACAAGCGCGGGCCTTACCCGTTGTGGCAAAATTTTCCCAAGTTGGCGACGGCGTTTGCGCCGGTGAGGTTATCACCTCAACCTGATCACCATTTTCCAAGACAGTTCTGAGCGGCATCGGACGGCCATTGATCTTGGTGCCAACACAGGTGTCGCCAATCTCCGAGTGAACGGCATAGGCAAAATCAATCGCCGTTGCACCGGCGGGCAAAGCGATAACCTCGCCTTTTGGTGTGAAGGAGAAAACTTGATCCGGGAACATTTCTAGTTTGGTGTGTTCCAGGAAATCTTCCGGATTATCGGCGTGCTCCATAATATCCAGGAGTTCCCGCATCCAGCGATATTGACGCCCAGATTTTGGATCGGTGTTTTGCTTATACTGCCAATGCGCGGCAACACCCATCTCAGCGACCTCATGCATACGTTTGGCGCGAATCTGGATTTCAATGCGTTGGCGCTCAGGTCCAATGACCCCGGTATGCAGCGATTGATACCCGTTAGGCTTCGGCGTCGAGATGTAATCCTTAAAACGTCCTGGCACCATCAAATAGGCGCCGTGAATAACGCCAAGAGCGCGATAGCAATCTTCAACCGTATCAACAACAATCCGAAAAGCGATGATGTCTGAAACTTGCTCGAAGGAAATGTTCTTCTTTTGCGATTTTCGCCAAATCGAATATGGCGATTTTTCACGCCCATAGACTTCGGCTTTGATGGTTTGTTCGGCGAGCGTTTCTTTTAGCTCATTGACGATAGTCTCGACATTGTCTTTACCTTCGTCGCGGAGGAATTGTAGCCGAGAGGTAATCGATTCGCGGGCTTCTGGATTAAGCTCGGCAAAGGAGAGATCCTCTAGCTCATTTTTAAACTCCTGCATGCCAATGCGCTCGGCAAGCGGTGCGTAGATTTCCATCGTTTCGAGCGCAATCCGCCGTCTTTTGTCGCGCTTCGAGATGAAATTCAACGTCCGCATGTTATGAAGACGATCAGCCAGCTTGACCAAGAGCACTCGAATATCCTCTGACATCGCGAGGACAAGTTTGCGGAAATTCTCAGCTTGGTCCGATTGGTCTGATTGCAGTTCAATTTGTGTCAGCTTGGTGACGCCATCGACCAAAAGCATAATCTCTTCGCCGAATTGCTCACGGATTTCCTCAGAAGTTGCCAGGGTATCTTCGACTGTATCATGCAAGAGGGCGGTGATGATCGAGCTTGCATCAAGCCGGTAATCGGTGAGAATGCCGGCGACTTCAAGCGGGTGAGAAAAATAAGGATCGCCAGAAGCGCGCTTCTGACTGCCGTGTGCCTTCATAGCAAAAACATAGGCACGATTAAGCGCGTCCTCATCAGCTGACGGGTCGTAAGCCTTTACATTCTCAACAAGTTCGAACTGGCGAATCATTCAATGCGTCCGGTAATTACTCTCGGGACAAAAGTGTATTAACTTCCCGCGCCTAAACCAAACGTGAAATTCATTTAAGATCTATTTTTATTTTAAAGTGAGGCGTTTAAACCGACAAATCAGCTGAATTCTAACTTCTTAAAATTAGAAGCCGTCATCCTGTTCTTCGTCACTCACGTCGTCGTCGAAGCTAGGCCCTTTTGGTGCCGGTGGTGCGTCACCTGTGGCAGCAACATTAGGCGTATAGTTCTCAGAGAATTCGTCTCCTGCAGACAGAAGATCCATTTCTTCTTCATCCGGCTCATCGGGCTCAACATATTTTTGCAGGCCTCTAACCAAATTTTCTTCAATCTCTTCCAGATCAAGCGTTTCCTCTGCAATCTCACGTAAGGCGATTACAGGATTTTTGTCATTGTCGCGTTCTACTGTCAATTCAGCACCGGAAGAAAGTGTTCGCGCGCGCTGGGCAGCGATCATCACAAGTTCAAAACGGTTGTCGATTTTTTCAATGCAATCTTCAACAGTAACACGAGCCATAGGTTGTTCTCCTGTGTGTTCCGATGGGAGACAAAGGTTGGTCTCACCTGATCAAAACGAATAAATTTAGTTTCCGGCAATTAAATCGGAGGCTTTATATAAACCGGATTTCAGAAAACGCAAGCAAATCAAGCCTAAATACGGGTAATTTTTTGATCCGCGATAGGCGCCAATAACTCCAAAATAGATTTGCCGGATGCTGGATGGTGCCAGTCAGGGGCAATTTCGGCGAGTGGGGCGATGACAAATGCTCGTTCATGCATACGCGGATGAGGCAAATGGAGGTGTTCACTCGCAACAATTTCATCGTTATAAGCCAATAAATCTATATCAATGATCCGCGCCGCATCCCTCACCGACCGCTCGCGCCCCATCAGGGATTCGATTTCAAGCAACATGGATAGCAATTCTAGGCTTTTTAAGTCTGTCTCAATACCGATTACACCATTGATAAAGTCGGGTTGCGGCGATGCAGGTATGGGCGCTGAATTGTACCAACTTGATTTGGCAAAAACCGTCATGTTTTCTTGATTTAACAACTCAATTGACGCCTCACAGATTTCCATCGGAGATCCATAAATGGCTGAGGCGAGATTGGAACCAATGCCAATAAAAATCATTATCTATGCAACTTCCCTAATATCTACATCGTGAATGTGTTGAATAACGGGTTATGTATGGTGTATTGTGTCAATATATTTCATTTTACCGTATAGCATTGAATTTTAACCGAGGTGAGCTATACTGGAAACATTCCAATTTTAATCTAAAGCCTTATAAACAAAGCATTAATATAACAAAATAGGTAACTTTATGAATTTTCATTCCGATGAGAGAATAGCTCTTTTTATCGATGGTTCAAATTTATACGCTGCCGCAAGAGCGTTGGGCTTCGATATTGACTACAAACGTATGCTTAAAGTCTTTGAAGAGAAAGCAATTTTAGTCCGGGCCTTTTACTATACGGCGCTCATTGAAGACCAGGAATTCTCGCCGATACGTCCCCTTGTCGATTGGTTGGATTACAATGGTTATACGATGGTTACCAAGCCAGCCAAAGAATTTATTGACCCGACAGGACGGCGGAAAATTAAAGGCAATATGGATATCGAACTGGCCATTGATGTTATGGAAATGCTCGATCATTTAGATCATATCGTATTATTTTCCGGCGATGGTGATTTCCGCCGCTTGGTTGAAGCCGCTCAAAGAAAAGGCAAACGTGTCACCGTGATCTCTACGGTCAAGTCGAAGCCGCCGATGGTAGCCGATGAATTGCGCCGCCAATCGGATTACTTCCTGGAGTTGCAGGATTTGAAAGAGATCATCGGGCGTAAAGGAGATCATGGTGATCACCCTGCGCATCCGATACATGATGATATTGACGATGACATAATCACTCTGCATGATGATGACGACGAAGACGAGTATTTCGGCAACGCCTAATTCAACTGCGAAACTATTTTATTATGCCTCAAAAACAACCGGCCCAACCGGACAGAGATTGTGAGCGATGTCCACGCCTTAGGGCCTTTCTGCTCGACAACAGAGAAAAATATCCTGACTGGCACAATGCGCCGGTCGATTCTTTTGGCGACCTCAATGGTGAAATTTTAATTGCTGGTTTGGCACCTGGTCTAAAAGGAGCTAACCGGACAGGTCGTCCCTTCACCGGCGATTACGCAGGCGACCTGCTTTACGATACTTTGCTGAAATACGGCCTCGCTGACGGCGCCTATAAGGCTGATCCTGAAGATGGGCTAACCCTTAAAAACTGCCGGATTGCCAATGTTGTTAGATGTTTGCCGCCTGAAAACAAACCGATTGGCTCAGAAGTTAAAAACTGCGCCCCTTTCCTCATCAGCGAAATTGAAACCATGCCTAATTTAAAGATCGTTTTAGCGCTGGGCGGCTTGGCGCATGGCGCTGTATTAACAGTCTTGGAAAAACGCAAAGCGCTCTATAAATTTGGCCACAACGTCTTCCATGAATTGGATGAGGTTCTGCTGGCCAACAGCTATCACTGCTCCCGATATAATACCAATACCGGACGTTTGACCGAGCAAATGTTCCATGACGTATTCGAAGAGATCCTGCGCCGCCTAAAAAACCCCAAAATAAATGACAAATAGTTTTTCCTGGCGGCTCGATATGTTATATCCCGCTACATCGTCTAATTGATATAACCCGATAATGGAGTGTTGCTTTGGAAATCGTTTGCCTCGACCTTGAAGGCGTTCTCATCCCAGAAATTTGGATCGGCGTTGCCGAAAAGACGGGTATTGAAGCTTTGCGTGCCACCACACGCGATATTCCGGACTACGATGAGCTTATGCAGCAACGTCTCCGCATTATGGATGAAAACGGATTAGGCTTGCCGGTGATCCAGGAGGTTATCGATGGTCTCGATCCACTAGAAGGCGCACAGGAATTTCTCGATTGGTTGCGTGAGAATTTCCAGGTGGTCATTTTGTCAGACACTTTTTATGAGTTTGCCGAACCCTTTATGCGCAAACTCGGCTGGCCGGCACTGTTTTGTCATCGGCTGGAGTCCGCTGCGGATGGACAAATTGTGAACTATCATCTCCGTATGAAGGATCACAAACGCGAGGCGGTGAAGTCATTTCATGATCTTAAATATACCGTATTTGCCGCAGGTGATTCCTACAATGACACCTCAATGCTGGGTGAAGCCGATACCGGCGTGCTGTTTATGGCACCGGACAATGTCATAAATGAATTCCCTCAGTTTCCAGCAGTAAATACCTATGCAGAGCTACGAGCTGAGTTTGAAAAAGCCAGTTCCCGCTTTTAGAGTTAATTCGCCCATTTAATACGCAAAACAACTCAATTTATTTGAAGGAATTAGATAAAATGATCGACGTTTACTCTTGGCCCACACCAAATGGCCGGAAAATTCACATCATGCTGGAAGAGTGCGGCCTCGAATATAACGCGCATCCGGTCAATATCGGCAAAGGTGAGCAGTTTGAGCCTGATTTCCTCAAGATATCTCCAAACAATCGAATTCCCGCAATTACCGATAGTGACGGACCGGATGGCAAACCGATCTCATTGTTTGAATCTGGTGCGATCCTCATCTATCTGGCTGACAAAACCGGACAGTTTTTACCCACCGAGCCGCGCGCTAAATACGAGACGTTGCAATGGCTGATGTTTCAGATGGGCGGTGTTGGTCCGATGTTTGGACAGTCAAACCACTTCTCCCATTACGCCGTTGATAAAATACCCTACGCCATCGATCGCTACGTTAATGAGTGTAAGCGGCTTTATGGCGTTATGGATACGCGGTTAGGTGAGGTCGACTATCTCGCCGGCGCAGACTATACCATTGCCGATATCGCCACCCATCCCTGGGCACAAGGCTATGAGCGCCGCGGCGTCGATATTAATGATTATCCAAACGTTAAACGATGGGTTGAAGTTATCCATGAACGCCCGGCGGTCATTCGCGGCGTCGAAGTCTTAGCTCAGGAACGCTCATCAGGTAATTTTACCGCTGAAGAACGCGAAGTTTTATTCGGAAAAACGCAGTTTGAGAAACGGTAAAGCTGAATAATTAGCCTATTTTTTGATCTAGAAGTGGCCGTTTTCAGGTTTTTTATACTGTCTAAATATAAATAATTATTGGACTGTATATTTTTATATGTACAAATACGTACATAGACAGTATAACTCCATTTACAGGAAGAAATCCTGACTGTCTAAATGGGGGTTATGACACTATGTTAAGTAGTAAAGAATTAATGGAAAAAGCCGGCGTTTCACGCGCCACGCTTAATAATTACATCGGCATGGGATTGATCCCGAAGCCCATCATCAAAAACCCCTCCTCCACAGATGACAAAGCCAATGATCGGGCAAGACGCCTTGGTTATTTCCCAGAGGAAGCCCTTGACCGTCTACGTGAAATCAACGAGATGAAAAAAAGTGGCATGCGAATGGCGACGATCATTGATGCGCTGGCCGATGATAGTCCCAAAGCGAAAGCAAAAAAAGCAACGGCGAGTGCCAGTGTGCCCGATCCCGAGTTCTCCCCCACTCAGGGCCGTGGCCTTCAACTGACGATCGACAAGCTCGAACACCCTGCTTATCTGGTAAATAATAAGTTTGAAATCGAGTGGTCAAATGTCGATTCTGAAACTGAAATCTTTGGACAATATAGCGGCCTTTCGAGTGATATTGTTGACCGTAATATATTTCGCCTCTTATTTGAAGGCGATCAGGTTACCAAAGCGGAAAGCCGGGAGGAGATCCTACAATTTCACTTATCGATCGCTAAAAATCGGATGTCGAAGGCTGCCTTGCTGACAGCAAACCCGACCTTGGATAGCGATCAATTTGGTGAATTAACCTCGATGTATGACGGGGTCACGGCGATCGAAAGCCGTGCCATGCAAGATACGGAAGTTAATTTTGCACCCCGAAATGAAGAGCCCCGCCGTTTCCGGCTCTATGCAAGCTTCTTTCGAGAGGGCATTTTCTTCACCTATGTTCCTGTCGACAGTGAAGACCAGTCGATCCTAACATTGCTGTCCCGGCGCGATTTGGTGATCCGTGATTTGTTGAAAAGCCGAAAGCCTTACCTGACTCCCATGGCCGTCTTGGTGGCGGACCTGCAGGACTCGGTTAAAATTTGTGCGGAATTACCGCCGGATGAATATTTCGAACTGATCAACCAAATTTGGGGCACGATGGAGCCAATTTTTCGGCAATTCTATGCCACCCATGGCAAGCATGTCGGCGACGGCATGGTCTATTACTTCTTCCCGCAACCAGATTGTAACTATATTTTCAATGCCATCCAATGCGCCTATGAGATGAAAGAGGCAATGAAAGCGATCAGCCAGGAATGGCGAATGAAGAAGAACTGGACCAATGAGCTCCGCCTTAATACCGGTTTGGATGAAGGTCAGGAGTGGTTTGGTGCTTATCAGACCCCTACTCATTTGGAATTCACCGTCCTTGGCGACACAATCAACCGAGCCGCTCGCCTCAGTGATTTCGCCCGCAACAGTTCCATCTGGGTAACGAAAAACCTCATCGCGTCAATGATTGGCGCGGACCGTGAGAAAATCACCTACGGCATTCGCCGCGACAGTGCCGATGGAGAAGAGATCCTCGTCCCCTCAACATTTGGTCGGTTATCTAATCTGATTGATCTTAATGATCCGAGGAATCTCAAACTCAACGATATCGGCGTGCTTCCGGTGACGGAGATCATCGATATGGCGGAGTAACCCTGCTCTCCTTGTCACAGCGAATTTGATCAGAAATAACTTAACGCTCTTCATGCCAGGAAATTTAATGCTCTTGCCCAAATACTTTAACTATTTCAATTTTCGAATTAGATTGCTCAAACTAAGTATTTGTGAGTATTATTATACGTATTAATACGTATATAACTGGGACACCTGGGAACGAACAAATGATTTTTAATTGGAGACACTATTTGCGCGATCAACTTGTTTGGGCCGAATGTCTGTTTTCCCGAGCTGAAGAATGTAATGATGAAGAAAGACAAAAATTGTATGAATTAGGAAAATCAGCTCTACATAATGCAGCCCAACGCATGGACGAAATTTATAAATATCAGGGATAGGAAAACAGCTTCCCCCCTCCCATTATAAATCCGCTTTCCACCAGCTTCGAGTCAGAAGCAGACCTTTCCACGTAATTTGAGGTAACCATAGATGCAAAAAGTAACAGGCTGTGTTTTAGTCGCCCTTGCTCTTGTTTTTATCATCTACATTGATGTGATTTCGGATGCGCCGGTTTGGTCGATTTACATGGAAATGATTGGAATAGTTTTAGCTTTACTTGCTGGCATCCTGTTTTTCCTGCAATACAATAATGAAAAACGGGGGGATGATGACGAACATTTTGAAGCATAACTTTCAAATAAATTAAAGGTTAGTGTTCATATAATGTCCGGCTTGGGTTATGATCTTAGAACAACGCCAAAGCCTATTCCGTCCGATCCTCTTTCCAAGGGTCGCCTTCCATGTGGTAGCCACGCGCTTCCCAATAGCCGGGGCCGTTTTGATCCATAACCGTTATGTGGCGGATCCATTTGGCGCTTTTCCAGAAATAGAGTTTTGGTAGGATCAGTCGAACAGGACCACCATGTTCTCGGGTGATCGGCTCCCCTTCCCAAGAATGAGCGAGCAAGACATCGTCATCATCAAACCACTTAAGCGGCACGTTGGTGGCATAACCGTCATAGCCTTTGATCATCAAATAGGCGGCATCGGATTTTGGTTGGAGGACAGACAGCAAATGTTTTGCCGACACGCCCTGCCAATGATTGTCAAAGCGCGACCAGGCTGTCACGCAGTGAATATCAGAAATATTATCGGTTTGCGGTTGGGCCATGAAATCAGCCCAACTCCATTTAATCGGATTGCTGACCAGACCAGCGACAGAAAAACTCCAATCATTGGCCGAGAGATTGGGCTGATCACCAAGATCAAGCACCGGCCATTTTCGCGTTTCGATCTGGCCGGGAGGGAGACGTCTTTTTGTAGGAAACTTAGCCATTTTTACCGCGCATGATGCGGCCTTGATCGCGCTTCCAATCACGATCTTTATCGGTCTGGCGCTTGTCATGCTGACGTTTACCTTTAGCCATGCCGAGATCAACTTTCAACATGCCGCGCTTATTGAAATAAAGCGACAGCGGAATAATCGTCATACCTTCCCGGTTCACCGCATTTGCAAGTTTGGTGAGCTCTTTCTTATGCAGCAAAAGCTTACGCGGACGACGCGTTTCATGTTGATCGCGCCCGCCGGCCTGATATTCTGGGATGTAGGCATTAACCAGGAACAGCTCACCGCCCTCTTCAGAGGCGTAAGATTCCTCGATGCTGGCGCGGCCATTACGGATGGATTTAATCTCGGTGCCTTGCAGCATGATGCCAGCTTCAATGTTTTCTTCAATGAAGTAGTCATGACGTGCCTTGCGGTTCCGAGCCGCAATGTTGTCGTTGGATTGTTTCTTTTTGGCCATGACAGATTAGACTAGGACAGAATCCCAGCACCTTTAAGCGCTGCTTTAACGGCTGCTTTACTGCTATCGGCGATCTCACAGATGGGCAAGCGTGCATCAGCGGCGCCCAGTCCCAACAACTCAGCTGCATATTTAACGGGGCCCGGTGAGGTTTCACAGAACATCGCCGAATGAAGCGGCATCAACACATCTTGTAGCGCCATAGCGCGTGCGGTGTCGCCATCAAACCAGGCTGCTTGCATATCAGCGCACAATTTCGGCGCAATATTGCCCGTGACTGAAATGCAGCCATGACCGCCCCCCGCGTTGAACGGAATGGCCGTGCCATCTTCGCCAGAGAGCTGACAGAAATCATCACCACAAGCCGCTTTGGTTAAAATCGGGCGATTGAGATCACTCGTCGCGTCTTTAACGCCAACAATATTTGGCAGCTTGGAAAGCTTCGCCATCGTCTCGACGCTCATATCCACGATACTGCGGGCCGGGATATTGTAGATAATGACCGGAATATCGGCCTCTGATTGAATGGCATCGTAATGACGATAGAGGCCTTCTTGGGTCGGCTTATTATAGTAAGGCGTCACCACCAAAGCGGCATCCGCCCCAGCGCTTTTTGCATGCTTAGAGAGCATGATTGCTTCTTCGGTCGAGTTTGAGCCTGCACCGGCAATGACCGGCACGCGTCCAGCCGCAACCTCAATGCAAATTTCAACCACCCGCATGTGCTCATCATGGCTCAGCGTTGGTGATTCGCCGGTCGTTCCAACGGGAACAAGGCCGTTGGTTCCCTCGGTAATCTGCCAATCGACAAACTTGCGGAAGGCTTCCTCGTCAACCTGGCCGTCTTTGAACGGCGTAATGAGGGCAACGAACGATCCTTTAAACATACTCTCTCTCCTAAATTTCGAGGCCGAACATAGCCCTAGCCGGTGTTGGCGGCAAGATGTGATCGTCATTTAAGGCATAATTTTTCAGGCAAAATTAGCCGGTCTGGTTTCCTTGCTTAGACCGACAGGGCAAACTAGACTCCAAATTAATTAAAAAAATATACATTGAGGGTCTTATAGGGAGATGAGGAGCGGAATGCGGACTGCCATATCCATTGGATTGTGTCTGTTTGCACTGGCGGGGAGTGCCAGCTCTTTAGTATGGGCAAATGACATTCCAAAGCCAACGATCAAGCCGCCTGCTCCGGTTACGATCGCCAAGCAAGATATCGCCAAAGCGGCAACGATCCAAAAGCTGATTAAGCGCAGTAAATGGCAAGATGTCAAAAAGGCGATCACTGATATTAAAAATCCGGTTCTGCGTCAAGCTATGACGTGGCAGCGCTATACATCGAGAAATTCCG
>Ga0233428_1002018_pt1 | contig 20225 bp, 22 predicted proteins | sample SI_118_April2016_4_FD_179890 | JGI IMG/M metagenome (GOLD analysis project Ga0233428, IMG submission 179890) | Seawater microbial communities from Saanich Inlet, British Columbia, Canada - SI_118_April2016_120_MG | ecosystem: Environmental > Aquatic > Marine > Inlet | place: Canada: British... | reverse complement strand
ATATAGGAGGAGCGGAATACATTATTTTCCCATTGAGGAAGCGCGGATGCCACGCTTGAGTACCATAGTTTATCCCCCGTATTCGTTACATGGGTTGCCATTACACAGACATAGGCATCACGATCAGCGGTCACAATGACACTGACTGTATAACTGAACGAGGAGTCCACAGGCAGTGTCAGCTGAGGAATCAGGGTAGTGATCGAAGTATCCGCCGCACCACCTGCAGCAAGATTCTTATATTTCCCAAAACCATTGGAGGTATCTACCATTACGCTAGGGGTAACAGATGAGTGAGAGTCCACGTACCCCTGAACGGCTTTATCAATCCGACCTGACATCTCTACCGCCTCAGATGTTTCTGCAGTTTTGATGAAAGCGGCCATCTTGGGAATACCGATCGATGCCAAAACCCCAATAATTGCAACAACCACCATCAACTCGATCAGGGTAAATCCTCTGCACCCTTTCTCTGCTATCGTCCTGCTACCAAAACAATTCCTGTTCATCTTCTGTAACCTCTATCAGAGAGTCGGCTCATCCGCCGCTCATCTCTTACCGAATTTTGTCAACACACGAGAGGATTCCGGGGTCAGTCCGTAACGGTACTCCATGCGAACGTAGTTTTTCACCTCGGGGCTATACCACCAGCGTTCATATCCCTTCCAGTCACCGTTGGCACTGCGGGTCTCCATCAGCAGGACCCAACACTCAAAGGCACCTGCAGGCACATTAATGGTCTCCTGTCCCTCAACCGTCCATGAGGTACGGTGGACGCGCAACTGGTTATTGGCCATGTACTCTCTCATAAAAGAGACCCTGTTGCCTTTGACCAATGGAAAGATAGCGCGTGGATGTTTAGAACGGTAAACCACCTTGCGGTAGGTTGTTGATGATTTTGCCTCCTCTTTGAAGAACCCTTTACGACTAATCCACTGCCCCTCAGCATCACTTCTATCAAACCGGGTAGTCTCTCCCTCCACATGGGAGACCTCCAACCCATAGCCATCACTCCACTGCCAGTAATCACCCACCTGCCAGAGAGGTTCTATCACCATCTGCTGATGAGTAGGGATCTCTGCCGATCTCTCTACAGCACTCTTTGACTTCTGCTCTACCGTTGTACAGCCTGCCAGAAAAAAGAGTCCCAATACGATGAGCATCCTCTTGTCCATTAATCTATCTGCCTTGAACATACCTTATTCCTTCTCCTTGGGATCAATCAATGATACTAATGCTCTTTCCAGAGAGCGGCAACCATCGTCCCTGATTGCCCCCCTCCTCTCTCACTACATACTCATAGATCAACGGTGGGAGTAGACCACTCTTAACCGCACTCTCCGAGGCCAGCCCACGAACCATCAGACCACCTTCCGTGCGTACCACCTCATAGAGGAATGAGGATGAGACTGGATATGGAAGCCCCAGTTTATCAAACCCTTTTGCCATCTTCTCCCTATTGAAGTAGACATACTGTTCATGTAACGGAAAGTACTGATTACGCTCAGCATTAACAATACGACTCACCTGTAATTCAGCCCCGGACCGAAGCGCCCCACTCCCTACTTTTGCCTCAATCAGTGGATAGAAGAGTGCTCCGACAATCAACAGGGCGCCTACCACCCAATTGATGGGGGTCAGCAAATGCACCGCTTACTCATCCTCTTCCAGATCAGCAATGTTTCGTTGCGCAATATCCAATAACTGACTCCCTTCACGTAGATCACGACGTATCTCACTCATGTCCTGGCGACGATTTTGCATAAAGCGGCGAGTGGCCAACCCCTGGCTATTCAGCAGCTCCTGCTGTGTCACAATACGTGGCGTAATGAAAAATATCGTCTCTTTCATGTTGTCCGCTGAGGTCTGTGTTCCAAAAAGGTTGCCAACAATCGGCAGATTACGCAGCCCAGGGATTCCACCCTCACTCTCTCGACGAACATCCTTGAACAGCCCACCCAGCATAAAGGTAGCACCATCAGGGATAATAACCTGGGTCTGCATCTCATCATTGGTCGTGGCGGGGTTGGATCCGCTTGCCGTCAGTGTTGAGCTGCTCACATTGAGCGTCAGACGAACCAGAGAGAGGTCACCACTTTTCTCATCCGGGATTACACTGGGGGTGATATCGAGCGAGAGTCCCGCTGAGATACCTTTGAAGTCAACATCACCAGAGGCATTGTTGGTTATTTGCACGTTAACTGTATCGGTTTTGGTCACCCTGGCGGTGATGTTATTGAGGGTAACCACACGAGGGGAGGCGATGGTCTGCGCCTTACCCTCTTCCTCCAGTAGCGTGAGCATTAGCTGGAGGAAATCATCCGTTGCGCCGTAGACAAATGAGCCCACCACACCTCTTGACCCTACGCTCTGAGGAACAATCCTGGCGAAATCAGCGGATGCACTCAGCTCTCCAAGCGTGGTTGTAATATCCGTTGCCTGAGTAACGGACCCCGCTCCAAGCAGTTGCTCCGTTACACTCTTAGCAATACCCGAATTGATCCCTGCATCGACATCGCCACCGTCTGTAGCCATTGCCCAGCGAGCCCCAATAGTCTCCGAGGCATCATCATTGGCCTCAACCACAATCACCTCTACCTCAACCATCGGTAACGGGCGATCCAGCTGGGCCACTACCTCCTCTATCTCTGCAATCTTTTCTACACTACCACGAACAATTACCGAATTAGTACGCTGATCAACGGAGATAGTGGCACTACTATCGGGAAGCTCTGCCCCGTTTTTTGCCTCCCCATCGCCTCTAGAAGCAATGAGATTCAACTCAACACCAAGCAGGTTACTGAGTGTGTCATCAATACCGGGGACAGTGACGCTCTCTCCCATAAAGGTCATGGTGGTTGCACCCACACTGGCAAAACGGAGGGGAATGACCTTCAGTTCGGGTACCATCAACGAATTTTCGATTACCCTATTTTCGGCTCTATAGCGCTGCTTGAGTAGCCTCGCCTGCTGTCGTTTTTCGGCCCCTGAGTCGAGGTCACGAATCAACCCCCCTACATCTCTGACCGCCTCGGGCGATCCACTCAATAGAATTGAGCCGCTTTCTGCATCAAAAATCATATCGGCCTCACGATCCATGTGGAATCGCTTGGTCGCAGATTTAACCTCCTCCAGTGACATAAACCGGGGAGTAATAAAGAGACGAGACCTCTTCATCTCCTGAAAAGGAAAGATGGTAACCATACTGGTCGCTTCATCAAAACTGAAGTCCAGACCATTCTCTTCTATCAGTTTATTAAATGCCGCTTGCAGTGGCATATTGATAAACTCAAACGTCACCTCCCCCTCAACACCGGGGCGAAAGATGACACCTTGCCCATTTCGTCTAATAACGGTACGCAAAACATCCTGGATATTTGCATCCACACTGATCTGCTCAAACACATCCTCTTTCCAGGGGATATCACCTGCAGCTGCACGCCCCCCGACACTCAACAGTAGTGTGGCTGTTATGGTGATTAGCCCAAGAGTATTACTTATTTTCTTTCCAAACATTCCCACACTCCGGTTTCATATAAGTATTAGCATTACCTACAGCAATGGCATTAATCGTCTCATAAGTTCCTGCATAACCTTACGGTGCATGAACAAGATGGAATGCGGAAGAGATTCTATTTTTGTCCACCTTTGGGGTAAAAAGGGAGATCAGCTGAATACCCACACTCTCTCTCTTACTTCCTTCTGGTAGATGGAGATCGACCTCCCAAACCTTTTTCTTGCCCGCTTGAAGCTTAATTTCCGGATACACCAGAAAGGTGTGTGGTTGTTCAGATTGCTTATCTACCAGTTGAATATTTTCGAAATCAATCCTTCCATTGATTGCGACCGGTGCAATACGAAACTCCCCGACCTCCTCTTGAGAGGAGCGGTTATAGCTCTCTGCTTTGCAATTTACCGAGGTAGAGCCATCCTTTTTCCAGACCGCATCGGAACAGTGAAGCGTAAGCTGTACGGGGTTGTTGTTTGCTGCTCCCTCCCCACCCATGAACGGCATAAACGCCGTGGCAGGCAGAGACACCATCAATAAAAACGCATAAGGCATGGAGTGCCTTATGCGTTTATTCATCTTCATTATCATCTACTTATTACTCCTTAACGATATAGTCTCCGAGAAAAGAGCGAACCCTCTTGTAACCTGGTGGTACATCGGCCTCATCAACAAAAACCGGATTGCCCCGATAGACCCCTTCGCCAATCTTTACAGGTGGAGGGGGGGTGTAGAGTACTTTTGGATTTTCATAGGGCTGTTGTGGATCTGCCCGTTCTACCTGTTGCCGCTCATCTCTACTCTCTTCCAGCTTTGGAATCGCCGTTCTGGTTTTCAGCTCCAGTAAGAGCTCCTGACTCTCTTGATCCTTCAACCTCACGGATCGAGCGGTTATCTCATCGACCCGGTACCCAGCAATCTGATCACCTTGCTGAACGGAGTGTGTGGCCCCATCAACCTCAACAATGGCACGATGGTTACGCCCTAAAATTGAGACACCTACCAGCTCAACATCAACCTTGTCAGCCACAACCTCTGTGGCTGACAGGGTTAACAGTGAGACTAATGCTATAGTTACAATAGATTGCATTTATTACATTGCAGGATAGTTGCCCACCTCAAGCGCAGGGAACTGGTGTGTCTGCTGTGCGGTATCCGTTACCTCTACCACAAACTCGCCCTCAAACGCATTTCCAAAAAGGTCACGGAATGAGCCAGATGGGAAGCTACCACGGCTAAACACGTAGGTCACCTTATACATCTCATCCCCATTCGCCAAATCACTATCCTTGGTCATTGCCATTGCAAAACCACCGCCGTTCTTCAGTGAAACCCCTTGTACAGGGAGAGTTCCCGCTCTTACCATCGCTTTTACGTCAAAGCTGGTATCGGCATAGTCCAACAGAATTGGATCAAAACCAACCATGATGGCCTGTGGTTTATTACGCTTCGCACCACTGGTGGTGTAAGAGGCAGTGGCTGCCAGTGCAGGTACGGTTACATCCATGTTATTCCCATACTCAAGACTGGGGAATGAGTGGGTACTGTAAGCACTGTCGGTCACCGAGACCTTATACTCGCCTTCAGCACTGCCAAAGAGATTCGCTAGTGGCGTACCCATAGGGATGGAGCCTCTGGTGAAGGTATACCCCAGTGAGTAGACCTGGTCACCATTGGATATACTGCCATCATTCGTCATTCCAATGGAGAAAGAGCCGGTATTCTCTTCGACAGAAACACTGTTGATCGAGTTAGTCCCTTCACGAACCAGTGACACCACTCTAAAACTCGTATCCGTAATATCAAGCAGCATCGGATCAAAACCCGCCATCAACACCTGTGGACGCAGTTTGGTTCTGCGCTCAGCCACTGGAGGAGGGGTGGTTGAGGTTCTGTTAACAGTAACCTGACTGGTCGTGGTCATTCCGCTGGTATCTGTCGCAGTAACAGAGATAATATTATCTCCATCCTGAAGATCGACTGAACCGGAGAAACTTCCGGAGGTGATACTCACGAGAGGTACCGTGAGCCCACTTGTGGTGTTCTCAATACCTACCGAGGCAATACCAACGGTTGTCGCGCTGCTGAATAGGCTGATCAGCTGAGAAGGCTGGCTGGCCGATAGAAAGTCACCGCCACCGGCTGTTGCAATCGACTGCATCTCTGATGAGAAGGAGCTGTCTGAACCCAGACCAACCACGTTCACCACGGAATCCGCCGCAGCTGCCTGTGCCGCAGAAACCGGATCAGATCCACTTCCATTTTGTCCATCAGAAAAGAGAACGATAACATGCGATGAACCTGTACGCCCATTGGTGCTTAACTCTGCACTGGCAGCAGCAATAGCATCACCAATCGCAGTCCCGCCAGAGGGGGTAGAGTGGCTTGCCAGGTTAAGCAGGATATTCATTCTTGCGGTGGACAACGCTCTGAGTGAAACGGCAACCTCAGCGCTATCGTCAAAGAAGATCACCCCGATATTGATATCAGCATCCGGGCCGTAACTATTCAGCAGTTGGCGAACAGCCTCAAAGCGCTCTTTTGTCGGATCTGTTGCGGAAAGGCTCCCTGAGTTATCCAGCACCAGAACCACATCAACCCCTTGCCCAGCCGCTGTTGTTGCCATTCCTGTCACCAGTACATTATCCGTATCGATCGATGCACTATCCAATGGAGAGGTAACCGTCAGGGTTGGGGCTGCGCCCGCTAGACCTACACCAGCCATTGTCAGGAAAATCCCGACAACGGCCCCATTCACTTTTTTCAACAAAGACATATCAATGCTCCTTCATCATAGTGGCCGCGAAAGAGACCACTCAAATTTTACAATAACAGACAGAACACTCCAGTCTGCTTACCGGTCAACTCATAATTTCTATGCTCTGTCAGCTTAAACCAACAACACAAACCTGTCAATTACTATAAAATATTACAAGAAAGCAAAGCACTGTGTTTTCAATGCATTACGCACATTTTTCTCAAGAATTATTTAATTTTCACAGGTTCGGTATTACTACCTTAAGGGCACCTCTAAAAATTCACTTTTTCAACAGTTGCCTGAAACCTACTCATTGGAAAGGTGAAAAACCAGCACCTCACCCTCACCATGCTGCGGTTGCTCGTCAGAGGTCATCAACGGAGAACGGGAGTAGTGGGCCTGAAACGTTCTCCCATTACCACAACGCAATAGGCAGTCTGCCTCTGATAACCCCGGCTCTATCCCCTCGACCAGCTGCTGCAGTGGTACCCCATTGAGCTGACCCGATTGATATCCCAAGCGGTTTACCGCAGACGAGTTGGTGTAGAGTACTCGCCCTGCAAGGTCTACCACAACCACCACCTCCGCTATACTGTTGAGGATTGCCTCCAGCCAGTGCTGATGCTGAGAGACACTCTCAACCTCATATGCCACCTCTACCTGCTTTTTCCCCTTCTCTTCTGCCTGCTGTTTAACCCGCTGCCCGAGCGCCTTCTGGACAGAGACAGTCTGCGCTATCGCAGCAATTTGGTGAAGAAAAACCTCCGTGGGATCATCCTTGTAGATCACCTCATGCTGCATGACCCCGCAGGAGATCAGCTTCACCTCTGATTTTAGTGCAAAGAAGAGTATCTTACAGTGATCGGTTGCTGGGTGCTGTTGCAGGGCCGAGGCCAGCACACAGCCATCTTTCTCCGGCATCAAGTAGTCAATAATGGCAATATCAGGCTGAAACTCCTCAACCACCTCCTGCGCCTCATCCACCCCCTCTGCAACCATGACTTCATAGCCATCATTTCGCTGTAATAAAAAGCTATAGACAGCCAGAATGGTCGGTGAGTCGTCGACCAACAAAATCTGAACTCTCTGCTCCTGTAGCTGAGCCGACCTCCCTTGTTCCAATGGAACATTCGGCACCTCATCCCCCTGTTGCAGACGTACATGACTCTCAGGCTCACTGCTCTGTAGTTGACGAGCATGGCTCCACTGTTTTACGAACAGGGTGGTGACTTGAAGCAACTCATTTTTGGTCACCGGCTTATTCATAAAGATAAAGTCGTTACCAATACGCTCGCGAATCTCACTTAGTTCATAATCTGCATAGGCGGTAATCAGGATAATGCGCACAGCCGGGTCTATGCCACGGACCATCTCTGCCGTCTTGAGCCCATCCCAGCCTGGAGGCATACGCATATCGAGGAAAATCACCGCAAAAGGGTTCCCCTCTTCCAGTGCCTGTTCCACTCTCTGGTAACCTGCCTCTCCACTCAATTCGCTGTCAAGCTGAAACAGTACCTCTTTTGGCTCTTCTACGGGTTCCGAGACCACCTCACCGAGCAGTGCATCTAACTGCTGCTCATACTCATCCTCACAGAGAATCGCACGATAGGTATCATGCACACTCTGCTCATCATCAATTGAGAGAACACGCCAGGGGGGAACCTTTACTTCCATCAGTCGTTACTCCATCAGTTTGTGAATGCGTTCCACATAACGGCTCGTTTCTGTCGGGAGTGTCGCATTGAGATTGCTCCAGAGCGGCCACCTCTCCTCTTCTCCCCCCACGCGCCTGACCCGTTCAAGAATACGGGAGCGACCCGCATTGTAGGCACCAAAAGTATAGTTGAACCGCTCTGAAACATCATCTATCGGCGAAAAAGTGAGAAACAGGTAACGATCATAGTAGATTCCAGCGGCTATATTCCAGCGTGGATCTTCAATCTGGGCACGGCCAAACCCACTCCCTTTGAGGCGAATCTCCTCAAAGGTAGACGGCATCAATTGCATGATCCCATAGGCTTTTTTGTGGCTTTCAACATCTGGACGGAGGTCAGATTCCGCAATCCCCTGAGCCTTGAACCAGTGCCAATCAACCAATGGGCCAAAATAGTGTTTGGCCTGTTTTCTGAAATAGGGGTCGTAACGGTCTGTCCAGTAGTCCGACTCTACCTTCCTTAGATCAAGCGCATGCAAGGTAGAGGAAAAGCCAAACAAGAAGAGCCCACAGATTTTATATAAGTCCTGAACCCCTCCCATCAGACGAGCCACTGCTTACCCACTCATGGGTTAATTGAGGCCCAGCCCAATCGCTAGCCCAAGTGCCACGCCTATGCCGATATAGAGCCCCATAATCATCTGTCCAACCGCCTGATTGCCCTTCTGCAGCTCCTCAGAGATACTGAAATCCATGATATGGGCAAACATTCGGCAACCCACCCACATAAAGAGCAGGGTCAATACCCCTCCTATCATCACATAGATCAGATTAAGCAGGATAGGGTGTAGCGTATCGATCATAATCATGAAAATCTAGATCTTTACGCAGACATCAGCAATCACCTCTTTAAAGATCGCCTTATGCACATCACCAAGACTCATCATTCCCACCAGAAAGTCACCATCAACCACTGGAATACGACGAAAACGGTGGCGTACCATAAGAGAGGTCGCTTTCAGGATAGGCATATCTTCAGTGACGCCGATTACGCCCGTCGTCATTAGGTCACTCACCAGAAGATTAACCACCGCTGAATAGCCGGTCTCCATCTCTTCGAAATCAATCGTTCTGCCAAGATTCATGGTCTCCTCCAACGAGGGGAAAAGGTGGTGCAATACATCTTTCTCTGCAATAAAGCCCACCAGTTTATCCTCCTCATCCAGCACAGGAAGACCACTCACCCGATAGAGTGTCATCGCCGAGACAACCTCTCTCATTGGGGTATCCGACTTCACTGAACGCACATGGCGACTCATAATATCTTTTACCAGCATCTCTTCTACCTCTCCTTAGTCGGGCTAACCCACCTCGTTATGATGATCTTTATCGGTTTGTGCAACACTCTGCTCGGCCTGTTTTCGTAAGGCATCGTTATGCTCTTTAAAACCGGCATGAACCGCCCTCGCCAACACACTCTGTTCTTCCAGTTTACCCCGTTCCAGAGCAAAGGCAACTGCAACCTCAATAATAAAGAGGTGATCCATCGTCAACTGTGCCGGAGAGTCGCTCCCCTCCCCAATCAAGGCACTACCCTGCTCCTCCTGCTGATAGAGCTGTAACAGTGTATTAAGCAGATCATACACCTCCCCTACCTTTCTGAACTCCGAGGCATGATAGGCTCCTTCAAGGCTGGCCATGCCGATTAGCCGCAATGCGGCAACAAAGTACTCATCAGGAATTGTGGGAATCTCAAACCGTTCCATAACCATTATCCTCCTCAGAATACTCTGGGTGCAATACTACGTTGCTCATCCGGTTGAAACCAATCAAGCTGATCATGTAACGTGACTACGCTACCGATAATAATCAGTGTTGGAGGCTTAATATCGGAGTCTGCCACAATTTGCGGCAGACTCTCCAGGGTACCGATGTACTCCTCCTGGTCAGGAGTCGTCCCTTTCTGTACCAGAGCAGCCGGGGTGGCCGGCTCCATCCCATGCTCAATCAGCTTATTGGTAATGGTATCAATCCCCTTCAGTCCCATATAGAAGACCACAGTCTGTCCGGGGTGGGCCAGCGCCTCCCAGTTGAGATCAGAACTCCCATCCTTGAGATGACCGGTTGCGAAGGTAACCGACTGGGCATGGTCACGGTGGGTCAATGGGATACCCGCATAGGCAGAGATCCCTGATGCCGCAGTGATACCAGGAACAACCTGAAAGGGGACCTGTTTTTCGGCCAGCAACTCAATCTCCTCTCCCCCCCGCCCAAAGATAAAGGGGTCTCCCCCCTTGAGGCGAGCCACTCGCTTTCCCTGTTGTGCCAGATCAACCAATAGCTGGTTGATCTGGTCCTGAGGCACGGAGTGGTTATCCCGCTCTTTACCGACATAGATCCGCTCTGCATCACGCCGTGTCAAATCGAGCACAGCCGGTGAGATGAGGCGATCATAGACAATCACATCAGCCTGCTGCATCAACCGTAACGCACGGAAGGTAAGCAGGTCAGGATCCCCCGGCCCGCCACCAATAAGATAGACCTCCCCCTGGTCAAGCTGCTCTCCTCCTTCTGCCCGGCAACAGTGGGTAACCATCTCATCCATCGCCTGCTCTGCCTCCTGTTGACGACCAGAGAAGATCATCTCGGCAATCGGCCCCTGGAAAGCTTTTTCCCAGAAGAGCCGACGATACTGTGGCTCGATTTTTTCCTTTACCCGTTCACGAAAACGGGCCGCCAGCGTGGCAAAATGGCCATAGGCTGCGGGGATCATGGACTCCAGTCGAGCACGAATAAGTCGCGCCAACACAGGGGAGGCACCTCCGGTTGAGATCGCTGCCACCACGGGAGAGCGATCAATAATGGAGGGGGTAATAAAGCTACAGAGCGCCGGGGTATCCACCACATTCACCGGAATATTCATCACTTTAGCACGCTCAGCAACCTGCCGGTTTACCTCCTGCTGGTTCGTTGCGGCATAGACCAGTACCTGTCGTTCAAGCTGACGATCCTGATAGATTTCTGCACGCCACTCAACCTCTCCCTGCTGATAAAGTCTCTCTATCGTCGCTCCCAACTGTGGAGCCACCACCTCGATCCTCGCGCCCACACGCAACAGCATCTGCACTTTACGTGCGGCCACCTCCCCTCCCCCTACGACCAGACAGTCTCGACCACGCAGATCAATAAAAATAGGCAAATAATCCATCACATTCCGGTTTCCAGCCGATCAACCCCACCCATATAGCCCCGCAATACCTCAGGCACCACAATCGAGCCATCCGCCTGCTGATAGTTCTCCATCACCGCAACCAGTGTTCGTCCTACCGCCAGACCCGAGCCATTCAGCGTATGGAGCAGTTCGGGTTTACCTGTTTCCGGATTCCGCCAACGGGCCTGCATTCTCCGCGCCTGAAAGGCCTCAAAGTTACTACAGGAGGAGATCTCCCGATAGGCCTGCTGTCCCGGTAGCCACACCTCCAGGTCATAAGTCTTGGTGGAGGAGAAGCCAATATCTCCCGTACAGAGGGCCATCAACCGATAAGGCAACTCCAGCATCTGCAGGATATGCTCGGCATGCTCTGTCAGCGCTTCCAGTGCCTGATAAGAGTTCTGTGGAGAGACAAACTGAACCAGCTCCACCTTCTCAAACTGGTGCTGCCGGATCATTCCACGGGTATCGCGTCCATAAGAGCCCGCTTCACTACGAAAGCAGGGGGTATGAGCCACAAACTTTAGCGGCAGATCCTCGGCACGCTGAATCTCACCACGGGCAATATTAGTGACAGGAACCTCTGCCGTAGGGATCAGATAGTAGTCATGAGCCTGCTCCTCTTCCGGAATACCCGCCGTTCCCAATGCAAACAGATCCTCTTTAAACTTGGGCAACTGTCCCGTACCTCGCAGACTATCGGCATTGACTACATAAGGGACATAGAGTTCCGTATAGCCATGCGCTGTGGTGTGGGTATCAAGCATTAACTGAATCAGTGCACGGTGCATGCGAGCAACCTCTCCCTGCATCACCACAAAACGGGAGCCGGTAATTTTTGCGGCGAGCTCAAAATCCATCCCCTTGAGTTCAACGCCAAGAGCGACATGATCTTTTGCCTCAAAGCTGAACGGTAGAGGTTCGCCCCAGCGACGAACCTCTACATTATCTTCCTCCCCCTTTCCATCCGGGGTAGAGTCGTGAGGAATATTGGGCACCCCCATCATCAACTCACCCATTTCAGCCTGAATCGAGGTCAGCTCTTGTTCCGCAGATTCCAGTGCCCCTTTAAGCTGAGCCACCTCATCCAGCAATGGTTGAATATCCTCTCCTTTCGCCTTGGCTTGCCCAATCCCTTTCGATTTGCTGTTACGCTGGTTCTGCAGCTCCTGGGTACGTACCTGAGTCTCTTTACGGCGCTGCTCCAGCGCCACCAGATATTCACTATCCAGGATAAACCCTCGGCGGGCCAACCCTGCCACCACCCCAGACAGATCATCTCGTACTCTTTTTGGGTCTAACATAGCTCTCTTTTTCCAGTTTTTTATGCTTTTATAAGCTGTTCTGCCGACCAGCAGACGATGTGCGCAAGATCGACATGTTCACTCAGATGATCCAGCACCCGCTCAATTTTCTCTGGCTGGTCAAAAAATTCCACCACCAACGGCAGATTCAGGGAGAGGTCTATTAACCCCCCCATATGAATCTCTCCATGCTCCCCATACCCGGAGATACCACGGAAGACCGTCACCCCGCGCACCTGTTCACGGTCATGCAACTGCCCCAGCAGACGCTGCAGATGCGCCTTCTCCTCAGAAAGGTAGATGCGCACCATGGTCACTGACTCTCTTTTCACTCTCATCCCCCTCCCCATACCGTTCGCCCCACGACAACGCCTACCCAGGCTGCGCCAACACACAACAGCACACTCCCTACCATATTGGCCACTGCCCGCAGCCACTCTCCCCCCTCGATCAGGCTGAGGGTCTCAAGCGAAAAGGTAGAAAAGGTGGTAAAGGCTCCCAGAAAACCCACAAGCAGAAAGGCTCTCCACTGGGGCCCCAGTGCCAGGCGCTCGGTTAATAACACAAAGAGTAGCCCCATCAGCAGTGAGCCAACCCCATTCACCGTAAGTGTTCCCCAGGGAAACCCTCTGCCCAACCAACTATAGACCCCATTGGATACTAAAAAGCGGGTCACGGCACCCAAGGCACCTCCAGCGGCAATTGCGATCAGTTGCATGGTTGAGAATTATAGCTCAAAAAAACCGGTAACTATTCCGCTCACTACGAAATATTGAGAAGTTACGGCCAGACTATCCCGGAAGGCTCTCCGGGGATTCGACTGTGGAGCTGACGCAGCAAACACTGAAAAAGTGCATTTTCAGCGCTGCCCGTTACAGAACCAGACCCTCTGCAGGGTCAGAGACGAATCCATTTCCCCTGAGAAACGACCCGTCCCGCTGGCACCGTGTTTACAGTGGAATGCTGTTTTTCAACCGTCACCAGCAGCTCTGCATCGATGGATAGCAACTGCTCACGCAACTTGGCCAACGGCAACACCAACTCCCCTTCATGCGGTAGCGTACCCAGTGAGTGCAGTCTGCCATCGGTACCCCTAATCCAGAGTTTGCAAACCTCGCCCTCGGGTAGGTGAGGTGGCTCAACCGCCCGCATTGCGAGTTGTCCCTGACTGTGGCTGGCATTCACAATCCACTCCGTACGTCCCTGATCCTGCACCAGATAGAGCATCTCGGGTTTGAGTGGTGTCGCATTGATCAGCAACAGCGCCAGCACGGCCACTGCAGCCGTAGCCACTGCACTCACCCCTTGCCAGAGTCGCAGACTCGCCCAAAAGCCCTCGGATACCGGCGCCTCCGCCCAACCGAGACGCTGCTCAATACCGCTCCAGAGCTGAGAGGGAGGCTGCACCTCAGGAACTGCCGCGATCATCCCCCCCAGATGGTTCTCCCACTGCTGAACCTCCTCCCGCAGAGCAGAGTCTCCTCCCATTTTTTGTTGAAAATCGGCACGCGCCTCTCCCTCTAATGTACCCAGCGCATACTCAGCAGCCAATAGCTCCCCTGCCTGGGGCTCAACCCTGTTTTGTCTCTGACTCATGACAAACACTCCTTTAAACGAATCATTCCACGGCGGATCCAGGTCTTCACAGACCCCACCGGGGCATCTACCCGAACAGAAATTTCCGGGTGGGTACACCCCTCAAAATAGGCGAGATAGAGGCAGTTACGCTGTTCGAGCGACAATATCTTCAGACATGCCGTCAGCCCTTCTGCCCCCTCTGCGGCAATCAACCGCTCCTCGACCCACTCTGGATCACTCACCATCCCATCCGAGAGCATCTCGTCATCCAGTGCCACCTCATGCTTCCTCTTTCGAAGCAGGTCCAGGGCACGATATCGCGCAATACTCCCCATCCAGGTGAGGGGTTGTCCCTTCTCTCGATGAAACTCACCGGCACGATTCCAGATCAACACATAGGCATCCTGCAGACACTCCTGAGCAAGATCCTCTCTCTTTACTATACGTAGCAGAAGGCCAAACAGTTTCGGAGAAGTTTGTTGATAGAGCTGTTCGAAGGCACGACGATCCCTGAGTGCTGTTTTTGACAACAGATTCGCATAATGATCACTATCAATACTCATCAACAAAAACTACTGCGAGTCAGTGAATAGATTGAGATATTCACCATACCCCTCCGTTTCCAGGCGCTCTTTGGAGACGAAACGGAGGGAGGCAGAGTTGATGCAGTAACGTAGCCCGGTTGGCTCTGGACCATCCGCAAAGAGGTGGCCCAGATGTGAATCTGCATATTTGCTACGCAGCTCGGTGCGCACCGAAAAGAACTTTCGATCCTCTTTTTCAACCATCGCCTCCGTTGCGATCGGACGGATAAAACTGGGCCACCCCGTTCCGGACTTAAACTTGTCGGTCGAACTGAAAAGCGGCTCTCCGGAGACGATATCCACATAGATTCCCGGCTGCTTGTTATCCCAGAACTCGTTCTGGAAGGGGCGCTCAGTCCCCTCCTTCTGGGTCACTTTATATTGCAGAGGGGTCAACTGCTCCCTAATTTGCTCATCTGTGGGTTTTTTATAGCGTGGTGTGGACTCTTTTTCCATACTCTGGGCAGCCTTGGCCGGGGGGCTACTCCAGCTACTCTTAATAAAGGCATCCCGTCCCGAGCCGGAGCGGTAGCGTTTATAGTGCAGAGGGTTCTTCTTATAGTAGTCCTGGTGATAATCCTCGGCTGGATAGAAGGGGGTTGCTGCCAACACAGCCGTCACCACCGGCCTGGAGAAGCGGCCTGAATGGTTCAGTGCGGCTTTTGATGCCTCAGCCAACTGTTGCTGCTCTGTGCTGTGATAGAAAATAGCCGAGCGATAGTGGTTGCCACGGTCGACAAACGAGCCGCCATCATCGGTGGGATCAATCTGTTGCCAATAGGTATCCAGCAGGGTCTGATAACTGACCTGCCTGGGGTTATAGAGCACCTCAATCGCCTCCAGATGGTCGGTTTTGGCGGAAGAGACCTGCTGATAAGTGGGGTTGACACTCTCCCCTCCGGTATAGCCGGAGTCCACCGAAACCACCCCATCCAACTGCTCAAAGGGGGGCTCCATACACCAGAAACAGCCTCCGGCAAAGATGGCTCTCTCCAGCTGATTATCGACACGGTTATCCATTCGCGCTCTCTCCTCCTTTTTTGGTTCTGTGGAGTTGAGTACCCCGGCGATCAATGCCCCACTCAACAAGAGCCCAGTGATAATGGTCAGCTTATATCTCATCCCTATAATATACCTCAAGGGCACCTCTAAAAATGCACTTTTTCAGTGATTGCTGCGTCAGCTCCGTACTCAAATCCTCATCTGCTCGCATGTACACTGCGGTTGCACGCCCTCATTCCTCGGGTCTCCGTGCGGTGCTTTCCTGCACTCACATAAAAAATACTATTTTTAGGGGCACCCTCAAGTTAACATTTATGCCACACAACAACACCATCCAGAGCAGAGAAATCAGCTAAAATAGCACCATGTCCTCCCCCTCCAACAACACCCCTCTCCACTTTTTCGAGGTCACGGATGAACAGGCCGGACAGCGTATTGATAACTTTCTGCTCCGTTACCTGAAAGGGGTTCCCAAGAGCCGCATCTATCGAATCCTCCGTAAAGGGGAGGTTCGAGTCAATAAAAAACGGGTTAAACCCACCCATCGACTGGAGTCCGGGAGCCAGATCAGAATCCCCCCGATTCGCTCTGCAGCAGAGAAGCCCGCACCGACAGCGGACTCTGTTGCCTGGATTGAGAAGGCCATTCTCTATGAAGACGAGTGGCTATTAGTACTTAATAAACCCTCAGGAATCGCTGTACATGGGGGCAGTGGTATCCGCTACGGTCTCATTGAGGGGCTGCGTGCGCTACGCAGTGAGGCCGAGAATTATGAGTTGGTCCACCGTCTGGATCGGGCTACATCAGGGCTGTTACTGGTTGCCAAACGACGCTCTGCACTGCGCAGCCTACACGAGCTGATCCGCAACCACGAAATAGAGAAGCGCTATCTGGCACTGGTTGCTGGAAAAATGCGCAAATCAAAAACCGTACTGGCACCACTGCAAAAGAGTGTACTGCGCTCTGGAGAACGGGTGGTACGGGTTGACCCGGAAGGGAAAAGTGCAGAGAGCCATTTTCGCCCACAACTCGCCTGCAACAACTCTACTCTGGTTGAGGTTGAGATTGTCACCGGACGCACCCACCAGATTCGGGTTCATGGTGCCCATATCAACCATCCTCTAGCAGGGGATGAGCGCTATGGTGACTCGGACTATAATCTGCGGCTCAAAAAGATGGGGCTGGATCGGCTCTTTCTCCACGCCCATCGACTCACCCTCGCCCACCCCAAGGATGGCTCCACCCTGCGCCTGGAGGCCCCACTGCCCGATCAACTGAACGCCGTGTTAGAGAAGCTCAGGCAGAACGAACCATGCCGCAGCTTCTAAAGTGGCCCGTAGCGCTGGTAATTTTTGACTGGGACGGTACTCTGATGGACTCAGAGCTGACCATCGTGCGCGGTATGCAGGGGGCCATCAGAGAGATGGGGACAGAGAAGCGCAGCCATGAGGAGATTAGCAACATCATCGGTCTGGGACTCAATGAAGCGGTCACCGCCCTCTATCCCGGAACCACCCCGCAATTTGCTCAGCAGATGGCCGACCACTACCGCAGCCAGGTCTCTGGGGTTCGGCAAGGACGAGAGTCCCTCTTTCCCGGAGTTATCGAACTACTGGAGGAGTTGCGCGAGCGGGGGATTCGGGTTGCCGTCGCTACCGGCAAGAGTCGTCGTGGTCTCAATCAGGTACTGGAAGAGAGCGGGCTACAAAACCACTTTCACGCCACCCGTTGCGCCGATGAGACCCAATCCAAACCCCATCCACAGATGCTACTTGAGCTACTGGAGAGCCTACAGGTGGCACCAGAGGCCGCCCTGATGGTGGGGGATACTGAATATGATCTGGAGATGGCCACTCGTGCCAGAGTAGCCTCCATTGGCGTCAGTTATGGGGTTCACTCCATCGAGCGGCTACAGCGCCACAACCCCATCGCCTGTATTGCAAAAATTGATGCGCTCAGGGAATTTGTGCCCCCTGCTGCTCCAGCATTCGTACCAGCCGAATAAGAGGAAGCCCCATCAGGGCGCTGGGGTCACTCCCCTCCAGACGTTCAAACAGGGCAACTCCCAACCCCTCAGATTTAAAACTACCGGCACAGTTATAGGGCGTTTCGGCACGTAGATAACGTTCAATACGATCACTACTCAACTCACGAAAGTGAACCTGAAAAGGGACCACCTCGGAATACTGCTCACCGCTTGCGCTATTGAGCAGCGTCAATCCGGTATAGAACTGCACCACTTTTCCTGAGGCCGCCTGCAACTGTTCTACTGCCCGCTCAAATGATCCGGGTTTACCCAGCACCGCCCCGGCATTAACCGCCACCTGATCAGAACCGATCACCAGGTGAGAGGGATACTGTTCAGCTACCGCCGCTGCCTTGCCCACCGACAGGCGCTCCACCAACTGCTCTGGACTCTCCCCCGCCAGTGAGCGCTCATCAATATCAGGAGAGCAGGTCTCGAAAGGGAGCTGCAGACGGGAGAGCAGCTCCTTCCGAAAGGGGGAGCTGGAGCCTAGAACCAGGGGAAGTGGAAGGTACATAGTGGATGCTTTCTTTGACTTGAGGGTGCGGGAATCATACCATCTGCGGAATGACAACTAACCATTTTCCCGATCAGATCTCCCCACTCGCCTTCGCTCAGCTGGGCAAGCACATTCAACACACCTTCTCTATCGAGGCTTTTGAACGCGCCGCCACCATGCTGGTCAATGATCAGGGGGAGGTCACTGTAACGCTCCACTTCAGCAGAGATGAGCTGGATATCCCCACCCTGAGTGGAACCCTCTCTGCTACCGTAGCACTTGGCTGTCAGCGCTGTATGAAGCCTATGGAGGTCAACATTGAGAGCTCGATCCATATGGCACTGATCCGCAGTGAGGATGAGGAGAGAACCCTGCCGGAGTCGTACGAGCCACTACTGGTCGATGAGAAGGCATTCTCTCTGCTGACCTTTATTGAGGATGAGCTGATTCTGGCCATCCCGGTGGTTGCCAACCACCCAGAAAGCCACTGCAGTGCCACACAGTTCCTGCGAGATCGCACCAAGCTGGCAGCCGAAAAAAAGGCGGATAACCCTTTCCAGATCCTCGAACAGCTAAAAGAACAACCATGAATTTATATAAATAAATTGATACATTACAGAATAACCTGATAGATAATATTCAACCATGAGCTTCTCCAGACAGATACAACTCACGATTGGAACCATCACCGTGCTGGCAATCACTCTGCTGGGAGGGTATACCTACCACACCACAACCCTGGATATCCAGACCCAACATCTGCGCGAGAGCGATGCCATCTACAATTTCCTGATGGCGGTACGCCGGGTCGGTCAGCGGCAGTTTATTGAGAGTGGCATCCCCTTAACCGATAAGACAGTTGGTTTTCTGCCCGCACACTCCCTGCCCGCAGTGAGTAAAGAGTTCACTAAAAACTGGGATACACGGGGCATCGAGATAAGAACATCCTCAGATCGCCCTCGTAACCCCAATAACCGGGCAAACCCGAATGAACAGATTGCGCTCAACTGGTTTCGTAACAATGACGAAGAGGAGATCTTTACCACTATTATTAGGGATAATTTCTTTTATGCACGTCCCCTCTGGATTGTTAATTCCTGCCTGAAATGTCATGGAGAACAGGCGTCGGCACCACCAACGATACGCGACAGCTACAGCAGCGCCTATGATTATAAGGTGGGTGAGCTTCGAGGGATCGTCAGTATCACCACCCCTATCGAGGGAATTGACCGCAAAATCCTAGCCGCGTTCCTCCCCAAGGCCCTGTTTCTGCTGATCAGCGGACTTCTCTCTGCACTGCTGATCAACCACTTTTTACAGCGCTTCCTCAACCAGAGGGAAGTTGCAGAGGCTGAACTACAGCAGACGCAAAAGCAGCTCGAGAAGGAGAACCAGCATACCCAAGCCATCATGGCTTCGATGAATGAGGGGGTGGTGGTGATCAACCCCGAAGGAACCATTCAGCAGGTCAACCCGAAACTGGAGCAGTTAACGGGTAGAACAGAAGCAGCACTGCTCCATCAACCGATTGACTCCCTTTTTGTAGAAGCTGAACTTTTTCAGACCCAGCTGCTCTCCATGCAAGGGGGCCATGATGGTAAAGGGAAGACTGGCCGACTCTCATCCGACCTCTCACTACTAAACCAATCCGGAGAGGTGACCCCTGTCCACCTCTCTGGTTCACTACTACAGCAAACAGGCCACTCATTTGAGGGGACTGTCTTGATCGTACATGATATCAGTACGCGCCTGCGGGATAGTGAGGAACGGTTCAGGGCCATCACGCAATCCACCAATGAGGGAATTATTTCGATTGATAGTCAGGGAGGCGTTATTTTCTGGAACAGAGGGGCCGAACGTATCTTTGGCTATGCCTTCGATGAGATCAGAGGTATGGGGCTGACGACTATTATTCCTGAGCGCTATCGGGCGGCTCACAACCACGCAATTCAACGCATTGTTGCCAGAGGAGAGGAGAGGATAACCGGCTCAGCCGTAGATATGGAGGGGCTGCATAAAGAGGGGCATGAGATTCCTATCTCCCTCTCCCTCTCCCGCTGGAGCAAGAATGGAGAGATCCATTTCTCCGGTGTCATCAGTG
>Ga0233428_1002017_pt1 | contig 20225 bp, 17 predicted proteins | sample SI_118_April2016_4_FD_179890 | JGI IMG/M metagenome (GOLD analysis project Ga0233428, IMG submission 179890) | Seawater microbial communities from Saanich Inlet, British Columbia, Canada - SI_118_April2016_120_MG | ecosystem: Environmental > Aquatic > Marine > Inlet | place: Canada: British... | reverse complement strand
CAAGTTGAGCTTGCCGCGCTCAGCTATCAACGTAGCCGCTTGGTAAGGTCCTGGACCCATCTTGAGCGTCAGCGGGGCGGCTTTGGATTCATGGGTGGCCCAGGTGAGCGCCAAATTGAGGCCGACCGACGGATGATTGACGAGCGCATTACCAAACTAAAGCGCCAGCTTAAAGATGTGCGGCGCACCCGCGAACTACACCGCCAAGCCCGCCAGCGGGTACCGTATCCCGTCGTTGCCCTAGTCGGCTATACCAACGCCGGCAAATCCACTTTATTCAATGCGCTCAGCAATGCGGATGTGGTGTCTGAAGATCAGCTGTTTGCCACGCTGGATCCAACCATGCGCTCCATGAAATTACCGTCCGGTCATGACGTTATTTTATCCGACACAGTTGGTTTTGTTTCAGATTTACCACACGAACTTGTTGAGGCTTTTCGGGCAACCTTAGAAGAAGTACAGCAAGCTGATTTACTGCTCCATGTTCGAGACATCTCGCACGCCGACAGCAATGCCCAGAAAGAAGATGTTGATCAGGTCCTTAAAGATCTTGGGGTCAGTGAAGCCAGTGATTTTGCGATTAAGACACCTGTCCCTTTAATTGAAGTGCTCAATAAATCAGACCTGCTGACGGCAGAAATGCGTGAAGAGCAATACTCCCGCGCCGAACGCCAACCGGGTCACTTGGTATTGGTCTCAGCTATTGCTCGAGAAGGGTTTTCAAAACTCCTGGAAGCCATAGATGCTCAGCTTTCAGCCCGGCGGCGGGAAGTTGATTTAAAGGTAAGTTGGGAAGATGGCGCACTGCTAACTTGGCTTTATGAGCGCGGCGAAGTGACCGAACGTTCCGACAAAGAAAAATGGGTGGAGTTGAAAATTCGTCTGGAGCCGGAGGATATTGCCCGCTTTGAGCAGAAGAAAAAGACGATCTAAAAATTATCCTCTGGTCGCGTAGTTGCATCCATTAGGAATTCTTTAAATCTATCGAGGAGCACCATATCCAATCCGTTGGACATTTCTTCCATGATACCGAGCGCTTTTTCGGGCGGCATGGCAGGCTTATAGACGCGTCGATCGGTCAGTGCACTATAGATATCAACGATCGCCCCCATCCGAGCCAGGGTGTTTAATTCAGCTTCCTTAAGGCCAAGTGGATAGCCGGTTCCGTCGAGTTTCTCGTGATGCTGTAACGCAATAATTTCCACGCCGACGGTGATATCATTGGCTTTGCCAAAAATTTCCTTGGTGTGATCCACATGGGTTTTCATCACGTTAAATTCAGCTTCATCGAGACGCGCCGGTTTATTCAACACTTCTTGCGGCACCATGCCCTTGCCGAGATCATGCATCAACCCGCCAGAAGACAGGGTGAGCAATTCATCGCCCTTCATACCGACAGCGTGGCCTAACAACGATAAATAAATCGCAACGCGCAAGGAATGGACATAAGTATAATCGTCATGTTGCTGTACCGCGTTCAACAGCCCCGTCACCTGATCATTTTCAATTGCCTCAACCAGTGGGCTACAGCTTTCCTCAATGTCATGCACCGGGATTGGCTGGCCATCGTTCATTGCATGGAAGGTGTCTCTAAAAATGCCCACCGTTTCTGTGAGAACTTTACGCTGAACTGTTGGTAGTTGTTCCCAAGATTTTTCAACACCTGAATTAACCCCAGCCGAAACTTTGGCCATAAGTTGCTGCCGATTAACCGGATTCAACAAATAGTCGAATTCGATACCATAGTCAGATTCTTTGACCAGTTTTTCCGAGTGCTTTTCGATAATTAAAATCGAAGGAATAACGTTGACGCCTGGTATTTTTTTGGCGCTTTCCAAAAAAGGTAATCCACCGGTTGGCTTTACATTGTTATCGACGATCAATGCATAGTGAGGTTCTTGCTGAAGAATTTCGAGAGCTAACACGGTATCAGTGTATAATTTCACTTCAAAATAAACAGCCAAAATTGATTGAATTTGAGCATTCAATTCAGCATTTGATCCGACTAAAGCGATGGGTGTTAAATTACTCATAAATCCTTCATTCAAAACTACTCTACACTTATTAATATAACTCTACCACAGAATACAAATTTAAAAAGCATAACTATTCTAAGAAACGCTGTAAGGTGAAGTAAATGATCATAGGAATACATTTGCAAGCTCTAATAAATGTCGTGCTAAATTATTAAATTACTTTTTTTCTCTCATATCCAAGGTTTGCGTGGGAGCGCTGAAACTGTCACATTTAGGGCCTCTTTTAACGAAAGCACGGAATTTAATGCTGCCGAATTCAACGCAAATTGCCGAGATCATCAAAAAGACGGCTGAGATTGAGATTCTTCCGCTTTTTAGAAAACTCAAGGATCACGAAATCAGTGACAAAGAGTCGGGAGAAATTGTTACCGCCGCAGATGTTAAAGCCGAGGAACGCCTCACGTCCGATTTAATGCGCGCTGACCCTAGTAGTGTTGCTGTTGGTGAAGAGGCAGTTTCAGATGATCCCTCCATAGTTGATAGATTACAAGGTGATCAACCGGTTTGGGTGATCGATCCCCTAGATGGTACGCGGAATTTCGCCAATGGAAAGGATTGTTTTGCAGTTATTGTCGCCTATTGCCTGAAGGGTGAAACACTGGCTGGCTGGATTTATGATCCGGTTAATCAAACTATGTATTTTGCCGCTCAAGGGCAGGGGGCGTGGCGTAATTCCGGTACCGAAGATCAACCTCTTAAGATTGGCCGATCGCCGATAATCAATGATATGACCGGCTCCGTGAGCAAGCGCCATTTTGACCGCCTCAAAAAACAACGCCCCTCACCAACAATCCCCGGGGACATGGTCCGCTACCGGTGTGTCGGACGCGAATATACGGATTTATCATTGGGCGTTTTGCATTTTGCGGAATATGGCATGCTCAAACCCTGGGACCACGCCGCCGGCATCCTTATTCACGCAGAAGCCGGTGGGTATTCTGCCTTTACCGAAGATCAAACGGCCTACCAAGCCGGGCCCATAACCCGAAAACACCTACTTGCCGCCGCAAGTGAAGAAGAATGGCACACCTTACGGGCGCTATTTGTTGAGAATTAAAGCAGCAATTTAGTCATGAGCACCATTACCGTCGCCTTTATTAGACCTCTATATTGCACTCAATGAATCGCAAACCAACAGCTCAAATTTGCCGGTGACGGAAATCGTCAATCAATACTACCGAGAAATTCAATCAATGGGTGGTGGGCACTGGGATACTTCCAGCCTCATTCGGAGAATAACTAGCTGATAACTATAGAATAAATGATCATTACTGGAATTATTCTAACTATATACGTAGTAACCCCACTGATAATTCATCTCTACTTCTGGTCAATTCCCTCAACCGAATAAAATTGTTGGGTAGAAATGGCTATGTCAGAATGGCGTTATGGACGATACTTCCTACTGGAAGACGATGTAAGTCTGCTGTTTCAGTGGCTTAACAAACACTGCGACAAAGAGTGGAGTGTCGATGTCGTTGGCCTTTGCCCGACCGAAGACAAACTGATCCTCAATACGGTTTTCCAATCAGAAGAAGATCTTCGGAATTTTCAAAAGAAATTTGTTGGTGATCAATCTCGTTATGGATCGGTCTATAACAATCGTCGCAAGCCTGATTATCAATGGCCGGTTTCTGCTGAACGGCGGGAGAACACTGATCGCCGTGCAGAGAAACTCCGGCGCAATCCCAAGCGTTTAGAATCTCGCCGCTTGGAAGATATTGTAAAACGAGCCCTTAATAAAAAGAGAGACTTTCAAGAAGATGTCAGCAAAGTTCGAGCTGGATAATTTATCAATTATAATAATCCGAGTGAGACAATAACGAGAGGTGGCTTATCTCTCAGCGATTCCAACTTCCAGCCATAATATTTCACCAAACCTTCAGTCCAGGTCTTATGGGCATTGTGTTTGATGACCTTCGCATCGGTTTTAATTTTTACCACACCTTGAAGGCTGAGACCCATTTGCTCCAATCGCTCAGCATCTTGTTTTTTAATGTATTTACCTTTGAGCGTGATGATGGCTTTTTTCTTATCATAGGTTACTGAAAACATATTTTCATTGCGCCGGTAGAACATGGCTTGGCGGGTTTTGATGATATCACCACCTTTAACCCATTTAACTTTAAAAGCACCTTGTTGATAATAGGAAGCTGATTGAGTCGAACTGTCGCGTTTGAAATCAGCGACGATCCGATCCGTTTTTTCTTTAAGTTCCTTACTGCCGACCTTTAGTTTTTTGCTGGATAACTGGCGATAGATATTAAGATCGACAATATAGCCATCGAAGGAAATCTTATAGAGGCCGTTGCGCGACAGCTCCAACTCGGCATCAAAACTTGCCGGCAGATAGCAGCCTGTCAGTATTACTGTGGCGAAAGCCAAGGCTATAAGATTTTTAAAAGGCATCTGCACCAACTTCATAATTTCAACGGGCGTATAGTTTAGCATTATTATTTAAATCTCTTATTTCTTTTTAGCTTCCTGCCACAAAACTTCCATGTCACTCAACGAAACATCATCGAAGGACTTGCCCTGTTTTTCAAGCGCTTCTTCGATATAGCCGAAGCGTGTTTCAAATTTTAAATTTCCCTGACGGAGCGCGGCCTCTGGATCAATATTCAATTTTCGCGCCACATTAACAGTCGAGAATAAAACATCGCCCAATTCATCAATCAACTTTTCCTCGTCCAAATCAGCCTTTTCAAGCTCGTCTTCCAATTCACCGTATTCCTCGGTGAGTTTCGCAAAAGCGCCCTCAACATCGGGCCAATCATAGCCAACACGCGCCGCACGTTTTTGCAATTTAAAGGCACGGAGGAGGCCGGGCAAACCTTTAGCAACACCGTCCAGCACGCCACTTTGTTCTGATTTTTCAGCGCGCTCCATGGCCTTTTGCTCTTCCCAAGCCTGCATTTGCTGTTCGCTATCCGCGACATCAACGCTGCCAAACACATGCGGGTGGCGGCGGATCATCTTTTCATTAATGGCCTCGACAACATCATTGAAGGTGAATGCTTTCTCTTCGCTTGCCATCTGGGTGTAATAGATCACCTGCAACAGCAAATCACCAAGTTCATCTTTAAGCGCCGGCATATCTTGATGATCAATCGCATCAGCCACTTCATAGGCTTCCTCAATCGTATAAGGAGCAATTGTGGCATAAGTTTGCTCGATGTCCCACGGGCAGCCGCCCTCCGGATCACGCAGTCGTTCCATGATATACTTTAGCCGCTCGATACCCTGGATATTTTTATTATTTAAATCATCCATGTTTACTTTGTTTCTAATATTTTCAGATAATGTGTTAAACAGAATTAGCGTTTCAAGTCATACACTAAAAAGCCCCCCAACTGAACGAGGCACTTTGCATGTACCGAAAATTTAGTTCTTTAGCAATCCTGGGCGTCTTAGTCGTTATTGCAACCTTAACCACCGCCGCCAGTGAAACCGATGAAGTTGTCGGTAGCGTGTCGAAACTTCAGGGCTCAGCCATCGCCATGCAGGATGCGGTTCCGAGAATTTTAAAAGTCGCAGCGCCAATTATGATGGGCGACGTGATCTCAACCGGCAAAGACAGCCGGGTTGAACTTAAAATGATCGATGAGGCCCAGTTCAATCTGGGTGCCCGGACAAATTTTGTGGTTGAAGAGTATTTTTTAATGGCTGACAGAAGCAACGCTGCAATCCGCTTACTTTCCGGTGCAGTTGGTATCGTCAGCGGCAAGATCGCCTCGCTCGACAGCAAACCATTTGTGCTTAGGACTGCGACGGCGACCATCGGCGTCAGAGGCACGACGTTCTGGGGCGGCGAGATTGATGGCTCACTGCAATTCGCCCTGATCAAAGGAAAAGGAATAACCGTCGCCAATAAAGCGGGTTCTGTTGAGATCACAGGGGTCGGGCAGGGCACGAATGTCCCCAATGAAGCCATTGCCCCAACCACGCCTAAAAAATGGGGCCAAGGAAAGCTTGACCGCGCAGCGGCAATGACGAGTATAAAATAACGAACCAACACTGAAAAACGGGGGAAATCCATGACCCAATGGGTTAGATTTAATCACGGCGATGCTGTGCAATTTGGCACCTTAGATGGCGAGACAATCAATATTCACGGCGGCTTTATGTTCGAAGGCGCCTCAAGTACCGGCGAAACCGTCGCTCTGGTGGAGGTCGAGTTGCTGACACCTTGCGTGCCGAGCAAAATCGTCGCGCTCTGGAACAACTCGCAATCGGCGGCGGAAAAGCAGGGGTTAAAGACCCCGGAAGACCCGCTATTTTTCATTAAAGGCGCCAACACCTTCCTGGCCTCTGGCGGCATTATCCAAAAGCCAAACTCCTACGATGGCCGGGTGATCTACGAGGCTGAGCTTGGCATCGTGATTGGTAAAACCTGCAAAGAAGTCTCAGAAGCTGACACCCAGAGCTATATTTTCGGTTTCACCTGCGTCAATGATGTGACCGCGTTGCAATTGCTCGACAAAGACCCAAGCTTTCCGCAATGGGCTAGGGCGAAGGGGTTCGATACCTTTGGCGCTTTCGGCCCGGCTATTGTGGCCGATGTTGATATTTCAGGTTCTTCTATCCGCGCCGAGCTTAACGGTCGCGAACGGCAAAACTATCCTGTCAGTGATCTGATGATGCAACCCGCAGAGTTAGTTCACCGCATTTCCCAAGACATGACGCTCTTTGCCGGTGATATTATCTCCTGCGGCACAGGACCAGGCGCTCTGCCGATGAAACCCGGCGCGCAGATTGATGTCATCATTGATGGAGTGGGGACGCTGACGAATACCTATGAGTAGGGTGGATATTACAAATTAGCGCAAAAGCTGGATACCCGGGTCAAGCCCGGGTATGACGAGATTTTGTTGAGGTTCGTCTGAAATATAAAAATTTATGAAATTTTGAACAAACCCTATCTCAAATCTCACTTCAATCGTCCTGCGCGGGCTTGCCCCGCGTATCCATCTTTACGAATAATCAGGGACACGTAATCCAGCCATTTTAACAATCTCCGTCATCCCGGACTTGATCCGGGATCCAGTCAGTGGGGAAGTCATCCATTTAAGTCGAAAATTATGATACACTCAATCCAGAACATAACACCATAGTTTGTCGCATAATGTATATTATGGAATGTACGCTTATACTGTATAAGTAATATTATTAATCAATGGGTTATGACTATAGTGTGAATAAACATGTAAATATAAATGCGTGTTTATCCTAAACCTCTATTACCATCCCATCATAGGCCAACTCGGCGAAGTCTGGTAGCTTCGCGCTGATTGTGTCGTAATCTATACGATGGGATAAATGTGTTAAGATAAGTTTACGAGGCTGCACGCGTTTGGCCCAGTTGAGGACTTTGTCGACATGGGCATGGGTAATATGCGCCTCCTCCCATAAGGCACCAACCAACCAGGTGTCGATGCCTTCGAGTGTATTGAAGCTTTCTTCTGGCATCTCCACGACATCGGTTGAATAGGCAAAGTTATCAAAGCGGAAGCCGAGCGTTCGCATGAAACCATGATCCTGATCTAAAACTTGGATGGTGAACGTACCAATGCCCAATTGATCTCCGGCTGCAATATTATGGCGATCTAAGCCGGGTTTGTAGAAAAAATTAGTCTCGTTTTCTAAGGGCGTCAGCACGTAATTGAAGCGTTCTTCGATCTCATGCCAGGTATTGGCATCCGCATAGGCCGGAATTCTGGCCTGAATAACCCGATTAATCGCGCGCAGATCATCAATGCCGTGGAGATGATCGGCATGCGCATGGGTATAGAGAACCGCATCGAGCTGCTCAATATCGGCCTCTAATAATTGTTGACGCAAATCCGGCGAGGTATCGATTAATAATCGTGTTTCATCGTTTTCGACGATAATAGACGGCCGTTTTCGACGGTTTTTGGGATTATTTGGGTCAGCTTTACCCCAACCTTCACCAATCATCGGAGTGCCGCCACTATGTCCTGAGCCAAGAACGGTGATTTTCATGTGCTATGCCGGTCTTTCAGCCTTAGAAAACAGCCGAAAGAAGTTGTCCGTCGTTTGGCGCGCCAGTTCTTCAACCTCAATTTCAAAGATTTCAGCTGCTTTTGCTGCCGTATGCGCCACAAAAGCCGGCTCATTGGTTTTCCCCCGATGAGGAATTGGCGCTAAAAAAGGTGCATCGGTTTCGACCAGAATTTGCTCTAACGGCACAGATTTCACGGTTTCTCGGATTGGCTCAGCCGAATTGAAGGTAATAATACCGGATAAAGAGATCGCCATACCATGGCTGACAGCGCATTTGGCAAGCTCAGGGCCAGCGCTAAAGCAGTGAATAAGTCCCGGAAATGTGCCCTTTTCCTGCTCTTCATCAATGATCGCGATGGTCCGCTCATCGGCATCTCGGGTATGCACGACAATCGGCAGCTGGGTTTCCCTGGCTACTGCGATATGAGTGCGAAAACTGCGCTCCTGGGCATCACGCGGAGAATTATCATAGAAAAAATCGAGCCCGGTTTCACCAATGCCGACAACTTTCGGATGCTGGGTTAGCTCAACCAAAGTCTCAACATCGGTTTCAGGCTCTTTACCGGATTCATGGGGATGAATACCGACGGTGCAAGCCACATTTTCATACGCTTTAGCCGTCGCCAGAACGGCGTCAAAATCGCTCAATCGCGTGCCAATCGAGAGCATAAAGCCGACACCGGCTTCACCGGCTCTGGCGACCGTGCCCTCGATATCTTCAGCAAGGCCTTCATAATTTAAGTGGCAATGGCTATCAACAAGCATGATGTTCTTTCACAATTCGGAATTAGGCTCGCTTTGTAGCACCCTGCCCGCAATAAATCTATTCCGCTTTGACCTTACTCCCAGTATGATAAAAGATGGTTTATGAAGCGTAAAATTTAAGGTGGTGAGGCAGATATGGCGACAATAAAAACAACGTGCAGATTATGCCTGGTTCGCTGCGGCATGCTGGTCGAGACAGAAGATGCTGCCACTTCTGAGACGAGCCCCAGCACCTCTAATACACCGCTTGGCAAGATCAAGAAATTCATCGGTGATCGGGAGCATCCCTTAAGCAAAGGCTACCTGTGCGTTAAAGGCAAAGCTTCGGTAGATATGATGGAGGCCGAAGACCGGGTGATCTATCCGCAAAAGCGCGTTGGCGAGCGAGGTTCCGGCCAGTGGGAACGCGTAAGCTGGGATGAGGCGCTGCAGGATATCGCCGAGCGCATGAACGCCATTATTGATGAGCATGGCGCCCGGGCTGTTTCGGTTCAGGCTTTACCACCAAAAGAATATTACGCCTACGATCTGTTCTTAGAAGCGATCGGCAGCCCGACTTTCTTTAAACACGATGCCCATAACTGCTTCACGCCACAATTGATGTCGGATGTGCTGACCTATGGCTCGCTGGCGACCTACATCAACTTTATGGATGTCGAGGAGTGCGACACCTTTATATTGTGGGGTGTAAATCTCACTGAGACCAATGGCTCTAAAGCTGTCCGGGTCAAAGATGCCGTGCGCAAGCACGGCGCTAAGACAATTGTAGTTGACCCCCGCCCGACACGGTCGGCCAAAGAGGCTGATCTCTGGCTACGTATTCGCCCCGGCACAGACGCGGCGCTCGCCATGGGCATGGTCAATATCATGATTAATAACGGCTGGTACGATGAAAAATTCGTCAGCGACTGGACCATTGGCTTTGACGAGCTGAAAGAACGGGCGGCTGAATTCACGCTTGAGAAGACCTCTCGGACAACGTGGATTCCACAGGAAGATATTCTCGAAGCAACGCGGATGTTTGCCACGTCTGACAAGGCAGCGCTTTACACCTTCATCGGCGCGACCATGGGCGGCAATTCCATCTCAACGCTGCGCTTGATGGGCTTCTTGCCGGCGCTTCGGGGGCAAATCGATCAAACCGGCAATAACTGCATTTTAAAGCCGGTAAATATGATGCTGCCAAGCTATTACCGGCCGGGCGCGAAAGGTGCGGATGCAGAACGGCTCGCCGACCAAATCAGCCACGATAAATTCCCTCTCCTATCCGGGCCGACCGCCCTCACCGCGCCCTACCCCAACCCGTCGCATGTGATCAACGCCATGCTGACCAGCGAGCCCTACGCAGTCCGCGCGCTCTGGACCGATTGCAATCCGATGGTTGGCTTGGAAGACAGCTATAAAGTGCTGGAAGCATTAAAATCGTTGGACCTCCTGATCGTCTCAGACATGTTCGAAAGTCCGACGGCCCATTTAGCCGACTATATTCTACCCGTAACCAATCATTTGGAATCTGACGCGATAACCGAATATGCCGGGCTTAACCTCATCACCGCCCGCGTCAAATGCACTGAGCCTCGCGGCGAAGTGCGCGAAGAAGCGGATGCCGTTATGGAGGTTCTCCGCCGCATGGGCTATGGCGACAAGCTGCCGGTACAAAGCTACCGCGAATTACTGGATTACCGTTTGGCACCTCTTGGCATTACGTTTGATGAATTCGCCGAAATGGGCTCCTTCATCGGCCCGGATGAGCGCAACAAACATGCCACGGGCAATCTCAGAGCAGATGGTAAACCGGGCTTTAACACGCCTTCAGGAAAGGTCGAATTTACCTCGCAGCAGCTAGAAAAATACGGCTACGATCCACTGCCCGAGGTTAAAGAGCCGATGTTCAGCCCACAAGACGCCGACGGCAAGGCGACCGAAGTTTCAAAGGACTATCCGCTCGTCTTGGTGAGCGGCACAAGGTCGGTTGAATATTATTCAACGCTTGGCATCTCGATCCCCAAACTACGTAAACGCCGCCCCTTCCCGAGCCTCGAGATGAGCCCAGAGACGGCTGAGGCGCACAGCTTAGCCGAAGGAGATTGGGTAAAAATTGAAGCGCCAACGACAGAGAACTCGATTGTCCGCCAAGTCGCCTTTGTGCCCGGCATGGATGCCCGCGTCGTCAATGCCGAAGGACTTTGGTATATGCCGGGCGAAGATTTGGTTGAAGGCACATTAATGGTCGGTGCCAATGTCTTAACGCCACTGCGTGATGATCTAGATCCGGTTATGGGTGGATCATCTGCCCGCTGTATCCTGTGTCGGATTTCGAAAGTCGAGGATCAGGTTCGAGCAATTGCGGCGGAGTAACTTAAACAGGCTCGACCACTTTGGGTTCTCGTGAGCGAAATAAAAGCTCAGCTATAATACCGAGCGCGGTTGCAACCAAGACCAAAGACGAGATTTGACCAAACCACACGGTCGAGCCGCCGACGGCAAAGGCGGCGACAAAATATATGCAGCCCTTTATTTTCGCTTCACCGCCGATATCTAATACCGCACGCGCCAGCATAAACGCCGCGACAATGGCAGAGCCAATAACATAAATACTCGCCTGCAGGCTCCCCACAAACAGCAGGGCTGGGTTATACACCCATAGGAACGGAAGAAGATAAGCAGTTGCGGCCAATTGCATACCGATCATTCCGGTAGCCCACATATTACTACCGGCGAGACCGGCTGCAACGTAGCTGGCAACAGCAACGGGTGGCGTGAGCATACTTAAAAGTCCAAAATAAAACAGGAAGAGGTGGGCTGCCATCGGCTCCACTCCCATCTTCGACATTGCCGGTGCCAGGACAATTGACAGCACGATATAAACGGCAGCGGTCGGCATCCCCATACCAAGAACAATCGAAACCAGGGCAGTTAAAATTAACATCAGCAGCAGATTGCCGACACTTGATAACAGAAGCGCAAGCTGGAAGCCCAGTCCGGTACTATTGAGGATACCAATAACCAAGCCAGCGCCGCCACCGATCAATATGATGGAGAGTAAATTTTCACCACTGCCAAAAACAAAACTCCCCCATTCTGTCCGCGTTGGCAAAGCGCGTTGCTTTATTATCATTAGGATAAACAGAGCTGCAATCGCATAGATGGCGGAAAGTGCAGGGTTAAAACCAAGCCAGAATAGGAAATAGAGTAAAACGGCCAAGGGAATCATAAACAGCCATCCTGATAACATGACGGCAAATAATTTTGGCAAATCTTCTTTCGGAATACCGTGGAGGCCATTCTTTTTGGCAATGGCGTCTACTTGGAGAAACAAAACCAGATAATAAAGCGCTGCCGGAACGATCGCAGCGATGACGACGGTGCCATATGACACTTCCAAAAATTCGGCGATGAGAAAAGCGGTTGTTCCCATAACCGGTGGGGCAATTTGACCACCATTCGAAGCAACGGCTTCAATCGCTGCTGCATAGCGCGCCCGAAAGCCGGACTCTTTCATCAGCGGTATCGTGACCACCCCAGTGCTCATAATATTGCCGACCGTTGAGCCTGACACCATGCCAAAAATACTAGAGGCAACGACAGCAACTTTGGCCGGGCCGCCTCGGCGGTGCCCCATCCAGCCCATAGCCATATCAGTAAAGAATTTTGTCGCGCCGCTGACCTCCATCAGACGGCCGAAGATAATAAAAGCCAACACGATAGTAGTAACGACACGTAAGACTAATCCCGGAATACTGTTGGAATCAGCATAATTATAAAGGATGGTTTTGGTCGCTGAATGGGGCTCAGCTTCAAACACACCAGGAAGATACTGGCCAAAAAAGGCATATAATATAATAACCCAGATGAGAATGGCGATTGGCAGACCACTTGCTTTTCGTAAAGCCTCCATCATCAAAGCAATCGCAAAAATACCAGGAACCCACTTGTCGGGAGTCCGATCGGCCATGCCAATGATCCATTCCTCGTAATGAAACGAACTCCACATCCAAGCGGTAAGGGCAATAAAGCCTAAAGCGAGTTCCAACAAGCCCGGCTTTTCACCATAGGGATATTTAAGAAATGCGGCGGCAACCGAAAGCCCCAAAATCGTCGTCACCACTTCTTGTGAAACGATTGACAGACCTAGGCGCTGCGGGATCGAAAGGATCACCACAACGCCTATAATCGGTATTAAAGCCAAATATAACTTTGATAAAAGTCTCGTATATTGATCCATTATTCGGACCTATTGGACTTCACGAGCTTATTTATTCATACCTCTGTGCTTATCATTCGCAGCCGTCCATACGCCAACTTCCTTATAATATTTCATCGCGCCAGGATGATACGGAATTGGATTGGCTGCGGGGGCCATCTGATTGGGTTTTACACCACGTAGAACAGGATGTTGTTTTTGCAACGACTTCCAATTGCTGTGCAGAGTTTTGGCAATCGTATAAGCATCTTCGTTCGAGATAGAGCCCGCGATATTTACATACGTATCAAAGGCGGCAATTTTCATTGGTCCTGCTACACCAATATTACGCTTAGACGGCTTTGCCATCATGGTCCGAGAACCTGGCATCCCAGCATTCATAAAGGCATCCGTTGCTTTTGGTCCAATAGACAGCATAACAACACCACCAGGGATTCCGGCATTCGCCTTGCGAACGAGTGGAATACCTAAAGCGGTAACCGCCGCATCGGCACGACCTTCAACGACTGCATTAATATTTTGTGGAATATTACCAGCAGTTACAGGGGTAACATCAGCCTCAGTTAGACCAGCTGTAGCAAGAATTGTACGATTGAGTTGGCCCAAAGAAACGTTGGACTTCAAATTAATGATGACACGCTTACCTTTGAGATCAGCAACAGTTTTGATGCCTGAATTAGCGCGCGCCATATAGGTATAGGGCAATTGCCAGATACGCGCGATTGAGCGAACGTTTTTTGTCGCCGATTTGTAGGGTTTTTTCCCTGTGTAGGCCATTGCAGAATCGAGACTGGAATTAAGGCCTAACGTTAACTCGCCTTTATTGAGCAATGGCAGATAGACTGAAGATCCAGCATGCGGTTGCGCGGTTGAGCGAATACCCAGCTTTTCCTGGAAAGTCTTTGCAAACAATCCACCCAGCACAAAGTAAGTTGTACCGGCCGGATTGGTACCGATACTGATACGTTTCATTTTAGCATCTGCAGTAACGCTTCCCAAAGCAGTAAACGCAACCGCGCCGCCCAAAATGACAGCGGTCGACAGCAATTTTTGATGGTTCATTTTTCTCTCCCTAGTTCTTTGTTAATACCTGGCATGACATTTGGAAATCACGCTCTATTAGTATTTGATTATAGAGGGAGTATTTAAAATTTAGCCAGAGATATTTGTAGGGAAGGCGAACATTATTTCCCATTTCTTCCGGGATGTGAAAGTTATTCCGTGCTTACTACTTCAACAAAGCGTGGAAAGACCCCTTCCGGCTTTGGCAGCTCTGCCCCAGCAACCAGACGCCCAACTTTACCGTAGGACTCAAAATTTCGGGAATCCTCATCAACTGCAACCTGATCCAGCATTTTACCCGCGGCGTCAGGTACAAAGGGTTGCGTGATCAGAGCAAGCTGGCGAATGACATCGGCGAGCACATAAAGCACAGTCTTCATGCGCTCTGGATCTTCTTTTTTCAAAGTCCAGGGCGCTTGCCGATCAACATAGCTGTTGGCAGCGCGAATTTCGGTCCAGATTTTCTCCAGTGCGATATGGAAGGCCTGAGCATCCAATGACTCGCGGACGGTGTCTAACAAACCATCAGCGCCAGCTAATAGAGTATTGTCGTCATCAGTCAAATCGCCTGGTTCAGGCACTAGGCCATCACAATTTTTATTAACCATCGAAAGCACACGTTGCGCCAGATTGCCGAAATCATTGGCGAGTTCGCCGTTCATTCGCTGCACCATGGCGGTCCGTGAAAAGTCACCATCATTGCCGAACGGTACTTCGCGCAGCAAGAAATAGCGGATCTGATCAAGTCCATAGGTTTCCATCAGCTCTAACGGGTCGATGACATTGCCGAGCGACTTGGAAATCTTCTCCCCTTCATTGGTCCACCAGCCATGTGCAAAAACGCGCTTTGGCGGCTCAAGTCCAGCTGCCATCAAGAAGGCCGGCCAATAGACAGCATGAAAACGTAAGATGTCTTTACCGACCATATGAACATCCGCTGGCCAAAACTTTTGATATTCTGCGTGGTCGGTATCCGGATAACCAACCGCTGTGATATAGTTTGTGAGCGCATCCAGCCAAACATACATGATGTGGTCATCATCGTTTGGCACCGGCACGCCCCACTTAAAGGATGTGCGAGAGACAGATAGATCCTGCAAGCCGCCTTCGACAAAGCTCGTGACTTCATTGCGGCGGGTTAGCGGTAAAATGAACTCAGGGTTTTTATTGTAGAAATCCATCAGGCGATCTTCCCAAGCCGACAGCTTGAAAAAATAGCTAGGTTCCTCGACCCATTCGACCTCGGCCCCAGATGGCGCAATTTTTTGCCCGTCTTTCTCAATCAATTCCCCTTCGCCGTAGAAAGCTTCATCCCGAACAGAGTACCAGCCTTCATAACCGCCCAGATAAATATCACCGGCATCGACCAGACGCTGCCAAATGTCCTGGCAGGCGATCTTGTGGCGCTCTTCTGTGGTGCGGATAAAATCATCATTGGTGAAGTTCATCTCAACCGCAAGATCGCGGAAGTTTTGCGAGACTTTATCGGTGAAGGCTTGTGGATCCATACCAGCCTTCTCGGCAGATTTCTCGACCTTCTGGCCGTGCTCATCGGTTCCGGTTAGGAATTTAACGTCAAATCCATCGAGCCGCTTGAAACGCGCCAAGACATCACAAGCCAATGTCGTATAGGCATGCCCGATATGCGGCGAGTCATTCACGTAGTAAATGGGAGTCGTGATATAATATGGTTTATTATCTGACATGTTAATTTTTGGCGGCGCCTTCAATCGATAAAAAAATGTTCAAGATAACCTGCTTGCGATCCAGGTTTAATCCTTTGGCCTGTCCAAACAAGCGGCCAGTGTTTTCCCACACCTCAATCCAGGGATCAAGGCCGCTATTCCGATTACTTGCGCGTCCCCGAATGGTAGTTACCAGCCAGCGATTGATCAGTTCAAAAGCACGCTCAAAAAGCTCGCCGGTATTGTCTCTGGCAAGCTTGTCGCCAAGGCGGTGAAGACGGGGAATATCAAGGCGCGGCAAGCTATCGAGAATGCCGGATATCTCTCGGTAAACCTCTAAACCGCCTTCGCCCGATAAATCGAGCGCCCGACCAATACTGCCATCCGCTATACTGGCAAGTTCCGCCGCATCTTCTGCCAGCATTTCAGGATCATACTGAACTAAGAGATCGCTCACAGTTTGCTCTGACAATGCCTTTAACATCAAACGCCGACAGCGTGATCTAATAGTCGGCAATAAGCGTCCGGGATTGTGACTGACCAGCAACAACAGCGCGCGCTTTGGCGGCTCCTCGAGCACTTTCAAAACAGCATTGGCGGCATTGGCGTTCATCTCATCGGCGCTATCGATCACAACAACCCGCCAGCCCCCTTCCGCTGGTGTCATTGAAAGGAACGAGCCAACCGCCCGCACCTCATCAACCGTAATCTCTTTTCGCCGCTTGCCGGTCTTTTCATCGACACTACGCTCAATTTTTAGAAAATCAGCATGCCCGCCAGCGATGATGCGACGACAAACCGGATCGTCAATATCTGTTGCAAGGCTGGACGGATCGGTTTGTGGCAGATCGTCGCCAAAAAGCCCCGGCCCATCATCCGCACCGCCCCCCTTGGTTAAGATAAAGCGCGCAATGCGATAGGCTAGCGTTGCCTTGCCGATACCTCTCGGCCCCCACAGCAACCAAGCATGTGGTAGTTTTCCGGAATTAAAGGAGCTTAGAAAATTAGCTTCAGCCTCTGCTTGGCCAAGGAGCGTCGAATTGGTAAGAGGCAGCGGTGGCCCTTCTTCCAGCTCGTCATCACTCATTTTCGTATATTCCAAATTTTTCGAAGACTAGCCTTTTGATATCAAGCTGAATATCTTCAATCGATCGGGTCGTATCAATCACGACACAGCGTTTGCGGTTCTTCTTGGCGATATCTAGAAAACCGTCACGCAAACGATCATGGAAGTCTGCCCCCATGCGTTCATAACGGTCTTCTTTCTGATGGACTTCCGAGGCCTTTTCCGCGCCACGCGCCTCGGCCCTGGCTAAGCCGTCTCTGGCCGGCAAATCCAAAATAACCGTCATATCTGGCTGCCTATTACCGGCGACAAATTGAAAGAGACTATGGATCGCCTTTTTGCTCACGCCGTGTCCATATCCTTGATAGGCCATTGTCGAATCGGCAAAACGATCAGTCAGGACCCATTGCCCCTTATCCAAAGCAGGAAGAATGATTTTTGTCAGATGGTCACGGCGCGCAGCAAAATGAAGCAGCGTTTCCGTCGTTGCATCCCAGCGATCGGTTTCGCCTTCGACCAGCAGAGATCTAATCGCTTCCGCGCCGGGTGAGCCGCCCGGCTCCCTGGTCTGCAAGGTCTCAATACCGGCGTCGTTTAAGGCTTCGGTTAAAAGTTTGATTTGTGTGGTCTTACCACCGCCCTCACCGCCTTCAAAGCTGATGAACTTACCTTTACTAGGAAGTTGGGTCTTTTCTTCAATCTCGCTCAATCTGATTCACCCCATAAGACGAATTTTACGGCAGCACCTAATCTCGAGAACATACCAAGCTGCCCGACATTAGCCCCCGCTACCAGTGGAATTTCCAAGATCTTACGGTCGGGGATCTCGATTTTCAATGTTGCCAGGACATCGCCTTTATTAATTGGCGCCGAGACCGGCTCTTTCATCGCGACTTTTACTTTCATGCCGCGTCTGGCTTTGCGCGGCAGCGTGAGGGTAAGTTCTTTTTGAATTAATAATGGGACGACACCCTTATCGCCCATCCAGACTTGCGCATTGGTGACCGATTCGCCTGCTTTAAACAAAGCGTAGTTATTGAACTCACGGAATCCCCAATCGAGCAGGCGCTCTGATTCAACAGACCGCGCTTTTTTGCTGGGCAGACCATTAATGACCAGAACCAAGCGTCGGTCTTTACGGATAGCACTGGTTGTTAAACCATAGCCACCGGCTTCGGTATGTCCGGTCTTGAGGCCATCCGCGCCAATATTGCGATAGATTGTCGGGTTACGATTGCCTTGTTTAATACCATTATAGGTAAAGGTTTTTTCCCCATAATAGTGATAAAAGTCCGGGAAGTTTTTAATCGTCGCAATCGCCAGTTTGGAAAGATCCCGGGCCGTCGTCTCATGACCGGGATCAGGCCAGCCACTGGCATTGACGAAATTAGAATTTTTCATACCGAGAGATTTGGCAGTTTCATTCAGATCATCGGCAAAAGCGCCTTCGGATCCCGATAAGCCCTCAGCCACCACAATCGTCGCGTCATTGCCGGACTGGACAATAATACCACGGATCAAATCCTCAACTTTTACCCGGGAGTTAACCCGGACAAACATTTTGGAGCCCTTCTTACGCCAGGCCTTCTCGCTCACCGAAAACGTATCCGTCAGCGACAAGCCGCCTTTCTTGAGACGTTCAAACAGCTTATAGACTGTCATAATTTTGCTCATCGACGAGGGCGTCATCAACTCATCGGCATTTTTTTCAAACAACACAGTGCCGGTCGTGATATCGAGCAGGATCACCTGCTTGCCAAGTGTTTCGAGCGCAAAGCTGGAACTGGCATGTAAAAGGAATGCGGCCAAAATTGCTGCTGACAGGAACCACTTTATTTTCATTACAACTCCGGCAGATTTATGAAATTGATTAAGTCTTCTTATCGCAAAGGGCGAGCGCCAAAGCAAGGCAAGCTCACGGCTCTAAAGTCACTCATTTGCGGTAATGTTACCATTCAATGAGTCATAATTGTGCTCAAATTATGAAGAATAAAGAAGGATGGTCGGATTATCTTCTTTTGAGGTTAGTCAACAACGATCCGAGCATTGGTAAAGCCTGCTCTAATCACCCGTTCCAGCATTTGATCGGCATTGTCGATCGCCCGGATTGGTCCGGCGCGGACCCGGAAAAATTCTTTGCCGCGAACTTTAAATGAGGTGACTTTAACATTGCCGAGTTGGGCCAACCGTGCGGCTGTCCGGTTGGCGTAATCAAAACGCGTGAAAGCACCGGCTTGAACAAACATGTTGGTTGGCTCGACCGGAACCGTTGAAACGATACCGGTCGGCGCTGAGGGAGTATCCGTCACCCGCGCACGGCTCGCGACAACGGTATCGCGCGGCGTATATCGCGGCGAAGGTTTGTGAGATTTTGCTCCGCTTGGTGGTGCTAAGGTCTGGCTGGCGACGCCAGGTTTCGCGACATCAATATCACGCCTGATCGGTGTGCCGACTTTAGCCAATGTTGCACCGTTCTTAAGATTGTGGGCAAGCATGCGGCTTTCTTCAGTCAAAACTTTTACCCGAACCCGTGCGGTGCCTTTGCGGTGGAAGCCTAATAGCTGTGCGCCTCGACGCGACATGTCGATAACCCGGCCAAACGCATAAGGCCCCCGATCATTCACGGTGACCTTGATCGAGCGACCATTGTCCAAATTAGTGACCTGCACAATACTCGGCATCGGCAAGGTCTTATGGGCTGCCGTCAGGGCGTTTTGATCATAGGTCTCGCCATTGGCTGTCAACTTGCCGTGAAAGCCAGGACCATACCAGGACGCGATGCCAGTTTTATCGTAGCCGTAATCGACAGCTGGATAATACCAAACGCCTTTAATTTTATAAGGATTGCCAATTTTGTAGCGGCCTTGCTGGGTCGGCTGCTTATTGTTTTGGCCAAGCTTTTTGGCCGTGTGAACCAGTAATTGGGTCTCTGCACAGGCACTTAACACAAACAAAGCCAAAATGGCGACAGCCAGTCTTCTATACACTCTTACCCGCTCCATAGCCGCTTTTGATGCTAATGATTATAATTCCTTACACTTTAAACCTTAACAGGCCGTTTCGATAGTGACGGTAATCACAATGCCTGATTAGTTGCCAATTCGCTCTGCCAAAGTGCCAACCGCAACGGCAAAAAAGGTTGAGCGGTTCCACTTCAACGTCACTCGATAATTGTTGTAAACCATATAGGCGCGGCCAACTTTCTCGGTTTTACTGTTCTTGGCGATGACAATAGAAGCTTTTAAATCGCGTTTCGGCAAATCACCGCCATCGCTACGCCTGACACCTAGCGCCTGCCAATCACTAATCGATTTACGTGTCTTTAAACCGACAAGTGACGAATCAAATCCTTGCGGTAGTTTGACCGCCCGCCCCCAAGTCTG
>Ga0233428_1002011_pt1 | contig 20268 bp, 23 predicted proteins | sample SI_118_April2016_4_FD_179890 | JGI IMG/M metagenome (GOLD analysis project Ga0233428, IMG submission 179890) | Seawater microbial communities from Saanich Inlet, British Columbia, Canada - SI_118_April2016_120_MG | ecosystem: Environmental > Aquatic > Marine > Inlet | place: Canada: British... | reverse complement strand
GTCGAAATACTTCTCAAACAGTGCCCACGGTATGTGGTATTCCACAGCCCATGATGTTGGATCTGTCAGTTCCGGCTCAACAATTTTCGGTAGGGTCGCAGCCATCTGAATCGTTGAACCATCTTCCTCGCTCACGTAGACGATGTCTGCTCCCGCATTTCGCTGTGCCGGGGAAGGACATGCGTGTAGCAGCATCGTGCCGCCGCAATTCACTTCGAAATTGAAGTAGGCGCTCTGCGCCGGGTCCGCATTCGGGGCGACAAAAAATTCGACACAACTGTCGCTGCAGACCGAATCATTGAACTTCTCAGCCACAGCACGCACATATTGGTCCTGCACAGTGACGCGAACGGCGAGCCAATTGTCATCGTAGAGCAAGCGAGTGCGCGCATCGGGTCGATGACCCGAGTCCTCCCAGGAGAAATGCGTAACCTGTGCATCGCTGGCATTTGCCCAGCGGGCATCATTCGTAAGATCTGGTGTGCCAAGCGGGCTCGAGGCCCTCTGAATACTATAGGATAGACTCATAGTCTTCCCTCCTTTTCCCATTGTTCGTAGAGAGTCTGTCGATATGCTTCGGCGCGATCTGCGTCTTCCTTTGCGGTCGCTGCAAAGAAGACAAAACCAAGTGCCGCCCGTCTTCGCGTCGACGGATTCGGATCCGCACGATGCATCGTCATCGAATGATGGGCAAACAGATCACCTGGTTTGGCGTGAATCGGCTCTTCTCTGGCCGTATCAGCCTCACCATAGTCGGTGATCCCTTGCGAGAAGCCGATCACATTGGATCGCTGATGGGGTCGCATGCCATCGAGATGGGTGCCGCGTACATATCGGACGCAGCCATTGCCTTCGTCGATGTGATCGAGGGCAAGCCATAGAGTGATGGCGATGTTCGGGTCCAGCATGAAGTAGAAGCCATCCTGATGGGCCGGCGTCGGGCCGCCGACACCAGCAGGTTTGTTAAACCACTGCAGATTCTTGCCGACCACTTCGTCACCCAGCAGATGACGCGCGAGGCCGGCGATCCGTTCGCTGTAGAACAGATCGTGGAACCACGGATCGTGGTCGAGCATGTTCTGCAGCCGCATGATGGACGTCGGATCATTCGGGTCTTCATAGAACGCGGTCGTGTCTGGTGCACCTGGCAGGATCTCCTGAATGAAGCGTTCGACATTGGCATCTACATCGGTCGCTTCCTCAGGGTTGAGATAATCACGGAGTATGACGAAGCCGTCGCGGTCAAAGTCCTGCTTCGATTGGTCATCGAATGTCAAAAACTCACCCCTTCTTGTTTCGATCAGGTGTCTTGATCACGGCAGCTTGAGGAGCTTGGCCGCATTACGCCAGGCAATCCCGTCCCTGATTTTCTTTGGACGGTCCAGCAGATCCAGCTTTAGCAGCGCCGGTTCCGGCATACTCCAGGCCATCCCCGTACCGAAGGCTAATCGATCCTGGCCGGCGCTATCAAGGAAGGCCTGCATATTGCGCTGCAGGACGCTGGCCATCCGTGATATGTCGACAACATATCGGGCTTTCTCGGGCAGACGGGATCCATCCAGCCCGAGTGTGTTCAGAAACATCCAGCCCACCTTAGGTCGGGCGACCAGCGCTTCTTCGAATTCGACGGGCGCCAGATCGCGCGCCTGGTCCCAGGGATGCCGCGAGCGGCGATCCTCTATTCGCTGCGGAACCTGGATACACCAGCCACGTTCGGCGATGGCATCGATCACGTCGAGTACAGCCGGATCGGTGAGACGGTACTCGTGATACTGCGGCACAAGACGGGCGCCGACCAAGCCGAGATCATCGGCGCATCGCTGCAGGTCGACTTGCCAACTCGGATCGCAGGGATTCACGAGGGCAAAGGGCACGAGTCGATCCAGATGACGACGCACCTGCCGTGACAATTCTTCGTTCGCCGGGTGTGCATTGCGATAGAGAATACCCGTCAAAGAGCCGACGACGGCACGCTCAATCCCGTGCTTGTCCATCCGCTTGAGCAGGCCTGTGACGGAGGCATCACGCAGTTGCCTGAATGGCCATGCACCGACCCACGTGTTGATATCTAGCAGGGGAGCGGTCATGATGTAGCTCCTGCCCGTCGGTCAAGAATGCCCTGGAAATTCTTCCAGAAGATCTTTTCCCGCTGTGCACGTGTCAGTTCGGCGCCGAGAATTTTCCCCACGCCACCCTCCATGGTCATGTCTGTGGCAAACAGAAGTCGATCAGCGCCCAGTTCCCGCACGCACATCTCCACCATCCCGTCATCGATAATCGACCCTGACGTGTCCAGGTAGACACTGGGGGCCTCGCGCAACTGCTTGATGGACCACTCCCAGTCACCGCCACCACCGATGTGGCCCTCAATCAGCATGCATTCGGGATAGAGTGTCGCAGCACGCACGAAATCGGATGCGTCGGAGATATTGGGTTGCTCTTCGCGAAACTCGCGTGTTGTGGGGCGTCCCGCATGTTCCAGCACGGGCACAGCCTCAGCGATGGCGCGCTCGAGAACAGGATGAACCGCTGGGTCCCAGATCTTGTATTGGTTGTACAGTTTGATCCCGATCATCCCCGCGTCCAGGCAGCGGCTGATTTCGTCCTGCGATTCTTTCTGCCCGGGCACGACATAACAGTAGCCGAGAATTCGTCCTGGATACTGCTGCATCGATTCGATCACAGCGTCATTGCAGCGTCGGACCGTCGCATAATCCGGCATACCGCGCATGACAGGGATCGACACAACCAACTGATCGATTCCCAGTGCATCGGCAGCCTCAATGATGCGATCATTGTGGTCCCAACTCCAATCAACGCCAGCACCTCTTACATGCATGTGGCAGTCAATCCTGCGCACGACATCTCTCCTGTATCTGCCTGTGGATTATGTGTTGGTTGATGCAGATGGAAAGCCCTTCAGGCGTGCACGTCCAGTCCTCACCGCAGATACTGGCCCCGAGATCCAGCGAGTGGCGGGCCAAGTGGTCACCTGCGAGGCAGAACCCAAACGGCCACCCTGGGGGGGTGGCCGTCTGCAATGGACAAGAAGCTGGGTCGTCGGATCACTCAATTCAAGGACCTGATCACCAGGTGAGAGGCCATGGTAAAGACCATCGCACCAATCCAGAAGGCAAGTATGAATGCACCGAAGAGCAATTCGTGCTCGATGATCTGATGAAAGCGTTTCACAACAGGCCTCCTCCCTTGAGGTCTTCGATGGTCGCTACCCCCGCGGCCTGTGAGCGCTGTCCCACGGCGCGGGGCTCGACAAGGACAAAGCAAGGCAGATGCCATCAGGGCCTGGGCAGGACGACTGGCTCTTGCTTGGGCGAATCCATGTCAGCAGCGGGACATGGATGCCCCTGAGACGTAGAGACTGTGGCGAGATCGTCTCGTCTGACGCCTGCTCGAATCTCCGCACTCAACCCCGCTGTAGATGGATCCGTCGACTGCGATCTACGTTCCACCAAGGCGCAGGAGTCGTCCCGTGACCGTCGGCCGTTCACCGGGCCAATCCAGCAGCGGCTCCACTGTCTGCCACGGCCCCTCCTGGGCACCCAGATCTGCCACACAGCGCGCCGATAAGTCACGGTAGGGAATTCTGCCCGGGTCGCTTATGGCCACAGACCCTAGGCCGGCGGCGCGACCTGATTGAATCAGGTCGTATAGATCGGCCACCATGCCAACGCGGAAGCAGATGTCGGCACCGATGAGCAAATCCGCCGCGGCGACCAATTCAGTAGGTAGTTCATCGAAGCTCGCAGTGACGTGGTCCATTTCAACGCCATTGAGCGTGCTGAGCATGCTGACGTAGGGAAATACCTGTGGGTCAATGTCGGTGGCAGTCACCTGCGCGCCTTGGTGCGCGCAATAGATGGAGGCCAGTCCCCAACCACAGCCCACGTCGACGATGCGCAGGCCCTCGAGATGGATTTGCTCCAAATAGGAGATCAGCAGCCAGCTCGCATTCCAGGGACGATGCCCCTGATAGTGCGGCACATTCTGCCCGCGAAGAGAGCGCAACGCCGGGTCGCCAGGACGGGGCAGTTGCACGCCAAACGCTTGACGACTTTGCGAGGGGGCGGCTTCTTCTGCGTCGCGTGCAGGATCGTCTGTATTTTGTGAAGAATCCATACGACCACAACCTAGCCTCTCTTCGTCGCGAGCGACACCTCATGGGCCCCAGATTGCCATTGACCCCCGTCGTGGGCGATCTGCCCGAAATGGTCCCCTTCATTGGCCCCGAAACCTTTGAGCGGCGCCAGGGTCGCAAGCTGCGAGTTCGACTCGGCGCCAATGAGAGTGCCTTCGGGATCTCACCCGCCGCTCGCGAGGCGATGCAAGCGGCCGTGCAGGACAGTTGGATGTACAACGATCCCGAGGCGTACGACCTGACCGAGGCCTTATCGCAGGCCCATGGTGTGGCCTTCGAGCAAGTGTTGGTGGGTGCCGGAATCGATGAACTGCTGGGGCTGCTCGTGCGCATTTTTGCCGATCGTGGCGAGCCTGTCGTCATGTCCAATGGCTCCTACCCAACCTTTGCCTATCACACGACCGGTCACGGCGCGCGCCTCGAGACGGTGGACTACGTCGATGATCAGGTTGATCTGGTCGGTCTCGCTGTTCGCGTGCAGGAAACCGGCGCGCGACTGGTCTACGTAGCCAATCCCGATAATCCGATGGGGGGATGGCGTACGGCGAAGCAGATCAGTGATTTCGTCGACGCCGTGGGACCGGAGTGCATGATCATTCTCGATGAGGCGTATGCCGACTTCGCGCCGCAGGAAGCCAAAGGTTGTGTCGTGACACAGCCGCTGGCGCTGGCACCAGGAAATGTCATTCGTACGCGAACCTTCTCCAAGGCACATGGGTTGGCAGGTGCTCGTGTCGGCTACTTGCTCGCCGATCGTGAGATCGTCGATGTGCTAAAGAAAGTGCGCAATCAGTTTGGCGTGAATCGAATCGCCCAGGTCGGCGCATTGGCCTCCCTCGCCGATACCGACTTCGTCGCCCGCGTCGTCGACGGCGTGTGGTCGGGGCGCGAGCAGCTTCGACAGGTGGCTGATGGCCTGGGACTCAATTGCCTCGCCTCAGCGACGAACTTCGTCAATATCGATGTTGGCGGTGGCGCGCGGGCGCGTCAGCTATTGGCTTATCTCATTGAGGCTGACGTTTTCGTGCGCATGCCTTCAAGTTCTCCGGGTGATCGATGCCTTCGCGTAACGGTTGGTCGTCCTGCTGACCACGAAATTTTCGCTGCCGCTCTGGCTGATGCCATGACCAGGGTAGACCCATCGTGACGACGCGCCTGCTGTTGAGCGGCGGCAGGGGATTGATCGGCTCCGCTCTCTCGCGGTATCTGGCTTCGCAAGCAATTGCGACAGATCTGCAATATCTGTCTCGCGCTGCCGATGTTGATGGTGCCTTGACGGTCAGATGGGATCCCGTGACGGGGTACATCGACGCCGACGGGCTCGAAGGATTTGATGCCGTCATTCACCTCGCAGGGGAAACCATCGCCAGTCGCTGGTCGAAGGCACGAAAAACTCGAATTCGAGACAGTCGAGTCGGCGGGACGGCCCTGTTAGCACAGGCCCTGGCAAAGTGTGCGCGTCCTCCGAAGACGCTGATCTGCGCGTCGGCAATCGGCTACTATGGTGACCGAGGTGACGAGATCGTCGACGAAGAGAGTGCGGCGGGTGCCGGCTTCCTCGCAGAGGTTGTGCGTGATTGGGAAGGCGCCGCTGCAGCGGCGCTTGCCGCTGGCATCCGCGTCGTGCATCTGCGTTTTGGTCTTGTCCTGAGTTCGTCTGGTGGCGCGTTGACGTCGATGCTGCTGCCCTTCAAACTCGGTCTGGGCGGGCCCTTGGGTTCGGGGCGTCAGTATGTGAGTTGGGTGACTTTGGGCGATGTCGTGGCTGTGATCGATCACGTCCTGGCACATGACACGATAGCTGGAGCCGTCAATGTGACAACATCCGCTGCAGTCACTCAGGCAGAGTTTGCTCGCACGCTCGGTCGTACGCTGCACCGACCATCTATCTTGCCCTTGCCCGGATGGGCCGTCCGTTTACTGCTCGGTGAGATGGGCGAGGAGTTGCTGTTGGCCTCAACTCGCGTGCACCCAGGGCAGTTGCTGGCAAGTGGTTACACCTTCCAACAGCAGGACCTGAGCGCCGCCCTCACCCATCTGCTCACAGTCCCACGAGAGAGCATTTGAAGGCTCGTCGTTGCGCGAGGCCACCAGGAGAGCGACATTCTCGACCCGTGAACTTGTATCCCGCTGTAGTTGATCGAGTTGACTGATGACGCAAACGCCGTGGTAGACGTTCCGAGTCTCTCCCTTGAGCATACGAGCCAACCTGGCAAGTGTGTGCGCAATTCTTGCGTGTGCAAGGCAGGGCGAGGCGTGGGCAGATGAGCGCAAATCTGGCGATGTCGACGGATTTCCTCCTGTGGTATGCCTGCGCCGGAGCAGTGGCCAAGGCGCTGACCGTGTTGCAGAGTCGAACACACGTCGGCTTCCCGCGGATCTTCGTGCTGCTGTCACCTTCCTATGCACTGGATGCCTGGCGAGATGTGATTGGCCGCCGCGAGGCGGTCATTGCCGCATTCCTTCGCATCGGCTGGAGTGTTCCACTGGCGGCGACGGCCATTTTCGGTTTCCGCTACGTTGCCACCCACGGACTGATGGCCGAGTGGTTGTTCCCCTTTGCTGCTGTCCTGCCATTCTATATCGTGACGGAGGCGATGGGGGCGATTATGGCACTGCCCTTCGCATTGGGCGGACTGCCTTTGCGACCCTTGCATGCCAATCCCCTCGTCTCAGGGAGTGTCGCCGAATTCTGGGGGCGTAGATGGAATCGGTGGATCGGCGGCTGGCTGCGCAGTCAGTTCTTTCGTCCACTCCGGCACTACCCCTATGTGGCTCTCTTCTGCGCCTTCCTCGCGTCGGGGCTGTGGCACGAACTCGTCTTCCACCTGCCGGTGTACCTGGCGGGTGCCAGCGTGCCCTTCGGCTCCATGCTCCTCTATTTTATGCTGCAACCCCTGGGCTGGATGGGAGACCGTGCACTGCGTCGCTACCCACTGCTGCGACGAATCTGGGCGTGGATCGCGGTCGTGGGACCCGCGCCGCTGCTGTTAAACGAGCCCCTGCGCCGGATCTTCTTTCTCCAGCCCTGATCACACCAGGGGAGGGTGGCCGGCACACGTCGGCTGCTGAAGGTATCTTTTGATCTTCTTCCTGCACTGCGCCGCAACTTTCTTCATGACGGGAGTGATCTGGTTCGTCCAGATTGTCCACTACCCACTGTTCGAATTTGTGGGGGGACGTTTTTCGACCTACTCCCACGAACACACGCGGCGCACGACCCCCGTTGTGGCGCCCGTCATGATTCTCGAGTTGCTCAGCGGCCTGTGGCTCGCCTGGTCAGCAGATGCGGCGATGACGCTTGGCCTGCGCATAAATGCCGGCATTCTACTGTTGATCTGGATATCCACAATCGTCGTGCAGATGCCCCTCCATCATCGTCTACGAGAGGGGGATGGTGTGCGTCTGATTCCGCGGCTTGTGGCGGGCAACTGGATTCGTACGATCTGCTGGTCTGTGCGAGCGCTGTTGTTGCTCTGGTTGTTATCCTCACTCGCTTCCTGATGCGACTCTACCTCGTCGACGGCAGCTTCGAGCTCTTTCGTTGCTACTACGGTGCGCCGCAGGCACAGCGCAGCGATGGCCAACAAGTGGGGGCCGCGCGCGCCTTGTTTCATACGCTGACCTCGCTCTTGCGTGACCCGACCCTCACGCACGTCGCCATCGCTTTTGACAGCATGACCAGTCTCGCCGCACGAGAGGACGATGACACGGCAAAGATCCAGGCGCAATTCGATATAGCCTTGAGCGTCTGCCGTGCCCTTGGAATGACTCTCTGGCCCATGTCGTCACACATACAGGCCGATGATGCCCTGGCAACTGCAGCACATCGGTTTGCTGAGGATGAGCAGCTGGAGCAGATCGTGATCTGTTCCAGTGACAACGATTTTGCCCAATGCGTGCGCGGCGACAAGGTCGTCGTGCTGAATCGGATCAAGCGGCATACATTGAACGAAGTCGGTGTCGCTGAGAAATTCGGCGTCATCCCAGAACGGATTCCTGAATACCTGGCTCTGGTGGGAGACAAGTCCGATGGGATACCAGGGTTGCCCGGATTCGGTCCCAAGGCCGCCGCTGCCGTGATCCGTCGCTATGGAAGAATGGAGTCCATCCCGGTCGCTGAAGAGCCGTGGGATGAGGTGCAGATCCGCGGCCAGGAACGTCTTCAGCAGGTCTTTCGTGAGCGCCGGCAAGAGGCCATCCTCTACCGGAATCTCTCGATCAAGAGAGTCGACGTGCCGCTGCCGGAATCCCTCGACCAACTGCAATGGCAGGGAGCGATCCGCGGCCAGGTCGACGCGGTGACGCAACAATTGGAGGACGACAGCCTGTCTCTGCGAACGCTGCGTTATCGTGACTGAGTGACGTTGATCTCCCAGTCACCCTCATCTGCCATACTCAGCCTCTGAGACTCAGCCGTCTACGCGTCGATAGGGCAGAACACGGGCGGCCGAATCAGGGAACTCGGGTCGTTGCAGCCGGTCCAGCAGGCGGAAATTGGCCAACACATTGTCACTGTCTGTGCGCGTCAACTCAGGAAGGGGGGCACTCGTGTCCACCAGACTGGGAACCGTTTGGATCATCAGCAACTGCGGTGCTCGCTCGGTCTGCACACCTGAAACACCGGCGATCAGCAAAGCGATCACCGCAATCGTGTAGGCTGGCGCCGGTAGTCGGAGCCAAGCGAAGATCCCGTCGAGGACCGACGTGTGTTGTCGACGGATGACTGCGTGCAGCTTCGATCGGATGGCGCCGTGCGGCTGTGGCTGAGGTGTCAACGACCACTTTGCTGAAATCGAGGTCAAAAGGTGCTGCTCCCGTCGGCATGCTTCGCAAGTTGACAGGTGCAGATCGGCAAACTGTCGATCAAGCGTCTGCAGACTGACGAGCCCGCCGTTGATATCCAGCAAGGTATGCAGTCGCTCACAGTCGGTTGTATCTGTGTCATACGGATTCGTGTCATGTCGTTCGTTCATGGTGTCGGTCCTGTGGGATCAAAGGGGCGCAGACTTGCAGCCAATGCGCGGGTCGCATGAAACAGTCGTGACTTTACAGTGCCCTCCGGGCAACCGACTGCTTCGCTGATCTGAGCAATTGGCCATTGATGGGCATGACGGAGTACAAAGACACTACGGCGCTCAGGCTCCAGATTCGCCAGCGCCGAATCGAGGGCCGCAAGAAAACGCTCATCGTCTAGTCCGTGGTCTGGTGTCAGAGGTTGTGTCTCGGCAACCTGAAACCGCAGTTCGAGGCTCAGATCGTTGCTCTTGTCACGGCGGACATGGGAATGACGTAACTCACTACAGCACAGGTTGTGGGCGACGGAATAGAGCCAGCGTGAAAAGGGGCGTTGCGTGTCGATGCGATCGCAGCGCTCGACCAGGCGAAGGAACACATCATGCAGCAGGTCCTGGGCACGTTCGCTATCGCCCACCATGCGACGCAGGTAGCCGAGCAATCGCGGGCTATGGCGATCGTAAAGTTCATCAAAGGCCCTCGTGTCTCCTGCCTGCAGGCGGCAGATGAGTTGCTCGTCAATCATCTCACGTAAGGACTCGATCAGTGTAACTCCTCGAGTCGAGCTGCGACCAATTCGGCGAAATGCCGATCATCGCTGACACGGGCAAGATGCTGGGCCAGCCGCGCCCATCGGCCCTGTTCGGGGTCTGTCGCAGCCAACGCCAGCAAACCAAAGCCATAATTCGTATTCAGTCGTCGCACGATCGGGCGCCAGGACAGGTGGAATTCATCATACCATCCCAGCTGCAACCGATCGAGTCGGTAACGCCGGGAGAAATTCTTATGCAGAACGGCGCTCGCGTCGACTGTGTCCTGCGGATCGTAGCGTGCGGCCAGGCCCACCAGCTTCAGATCCTGCTCGATTGCTTGCCGGTGCGAGGCGGGCACAGTGAGCGCGATAGATACAGGATGCCCCGCAGCAGCGAGCCCCGTTGTGAGAGCTTGCAGGAAGTCGGCATGCTGGGGGGGAAGAGATGTGGCATCCATCGTCGGCGCCAACTCGGTCAGACGTCGCGATAGCCAGGGACGATGCGCCATGGCAACGGTGAGGTTGATGAGGGTGACGTCGGTTCGCACGTCATGGACCCTTTGCAGGAGCCAGGCAGGCATGGTGTCATTGTCACCATTGGTAATCAGTACACCCGAGGCTCCAACCGTCTGTAGCATGTTGTAGTTGTAGTCGAGCAGTCCCGCGGCCAGGGTGTGACTCTCGTAGAAGCTCTTCCATGCCGCAGTGGCAGCGGCCACGTCACCGCGTAATTCGTGCACCAGTCCGAGGCTCTCCTGGATGTCTGCACAAGAGCTGCGGCAGCGATCGCTGGCCTCTTCGAGATACCTGACGTGCTGGTCAAGATCTGTGAGCCCTACGTGACGGGCGCGTAGATAGGGTAGTTGCCAGCTCCCCGGGACCTTCGCTGCCATGGCTGACAACAACTCATCAAGTTCGGTCTCTGATACATTCCTGCCATATTCGGATGCAAGAAACAGCGAGCGCCACGCTTCGGCGTCGTCAGGGGTCGTGTCGACACGATCCTGCCATCGTTCGGCCTGCTGCTGATACCAGTTCGTCGCTAGGAAGCCGACACGACGGGCCAGGTTTACCGGTAAAGGCGCTACCTCCGTTTTCAGCGCCGGGGTCGTTTCTGGCGCTGAATCAGCCTGTACGATGTTGGTGCAGACAACAACGTTCGTGCAGGCAACGAGGAGCAGGATTTTTCGCATCAGGTATCTCCACTGGCATCAGGTGCGGGGATGTCAGAGTTCGGGAGCAGCTGGAAGTAGAGTACGAGGGCTTCACTTCCTGAAGTGCACAGCGGCTCTAGCGTGGCTCGATCATGTATACGCCTGGGAAGCAGATTGGTTCACGACGATGTTGGCATCGGGCCACAGGAGTTGTATCGTAGCACTCCCTATTTGAGGCGGAGTTCCCAATCAATGGACAGCGATACCCAGGCACTGCTGCTGGAGGCACTGTGCCACCGTCAGCGACTCGATCTGACAGGTGAGATAACCGGTGCCGTAGCGCATGACCTCAACAATGCGTTGAGCGTCGTCAATGGCAACGTGGAGCTGCTCCTTGAGCGGCTCCAGGAGCCCGATGCACGCGTTGATGCGGAATTGCTGCAGGATGCACGAACAGCCCGCAACTGGTCCGCCACGGCCATGACCGCAGCGCGGCGACTGTTGCATTTTTCAAGACAACTTCGTGCGCCTGCCAAACCAGTCGCGGCGAACGGACTGGCGTCGGAGGCCGTCGAACTGTGTCGCTATCGATGTGAAGTAGATGGACTGTTGCTGATGTCCGATCTGACTGACGACGTCGGCGAAGTCCATGTCCCTCCTGGGCAGATGCTGCAGATCCTGATCGCACTGATTCAGAATGCTCGTGAGGCCCTCGCCGGCGCTGGTGAAGGGGGAGCCATTCATATGAGTACGACCATCGTCGACTCACAGGTGCGGTTCGAGGTAGAAGATGATGGCCCGGGAATATCCGAGGACTTGACGGAACGAGTCTTTGAACTGGGATACTCGACCAAGGAAGGTGGCCAGCCTACTGGATTCGGTCTGAGTATTGGGCGCTATCTCGCCCGTGCCTACGGCGGAGATCTGACGATAGGGGCTGACGCACAGGGGGGGGGACGGCAGATTCTTGTCTTACCCCAGGTTTCCTGATCGCTGGATCGCAAGCTTGGGCGCCGGTTCGGTCATGGAGCGTCTGATTCGGTAAGCGCTTCCTCAACGAGCGTGCGAAACTCGTTGACGGCGATCGGCTTGCTCATAAAGCGACCGAATGACTCCTCTGCTTCGTCTGGATCGACGAAACCGGAGACCCCCAGTAGCGGTAGCCCGGGATGGCGCTCACGTAGTGTCGCCGCCAGTTCGAGGCCGTCCATCCCTGGCATGCGAATGTCCGTGACGACGATCTGCGGCATATCCTGCTCTATCTGCGTCAGTGCCTGCTCGCCGTCTCCCGCCTCAGTGACATAGCAATACGAGAGGGTCCGCCGCACGAGATCCCTGAAGTCTGGCTCATCGTCTACGACCAGAACGCGCGGCGCCTGCTCGAGTATCTGTGCGTCGATTCTCTGCTGAGCTTCTTCCCGTTCTCCACCACTGGCGACCAGTAGATCCAGGGCGTGTTCAGTGCGTGCCTGATGGCGCCGCAAGCGGTCTTCCATCGCTCTCGTTGTGGATCCGGCCCTCCGCACCTCCTGTTCGAAATCTCGAAGACGGACATTGTCGTCGCCGACGCGAGCTGCGAGGATCTCGATGAAATTGCGCATGACCCGCGAACTCAGGGATGAATCATCCTGAATCGCTGCCTCGAAGCGCTCGCGCTTCAACGTCAACACTCGTGTCGGGCGCACGGCGGTTACTGTCGCCGAGCGCGGTTGGCCGGTGATGACACCCATTTCTCCCACTGTTGTCACAGGTGTCAACGTAGCGACCAGCATCCCCTCCTGTGTCGTAACAGACAGCTCGCCTGCCAGCAGGATATACATCTCATCACTCGGTGTGCCGCTGTGACACAATTCCTCTCCCTCTTCCAGAGTGCGAGGTTCACACAGGGAGATGAGTAACTTCACGCTTGTAGGCGGAAGAGCATCGAAGATGGGAATCTTCTTCAGAATCTTGATCAGCAGTCTGGACTTGTCGGCCAAAATGATTCCGCTACGCGGTGGTGAAGAAGGATTGCCAGGGGATCAGGAGGGAAGCCAGCATGAGTGTCACGGCCAGGAGGCAAGCGACGACCATCGAAATGATGTGAATGCGTATGGCTTGCTGTTCGAGCGCTTGTCGCGCAGCTGGGTTGGCGATCGGTATCGTGCCGTGAGCGACGACGCATTGCCCCTTGGCGGCGAGAAACACACACACACCCTTTCCCGCCTGGATCAGACAAAGCACGCCAAACCACAGCGGGAAGAAGACAAGAGCACGCAGAAACAGAGGTGCCCCCATGACAGCCAGAAGAAGCGTCATTCCGAGAGCGAAGAATATCAGCAATCCACCGAAAAAATACCGAAAGTTGATCCCTTCTTCGCCGATATTGCGGCCCTGCTCGGGGGACGACAGGGAGTTCAAATGGCGTCTTCCGTGGCCGGCGATACTGGCTGGACATCGACATCCCAGCCGATGACGTCCGCATCGCCTTGGTTGCTGCGAATTCGCAGGGTCACTGTGTGATTGCCCAAGGCTCCCTGAACTGGGGGGGACATTGTGAGAACGCCTGTTGTCGCGTCCAGATGTATCCAGTCGGGTCCTTCATCGAGAAGGAATTCCAACTGTTCGCCATCGCGAAAGGCCTGGCGATATCGGCGCGGGCCATCACTGACTGCTCGCAGGTCTCCCCGCGAGCGAAGAGAGTGGAGTTGGATGATCGTGGCTTCATTGGCCGGAATCTGGCGAGGCAGTGGCGTGGTGACGAAGGGATGTGGTGCTTCCACCATCTGTGAGGGTCCGCTGCGGACGCCGTCTGCGTCTACGGCCACGACGCGATAGAAGGGATGTTGCATGTGAAGATCGACCTGGGGACCGATCACCATGTGCCCGAGACTGCCTGAGTCGGAATCACCTCTGGCGTCTGCGTCCGCGTCGACGACGGCAACCAGATTGCCCGGAACCGTTTGACGTTCGCTGCCCCCCTGGTTGCCGAGATAGATCTCATAATCACCCCGCCGAGCGCTGAATCCTCGCTCGTCGCTACCGTGGATTTCATAGGCAAGTGGTTCGTTGCCCTGAGGATTCGGTCGCCAGTGAAGCCGCCCGCAGCGTTCGGGCCAGTTCATCTCAAGGTGAACCTGTAGTGGGATTCCCGGGGCAAGAACCCGAAGGTGGGCGGCCTGACTCCACGGCCCCCATACGCCCTGGGCGCTGCGAGCACGGACTTTCCAGTAGTAGTCAGTGTCTGGATTGAGGAGGCCTTCCTCAGGCACCGTCCAGAAACACTGCCCCGCGGAGGTTGTCCTGGACACGAGCTTGTCGAAAACTGGCGACAGGGCCAGATCGACGTCCTCGTCAGTACCGAGACGCACATGATAGTCCATCGCTTCTGGGGTCGGGTTCCAGCCCAGTCGTACGCAGCTGGTCAGTTGCGGCTTACCTGCGTTCGGTGCCAGGCCTTCGACCATGGGTGGAGCGGTCCAGTCGTTGCGCTCCAGCCATTGGCAGCGGAGTCGCATATGCCGAGCCTCGCTGCAATCCGTGTAGGTCACTTGATTGCTGCCAAGACGCAGCGTCGGCAGAGACAATGGGGCCATCTGCAGATCCGCCTCAATCTGCAGTTTTCGCAAAACCCAGCTATTGCCCTGCACACGGACACGCACCCCATAACAAGGAACGGCGGCAGCGGGCAGTAGAGGATCCAGGTCGATCGTCGTGCCCTCAGCACCTGGCTCTGCGCTGGGTTCGATCGGAGTCCAGGAATCATCCTCGACGCGTTGGGCCGACAGGGCGCCGCTGCCCTCGAGTTCAATCTGCATACGTCCACCGACCACGACATAGGGGGAGCGCATCTCGAAGATGATCTGCCCCTCTGCTTGGGCGGCCAAGCCTGTTTCTTCGACCAGGACATTGTTGGTGGAAAGGGCCCAACGCGTGTCGGTCAGGGGAACCGACCAGTGTTGCTTGCCATTGGCGTAACGCGGTGGCGCCTGACCGAAGCCGTGGTACTTGCCGTTCTCGGTCCACCCCCATGCAAGTTTCTCGCCGGGGCGCAGAACCAAACTCATCGTGTGGTCCCCGACTCGAGGACGGCCGCCGGATCGTGGGCCCTGGTGGCAGAACAGGGACGCCGCAGATTCGGAGGTCTCCCGACTCTCACCGGACAAAATGCCATAGGTGTGGGCACGTTTCATCAGATCGTGATCGCGACTGATCTGGGCCTCTGAGGCGATGGTCTGATTGTCACGATCCAGGATCAGTAAATGCTCATCGCTGTCCAGTAGATGGTAATCATCATCGTAGTAGACTTCCGTCGTACAGTGACCGTGTGGGAGACCACGGCGAATCTTCAAGCCCGCCGCCTGCCACAGATTGGACACGGTATACGCTTCGTCCCAACAGAGAGTGTAGCCGTAGACGTTGAGCATCTTTACCGTGTCTTTGACTTCGTCATCACCGGTTGTGCTGTGGTATCTGTGGGTGCGTGCGAATTCCCAGATCGCCCGTGCCTTGGCGGCGTCATTCATCTGCGGCGTCAGGATACCTGCGAGAATCTCTTCCAGGCTGCGCCAGCGGCATCTGCCATCCACGCTGATCCATGGGTCTATAACTGCCTCGTCGCCGACATTCTCCAGGGATACGCCGACCATATTCTCCCAGGTCTGATCATAGGGACCATAGCCGATGGGATCTCGTGTCATCACACCGTCGACGGATCCGCCCACGTCAATCTGCACCACTTGAGTCGGTGTTGAAATGTCCTGCTTGTGCTGGTGGGTCGTTTGCGTCATCTAGTGCCTGTCCAGGCGACTGAGCCATGTGTCCATGGCATGCGCCATCCGTGCCGGTTGTTCAAGGTGAGGAGCGTGGCCACAATCTTCGATTAGGGTTAACTGTGCGCCTGCAATGTCCGCGACAAGACGCTGGCCGTAAAGAGGTGAGATGATCTGATCGTTCTGCCCCCAACATACCAACGTGGGCATATCAATATGGCAGTATCTCTGCACGACCTTCTCCATATCGGCTGGCACCAGATTGCGTACGGTTTCCCGGTAGGCATGGATCGCTCGTGAAGAGTCCAGGATTTCCAGATATCGATCGGCAAGATCTGGCGCCGCCGTGCCTGGGTCGAAAAAGCATCGTCGAATCGATCGATCCACAGTTCGGCGTGCCAGTCCCAGCTTGCCAGCCTGTTTTCGTATCCACTCCACCATCAGCAACCGTCCCGCTGGCGCGGCCAACTGCCGCATCATCAGAGGAATCTGGTGGTTGTAGGCAGCAGCACCTTCGAGAATCAAACCAAGAAGGGTGGGGCGGTCGGACCATGGGACGCATAACATGCGCAAGACGATACCGCCGCCAAGGGAGCTACCAACCAAAACGAGATTGCACAGGCCTAGCTCAGAGACCAGCCGCTGCAGGTGTTGAACATGCAGATCGGCACCATAGCGTTCGTCTGGAGGGAGATGCTGCAGATGGGGGTGACTGCTCTGCCCCGCACCGAGCAGATCGACGGCGACGACGTAGCGGTCATCCTGCGGCAGGTGTGAAAGCAGATCCTTCCAGGTTCGCCGGTCGTCGAATAGGCCATGCACCAGTAGTACGTGCATGGAAGCCGTCCGCCGACCATAGGCCGTATAGGCGAGATGTAGATCTTTCTCGTCTTCACGACCAATCCACACGGTACCCGCTGTAATTTCCGGCATTTTCCGGTTCGCCCAGACTGAGCGGCGAAGACCCTCGCTACATCACATGCAGCCAGTCGTCGAGCAGGAAGCGGACGCGTCCAATCAACAGCGACAATCGGGCCATGATCGTATAGCCGAAAGACGCACCAAAGGAGATCATCAAGAACCAGATGCCCACCTTCGATACACCGCCCACGAAACCACGATGCTCGACAGAGAAGAAGAAGTAGACGAGGACACTTACGACGCCGATCATGATCAGAACCAGATTGAGACCGTCCATGTCCATCGTGATGGGACGAATGGTTGGCTCAATCTGCGACAGGACGAAAGCAGAGATATAACGTGGAATCGTGAATCCCGCGCCCACGCCGACGACGAAGGCGAAGCTGATTCGACTGAGCCAGCCAATCTTTACAGACAGACGAGTCAGAATCAGCAGACCGAGAATTGAAGGTACCAGTAGCAACAAGCGCTGTGTCGTCGTGCCCGGGTCATCACCAATCGAGAAGAGTCGAACGATGACTTCACCATACAGACTCTGATACCAGTAGATACCGAAGATGTAGGCTGCGGCAACACCGACGAAGATGTGTTCGGCAAGTTTGAATAGTGGATTGTCGTGATAGAGAAAGCTATACAGACTGATCGTCAGTCCTGCGGCAACGATGACACCGAGACTGGCCCAACTCATGTCCAGATAACCGCCACCCAACAGTATCGCATTCACAAGAGCGAAGAGGCCGACAAAGCCGATAAATAGTTTCTTGTCGTTTGTCATGCGGTCACCTTGCGGCGTGAGGCGAAGTAAGCGGCATTGCCCAAGAGGATAAAGGCGACGATGATGAGATGTGTAACCGACTGCGCCCGCATCCCTGCTGTCGCTGAACCAGGGATCTCCATCAAATGTTCATACTCAGCAGCACCGGCGAGACCGCCGATCATCCCACGCAACTGGTCTGATTGCAGGAAGGGATACAGATCGGGTGCCATCACGGCAGTGCAACCACCGCTGAAGGCGAACTTGTATTTCTCCACACCGAAGGGGATCCACCAAAACTCGATCGAGTCTCCTGCAGCCAGATCGAAGACCAGGTTGAAGTCGTTGAGATCACGAATCGCCGACGTGACGGGTATATCCCCGACCAATGTGCCTCTGGCATCCCGTGGCCAGGCATCGTGGAAGTCCTGCCCCATGTTGATAATGGGGGCCCACAGGCCCGGTTTGTAACCCAGGAAGGCGTAGTCCGTGCCGTACTCCTTACCATACTCGGAAGCAACCTGGGCAAGCGCCTGCTGTGCCAGGCCGGGTGCCTCCGGCCACAGGCAGATGGCGACGACCTTGATGTCACGGCTGAAAGCGTGTCGCAGGATGGCCAGTGCCATGGGCTGCATCTCAGGCACGGTGCTGGCACCGTAAGAGAAGGAGACCAGGACGACTGGCTCTTCCTCAGCGGCGACGCGCTCGAACTCATCGAAGACGCGCTGCACTGGCTCTGTCGCCTTGATGGGGAAGGAGAAGTCGAGCATGAGGGGAATGGCGACGCCGATGAAGACGAAGACGAAGATGATGCGTCGATCGATATTCAGCAGATCCATTATTCTTCTCCTCCGCCAAGATACGAGCGCTCAATTCCGAAGATGATCCGCAGGGACGTTGCGATCGCCCCAAGGCTGACGCCGAGCACAATACCTCGCTTCGCCGCCAGATTAGGCACTTCCATCAGCCATGCAGCCGCTTCGGGAAAGAATTCCGAAATGGCTCGTCCTACCGGCACCCTGCCGACCATCAGAATGATCGCTGCCACCAGCAGGATCGCTGCGTCACTGGAACGGGCGCGAAATGTGCGATAGGCAGCGGACGCGATGTAGAAGGCGAGCATCGAGAACATCGTCGATGAACAGGCGACATGGATATAGGTGAACATCCACTGGTAGCCCCCGGCTGTCGCCTGGGGCGCAAAGGGCCCAGCGCCATCGTTATAGACGACGAAGAAGAACATCACCAGGAAGCTGGCAATGGCCACACCAGAATAGGCCCAACCGCCTTCCCGCCTGGAAATCCGGGTCCAGTGCAGATTCAGGATGCTATACAGACCAAGGAAATAGGCGAAGGCATAGAGGATTCGTAACCATAGAGACAATTCGCGCTCGATTTCCTGTGCCACTGTATGCGGAACGTAGTAGATCATGACCGCCACGGCCCCAAAGAGGAAGGCCAGCAGCGTCGGCATGGTTCGGGTCAGGAACATAGTCTGGCGCTCCTAATGCGCGGCGAGCGCGTGAGTGATGAAGGGCATTCCCGCCGTCGCCAGTAGGCTGCCAAGCAATAAGGCGGCGATAAGGAAGGCTTTGCCGATGTCCTGTCCCTTGAGCGAGCCCAGCATTCGTGGCTCGCGGGATAAGTAGGCACTTGCGGCATAGAGTTCCTCGCCCATCAGTGTGTAATCGCACGTTGTCACGAAGAATGGCAACTGCGTGAAAGCATCGGTGCCAGCAATCTGGATCGCACCGGTCTGTGAACCGGTCTCTGCCAGAAGCAGGGATTCAGCATAGAAGTAACCCATCATGATGTGGGCTGCAGGACGCTCACGGACCATCATACCCTCAACAGCGGCTGCATAACTGAACTGATCCGTGCCGGCGACGAAGATATTGTCCTCGTTGTAGGCATCCGGACGGCCTACCTCGAGGTAGGCTTCTTTGACCGTTTCCTGGCTCACCGACATTACAACCGGGTCGTAGCTGGTCACCTTGAGCAATGTGTCGTATTGAGCCGTCTTACGGGCGACCTGACCGAGGATATTGACGGCGGCGATGGTGGAGATTTTGTCCATCTCACGCAGGCCATGCACAAACAGGACGGCCTTGCCCATCTCTGTGGCGCGCCCCAATGCTTCGTCAATCGCTTCCAGGCCGGCAATGCGACGAATGAACATGTCCTTGCGTCTGGCCAGCGAGATGGAGAGCAGGATGATGAGCGACAAGGCCGTACCGATGATGAAATTGTTCATCTTGGCCCAGTTGATAAAGTTGGCCTTCGCCATCGCCGAAGTGATGGCACCGCGCGCCTCCATCCCGTCCCTCGTCGCTGCGACGCGGATGAAGTAGGTCACATCGTTGTCGAGAGGTTGGCGCCCGTCTGCGGTGGTGAAATCGCTCACATGGACGAAGTGTGTCGCATCCTGCTCTGGGCCCCGGCCATAGTTGCCGGGATCGTCGGAGAGAACGGCCCCCTTGCCCTCTACCTCAGCGGCAAGATTGTAAGGCCCTGATTCAGCGGTGGCGATATACACGAGGTGGTTTGTGGTCTCATTGCCATCCACCCGTGGCCAGGTAACGGTGATGCTCCCCCCCGCGTCATTTGGCGTATCGAAGGCGCTCGCTCGCGGCGGCGCCTGGGCCGATAGGACCACGGGTAACAGCACCGCCACGCCCAGCAAAGTGACGATTCGATTCGCTCTCCATTGCATGGACAGCTTCCTCTCTCTTTTGCGGACCGATCCTCATGATCGGTAAGACATCTGACAACAAGCACTGACCACCGGCCGTTTCGCCGGCGATGTGTTAAGACTCGATCAACTCAACATTCGCTCGTGGGACGACTGCGCGTTCACCATCCTCGAATTCGACCTCGAGGACGCGAACTGTGGCGCCGGACTCAACCTGGCGCAACTCAGAAATCAACTCAACGACTCGACCGATTCGCCCGAAGTAGGGAGCACGAATGACACGCAATGGATC
>Ga0233428_1002004_pt1 | contig 20377 bp, 14 predicted proteins | sample SI_118_April2016_4_FD_179890 | JGI IMG/M metagenome (GOLD analysis project Ga0233428, IMG submission 179890) | Seawater microbial communities from Saanich Inlet, British Columbia, Canada - SI_118_April2016_120_MG | ecosystem: Environmental > Aquatic > Marine > Inlet | place: Canada: British... | reverse complement strand
CCATTTACAAACTGGTTGGTTGAACCAGATTCGAGCGGAAGTTACAGAAGTCATAGACAATGGTGATGGTACTGCGACCGTGACTGTTATCACAGATGAAATCGCTGACATTCCTGTTAACTCACTCAACAATTGTCGTCTTCAGACAAAACAGCGTTTCTATGAAATAACCGGCAACACCGAAGGCTTAGATAACGGAGATGGATTGTCATCAATATTAAAGGTTATTTTTAATAGTGCCAGCCATGATTTTCCACAGTCCGGCCCATGTATGCTTGCTATTGAGAAAGACAGTGATTTGTTTGCTGATTATCGTAACGCTACAGCGTGGAGTCATTACAAACTACATTCAGGTACTCGGGACGCACTGTTTGTGGAACGAATTGTGGAAGAAGATGGGGCAGTGGGTATTAGTCATTTTATGACGACGATTAGCGATCCTCCCTATATTCCATCTGCAAGCGATCCGAAGTTATATTATCAAATTAGCGTAAGCTCCGATGACGATATACATGAAAGTAATACTTCAACGCCTGCGAGTATTGTAGCGGTACATCGTAAACCACCGCCCCTACCAGCCCGACCGGAATTAAGTAGTACATTCGCAAGCTTTCCTGATGTGCATGGGAAATCATCGGCAACGATTACCTGGACGGCTGATGCCCATGCCTATTCCGTCAGTCGCAGTGTGGACACCCGATTGTTTCAGATTGACAGGCAACAACGCACAAAGGAGGCTCCCAACGAGCGCTCAAAAAACCCGGCTGACTACGCTGGCTATCTTGTTCTATTCGATGAGGATATCCACTCCAATATTATTGATTCGATCATTGTGCCTGATGAAGTTAACTACAAAGAACTCAATAATGAACTTCTACAAGCATTGGCTGATTTACCTGGCAATGAAAGCGCGTTCAACTCTGTTACAGAGAGTTCATTAAAAACAAGCGAACATCGTGATGTCGAGGATGGCAGTAAAGTAACGTTTGCAGATGATTCGATAAACGGCCGTGGTGCCAACCGTTATTTCTATCGCCTTCAAGCAGTAGATGCTGTTTTAAATAGAAGTGAACTGGGTTCTTCTTCCTTACCATTGTATACTCCAAATACAAAACCACCTTCTGTCCCTAAAGTAATCAGTGTGCTGGGTGGGGAACGGTGTGTCCATTTAACCTGGGAATCGGATCGTCGATCCGGTGTGAGTGAATATCTAATTTATCGTTCTGAATCAGAACAAAATGCATCTGATATTCGCTTGATGATGTTAATTGATACTGTTGCAGCAGTAGAGCAACCAATGAACTGGTCGGATGAAGATGTGATTCCAACACAGCCTTATTTTTATCGGATAAGTGCCAAACGAATTATTAATGGAACAATAGTAGTTTCCATCCCAACACAATCACAAAGGGCACAGGCTTATGATTTAGAGCCATCTCCACCTGTTATTGACGAAGAGAACAGCGGATGGATCTATGTCGATGATAATGGAGATATCATTGAATGGGATGCTGATTTATCTTCTGCAGTGAACCCTAAGGTTGCGGTGAAGTTGGCTTGGGAAAGCTCCGGAAAAGATCATACCTATACAGTTTTAAGACGCAGTACAAGTTTTCCTAAACGTGAAATGCTATTAGCGTGGCAGGATCCAGATTCGACAACTACTGAGAAGTATATTCTAGATGACGGGATAGATGATCACGATTCGTACATAGAGTATTCCATACAATCCAAGAACCTCTCAGGTTTGATTTCATCAAAAAAAGCAAGGATTGAGATTGCTCAATCAAGGGATACAAATGACTTATAGATACCAGATGCCACTCATAAATTTGGAGCAGCTACTATTTAATACCGGTCAAATTTCGACTCTAACGGGCCGTCCTCGATTTATAGCAATGCGTCCCTTGGCAAGAGCAGAGTATCAGTTGGCATTAGATTGTATGACGCTAACAAAAAATACTTCATCGTTTCCACAGACTTATGAATTTAGGTTTCGAAATATTGATCGCAATATCAATGTTGTTAATCCTATTCGTCTACAGGAATATAGTAATTTATATATGCCCTGTGATGGGGTTGTTTTTTATTATGCGGCTGGTAGTACTTTACCGAATGGAGAAACTGCCAGAGCTGATACTTTGCGTGTCTCTCCGATTTTTCAGGGAACTGATCAAGTATCGACAAGCCCTCCTTTTTTTACTAGAGATTACTTTCCATTTTACTCAGGCACTGTCGCAGATATGTACTTAAGTAATCTCAACTTACCAAGTACGGATACCATTCTACGGGCACTGATAAGAGAAAGTATGCCTCCGGCACTAGTTCGAGAGTATGCTAAAATCCTTGGAGGTGTTAACCCCCCTGTAGACCTTGGAGTCCTGGAAGCTGTATTTGATTATGTTTTCCAGTTTATTAAACTCCAAACAAGTGCAGGACAGATTGGAATATTTGCAAACGTAAATGATCTTATTGGAGTTGTAGACAATGACGGATCTGACACAAATGCTTGGCGATTAGATATTATGTTTTCAACTATGCACAGAGACCAGTCCACTTCGCTTCTTTTTGACCCTATTGTCAGCAATGTAAATACTATGATTGGCAGGCCTCTCAACCCAGGTGAGAATCCTGCGGAGATTAGGAGAGGGTTAATAGGTGAGAACGTAGCTCAGTTTGCCAAATTTATACAGAGGATACCAGATACACATTTAAGCTTTAGGCTTCTTGGAGGTCATCCGCTGTGTGTGCTGCTTGTTTGTAATCATACACTTTTTGGAAGTGGTCCATGGAATACAACTGATTTCAATAATCCGGATAGAGTGCAGATAAACAATATTGCCGCTGGATCTAATGTTGATGTTGTAGTTCAAGATTATACTACTCCTTCAGGCATAGAGGATATACGTGATAAGAGTGCAGCAAGTCTAAATCTGATTGATGTTGAGATATTTCCAAATGTACTCTTGCTCAACGCACCTCCTGCAACTCCTCCGGACTCAGATTTTGCAGGATCGACTACATACTATGATGGTACCGCAGCAACTCAACCAAGAACTGTACCGATCATGAATCCTGATGGTCTGAATCTTACGGCAAATCTCACGACTGGCAACGCTGTCATAACAGGCACTGGTACCGGCGGAACAAACTTTTTCGTCCGATTGGTTGCAAATTCGAGCGTACCTGTGGGATCTGTGCAGCTTTTGGATATACTTAATATAGTGGACTTGGGCACCGGTACGACTGTACTCACTATTAATATTCAAATTCTGCCACCGAAAGTGATTGACATTCAAGAGTATGAGGTTGATAATTTCATTGGCGGAACATCTTATGATACTGGTGGTAGAGCAGGAAATTATATGCAACTTCATCCCACCATTTTGGGGCAAAATGCCAACATATGGTGCAAGATTCAAAGAGCTGTTCCAGCGCCTATTCAGGTAACAACGGCAACTCCAAAGGAAGCGATTGATATCGGACCTTCAGGATCACGTACTGTAGCATTTAATACAATGGTAAATGCGCAACCAGGTTTATTGGGGGGGGTTAATACTTTTCACGTTTATAAACTATGGAGTGTGCAATCAGGTCCAGGAGATAATGAATTAGGTATTACTACTCGTGCGAATGGTAGAGTACGGATTTTCTTGGATAGTGACTCTTCACATGTTGTGGAGAGCCATGAACTCGCTCATGGTATTAAAGTACTTTTTATTGTTAATCCTACTTTGGATCGTCATTTTAACCATAGCCCGGGGATTCCTGGGGATTATCAGATTCCGAATAATTTAATGCAGTCTAGTAACAGTGGACTAAATAATCGAATAACTGCGCGACAAGCTTTAATTCTAAACTCAAATATTCCTTGAAATGACTGATAAACTTGTATTTATACCTATTAGCAAAGTGATTACATCGTGGCCTGAAGAGCTCATTCCTATGCCTTCTGCCATCGATATGATTGGCTTAAAGGATGGCCAGGTAACACAGTCGGGAAGTTCTAAGGAATTACAAGGAACATTAGTTTTAATTGGGGATCTTGTCATTAACATTCCCTTCATTCCTGGTCTCTCTATTGCTTTCCTGCCCGGTGCTGGATTGACTGAAATTGGATTTGATGTTGAATTGGATCTTGATGGATTTACTCTTGGGCTGAATAACCTTGGAGTCGCTATTCGCTTTGACTCAAAATTGTTGAAAAAAGCAGATAAGATTTCTGGAGAATGGCAGCCTGTTGAAGGCCCAGTTGAAATCGCAATGGCAGGCGCAAGTGTGCATGTCAATGAAAAAGGAGATTTTGATTTTGAAGTAGATACTTCGCTGGATATTACGCCATTTATGATTGGAGAAACAGGCGTTGTTATTGTTATTCCACCTGGCGGCATTGGATTAATTCTCTCAGACAAGGCAGCAATCGAAAATAACATTCCAGATAATCCTGACGGTGTAACCCGTGGTGTACTCATTAATGAAGCAACCATTTATTTGCCGGAAGGCTTATCAAATATTCTTCCAGACTCTGTCGCGTTTAATGATTTTTTCATAGGTGGAGGTGGTGTTACTGGAAAGATATCAGGGAATTGGACTGTCAATGTTAAGAAAAACACAGATGAAACTTATTATCTTGTCGACGAAGATAATGAGACATTAGATAAATTTCTTGGACTCGATATTGCCTTAGAAAAATTTGGCCTGGAGTTCAAACAGAATGCCATCGTAGGATCGGAAATTAAGGGCGTAATGATATTACCCTTTTTCGACGCTCCTATTTCGATAGATATTAATATTGGCATGGGTGGCACGATAGGAATCACACTCTCTGCAAAAAAACTGACGAAAGATAGTACAGGAGGTGTTATCTCAGGAGTTTCAGTAGCAGACGATGAATCGATTCCACCAGCAGAAGATGAAACACCCCCAATAGCAGAAGAAGGGGATGTCGAGAATGACGATGTTCCTGATCAAGGCCCACCTGGTTTACTTGTCCTTGAGAAAGAAGGTTTGTTTAAACTGAAAGTTTATTCGTTTGCTGTAGAAAAAACAGGTGACGTCTATAAATTTATCATTAGTGGCTCTATTCAACCCTTGATTGGTGGCGACGAATTCGAATGGCCTGCCATTGAGGTGGATACATTAAGTATTGACACTGAGGGCAAGCTTAGTTTCGACGGCGGCTGGATGGACATGTCTGCTATTGAGGCCCTGGAATTTCATGGCTTTTCAGTTGATATTGATAAATTTGGTTTTGGTAAGGAAGAGACGGGGGATAACTGGATCGGTTTTTCCGGTGGTATTTACTTCATAAATGGAATGGAAATAGGCGGTAGTGTTGAAGGTCTGAAAATCATTTGGTCTGATACAGGTGTAGAGCCTGTTAGAGTTCAGGTCTCGGGCATCGGAATTATGTTTACTATCCCCGATACCTTGACCTTTGTTGGCAGCGTTGCCTTTATTGATGAGCCAGATGAAAAAGGCTTTAAAGGACGTGCCAAGCTGACCCTCGATGCCATGGACATGGTAGTGGATTCACAAATCCTGATAACGCGTGTTGGCAACGAAACGAGTCTATTTATTTATCTGGATCTACAGTTACCCTTCGGCATTCCCCTGGCCCAAACCGGGCTGGCAATATTCGGGTTTGCCGGTCTGTTTGCAATGAACCGCTTACCAGGCAAAACAAGCGATCAGGAATGGTACGGTGACCCAACAGAACCGGGTTGGTATTTAAGTGAGCCTGTAGGCGTCGCACAGATGGATAAATGGGATTTCAGCCCTAAAAGTTTTGCCTTTGGTGCTGGTGTGACTATTGGGACTATGCCGGATGGTTCTGCCTTTGCGGCCAAGGTATTGCTCGCCCTGTTGATACCTGGTCCGATTATATTGATTGAAGGTAAGGCTCAATTCATGGCAAAGCGAACAAAATTGAGTGAAGGTTCCGCCGCAGGATTCCGTACACTCGCTGTCATCGACCTCGCGGCCAATTTTATCCTGTTCAATATTGAAGCCATGTACATGAGCCCGGCTGATGGATCGACGATAGATATTAGTGGCGGTGCCGAAGCCTTTTTCGATCTTATGGATCTGAGTAATTCACACCTTTATTTAGGCGAGGAGCCGACAGAGAAACGAATCAGGGCAACCATCGTGTCTTTGTTTGAAGCCAATGCCTACTTAACCATCGATAGGACTGGCTTGAAGACGGGTGCATGGATCGGGTATGTCAGCAGTTGGGATTTTGTTGTGGTTAGTCTCACCATGGAAGCCTGGATAGAATTTTCTGCGATTTTAAGCTTAAAACCTGTGCAACTGGCAGCGGGTGTTGAGTTGTACGGTAATATAGCACTTCTTGTTTGCGGCATAGAATTAAGTATGTCGATAAAAGCGAACATCGATTTGGAAACACCGAAGCCTTTTCTTGTTCGTGCAGCACTGGAAATCATCGTGACGCTACCAAAGCCTCTTCCTTCTCCTGAAGTCGATGTAGAATTGTTATGGCAAAAACCTGCAGTCCCGGCTATTCCAATCCCCTTAAGCTCTATAGCAATTGAACATTTTAAGGTGTCTGAAAAGTGGGTATTGGATGTGTCACCGATTGCGGAGTCGTCAACGGAGGCTGGATTCTATGACGAGAGCGCATCATCAGCTTCATTTCCCAGATTGGAGGACGGGCCTTTCGGCATTACGCCAATAGTCCCACTTGATGCAAGGATTACTTTAACTTTTGCACGGCCAATGAACGATGTGAATAAATATGGTGATAATGCCACCACCATCCCTGACGATGATTGGATCGGCAATTACAAAATGCGTTATAAATTAGCTAAGGTAACACTGGAAAAAAAGCCTTTGGATGATGATTCTTTAGATTGGGAACCGGTTCCTGATGATTATGAATATGGTTACGAGTTATTCGGCAAGTGGCAACTCAATGAGGCGGGTGATCCCAATAATACAGGCTTAATACTGGGTGCGCTTTCTCCATTTGAAAATGCCAGGGAAACCATCGATATAGCGGGATGGATTCAAGCGATCACAGGTTCTCTTGATCAGTTTCCCGGCAATTACAATACAGACCCTGTGAAGGTTTGTGTAGATTTCGAAGAGGATGAACCGGGAACTAAGCGCTTTCCGGTATTCAGTCAGGACCGGGTTGTGTTTGTCTCAAACTATAGCGCAACAGTGATTAAACATAAAACACGAGGGACGCGCAAAAGACGGGGACTGAAATATGATGGAGATCCGGAATACCAGGGAACGGTAGCAGTCTATATCCCGGAGCCAGCAGCTGAAATACATATGGAGATTATCCCGGGGACTACTAAAGTGGTTGTCGAGGGATTTAATGATGGCAAGGTCATCGATAAAAGTGAAGTTATAAAATCATCGGTAGGTAGGCGATATGTCTCTTTAAGTGCCTCGGGAAATCATGCACTTGAATGGGTAAAATTATCTGGTAATGATTTCGCTCTCGTCAGCGTCTGTTATATCACGACCGCTGCCAAGGCGCTTGCTGAGACACAAGTAGATCGTATTGATAATTTAGCAATGAATACCCCCGTACACTGGCAACAATCAATGCAATTGTTTGAGCCAGAAACCAGATATCGTGTGTCGGTCCAGACCGAAGCAACCCGGACTAAACCAAATGGTGAGGAAGAAAATTTCGTATTTGATCAGTTTGCATATTTCGAGACAGCTAAACCTCCGGGGTTTTATCCGCTTGAATCCGCCGTCGGTGATGGGGTGGATTCAGACGAAGATGATTCCACCGACGGTGAAGTAAAAAATTCTATAGAACAGGAAATTTACCCTTTGGGCGCACTCAAGGATCTGGACAAATATGTATCAAGCACCGTACCAGGGATGGGAGAGCAATATCACTATTGTAGTTATGATATTCGGTTTGAATTTAATGAAAGCTATATAGAACGGATGTATGACATGGCTGGCTTGGCGCTTGTACTAGAGCTTCGTAGCGACGATGGCGAAGCACTAAGCGACCTGTCCGGCAATTATTATGAAATGAGCATTGATTGGAACAAAAGCCCGGTGACCAGCGGTAGTTTAGTGCTGACCCAGTATGCGTCCTTGCTTAACAATAGTGGTGTCTTATCAGACCTGTCAATTGACCTGTTACCGCCCAATGACAAGATAATAGGCATTATGCCGGAGCAGGTAACAATGTTGCCGGGGACGACCTATACGGCAAATATTCGAGCAGCTGAGAATATCGTCTATTCTACGAAGTTCATCTCTTCCCAATTCAAAAACTTTACTCATCACATACAGTCATATCGCGATATAGTTTGGGACCATTTTAAAATATTGAATGAGCCTGATGAGGTATTGCTTACAGCTGATGCCTTAAATGACTTAGCTGGGTTAATTCAGTCCATCGATTCATCAAAGATATGCCAGTCAGAGGATGTATTCGAAAAGGTCAGTACATTGTTAGACCTCGGTTTTAGGAATTTACCAGAGACCGTAGAAATAACTCATGTACGAGATTCTGTTAATAATTATGGATTGTTAATTGAAAGCCCTGAACCGATTGATTGGCAGCGTGTTGATTTTGACCTTTTTGAAATCACTTCTGAACCGAATACGACAACTATGGTGAACGGTCCTCTCAAGATTATTAATGCGGTTATTGATCCAGAAGGAAGGGATAAACCTGGAGAATATAACCTGGAATGGATAGAGTTATTAGTTCTTGAAGATCTGGATTTGACTGGATTTCAGATTCAAGATTTATCAAAGCCCGGTACTGATCAGGAAAGTTATCACAGGTACTATGAATTTGAAAAGAATTCAAGGTATTCGTCCGGTACTATTTTACGTATACACTCCGGAGCTAATCCGGCTGTTGATGTATCTGATCCTCCGGGCGTTATCCACCTTTATGTTGCAAAACAAGGACAGAAAGGTAAATGGCGACTCAACAATTCAGGTGATACGGTTCGAATCATTGATAGGAATAAAACAAACATTCATTGGCGGTGTTTTACTAAAGAACCCGCTAATCGTAATTTAGAAAACAGATTGATCGTGGCATCAAAGGATGGCACGAGGGCGTTCATTTTTAGACTGTTGGATGATAATTCATTGGTGGACTTGGTTATGGGAATCTATGAACTGGATATTTCGTTCCAACTCGATCTCGGTAATGATCTTCCTGTATTGTCACGATCCGGGGATACATCTGTAGAAACTACCACATTAACCTTAAATTTAACAAGTGAGTCTCACTAATTGAGCTTTGTCTGTCGGGTGCAGTATAGTACATGTATGGATTGAAAATGGGTTAGGCGGTTAGGTCGAATGAACTATCTTTTACCCTAGCGCAATGTACTAAAACTATGCAATAACGTGCGTCGAGTTATAAATAGCTCACTTGTTCTTTAGTTCGAGTATGATATTTGCTTAACAGATGTGTCAGGTCTTTATTTCTTGCTTTTTATCCCTCCTTTTATTAACCTTTTTGTTATTGGTACTTCTCAATGTGTTAACTAACGTAACCTCAATTGACTAGAACTTTTTTGGAGTTGTAATCATGAGAACCCAGAACCCTTCCCATTCATTAATTTCCAGGATCTGCCGGAAAATATTCATTCCGTTCTTCATTGTTCTGTTCCTGGCAGGATTCAATTATAACGCACTGAGTAAAGAACTTCCTCCGGAGCAGGCAAAGATCCTTGAGGTTTTGTCTGTATACATTGATACTTTAAAGAGCAGACAGGCGACTGTTGATGAACTATTTGACAAAATAGATTTTAACGTGGGCACTATTACTGAAATTTCTCACATTAAAGAGAGAAAAGCCAATTTGAATGTGTTTATAGATGCAAATGCTAAGCTTATGGATGCACGTAAGAACGCCGAAGCCATATTAACAGATGAGCTCAACAAAAGAGGCGTGAGTCAGAAAAGCATTGATGCGTACATAAAGGGATACAGGGATGGGCAAACTGAACAACACGCCTTGCTACTGAAGATTGATATTACAAATACTCAAAGCATGGAAGTATGGCTGAGCATAATGGATCTTTTGGAGTCTAAATGGGGTGTATGGGAGCCATATCCTGAGAACTTCTCCATACAAACTGAAGATGAAGAGTTGATAGAAAAGTTTAATAAGTTCTTAGAGAGAACAGATTCAATCGCAAATGAACAAGCTAAATATATAGCGGAGCTACAGTCACAATAATCTGCTCCATAATATAGATAGGGGAAAATAGTGATTGATCATAAAAAAAGAGTCAAACTTGGTATTATCTCCGGCCTTGGGTTCGCTGCTTTCATTTTATGTCTTGCCTGGGTTAATAGTTTAATTGGTGATCTCAGGTTCATTCAGCTAATCATCAACTTCTTTGTCAGCACACCGATATTCCTACTTAAAACACAATCAACCAATAATTCGATAATACACGGTATTCTATTTTTTGTATACTGGGGAGTAGTTGGCGGTATTATTGGTTTCTGCCTCAAAACTTCATTCACAAAAATTGCTATCGCGCTCATAATAGTTGCTATAGTTATTTCACATATCCTGATTCAGTCAAAAATTCAGCGGGGGTTAGATTCTGCTATGGGCACTTTGGGGGAGACTATTGGTAAAATTATCTCCGGAGAAGCAATCATTAAGGAGAGTAAACCATGATGACTGAAATATGGTGGAAAGTTTTCCTCGCCAGTATAATTACCGTTGTAGTCATTAAACTTCTTGGTGTCTCCACAAACTATATAAAGATTTTTTTTATGGCTTTTAGTGGTTTCGCGATCGGTTTTATTCTATTAGCCGTTGTTTCTGATTTCATCTGGAGAAAGCGGAAAGGTCGGCGTGAAAAAAACAGTAGTGAAAAGGAGTAGTCCAATATGAAGAAAAGTAAGCTGTCCTATATTGCAATCCAATGTTCTCTTAGTACACTTTTTTTGATTATGTTTATAGCAGTGTTACCGGTTTACGCTGCTGATCTTGGCAATGTTAAGGCATTAATGAGAGCCAAGCAGGCGATTAAAGAAAATCCAAATTCAGTGCGTGATCACATGGCATACCAGGATGCGATGATCAATGATGGTTGGCGTGATGCCATGATTACAGAATACAGTGAGCGTCTTAAAAATGATAGTAATAGTCCTGGAAATATTTTTTTACTGTGCCGTCTTACAGAGGATGTCGAGGCTACAGCAACTGTTTATGAAGGACTGCTAGATAGTTTCCCGGGCTTTTCCTGGGGCTACTATGGACTCGCTTACGTATTGCAGCAGCGTGGGGACAGTGAGGGAGCGATGCAACTTTATGAGCTTATCCTTGACATTGATCCGAGTTTTGTTGAAGCCTATGAACAGATAGCTATCCTTTATAGTGAAAAAGGAGGCTATGTCAAGGGTGATGAAGTCATATTGGAGGGGTTAAAATATATACCAAAATCTCCTAAACTTTTGGCTCTTCATGCTTTCTTTTTGAAGCTGTTAGGCCAACACGAAGAGGCCTTAAACATTGTGAATGAGGTCTTGAAATTAGAAGCTGATAGTGAGTTGGCACTACGCCAATTAGGTTTCATTTACTCAGATATGAAAAATTATAAAGAGGCAATAATTGCAAGAAGACACTATTTGTCTATCTGGCCAAGCAGTCCCTGGATATGGCATTACTTATGTACAGAATTATTTGAGCTGTACGATAACAGTAAAGATCTGGATATTTTGAATGAAGCTGAACAAGCGTGCTTTGAATCAGTTAACAGATCAGATGGTGATTTGGAAATACTTATAAGCTTTATTGTCCTTTTTCGTGACCGGGAATGGGTGGTTCATGAGTTATTGTATATTCAGCGTGCATACAAGATAATACCTACAGATCATGTAGATTATGATGCCATTGAACATAGTATTGATTGGATACCAGCGAATAAAATTGCGGGGCATAGCTTTCCCAATGAGGTCGCTGTTCCAAAAGATTATCTGTACTTACTTAAAAATTTGACTGAAAGTGAGAGTGCTACGTTTGGGACTGATGAAATCTCTGAGAAATGGCAGCAGTTTGAGTCCATGATGGGAAAACAGAGTGAGGTAAGTCCCGAATCATCAAGCAGTGTTGTAGATGCACTTCCTGATTTTGCACCTGCTTATTACAACCGAGGAATTGCCCAGCTCAATAATCGTAATTTAGACATAGGTTTAGCAGATTTAAAACAATCTACCGTTCTAGAGCCAGAGTGGGGACGCGCACATGCAGCCCTGGCAGTGGCATATATCATGAATCGTGAATATTCAAACGCACGGAAATCATTGCAAGATGCAGATAAGATCGGTGTAGAGAGTCCTGCATTTGAGTATAATAAATCGTTTATGAGGGTTTTTGATGAGGCGGTAGTTGTGGGTACGGTAGAGCAGTTACAGGCAATTGCAGAAGCGGTAAAAAGTGGTGGAGGTCCAAACCTTGGTACCTTTTTCTTTGGAGCTGCCTTTGAAAGATATTTTAAGAGAGATCCAACCTCACCCGAAATATATGAGGCGTACGGAGATATATTCTTTGCACATAGTAATGATTTCCATTGGTCAACAGCACTGGACAATTACAAAAAAGCCCTTGAACTGGGTGGGGACAAGAAAAGGCTTATGGACAAAATAACAAAGATTGAGACGCAGACAGAGTAGCCTGATTACATATAATACATATAAGTTATAAGGGGGATTAAGCAATGAAAAAAATAAGCTGTTATTTTGTGGCATTTGCAATTGCCTTGATTATGAGTAATGTTCTGAGCCTGGACAGTAAGTCTTCTCATGTAATATCACCTTTCTTCCTTATTAGCGAAGCAATAGCTGAGGATGGTTATACAAAATGGAATCCACCCGAATATAAAACCACTAAAGGTAAGGAAATCTATAATCAAGATGGCTTGAGTATAATAGAATATGAAGATGGAAGGAAAGTGACTACAAACGACAACGAAAGATGGGACGAAAAGACTGAATATCCAGATGGCCGGATTGTTACTGAATACCTCGATGGTCCAACTGTTACAAAACAACCGGATGGAAGTATAGTGACAGATAATGGATATGAGTCTTATACTGATTATCCTGATGGGACAAGAGTCAGAGAGTATACTGGTGCAGGGTCTGATGATGATGTTGCTTTGAAAAGAGTAACTGAAAGGCCGGACGGAACTGTTACTAACGAGTTTTCAGACGGAACCAGGGATGATTTTAATGGATTTGGCAAAACAAGTCTTACAAGTGAACATGGTGGTATGAGAGAGACTCGGAACTATCCTGAAGGGGCCTGGGTTAAGGAAAATGCAGATGGTACTACTGTTACGAAGTTTCCTAATGGGCAGACAGTTACAGAATGGCCAGATCGCACAAGGATTACAGAAAATTCTGATGGCTCAAGGATTGTTCAGAATCCTGACGGAACGCGAGCGTACGATGATCCCAATACAGGGAAAACAAGCTATGAGAATCCCATAGTTACAAAAACAGAAGATGGAGGGACAATCACTAAATACAGGGATGGTACAACAGTTGTTGAAGATGCATGGGGAAAGACTATTGCAACCTATCCAGATGGAACCAAGATAACAGAAAGTCCTGATCACGAGAATATCCCTGGGCTGGGAAGAACCATATCCTATCCTGGGGGCAAAACTATTGATATTTTAGATGATGGTACGAAACGAATACATTTTGCGGATGGTACACAAATTACAGAATACCCTGACGGGCGTGTTGAAAAGATTAACCCGGATGGTACACTGGCAGAAAGAGAAGACGGCAATGCTGTAAATGAAATTAACGAGTTAGATAATCAATATAAAGAGACAAGGTCTGAAATAGATAGGCTTAAGGAGGAGAAGAAACAATGTAAGAGTGATGACTGTCGCGATAAAGTCCAGGAGGAGATTAAAAAGGCAATTGCCAAGGCGGCAAAGACTTTAAATAAGAAGTCCCGTCTCAAAAAGCAAGAGCGGGACAAAATGCAGAGAGAAAGCAATGAAGTATCGCATGACGAAGGAGGAGAAAAGAAGAAGCAGTATGGTGGTATTATTGGTCGTATGAAGGACGTTTTAGAGGATATACAAGAGAGCTCAAATAGCACAGGGGAGAGTGGAAAAACTCCTGCTGACAATGGGCAAGAGAACTATGCGAGTTCACCAGTTGCTCCACAAGAGGGAGCGGCAACTGATGTCGAGACAGAGGATCCTGGCAGCAATAGTGGGTCAAAAGGATCTATTGAACCTGCGGTGTGCGGGACTGGAAGCACAGGAAGCACAGGTAGATCTGTCGATAATGGCAGTGACGAGGATGATGGCAAGGGAGGTGTTATAATTAATGCAGATCCATCTGCACCATTAAAATAGGTGAAGTATAAAAACATGGATTTTACTGAGATGCTAGATATACGAAAACATTGACGAGGTAAATGAATAAAATATTAAGTCCATTTGTAGTTGGGTTAGCAGTTACACTCATATTTATTACTCTACGTCCAAAATTTGGTGGATGGGCAATTGTCATTGCTGTAGTTTCTTTTCCAATCATCTTCTGGATTGCACAGGCTGTTATAGATATTCTCTGCCAACTTTTCAAGGGAAAGAAATGAGCTATTTCCTGCAATTATTTATCATCTATATGCTCAATGTGATTGGGCAGCATTTCAGGATCGGATGTTGGATGATTGCCGCATCGCTTTTGGGTGTATTACTGGCATGTTCGGTTTCATCTCAGGAGAAAATTTCCATCGGCAGTTTTGAAGGTTCTCTTGATGGCTGGACCGTAGCTACGCCAGCTACCGGCACGTTGACAACCACATACAGTAACATCCAGGGCAGCAAAGTCCTGACCGCTCAGGAAGGCGCGTCATTTGGTCTGGCAAAAAGTTTTGATATTAGGACACGTCTGGAACACCTAGGTGCATTTATTATCCGACGATCCCTTATAGTTGAGGCAGGTGATGTGCTGTCCGGCTGGAGTTTTTTTAGATCAAGTACAAATTTGTTTTTTTTACAGAGTCATGGAAGCCGGGCAATGCTTTCGATCACGGATGGTTCGGGAAAGTTAGTAACCGTGCTGGTCGGCTACGAATCCGGCATGTCTGTGCTTTGGGAGCGATTTGAATATCTCTTTTCTAACTCAGGCAATTTTACGCTTGAGTTGGAAATCAACTCTTCTGGATTTTCACTCGGCAGCGACTATGTAGGTCTCGATGGATTTATTATCACATCCCCCGATCGTAAGTATCCAGTGGTCTCGGCGCCTGGCGCTATCTCCATCAGTTTGAATCCTGGTGAAGCCGAACTGGCACCGTCTGATGATCGCCTTTCGGCGTTCTTAGCTGGCGCTACTGCATTCGATGAGGTAGATGGTGATATTACAGCAACGGCGGTCAACCTGCCGCAATCCTTTGCAGTGGGTGAAACAGAGATACGGTTCGAAGCTACAGACAAGTCAGGTAATACCGGCTTTGCCACATCGAAAGTCATAGTCGTTAAGGGTAATATTCCACCAATTGCGATGGACGACAGCGCAAAAGCTAAGTCAGGACAAACAGTTTCTATTGTCGTTACTGACAATGACAGTGATGCTGATGGCGACTCTCTAACGGTTACCATAGCACAACCTCCCAAACACGGTACTGTCAACGTAAATGCAGACGGCACCGCCGCATATACAGCTAAATCTGATTTCGTTGGTAGTGATAGTTTCACTTATACCATAAGCGACGGTCGTGGTGGAACTGCGGTAGCAACAGTCACAATTACTGTCAAGTCTCCGCTAGGGCCTGTTGTGGCAGCCCCGCCTGAGATCATCATTACAGTAGATGCCGGGGTAGAGCAAGTAGCGGCATCAGATGAAAGGATTGCAGCGTTCTTAAACGGAGCCACTGCTCTTGATGAAACCAATGGAGTAGTTCCTGTCACTGCTGTTGATGCACCCGCTACTTTCTTACTTGGAGAGACAACCGTTCGTTTTCAGGCCGTTGACATGGATGGAAATATTGGGTTTGCTTACTCAAAAGTAACAGTTAAGTCGACCCCGGCCATCTGTAAACCTCTGCCCAGTCCTGATGAGATAAATCACCAGCCGGTACCGGGAGAGTATGCATTTAAAATTTACGCTGAACAGTTTCTTGCTGCCGAGATCCTGACCCGGGAGCAGCTTGTTAAGCTGCATCCTAAACCTTTAAGATTACAAATTATAGGAGAACCACGGTGGACTACATGGTATGCTGATGAAAAAGAGTACGAACGGCTTAGTGCAGATCCATTCGATCCGGTAGGCATCCACAGCGATCAGAGAGCAGTCTCCGTCCTTGATAACCCATTGAAGCCCATGATAGGTGATACACCATCAATTTTACAGGAAATACGCTTCGGAATGACTTGGCACCACTCTAGCGACGATTTTGTTATCCAGGCACATCATCTAGAATTTGCTTTGAAAATTGTCTTTATTTCCAATGTTACGTTTCGTGTCCATACACTTGAGGAAGGTGCGCAAGGTCACATCGTGCAGCTACTGGATCGAGACCCGGCACTCAAATTTTTGCCGCCGGCTGATAGGCAGAGATACCAGAAATCTGACATGTTTGACGATGTATTTGACGAGGCTTACTATGCTCCATCATTCTTTAACGAGGGGTTTACCAACCTCAGCTCACCATTTCGCTTTTTAGGCCGTAAATGTCGCTCTATCGTTGAGGTTAAATTAGATCTGGATGTTCGTGGCCCGGGCCTGCACTATAGGGGCCGGCTGGGAGAAGGTTTAACTGCTGAACAGGAAAAGGAGTTTGTTGAGCCGCGTGTTGGAGAATTGAATGCCCTGGGAATTGAACTGGTACGTTTTATTGCTGACAGGGCAGTCAGGCTTAACGCCGGATATTTTATTGAACGGTACATCAGACCTGTAGCTAAACCTCCTGAAAATACAATACCGCCACCACCGCTCCGACCGAAACCGGAAAGGTTAGTATCTCCACCCATATTTACTCCGCCTCCTCTGCTCGGTAAACAAGGTACTCCGACAGCTATCATGGGTAATCTTGAAAAGAACTTTCATAAATTATCACCTGAGGAGCAAGAGGAACTTATTAATAAACTAAAATACCTTCCGGTCGATGAGAAAGAACAGCTTTCCCCTTTCTTTAGGGATATACTGAAGAAGGGCAAATAATAAAAATGGGAAAATACCGACTACATGTCTTGATCATATCATTCGTTTTTCTTTTAACACCCATTATTCATTCAGCAGAAGAACCATTCATAACACTTCGTTCTTCATACAAAGACCTCTCTATATCTCAGGTACAGTTAATGTCTAACATTTCTATACGAGAAAGGGGAGATTGGGGATTTTGCGGCCACAGCACGATAAATAACCGCTATGAGAAGTTGTCTATAAGAGGAGACAGTGTGGTCGTAAATCATGCAACTGGGTTAATGTGGCACCAGTCTGGTTCTGATGATTATATAACGTGGAATAATGCATATGAGTGGATAAGGGACCTGAACAACAGGGGGTATGCCGGTTGCCACGACTGGCGGCTGCCTACAGTGGAAGAGGCCGCCTCACTGTTGGAATCGAGAAATAGGAATGGTGTTAAGCCATACATAGATCCTCTCTTCAGTTATAAGCAATGGGAAATCTGGACTGGTGACAAAATAGATAGTATGGATGGTGCGTGGTGCATAGGCTTTGACGATGGTAGCGTACACTGGAGCACCGTAAGTTCCGTTAACTTTGTCCGTCCAGTACGCTCAGGTAAAATGTTTCCGCCATCCTGTCTGATGGGCAGCTTGGATTGTTTTTGGATGACGAGTATGTAGTTAGATCGCATACTTTAGCGTATCTATTTTCCGGGGATTTCAAACGTCAATGTCCTTGTTTCTCTTTGATCAATTGGAGCTCCATCTCCACCATTAACCACTTGCACGGATATCGTTCTTCCTCTGGATTTATGAAGCAGTTTATAAAACCCGGTAATACTCTCGGATGTAACGATGTCAGCATCCCTGAATCCGACTTTGTCCAGATATCCGCCTTTTACAGGATGAATAGTTAACACCTCTATCTCTTTCTTGCCAGTGCTTACATAAGGTGATCCATGTGTAAAGCCAAATTCACTCCTGATTTCATACCCATACTCACTCTGATATAGATGGGCCTGGCTAGATGTCCACCATGCCCAAATCAAAAATGATCCTGCAATAATGATAGCTACAAGTCCGATTAGTTTCCATGTATTCATCTTCATTTTTTCTGTGCAATCCAATGATTGAGCAAAACGCGATATAACAATAAATTACGCATGGACTTCATATTGTATTGTCATAACTAATATTATAAGAAGCTATTACATATTATTAAGTATATTAGATCAACGAAATTGTAAAATCAATAAAACTTTTGTTTATTCATTCCAAATTAGGACACCACGCAAAATCTAAAAAGATTGACATTTTATTGCATTTTGGTTAAATCTCTTTAGCTTAAAAAAGAAAAAACATAAGAGATCCTATCTTTTATTTAAAAGGAGGCGTTTACGTGTTTGTTCATTTAACTCACCGCAAGCTCATTGGCATCGTAATGCTGATGGTATTTATATTCACCCCATCTACCTTTGCAGAAACAGCCAAAGAATCTACAAATCCGACAGCCGCCTTTCTTAAACATATAATCTTAGAAGAGGCTACAGGTTTAGAATATAATGCAGATATCACCAGCCTATACGGCATGGTGGTAGTGAAAAAGGAATGTACTTAGAATGCAAATACAATGGATTAAATGTCAACCAGACGAAAACAACCATTTTTCTGGAATAGAAGAGATGCGTGAAGACATCGGAGGTGACTATTGAAAGATTCATATAATGTAAAAATGATAATTTTAAGGCTAGCTGTTTTTATTGTGGGAGCTTGGCTTAGTTGGGGTCTGGCATTTATGGGACTTACAGGTATTGTTTTTGGCATAGTAGTTATTGTATGGCATTGGAGTTTTACTCGAAAATTGTACTGGTTCAGGTGGGCAGGGTTTCTTCTGTTATCCACTTTTATTTTTATTCTGGTAGTAAGAATGCAGGATAATCAACTTTTTAAAGATATGAAAATACTTGATCCAGCCATCCTGGCCGGGACGGTATTAATATTAATAACGCACAAGTTTATCTTGAAAGCTGCATGGTTACGCATTGCGATTGCCATTTCAGGTGTATTTGCTATTACTACGCTTGATCTTTGGTTTCTTAGTGTGATGCCCAAGCCATCTCATCCTGATCTTCAATTATTAAATCCAGTTGCAATCTGGCAAGGAACATACTTGATGTTCATTTTTTTTCGCTACGATAATTGTTATAGCCCAAAGCCCGGGAGAGATTTTAAGTGATGACATCGAGATAATTACTGTTTTGAGAAAATAAACATGAAAAATTACTGGTGGTATATCCTGCTTATCAGCATTGTTCTCTCTGTGGTATGGAAAATGTTTGGTTCTGCCGCAGCCCCGTTTTACGTGATTATTATAATACTCTATCCTATTCTTGGTATCGGAGGCCAGCTCCTGCTTATAATTGCAGCTCTTATTTTCGGTATTTATGAAAAGATGAATAACAAGGGAGGGGATAGTAAGGATCCCTGATTGCAAAGAAGTATCTGTTTTCATAGAAATAAAATATATGTATAATTTAGGTTATGAAAATGAAAAATTTATTACAGTTTAGAACCATCATTTTTGTTGTAGTTGTTGTCGTTTTTGTCCTGCAAGGTTGCGGGCAGAAGCCTGGAGAATCTGCAAAGGTGGGGCAGGAACAGCAGACGCAGTCAAAACCTGAACCAAAACCAGAATCTGAACCTGCACCACAACAACCCAAATTTGAACCTATAGCGGATGTGCGTCCGGCAGACAAAAGCAAAGCAGTGCAGATCCCTGAAAGTCCCTATCTGGTTATTCCAAACGAACTGGTTATACTCTTAAAAGAGGGTGAGACTGTTGACTCTTTCAAAGAATCCGTGGCAGGTAAGGGGATTAAGGTAGTCGGCAGTATCCCCAATCTTGGGATAGTCCAGATTGAGATCCTGGCGGATAAGCGCGAGGTACTGATTGACGAGCTGAATCAAAACCCTCTGGTGAATTCGGTCTCATATCAGACTATTTATAGTACAGAGTCTAAACTGAATGATCCCGCACTCATCAATGATGATATATGGGATGACTGGGGACTTCAGGCCATAGGTGCCGAGGAGGCTTGGAAAACAACACGCGGGGATCCGGATCTCATCATTGCTATTGCGGATTCGGGTGTATTGGTAGACCATGAGGAACTAAGGGGTAAAATTGTTGCACCTGTTTCTCTCTTTTCGGATGACGG